>ULUO01088185.1_pt1 | contig 75525 bp, 66 predicted proteins | sample 1958611 | NCBI WGS metagenome assembly ULUO01 (sample SAMEA4835762, study PRJEB28245) | human gut metagenome | biome: gut microbiome; material: fecal sample | place: Denmark | collected 2008
GACCGTACATGCAGAGTGAAGTGAATCAGGAAGAAAATTTGCCTGCATCGGAAGATATCAAATAATTAGAACGTATGGTTAATTTATGCGCAAATCTGCCCAAAAGAGTGTATAATAGACAGAGAAAATACAAGAAGGTGCTGACATGAAATTGGAATGCAATAGCAGATCTGTCATGTCGCTTATAAGAAGTGTATTTGTGGCCGGACATACGGCGGATTAGATGGCAGCAGATTAGTCGGTAACGGAGCAGCAGGGAGGCGTTGATATGATCATAACAATAGGACGAGAATGTGGATGCGACGGAGATGAGGTTGCAATCAGACTTTCAGAGAGGTTTGGCATCCCGCATTACACAAAGAAAGAGATAATAGAACTGGCAAAGAAAAAGGGGATATACAGCAAATATCCTTTCTTCTTTGGCGAGAGAACGATAGATTCCATGATGACATCTGTGTCAGATGATTTCGTTAGCAGAAAATATACGACTCCTATGGAGGCGCTTGATGAGCTCATCGGAGGACAGGACTGCGTGATCGTTGGAAGAGCTACGGATTATGCGTATAAGGACAGACCGGATGCGGTGAGGATTTTCCTGTGCGGAGATATGGATAAGCGCATAAAGAGAATAGCTGAAAAACATGGTATATCGGATAGAAAAGCCAGAAATCTCGTGGAAGAGACGGATGCGCGCAGAAGAAATTACCACGACTATTACTCAGGCGAGAATTGGGGATATTCAGGACACTACGATCTGTGCCTGGACGAGACGAAGCTGGGTGTTGACGGAGTTGTCTGCATGGTGGCAGCGTTCGTGGAGAGAATGAAAATAAAATAATAGCAGTAATAACAGTTGCAGGCAGATGTAAAAAGTAGCTGGAGAGTTATAAGTTTTCATCTGAAGAAGGAGAAATGTAACCACAGGTTTACTTTTAATCTGTAGTTTAAGTGTGCTATATTAAATACAGATTCCTGGCAGTGCAGCACATAGGTGTCGTCAAACATTTTTTATTATATATTAAGATATCATCCCTGCTATATGCATAACAGGCGTAAAAAAATAGGTGGAGGCCTGGTGTATAGTAGAAAAAAAGGGAGGTATGATCATGGCACAGACAAGTTTTCCAGTTATTGATCTTAAAGCCACAGGCGAAAGGATCAAGGAAATAAGGCAGCAGAAAGGAATCACAGTTAAGACATTGCAGACATTCCTGGGTTTCAATGAACCTGTATCGATTTACAAATGGCAGCGAGGCGAATGCCTGCCGACATTTGACAATATGTATGCAATGGCCTGCCTCTTCGGGGTGGGGATTGATGACCTCCTGGTGGGAAACCGCCAGGAGGTTATTTTTATACATATTAGACAAATAAAATTATAAACTTTGCTTTATCATAACTATGTGATAAAATTATATTTACATGTATAATAGTGTATTTTCCCATATAATGGCTCGTTATATATATGATATAGTAATAAAGACAAAATGGGGAGATTGGGCGATTGTGTTCAGAAATGATTAACAGATAATATGGCAAGGGAGATAGAGAATGGCTGGAATTATGAACATAAAACCGGGTACAAAGATGAGGGTAGCTCTGGATGTGCCTGCAAATCAGGAACCGAAATTTAATATGATGTGCACATTTAACAAGGCACTCGATGAATCTGCGTTTCTGGTATCTATCCCTATGGTTGACTCAAAAGCTTACATACCGGATGAGAATTAGAAGATTCTGTTCAGATACGGCGAGGGGGAGAATTCCCAGGTCGCAGCAGGGTATGTGGACGATGCCTATGAGCAGATATCCTATAAGGTAGAGATGACCGTCAAGAACAAGCAGAGCCTTGTGGAAAATGATACGGATAACATGAGCGTCTTCAAGAGGATCGATCGTGTGCGCCGTATGTCGAGGGTTCTGAGGCAGAGCTCATTCTGTGAGATCATGAACGGCTGTGCCAAGGTTCTCAGTCATATCCAGAGAACAAACCTTATGATGAAGGATCCGGATTATCGTGCGTGTTATAAGCTGTGGCAGTTCATAGAGAGCTATGATGAAGTTGGTTTCAGTATAGAGGAACAGGATTCCGCAATGGAATTTGATGAAGAGTACCTCTTACAGATGTATATCAACATGATTACCAACTATACGGTTTTCAAGAGCCTTATTGAGTCCGATCCCCGCAAGATGAACGAGATCGCGGTGGAGAAGAAAGAACCTGTAAAGCCTAAGTTCATAAAGGAGATCAAGGAGGAGATAGTAGACGATCTGAATATACCTGATGTTGAGATACGAAAGGTATTTGTCGAGGAGGTAACTCAGGCACAGCTGGATGCCGAGGCCGCACTCGAACAGGAAAAGCAGCACACCCAGGAGCTGGAGCAGACAGTTTCGGAGATGCAGTTCTCCATGTCTGATCTGCAGTGGCAGATAGATTCCTTAAGTGAGCAGTTACAGCAGCTCTCTGATCAGCAGGCTCAGACCGAGGAGGAGCGCAACTCTTATATGATGCAGTTTTCTGAGGAACAGAAGGCTCATCAGGAGACGAAAGATGCGGCGGAGAAGGCAGAGGCTGATGCGCTGGCAGCATTTGAGGCAGCTCAGAACGAGGCACAGATTGCCATGGAAGCAGTTCAGGCTGAGATGAAGTCCAGGGCCACACAGGTTCAGGCTGAGATGAAGTCCAAGGTTGAACAGGCACAGGCTGAGAAACAGGCGGCAGTCGATGAAGCCAAGAAGAACGCAGAGGATATGGTGTCCAGGGTTAAGGCGGAGGCTGCCAGTCAGATCGAAGAGATAACACAGAAGTCAGAGACAGAGCTGGAAGTAGTCAGAAAACAGGCGGCAGAAGATATAGACAGAGCGCATAAGATTGCAGCCGAGGAGATAGCGGAAGCAAAGCTGCAGGCACAGTCAGAGATAGAGCAGATCAGGAGAAATAGTTCAGAAGAGATCGAAGTTGTCAAGGCTGAAACGGAGAAGCAGATAGCCGACTTGAAGACGCAGGCAGACAAACAGATAGCCGAGGCAGAAAAACAGATAGCTGATACAAAAACACAGGCAGATAAGCAGATAGCTGATGCAAAAGCTGAGGCGGAGAGACTTGTGTCGGACAAAAATTCTGAAACGGAGAGACTTATTGCAGACATCAAGGCAGAGGCAGAAAAGACAGTGTCAGATATCAAAGCAGAATTTGACAAGGAGGTTGCTGAAGCCGGGAAGCTCAGAGCTGAAGCTGAGAGATCAGCGGCAGATTTCGAACAGCGTATGGCGGAGGCTCAGAAACGTGCTGAGAATAGCGAGGCAGAGGCGGCAGCAGCCAGGGAGCAGGCAGCAGCTGCGCGGAAGAGTGCAGCAGAGCAGATTGCTGAGATGCAGCGAAAGGCAGCTGAACAGATCGAAGCAGCGCAGAAGAGAGAACAGAAGGCTTTGGCAAAGGCGGAGGCAAACAGTCTCAGCCATTACATAAGACGTTCTCTTGAGGAAAGACGAGAGCGAAAGAATTCTGCAGACGATAAGTAGTAAAAAGTTGCAACAGGATATACTTTTATGTTTAAGAAGATATTATATACAATTATAAATGTACTATCAGTCATTATCATCATTGCGGCGGTATTTGTATTGCTTATAGTGGTGATGACCAAACCGGGTAAGACTCCGAACATAGTCGGTTACATGGCACTTCGGGTAACCACAGGGAGTATGGCACCAACCTACGATGTGGATTCACTGATAATTGTTAAGCAGACAGATCCATCAGCCATAAAGGAGAATGATGTGATATCATTTTATTCATCGGATCCGGCTCTTTCTGGTGCGGTAAATACACATAGAGTTGTCTCGATAGAGGCGGATGGTAATAATTACAGGTATGTTACAAAAGGCGATGCAAATAATGTGGTGGACCGTTATGATGTGGATTCAAGAGATCTGCTTGGCAAGGTGGTGTGGTCATCACTCATACTTGGCAAGATAGTGAGACTTGTGTCCAACCCTCTTATATTTGTACCCATAATTCTTGTTCCACTTGCCATTATACTCATAACCAATCTCGTAAAGACTGTATCTTATGCAAGAAAGATAGCAAAGGATGAGGAGGAGGCAGCTGTAAAAGAGGCGATCCAGTATATACGGGAGAAGAATCTCAGAGAAACAGAAGACAGTGAGACTTCAGAGAGAAAGTTGGAATAGTGTTCCTATAGAAAAAAGGACAGAACTTTTCAGTGAAAGAAAGCTGGTGGGTTCTGTCTTTTAATAATTGCTCACTTTATAATCCTGCTTTTTAAGCTGAGCCATGAGTTCAGCGATCAAAGCGTCCTTCTCAGCAAGCTGGTCATCCTTCTCAGCAAGTAGCTTGTTTTTTTCCGCAATTTCTTCGTCTTTAAGTTCGATCATATAGCGGGCTGTATTTTCATCAAGTATTCTAAGAGCATCTGAAAACATACCGATTACCTCCTCTGGTTTATCCAGATAGCTTGCTATATCAGCAATTATGCTTTCAAGATAAGGGTAGTCAGAAACTAGCTCATCAAGTTTACAGACGTTGTCAGTGGATAGTAGGGCAAGCCGTCCATTTAATTCGTTCCGTTCTTTTATAGATTTAGAATAGTGGCTTTTCTGAAATACGTCAAGCGGGATTAAATAGAAATCCTGTAACAGATCCATATGAATCCCAGTGTCAAACGTAGTATGCCCAAAATGAATATAAGCGTCCTTTACATAGTCCTTTTTAAGCTCGGCAGGACTATTTTCGAATATGATAATTGTATACACTTTTTTGAGATCATTGTAGGTGAACCCTTTACCTTTTTCACCCTTCACTCTTGAGTACTGCCTGAGCAATAAGTCTGCGGAATAACAGGACATCCTCTGAGCAGGAAAAAGATATGATATTTTCTGAATTTCAACATTTGCAATGGAACCATCCTCCAGTTCAACTATGATATCAAGAATAAGCAGAGTTGCTCCCTGAAGCTGGCTGTCTTCCTGTGATAGAACACATTTTATCTTTACCTTTTTCTTAAGAACACTGCTTATAAAATTTTCAAGGCGTTCAGGATAAATATCTGGATTAAATAACTTTTTAAAGAACGGATCATATGTAAGCGGGAGAGTTGCGGTGCCACATAGAAAGTCGATCATTCGTTCTTTGAGTTCGCCTTTCAGGGATCTGAATCTAACAGAAAGCAATGGGTTATTTTTCAGCTTATCTATGACAATTTTCCTGTCAGTCTGAGTAAAAAGAGTGCTAATTTTTGTATTTGGGGTCATAGGCATATTCCTCCTGGTGTATATGTAATTTGTCTTGGAATTCAAATATTGAACCAGCCCTATTTATAAAATATGTACGGCCGGGTTAGCGTAATTTGAAATAATCATTGATTTGATTTTAGATATGCATATCTGATAGTCTGCACTTTATCACTGGCAATTTTTTAGGTCAATAGGGGGATAAAATTGCGAATTTTGCCACGCGCATTACAAAAAGTAAATAGATTTTATATCAAAAGGAACGACCATACTATGAATATGTGGTTCTTACTACTATTGTTTAAAGATTTCAGGGTATAAGGCTGTATACAAAAAGTTAATAAAATTCCTAGTTGGTTGACATAATATGTAAAAATATTAACGATAATTAATAATGATTTCCTATGTAAACAAAAATTTACACAGCCAACACCGACATTTGACATGGCTGTTCTACAATAATATGTAGTTTTACTACAAAGCGTAGAAATCAAAAATGGGCAAATAGGGATGGCACGAGACGGAAACAATATATGTGTCTGGTAAATATATAACTATAAAGGAGATCACAAATTATGGTCACAGATAATATAAGGGCAGCGTACCCGAAATTCAGACAGTCTGAACAGAAGGCTGCAGAATACATGTTGGGACACATGGATGACATGGAAAATATGACATTAGCAAAGATGGCTGATACAGCAGGAGTAAGCCAGCCAACTGTTCTGAGAATGCTCAGGAGGTCTGGGTATGATGGTTTCAGAGAAGTAAAGATAGCGGTTTTGAAGGATAGAATAAGAGAAAACGGCATCTGGGATGATGCAAATGATCAAGTTCTTGGGATGCCGTTTCATAAAGGTGAGAAGATAGAGGACATTCCAGGGCGAATAGTTGTAAATACTATAGAACTTCTCAATGATTCGCTTAAGTCCATTTCGGCGAAGGCACTTGAGAAGACGGTGTGCGCCATAGACAGAGCTGGCAGGGTTGGTATATTTTCTGTGGAGGATTCCAATTCGGTTGCAATAGATCTGCAGACAAAACTTATGTATTTGGGAATCTCATGTGAATACAACTGTGATTATTATCTGCAGAGTATACAAGCAGGTCATATGTCCACAGGAGATGTAGCAATAGGTATATCTTACACGGGAACATCGATAAATACGGTGGATGTACTTAAAAGTGCGAGAAACAGAGGCGCAACGACCATTGCGATAACAAACTTTACGGATACACCGTTGGCGGAGGCTGCCGATATCATGATCCTCACATCTGATCGGCAATTCCTGCAGGGAAATGACATATTTTCCAGAACGGTGCATATGGCTGTGGTGGATATGATATATGTGGGACTTATGTCCATGGACTTTGATAAATATTCAGGGCAGCTTTCGAAGAGTGGCAGGATGATAAGTAAGCGCAGATACGGTGCTGATATGTAGAAAAATTACATATCGGCACCGTTTTTTATGTAAAATTTCCGTTCAAAAGTTTTACACTGCTTTGATAGCAAGGGGGACAAATGCCGTGATAACCTGTGAACCGTACAAGCGAAATGAACATAACACCTGCAGGACAGAGCAGGACAGGAGGTTAAAATTTTAGAATGTTAGAACTGAAAAACATAACGAAGAAGTATGGAGACCTATCAATCTTGAATGATATATCACTTCAAATAGAAAAGGGTGAGATCGTGTCGATTCTCGGACCATCCGGAAGTGGAAAGACAACACTTCTCAATATAATACTCGGGATCACGGATGTGACGGATGGAAGGATTCTCTATGATGGTGAAGATATAACAAATGTTCCGTTGGAAAAGAGAGGGTTCAATATAGTGTTTCAGGACTATGCTCTTTTTCCTAATCTCACGGCATATGGAAATATAGTATATGGGCTCAGAAACAAGCCGGATATATCCACAAAGAAAGATGTGGATGATCTGGTAAAACTGCTTGGTCTTGAGGAGCATCTTGAGAAGAAGATTGACCAGCTTTCAGGTGGACAAAAACAGAGAGTTGCACTTGCAAGAACGATGGTCATGAAACCGAAGATACTTCTTCTTGATGAGCCGCTCTCAGCACTTGACGGCGTCATAAAGGAGTCGATCAAGGATAAGATAAAAGAGATTGCAAGGGAATATTCCCTCACAACGATCATTGTCACCCATGATCCTGAGGAGGCGCTTACCCTTTCCGATAAAGTGCTGATAATAGACGGCGGAAGGATAGCCCAGTATGGAACTCCGGGTGAGATCGTGCATACTCCGGCAAATAATTTTGTTGAAAATTTCATATTGAATCAGCTTGAGATAAAGAGAAGTAATATATTCGATCTGTTTGGGAGGAAGGTTTCATGAGACAACAGACAAATAGAGAGATAAAAGGGATATTTGTCGCAGTTTGTGTGCTTTTTGCAGCATTCCTGCTGATACCAATGATATTTATAACAGGAAAATCATTTATAGGAAACGGTGGATGGACCTTTGAATACTACAGATCGGTATTTGGAGGAAGGAAGTTTGCAGAGATATTTGTAAGAAGTGTGGGAATAGCAATGGTGAGCGCACTCGTCACAACGATACTGGCATTTATTCTGGCATACTCCATACATTTTACCAACATACATCCAATTCTGAAAAAAGGGATATACGGACTGGCGGTTATGCCGATGCTGCTCCCGACCATCACTTATGGATTTGCAATCATATATTCTCTTGGAAAACAGGGACTTATCACAAAACTTCTTGGAAGACAGTTGTTCGATATATATGGCATGACAGGACTCATGATCGGGTATGTTTTGTACACGCTGCCGATCTCGTTCTTGCTCATCAACAACACAATGGGATATATAGATAAGAAATTTCTGGTGGTTTCAAGGGTCATGGGCGATGGACCGCTTAGAACATTCTTTCAGACTATATTCAGACCGCTCATGGGAACCCTAGCGGCATCAGCCATCCAGTCCTTCTTCCTCAGCTTTACAGATTTCGGAATACCTGCCTCTGTGGGAGGGAGAACAGAGGTTATAGCGGGCAGACTTTACAATGAGATGCTCGGTAGTGTGCCAAATTTCAACAGGGGAGCCGTAGTAGCCATCATGATGCTCCTGCCTTCCATTATAAGCATATTGATACTCGGTTATCTTGACAGATACAACATCAGGTACAGCAAGGTTTCAGACATAGAGATGAAAAAGTCACGTTTAAGGGATATGGTATGCATGGTCATATCGGCAGCTATTTTACTCTGTGTCACAGCAATATTTGCAGTCATAATCATAGTGCCATTTATAGAAGAGTGGCCTTACAGAGTGAACTTTACGCTGAGTCATTTTACAGCAGTGTTTGAGGATACAGCACTCTCAATGGTTGTCAGGAATTCCATAGTCACAGCAGTGCTTACCGCATTGCTTGGATCACTTGTCGTATATGGTGCGGCACTCGTGACAGCCAGGAGTAAGATATCATCCAAATGCAAGAAGGTGATAGAGAGCGTGGCGCTTGTGACCAATACCATACCGGGCATGGTGCTTGGTATAGCATTTCTGCTGACTTTTTCGGGGACAAGCCTGCAAAATACTATTGCTATCATCATATTCTGCAATATCATACATTTCTTCTCAACGCCTTATCTTATGATGAAGAGTTCGCTTGAGAAGATGAATTCGTCCTGGGAGACCACGGCGAGACTTATGGGCGACAGCTGGATAAAAACAGTTGTCAGGGTAATAACACCAAATGCCATGTCAACGCTGCTTGAGGTTTTCAGTTATTACTTTGTAAATGCCATGGTTACTGTCAGTGCGATCATATTTATAACAGGTGCGAGAACCATGGTGATAACGACAAAGATAAAAGAATTACAGCATTTTGCTAAGTTTGATGAAATATTTGTACTCTCTCTGCTGCTGCTCGTCATAAATATAGCGGCCAAGACATTGCTTGGTGCTTTGGCGGAGCACCTGAGAACAGTTTCAGATAGAAAACAAAAGGAAAAAAAGAGATTGAAGGAGAAGATCATGAAGAGAAAAATGAGCAAAAAAGGAGCAGCGGGGATAGCTGCAATGGCACTTACAGTAGTGCTTATGGGAAGTATGGTATTTACAGGATGTGGCAAGAACGGCGGAGATGGTAAGAGCGGTGACAGTGGAAAACAGGTAGTCATCTACTCAAATGCTGACGATGAGGCGGTTGTAGCTATGAAGAACGCCCTCGACAACAATGGATATAAGGGACAGTATGTGTTCCAGACATTTGGAACCAGTGAGCTTGGAGGAAAACTGCTTGCAGAGGGAACAAATATAGAGGCTGATCTTGTGACCATGAGTTCATTCTATGTGGAGAGTGCCCAGGATCAGAATAAGATGTTCAAGGATCTGACATTTGACACAAATGCGCTGGAAGAATATCCGGCTTACTACACACCGATCACATCCCAGGAGGGTGCGATCATAGTCAATACCGAGGTGATGAAGGAGAACAATCTTCCTACACCTACATGCCTCAAGGATCTTGCAGATCCGGTGTACAGGGGATTTCTGTCGGTTGTGGATATAGATGGTTCATCCACAGCGTGGCTCATGGTTCAGGCGCTTATCAGTGCATATGGTGAGGATGGAGCGCAGGAGATACTTAAAGGAATATACGATAATGCTGGTGATCATCTGGAGGAGTCCGGTTCTGGACCAATCAAAAAAGTACGCGCCGGAGAGGTCGCTGTCGGATTTGGTCTGAGACATCAGGCACTGGCAGACAAAAAGTCCGGACTCCCTATTGATTTTATAGATCCTACAGAGGGAAACTTCTCACTCACAGAGTCAGTTGCTGTGGTTGACAAGGGGGACAAGAGCAATGAAAAGGCCATGGAGATGGCGGAGTGTATCATCAAGAATGGCCGTGCGGAACTTCTTCAGACTTACCCAAATCCGCTGTATGAGGGTGAGACATCAGACACAGCAAATGAGTCAAAGTATCCAAAGAAGTTCTCAGAAAAACTCACAGTTGAGCTGCTTGAAAAGCATAGAGCACTGGCAGATGCATGTAAGTAATTAAAAAGGAGTGTAACTAAAATGTATAAATTATTGACACCTGGTCCGCTCACGACCACAGATACAGTTAAGAGAGAGATGCTTGTAGACCACTGCACATGGGACGATGATTACAAGTCCATAACACAGAATATCAGAAAAGAACTTCTGGAGCTTGTCCATGTGACGGAGGATGAATATACTGTGGTTCTTATGCAGGGCAGCGGAACATTTGGCGTTGAGTCGGTTGTCACAAGCTCTGTTGGGAGTGATGACAAGATACTTGTATGTGAAAATGGTGCATATGGTTCCAGAATGGCAGAGCTTGCAAGACGAGCCGGCAGAAATGTTGTTGTGTACCATGAGGATTATAACAAGATGCCGGATGCAGACAAGGTGAGAGATATCCTTGCGAAGGATCCAACCATCACACATGTGGGGATGATACACAGTGAGACCACATCCGGAATACTCAATGATATAGAGTCGGTGGGAAAGGTTGTAAAGGCTGCAGGAAGGACATTTATCGTGGATGGAATGTCATCATTTGCGGGAGTGGATATCGATGTGAAGGGAATAGGAATAGACTTCATCATAAGCAGCGCAAATAAGTGTGTACAGGGTGTTCCGGGATTCTCGTTCATCATCTGCAACAGAAAGGAGCTCATGAAGTGCCAAGGCAAATGCAACAGCCTGTCACTTGACCTCTACGACCAGTGGGAGACAATGGAGAAGGATGGCAAGTGGAGATTCACATCGCCAACCCACGTTGTCCTCGCATTTGCAAAGGCTCTTGAGGAACTTAAGGCTGAAGGCGGAGTGACAGCCAGAGCAAAGAGATATAGGGAGAACAATCGAATCCTTGTTGAGAGAATGCGCAAGATGGGTATAAAGACATATATAGACGATGCACATCAGGGTCCGATCATCACGACATTTTTCACACCGAAGGTTGAGAACTATTCATTTGCGGAGATGTACGAGTATATCAAGGAGAGAGGCTATGCAATCTACCCTGGCAAGGTAACAGATGCAGATACATTCCGAATTGGAAATATAGGCGAGATATATAAGGATGATATAAACAAGGTGTGTGATATCATAGAGGAATATTTCGATAAGTGCCATGCTGGAAAGTAATGAATTCGGGAGGAAAAAGAGATATGAGAAATATAGAGGCTGTTATATTTGACTGGGCTGGAACGACCGTTGACTATGGCTGTATGGCGCCGGTTCAGGCTTTTGTCAAGGCATTTGAAAAGTTCGGAATCACTCCGACAGAGAATGAGGTAAGAAAGCCCATGGGCATGCTCAAGCGTGACCATGTGAGGACCATGATGAATATGGACAGGATCCATCAGGAGTGGATCAGGGTACATGGAAAAGATTTCACAGAAGATGACGTGGATCAGGTATATCAGGAGAGCGAGTCGGGAATACTCGACATACTTCATGACTATGCTGAGCCAAAGCCGTATGTGATAAACACCATAAAGGCGCTTAGAGACGCAGGGATAAAGATTGGCTCCACAACAGGATACACAGATGAGATGATGGGCATCGTGGTGCCAAAGGCTGCGGAGTTTGGATATGCACCTGATTGCTGGTTTTCGCCAAACTCAGTGAAGAACATGGGTCGTCCATATCCATACATGATATTCAGAAATATGGAGACGCTAGGCATACATTCCGTGGCAAATGTAATAAAGGTGGGAGATACCGTATCTGATATAAAAGAGGGAATCTCAGCAGGTGTTATAACAGTTGGAGTTACCGAGGGAAGTTCTGTGATGGGACTTTCCCAGGAAGATTATGAGAGACTGACGGAGACGGAGCAGAACATATTGTGTGACAAAACAGGAAAGATATTCAAGGAAAACGGAGCAGATCATGTCATAAGAAATATGAGTGAGTTTCCGGGACTGATAAGAAGGATAGAGGCAAGATAGAGCCATGTTATAGTGGCACTCGTCAGGTCTCGTGCAAGCACGGACTTTTACAACTGCTCGTACAAACTAAAAACCGCAGGACTATGCATGTAGATAGTCTGCGGTTTTTATATATAGGTTAAATTTGATATAGCCGGAACAGTCTGTAGACTGTGTATTCAAAAGCTTGCCGATTTTGACATCGTTCCTGACCGTGATATGAGATTATAATGAATTCACCCTGCCCATGAACAGGATCATTCCTGTGCTCTGATCTTCAATCACATACACAAATGGCTTGTCCACAATAAAGTTATATGTTTCTTCACTTGGCATCATTGCTGTTTCCTTGACCATGATGTCTGTCTCTGCTGCGGCCTTGGTTCCGTTCTCATCCACGATAACCTTTGCCCTGTGATTTACAGATGAGACTGCGATTCCGTCGGCAATCTTGGAGAAGTCTGCGCTGTCTGAATATGCAGATCTTATTCCCATGTTCTGAAGAATTTCATCGAGACCGTCGATACTCTGCTCATCTGTGAATTTTGGAAGCTGGAGGGTATCGATCTCTACGTTGTTGGCATTATCCAGAGAGTCGATGAGCTTCTGTTTTTCTTCGTTGCTTAGTTTGTCAAAGAGTTCATTTATGTCTCCGTCATCGGCGGTTGGCATGAACACCTTCATGACAACATTGTCGCCGTCGTATGGAAGAGTGATTCCTTTGATCTCACCGTTGTCCATGTATGTGAAGTGCTCACCGTAGAGATGCATCATATCAACAACGCTTTCCTTGTCGGTTCCGTAGAAGCTGCTCTGAAAAGTTTTATCCTCGGTAAAAGGAGTATCCCATTTTCCCTCGAAATAAACTGCGTTTATGAGCATCATCACGGTTCCACCCGGGATATCCTTTAAGATTTCAGGGATCATTTTGTTAGTGTTTGTGCTGACCCAGTTGTTGATATTCTGTACAACTTTGTCCGCCTGGCCGTTGAAGTCTGCTTCATACACCTCACCTGAGTAGTAATCTTTGGCAGGTGTAAGGAAATCCTTTTCTATGTCAGCTGACCAGGATGTATCCTTGTTCATCCATACTGAATTTGCTGTGTTGACAAATGTATTCTGTGACCAGTCTTTTGACAGATATGCCTTCATCTCATCGTTCCACTTATCAAGATCTGTTATGCCGAGGGCGTTTTCAAGCTCATTTTTTGTTGTACCGCCGGCACCTACATCCAGCATGGACAGTGCACTTGCAATGCTGTAAGGCGAGTAAAATATGTTCTTGTCAGCTGGAAGTGCAGAATACATATTCATAGAGAATTCATTGATTCCGTTCTTTAGCTGGTCAAATGATGTTATGTCCGTTTTGACCGGAGTCACAGTGATGTTGGCAGTGAGTGAAGTGACTGACGAATCAGGTTTGGTGTGGCTGGGATTATTTCCCAGTGTATTTGTGCCGCAGCCGGCAAGACCTGCACACATACAGGCGCTGAGTAGTAATGCTGTCATTCGTTTTTTCATAGTTTAAACCTCCTTATTGTAAAGCCCATCGTATCGTCCCGATGATTTATTGTAACTGGTATATCGTTAACTCTCAATATATATACGAGTAGCAAGAGCTTTTTTGTGGACTTTTTCAACAAATTTTTATATGAGAGGTTTTTATATGAGATTCGTGAGATATTGAACAATGAACTTGGAAAATGCACGGATTAGATATATATTAATCATAAAGGTTCAATCAGCTTTTATAATCAGCTTTCATAAGGAGGCAATACGATGGCACTTATAAAAGGAATACATCATGTGGCACTTAAGTGCAGCAGCAGCGAAGAGTATAAGAATGTAGCAGAGTTTTATGGTGATATATTGGGACTTTCAGTTGCGAGAAAATGGGATGGCGGGATCATGTTTGACACTGGAGATGGCATCATCGAGGTGTTTGAGGATGGTGAGTCACCGCTTCCGCAGGGAAATATAAGACATTTTGCATTTGCTGCAGAGAATGTGGATGCCTGTGTTTCGGCAGTGAGAAAGGCAGGATATGAGGTGTTTGTGGAGCCAAAGGATATAGAGATCCAGTCGGATCCAAAGTTTCCGGCAAGGATCGCGTTCTGCCGAGGACCGCTTGGCGAGGAGATAGAATTTTTCTGTGAGAAATGATGAAGAGTAGTAGAGACTTTCTGCTATAGAATTACATGGAGATGATAGGGTTGACAAAGGAAGAATGGTACGCCCAGCTTTTTGAGCGTCTGGGAAGGTCGAAATTTCGCAGTGGATTTCATTTGACACAGAAAGATATCGACTATATATATGAAAAGGGGCTGGATACCATAAGACAGCATGCACGGGATTTCATAGCGCAGAGGGAAGCTCCGGCATTCATACCAAATGATGGAAAGCAGACTCCCATGCGGGGACATCCGGTATTTGTGGCACAGCATGCGACGGCTACATGTTGCCGGGAATGCATACGTAAGTGGCATACATTTGCCCCGGGAGTGGAGCTTGGTCCAAGACAGCAGGAGTATCTGGTGGATGTTATCATGACCTGGATAGAGAGGGAGATTGAAGCAGCCGGGGATAAAATAATTTTCTACCAGTGGTGTAATGACAAATAATTATATTTGTGGTAGAGTACAGTTTAGGTGGTCAAATAAAAGAAGAAAAACAGGACACACCAATAAAAAATGACTTATGAAAAGGAACCCGGAAGGGATAGTCAGGAAAGGAAAGAATCATGTCAAGTATAGTTTTCGCTAAATGCACAACACGAAAGTTTAATAGTGATGTGGCAGGGAATACTTTACATACAGATGATAGGCTGCGTGAACATATGTATTCATATGGTACAGGGCGAGAGCGTACGGAACATGATCATGCAAATATGCTGACCTGAAAGATCTGAGCAAATACATAACAGATTAAATAGGTTTCGATAGACTGAGATCAGCCAGATCTATCAGCATTAATAGATTGGAATCATGATGTACAAAAAACGTCCATCTATGTGAGTATTATAGAAGTATTCATGTGGATGGGCGTTTTTTTCGTGTTTTTGAACTCGTCTTTGTGAAGAAGAAATCTGCCAGAACTTAGAGATAAAAGAAAGGGATAGACATGGCAGAGATTGTATGTGTCGGATCGTTAGGGGCGCCAGGGGATGCGCTCTGCGCGGTCCACAATTTTAACAATGCAGATGAGATGAGAATTTTAGGAGGGAAGTATTATGTGTAATGTACCAACAATTGACATGACAGGAACAGGCAGAAATATTGTGAAGCTTAGACAGAATGCAGGTCTTTCTGTAAAGGATCTGCAGGATATATTTGGATTTGCCACTCCAAATGCGATATACAAGTGGCAGAAAGGTATGGCTATGCCAACCGTAGATAATCTGATCATTCTAGCTGCCATCTTTGGTGTAACGGTAGATGATATCATTGCAGTAAACATCTGCTCGACAGTTGGAATCAGTGCGTAGCATAAAAAATTTACATATTCATGTATATAAAGGCGGACAGCGGTAACTACGTTGCCCGCCTCTTTTATGTTCCTGTATGGGGACAGGTACCTCCGTCCCCAGGGGGTCAGGCACCTCCGTCCCCATAAGGGGTGAAAATTGGGGGTTGACTTGGAGTGAGCTCCAAGTGATATATTCAGTACAGGATAAAAGTTTATTATAAATATTCAAGTACATAGATAAGTAAGAGGTGAGAAATATGACTATCAAAGAAGTAAGTGAAAAGTTTGATATCACTGCTGATACCCTAAGATATTATGAGAGAGTGGGACTTATCCCTCCTGTAGCGAGAAATGCCAGTGGCAACAGGGATTATCAGGAAAATGATGTCAGCTGGGTTGAACACACTGTATGCATGAGAAATGCTGGTGTTCCGATAGAGGCGCTTATTGAATATGTAAAACTGGTCCAGATGGGAGATGTTACATTTGGCGCGAGGCTTGATCTCCTTAAGGAGCAGTATGAGAAACTTGAGGAGCAGAGAAAACAGATCGAAGCCACCATGGATAGATTACATTACAAGATATCCAAATATGAGGAGGCCGTGAAGACCGGCAAGCTTGTATGGGACAGGAATTTTACTGATTGTGAATGACAGATGCACAATCTGGAGCATGTGTGGATGTAAATGGAAAGGCAGATCAAAGAGCGGTAATGAACTATGTTAATGAGCGGTAGTGCACTATGTTAATGAGAGGCAATGTACTATGTTAAAACAGGAGGATAAAGAAAAAATGTATATTGAAAATATCAACGGACCACAGGATGTAAAGAAACTTACAGTAGACGAGATGGGAACACTTGCAGACGAGATGAGACATGCACTTCTCATCAGAGCCAGCAAACACGGCGGACATTTTGGACCAAACTTTGGTATGGTGGAGGCAACCATAGCACTTCACTATGTATTTGAATCACCAAAGGATAAGATTGTGTATGACGTGTCACACCAGAGCTATCCGCACAAGATGCTTACAGGAAGAAAGGATGCATATCTCTATGAGGAGCACTATGATGATGTGTCTGGTTACAGCAATCCGCATGAGAGCGAGCACGACTTCTTCACGGTTGGACATACTTCAACATCCATCAGTCTGGCTGCAGGTCTTGCAAAGGCAAGGGACCTTCAGGGCGCAGATGGCAACGTGATAGCGGTGATAGGCGATGGCTCCCTGTCAGGAGGAGAGGCCCTTGAAGGCTTGGATTACGCTAAAGAGCTGGGTGGCAACCTCATCATAGTTGTAAATGACAACGATATGTCCATAGCAGAGAACCACGGTGGACTCTATACAAATCTCAAATTACTCAGAGGTACAAAGGGAACAGCGGAGTGCAATCTGTTCCGTGCCATGGGACTTGATTATTATTACGTGCATGAAGGCAATGATGTGGCAGCCCTCATAGACACATTCCAGAAGGTAAAAGATTCAAAGAAGCCTGTTGTGGTCCACATCAGAACCCTCAAGGGAAAGGGTTATGCCCCGGCCGAGGAGCACAAGGAGCAGTGGCACTACAGCGGACCATTTGACATAGAGACAGGAAGATCGTTATTTGAAGGTGACGAGGAGGACTACTCAAGCGTGTCCTGTGATTACCTGCTTGACAAGATGAAGAAGGATCCAAAGGTCGTTGCCATCACAGCGGGAACACCGACGGTTATAGGATTTACAGAGGATAAGAGACGCGAGGCCGGAAAGCAGTTTGTCGATGTGGGGATCGCAGAGGAGACAGCGGTGGCTCTTGCGTCGGGAATTGCAGCAGGCGGCGGCAAGCCGGTGTTCGGTGTGTACAGCTCATTTGTACAGAGAACATTTGACCAGATATCCCAGGATCTCTGTATCAACAACAATGCAGCCACTATAGTGACATTTGCAGGATCTGTATATGGAATGAATGATGTGACACATCTGGGATTTCAGGATATCCCGATGCTTTCAAATATACCTAATCTTGTATATCTTGCTCCGACAACAAAGGAAGAGTATATTGCTATGCTTGACTGGAGCATAGAGCAGAATGAGCATCCTGTGGCCATCAAGCTCCCAGGCGGTGCGATGGTAAGTGGAAGACCTGTGACGAAGGACTTCGGAGATCTGAATAAGTATGAGGTGACACAGAAGGGAAGCAAGGTTGCCATACTCGGACTTGGAACCTTCTACAGTCTGGCAAATGCCGTGGCAGACGAGATGGAGAGTGAGCTTGGGATAGATGCCACCGTCATCAATCCATACTATATCACAGGACTTGACGAGGAGCTTCTTGAAGGTCTCAAGGCAGACCATTCGGTTGTCATCACCATCGAGGACGGTATACTGGATGGCGGATTTGGCGAGAAGATTGCAAGATTCTACGGTGATTCAGATATGAAGGTGCTGAATTATGGTCTCAAGAAGGAATTCCTTGACAGGTACGATGTCGAAGAGGTTCTTAAGGATAATCGTCTTGATGCGGAGATGATCGCGGAAGATGTTAAAAAGTTGGTGTAAGGAATAAAGATATGATATAGGACGCCCCAGATAAATTCTAAAATTATTTATTTTCTGGATTTATCTGGGGATATTTTACTTGAATATTTAATTATGATATGATGCCGAGCTCTGTTAGAATGGATATGGCTCCCTCGGCGGTGTCTTTGTCAAAGCCGAGGGCCGCGAGGTCGGCAGCGTTTGATATGTTGTTGTCTTTGGCAGCTTTGGTGGCTTTTTTTATCAAATCTTGTCCCTCAGATCTCCCCTCAGATCTGCCTTCAGAACGCCCTTCGATAACACCTTCGTCTCTGCTCTCCTGTAATTCCTTGGCCATGATCCTTCTCATCGCACTATTCATAAAAGCATCACGCTCCTTCCATGTTTCAATATTCTCTTCATTGGCATCAGATACAATAGATGATATCGTATCTGCAAACATTCCATGTCTGGTATCCAGGTCCCTGATATTCGTCAAGAAATCATAGAATAAATTCTTAGATATGTTTGGTGAAAGTGCATTCAACCAAATGATACCTTTTTCATCATCCTGACAATCCTTAGATGGTTTCGTAACAACTATCTGCACTGGAAACTGTGCACCCTCAATATAGTATATATTATATGGCTGCTCTAGAACAGTATAGCCGTGTTCTATCAGATCCTTGATAAGCTCTCTTGGATATGCCGCACGGACGATACTAATTGTAATATCTTTTTCGTTAATAGGAGTGCCATTTGCCTCGCAATTTCCAGGTGCGATCATATACAAAAGTGCATATGCCTGTACCTTGTAAAATGTCTCGAGATTAAGCTCATCTCTGGGTGATTTGTACTCCAGAATATTGTGCTTTCTGAAGAATCTGCCTATATTGTTGTCGATCACCAGATCGTCGGGTTTCTTGACAACAGTAAGGTCAATGATCAACGGCTTACGTGTAAGCTGAAATTCGTCATTGAACTCAATGTCATCCTCGTAATCCATAAGATATAATCTCATGGCGTGGACAAATCCGGTGTGCCACTGGATAAGTTCCTTGTTTTCATCTGTATTTTCTTTCTTATTGCTCAAATATGTACCTCCATTTTACCCCATAAAATAAAAAATAACAACGCAGTAAATGATCTGGCTGGCCAGCCGTTATGGATGATTTACGTTTCCCGCGGGAGATACTTTTCGCAGAGAATACAGTAGCGGGAAGAATATTTCAAGACTTGGAAAAACGATTTAACAAAAGTTTCACCAAAATATACAGAGCGGATAAAAACAAGCATTTATACGGCTTTGGGCAGGATTTTCGCAGGGATGGATTTGGGGCTAAAATAGTGTTACCATATAGCAAAGCCGATACAAAATGATAAATGTATGTGTAGTTTACTGTTACACGTAAGTGGGAGGCGCGTAAAATGTGGATATTATTTGCAGTGGGTTCTTTGTTCTTTGCGGGGATTACGGCGATACTTGCAAAATGCGGTATAAGAAAGACAGATTCTGATGTGGCGACGGCTATAAGGACAGTTGTGGTTCTGCTGTTTGCCTGGCTGATGGTATTTGTCACAGGAGCCTGGAATGCAGACACATATATCAGCGGCAAGACTTTGCTTTTTCTGATCCTCTCTGGACTTGCAACCGGAGCATCCTGGCTTTGTTATTTCAGGGCGCTGCAGAAAGGGGATATCAACAAGGTCGTTCCCATAGACAAATCAAGCACCGTGCTCACGATTCTGCTTGCCCTTATATTCCTACATGAGGGGATCACCTGGGTTAAGGGTATCTCAATAGTTATGATAGGTGTGGGTACCATGCTTATGATCACCAAAAAGAAAACTGCAGATGATCAGGAGCTGTCAGGGAAAGATGTCGAACATATGTCAACAGACGGTGGCAGTGTGGCACAGAAACGGCGGGGAATGGGACTTTTGAATGGCAGCTGGCTGTTGTACGCCGTGCTCTCAGCTGTTTTTGCCAGTCTGACAGCGATACTCGGCAAGGTAGGGATATCGGATATCAACTCAAATCTGGGCACGGCGATCAGGACAACGGTGGTTCTTGTCATGGCTTGGCTTATGGTGTTTGTGTCAGGAAAACAGCATGAGATAAAGGGCATAGAGAAGAAGGAGCTGCTGTTTATTGCGCTCTCCGGAATAGCCACGGGAGCATCCTGGCTGTGTTATTACAGGGCACTTCAGGACGGACCGGCAAGCGTGGTCGTCCCGATAGACAAGCTGAGCATGCTCATCACCATTGCATTTTCAGGAATCGTGTTTCATGAAAAGCTGACAAAGAAAGCTGCTGTTGGCGTGGTGTGTATCACTGCTGGAACTCTCTTACTTGCCATGAATTTCTGAATATTTTACGGTCTATTTAGAAAGTATTTATAGTTTCTTCCTGTGGATTTTATATCTATCGTTTACACTATATACAACGAAAAAGATATAGAGGATACATTTGTACATGAGAAGCTTATCAAGCTGTGCTTGATGGCAGAACAGGCAGGAGGCGTTAAATATGAGAACAGCAGACCACATGAATCTGAGCAGATATATTATGGATCACATGGATGCCGGCGCATCTAAGCTGCAGAAGGCGGCGTTCATATTTGGCAGCATAGAGCCGGATATCAATATGCTGACTTATTTCAGGGGCAGCATCCATGGCGAGGAGAAGCTTAGAGGACACAACTACGAAAATGTCATGAAGTATATGGAAAAACTCACAAAGAAACTTGAGAAAGGCGGAATGGGAACTGTCAGACAGAGCTTTCTTCTCGGAAAGCTTGTTCACTACGTGGCAGATTCATTCACATATCCACACAACAGTTTATTTTTCGGAAATCTCAAAGAGCACTGCCAGTACGAGACAGAACTGCATGACTATGTGAATAAGACGATATCTTCAGTAGGTGTCAATATGGAAAGCATAGATGATGGGCGAGACATAGTGAAATATCTCAGAGAAATGCATGACAGGTATGTCAGTGAGGCTCCGGGATGCGAGAATGATTACAGACATATCACACATGCAATATCCGTGGTTACAGAGCGGTTCTGGCAGACAGAGAGTGTGTCAGTGCCATCCATGCGGGATGTTGCAATTGCATGTAAGGAACATATACCGGTTACGGCAAATGTAAGTATGGCAGCAGCTGGAAATGCTGGAATGGAGTCCACAGGGGTGGCGTAGGAATAGCACTCCGTAAAAATCTGATATGTCTAAATTGAGTGCGCGATAAAGATTCAGTTAAGAAACTTTACAGAAACAACAAAATAGCTTGTGAAAAACAATTTAAAATTACCTCTTGCATTATTTTCTGAAGTCTGCTATTATAAATCACGACAAAGGCGTCAAATGAATCGAAAAGATTCGTTTGGCGCCTTTTTTGTTTCATTAACAAGGGGGTCAGACCCCGTTTAACACGTTAATGTGGCAAAAGGGGCCTGACCCCTTTAGGAAAAAATAAGGAGGAAGAAACTATGAATATGGGAGATACTGGTTTTATTATGATCTGTGCGGCTCTGGTGTTCTTCATGACACCCGGACTTGCATTCTTTTACGGAGGCCTCGTCAGGAGGAAAAATGTTGTAAATACCATCATGGCATGTACAGCCATCATGGGACTTTCAGTTGTCATGTGGGTGCTGTTCGGTTACTCACTCTCATTTGGCACTAATCACGGAGGTGTTATAGGAGACCTCAAGTGGTTTGCACTCAACGGGATAAAGATGGATGAGGCTGGTCCTTATGCGGACAATATACCTCACCTTGTATATGTTGCATTTCAGATGATGTTCGCAATGATCACACCGGCACTTATCACCGGTTCACTAGTCGGACGTGTGAAGTTCAAGGCATTGTTCTTCTTCATCATGCTCTGGTCGATCATCGTTTATTACCCAATGGCTCACATGGTATGGGGCCAGGGCGGTTTCCTCGGGGAGATCGGTTCAGTTGATTTCGCAGGAGGAAATGTAGTACATATAAGCTCAGGTGTGAGCGCTCTTGTATTCTCTATCATCCTTGGAAGAAGAAAGGGATATGAGAATACAGCATACAGAGTTCACAACATTCCATTTGTAGCACTCGGTGCATTCATCCTTTGGTTTGGATGGTTCGGTTTCAATGCCGGAAGTGCCCTCGGTGCAAATGGTCTTGCAGCGCATGCATTTATGACAACAGCGATTGCCAGTGCCAGCGCAATGCTCTCATGGATGATAATAGATGTTATAAAGGACGGAAAGCCTACTCTGGTCGGTGCATCAACAGGTCTTGTAGTTGGTCTTGTGGCTATAACCCCCGGTGCAGGATTCGTACCGATCTGGTCATCATTCATCATCGGTGCACTTGTCAGCCCGATCTGCTGCTTTACAATCTCATTCCTGAAAGGTAAGCTGAAGATAGACGATGCACTCGATGCATTTGGCTGTCATGGTATCGGAGGTATCTGGGGAGGTATCGCAACAGGATTATTTGCAAAGAGCTCGATCAACAGTGTAGCTCGTTGGGATGGACTGGTATTCGGTGATGTACATCTGTTCCTGATGCAGCTTGTTGGTATCGTGGTTACGATCGCAGTAGCAGTGGTCGGAACACTTATCTGCCTTGGAATCGTGAGACTCTTCACACCGCTCCGTGTAACAGACAGAGAAGAGAAGGTGGGTCTGGATATCTCAGAGCACGGCGAGAGTGCATATCCAACATTCAATGGACTTGATTCATAGGACAGCATATGATATAGGAAGGAGAGATCTGATATGATGATAAAGGTTGAGGCTATCGTGCGCGAGGAGGTCTTTGAGGACGTTAAGGAAGCACTGAACGCTATAGATGTAAATGGAATTACAGTGTCTCAGGTTATGGGATGCGGAGCACAGAGAGGATATAAGAAACTTGTCCGTGGTACTGAGGTAGATGTGGTGATGCAGCCGAAGATCAAGTTTGAGATAGTTGTGTCATCTGAGGAATGGGAGAAGAAGACCATAGAGGCTATCCAGAAGGCGGCATATACAGGTGAGGTTGGAGATGGAAAGATATTCAGCTATGAGATCCGTACTGCAACTAAGATCCGTACAAAGGAGAGCGGCTATGATGCTCTGAATTAAAAGTTTATAATTTCTTTACCAAATACTAGTCGGGAATCCTTTGACAATCAAAGGGTTCCCGTGTTATTATGTCGGAAATATCAGGGAGTAGTTCACATCGGTTATAAGATGTTGTGCGATCTCGTCATCACGTTTTCTGGCTGGGACATACCTGTGCAGGGAACCGGGGCGCACGCTTTCGGAGTATATATATAGTAGTGTATATAGAATTTGAAAGGAACGAGACTTTTATTGTGTGTTTATCATGCAATGAAGGTCTCGTTCCTTTGTTGTATGTAAGAAAAAGAGATAGCTGAATACACAACAGACTTTTCTTTGCGTGATAAGCATATAAGATCAGATGACATTATGTTTGATGCATAGATAATATTGCTGATCTGGGAAATGGAAAATGGACACCGGGCATGTGCCTGGTATCCGAAATCAAGAAGAAAAGGAGTCTGGTGTGTATGACAGAAAAGAATTTTTGGAACTGTTCCGGTGATGAATTACTAAAAGAATTCAAGACAGACAGCCGCGGACTGTCGACGGAGCGGGCAGAGGAGATCCGCAATGAGAAGGGAGAAAATGTTCTCCAGGAAGGCAAGAGAAAGAGCACATTACAGGTGTTCCTCAGTCAGTTTTGTGACCTGCTGGTGATCATACTGATCATAGCAGCGGTCATTTCTATGTTTTCTGACAATATCGAGAGTACCATAGTAATCTTGGCGGTACTCGTCATGAACGCTGTGCTGGGAACAGTGCAGCACGTGAAAGCTGAGCGTTCGCTTGACAGTCTGAAACAGCTTTCATCCCCAAATGCAAAAGTTATGAGAGATGGCGTGAAGCAGGAGCTTCCGTCCCGCGAGATAGTTCCGGGTGATATCGTGCTGCTTGAGGCGGGCGATATGATAGTTGCCGATGGAAGGATACTTAGGAATTTTTCGCTTCAGGTAAATGAGAGTTCACTTACCGGAGAATCAACAAATGTGGAAAAGAATGATGCGATAATAGAAGGTTCCGTGCCACTTGCAGACAGGACAAATATGGTGTACTCAGGAAGTCTTGTTACATATGGACGAGCAGAGGTGCTTGTGACCGGAACAGGAATGGACACAGAGCTCGGCAAGATCGCAGGACTGATGAACGCTGCAAAGGAGAGAAAGACTCCGCTTCAGGAGAGCCTTGACAAGTTCAGTGCAAGGCTTGCGGCATTTATCATGATTGTGTGTGCACTGGTATTTGTCCTTTGTATATACAGGAAGATGGCGGTGCTTGATTCTATGATGTTCGCAGTCGCCCTTGCAGTTGCAGCTATACCTGAGGCTCTAGGTTCAATAGTCACCATCGTGCAGGCATTTGGCACCCAGAAGATGGCGAAGGAGAATGCGATAATCAAGAACCTCAAGGCGGTTGAAAGTCTTGGATGCGTGTCAGTCATCTGTTCAGACAAGACCGGAACACTTACACAGAACAAGATGACCGTGCAGGAAATATATTTGGATGGAAAACTTTACAAGCCGGAGGAGCTTGATTCCCATAACCAGCTCCATAGGTACCTGTTATATGATGCGGTTCTCACCAATGATTCCAGCATAGTGGATGGTAAAGGAATAGGAGATCCGACGGAATATGCATTGCTTGAGATGTTCCGCCAGGTCCACATGATGCCGGGCATGGAGACGGAGGGTACAGGTATCTCTGTTCCTGCGGAGACTGTAAAATGGAGTCTGAAGGAGGATGTACTCAGGGACTGCATGGATAGAATGGAGGAGGTTCCGTTCGACTCAGACAGAAAGCTTATGAGTACAAAGTATCTGCTTCATGGGGTACCGACCATACTCACCAAGGGTGCTGTGGATGTGCTGCTTGACAGATGCGTGAGCGTGAGGTACAGCGATGGCGTAAAGCCTATGACAGATGAAGAAAAAGCGAAGATCAAGGCTCAGAACAAGGCATTCTCAGAGAATGGCCTCCGTGTATTGTCATTTGCATATAAGGAAAGTGACGAGGTACTGGGAGTTGATACTGAGTATGGATTTACATTCCTTGGACTTGTGTCCATGGTGGATCCGCCACGCCCGGAGTCTATGGCAGCGGTTGCCGATGCAAGGCGTGCGGGCATAAAGCCGGTCATGATAACTGGAGACCACAAGATCACAGCGGTTGCCATAGCGAAACAGATCGGAATATACGAAGATGGGGACATGGCACTCACGGGAGAGGAACTTGACGCTCTGTCTGATGAGGAGCTTGCGCGTGACATAACAAAGATATCTGTATATGCCAGGGTGTCACCGGAGAATAAGATAAGGATAGTTAATGCATGGCAGAAGAACGGCAATATAGTAGCCATGACAGGCGATGGCGTCAATGATGCTCCGGCACTCAAGAAGGCAGACATAGGTGTTGCCATGGGAATAACCGGCACGGAGGTGTCCAAGGACGCGGCGGCTATGATCCTCTCAGATGACAACTTTGCAACTATCATCAAGGCTGTGTCAAATGGACGAAATGTATACAGGAACATAAAGAATGCGATACTGTTCCTGCTGTCAGGAAACACAGCTGGAATACTGGCGGTGCTTTATACCTCTATAGCTGCCCTGCCTGTTCCGTTTGCACCTGTACATCTGTTGTTCATCAACCTGCTCACAGATTCTCTTCCTGCGCTTGCGATAGGAATGGAGCCGGCTGATCCATTGCTGCTCTCAGAAAAACCGAGGGATCCTAAGAAGGGAATACTGACATCTGACTTTATGGCAAAGATGCTCTCGGAGGGCCTTCTCATCGCTATAGCGACCATGACAGCATTCCATCTTGGCCTTCCGGTGAGTTCGGCAAAAGCCACTACCATGGCATTTGCAACACTGACACTTGCCAGATTGTTCCACGGTTTTAACTGCAGAAGTGAGGAGTCGATGTTTAAGCTGGGATTTAGATCAAATAAATACAGCGTATATGCATTTTTAGCCGGAGTGGCATTTCTGGCTTCGGTCCTGTTCATACCGGGACTTCACAGTCTGTTCAGCGTGGTAAGTCTTGGAGCGGCTGATGTGCTGAAGATAGCGGGACTTGCATTTGCACCGACTGCGATAATACAGATCATTAAGGTTATACAGGACAAGAGGAGATAGATTGTATGTGGAGAATATCGTGAACACAGTGATCATGAAAAATTCATAGGATGAGATTCCTGCAAAAATAATAGTCAATAGAAATATTTACGAAATATTTTCAGATTGAATTAAAAAATTTGTTATATTTATCAAAATTTAGAAAATGCAGAATATTCTATTGAATAAAATCCGAGTGAGAATATAATAATCAAAGGGTTAAAGGGTGGTTTGAATATACAGAGTAACTATATCTGTGTATCGAACCTCCTTTTTTATGAAAAAGACCCGATATGTGGAGGTTGTATACAGGCATGTATACCAAAGATGTGAACAGCTGCTCCATATATGTAAGATAAATATTCTATATAGAAGGAAGACAAAAAAGATGAAATATTTGAAGCAGTTTCTTATAATCCTCGCCATCTCATTTATCGGTGAGATACTTAAGTATATAGTTCCGCTACCGATTCCGGCGAGTATATATGGCATGGTGATCATGTTCATCTGTCTGCAGACCAAGATCCTCAAGCTGGACGATGTGAAGAGTGTGGGCAAATTTCTCATAGAGATCATGCCGGTCATGTTCATACCTGCCGGTGTGGGTCTTATGTCATCGTGGGGAACGCTTAAGCCTGTGCTTGTGCCAGTCAGCGTCATAACGGTGGTCGTCATCATCACGGTCATGCTTGCTTCAGGCTGGGTATCGCAGCTTATAATAAGGAGAGACAGGAAGAAGGAGACTGAAAATGAGTGATCTGTTTGAATCGTCTATATTTGCAGGGGTGACTATAAGCCTTCTGGCATATATGTTTGGAAGTGTACTTAAAAAGAAACTTAAGATAGCTATACTTAACCCACTGTTGGTGTCCATCATAGTGACTATAGTGGTGCTGGTTGTGGCTGACGTGGATTACGATGTGTACAATGAAGGCGCAAAGTATCTGAGCTGGTTTCTCACACCGGCTACAGTGTGCCTTGCAATCCCACTCTATGAGCAGTGGGAACTTTTAAAGCACAATTATAAGGCTGTGCTCGGCGGTATAGTTGCCGGAGTTATAACGAGTCTGACTACAGTCCTTGTGTTGAGCAAGGTCATGGGACTTTCCCATAAAGATTATGTGACACTTCTTCCGAAGTCCATAACCACAGCTATCGGAATGGGTGTTTCGGAGGAGCTTGGCGGATATGTGACGATCACGGTTGCAGTCATAGTTGTGACCGGAGTGATCGGCAACATAATCGGAGAGATCGTGTTCAAGATATTCCGTATCGAAGAGCCTATATCCAAGGGACTTGCTTTCGGATCATCAGCCCATGCCATAGGAACTGCCAAGGCGATGGAGATCGGTGAGGTTGAAGGAGCCATGAGCAGTTTGTCGATTGCAGTTACGGGAATACTTACGGTTATACTTGCGTCGGTGTATTCGCATTTTATGTGATAGATATAATTGAAGAGAGTTATGCTTTTCGTATCTCCCTGAGCTTATACGCAGCCATGAGCTGGAATCTGACCTCCGCATCGGAGAGATCATATTCCAGCTCTTCTTTTATTATCCGGAGCCTGTAATTTATCGTATTCCTGTGACAGAACATTTTCTCGGAGATAAGCTGAACGCTGCCGCTGCACTTAAGATATTCGTATAGGGTGTCCGTCAGCGATGAATGATGGGTCTTGTCGTACTCAAGGACTTTTTCAAGCTGTTCCGTGACAAATGCGTGTATGAGCCGGGTGTCATCAACCTCCAGAAGAATACGCATGAATCCAAGGTTGTTGTAATCACAATATATGTTGTCTGCAGCAAATTCCCTTGCGGAAACTGCACGGTGGTAACTTTGGGGCAGTTCTGTAAGGGACAAGACCGGGCTTCCGGAACCCATATGTATGCTGTGATCCGGAAATCGTGCCGCCAGAGCCTCTGCGATGTCGTTGCATTTGTCTGCGATGGCCCCGGAGGAAGGGCATCTCAGGATAACTGTCGGGCTGCCATCATATACAAATGCATGAAAGACAAGATCTGTATTGTTGCAGACCTTTTGCAGAATATACATGAACTCGTCCGTTGCTTCTGTATCGATGGACAGAACGTTGTAGAAGCCATTGTTGAATCCGGAGCCTTTTATTGTGTCAGTCTGCTCGTCGGTCAGGGAATTCCCCATGAGAATATTCTGGAATGCTGCGGTCATGTTGCCATCATCCCTGGAGTCTTCAAATATTCGGTTGTAGTAGTCGTGGGTTATATCAAAAATCCTTGTGTCCCATGGCATGGTGAACAGCGGGAACGAATATCGGTGGCACAGCCTGACAATCTCATCGGTTATGTCCTCCTCAAATATATATCTGCCGGTATTCAGAATGAGTCCGCAGGTTCCCCTCTTTATGAGCTCCTTGATAAATGCCCTGAGCCAGTCCTCGCGTTCACCGGAGGTCACACCGGTTGTGATGATGAGTTCTCCTCCGTTCAAAAATGTGGATGTAGATATATCCTCTGATATATATACCCAGCTTACGATGTTCTCCATTCCCTTTCCACCGGATATCAGGTTGAGGTTGTATTTCCGCTTGGTATCATAGTACAGATCTCTCAGAAAAATAGCCATGTCAGTGTCCCTTCCTGTATTGCACGCACATATATTTCCATGTAAACATATATTATAAGTTATTATCATTGCATATGAGGTGCATGTCAATGATAAAAATGTGCTGTGAGCACAAATGTGTTCTAATATTTTGTGCCTAGGGAATATGGCATAACATCTCTGGTTGTGCGATTCTATATGCATAGTTAAAAAGACAGCCGGTGTTTCAGAAATAAAGGAGGATAAAATTATGCTTAGAACAGATTTACCAGAGATAATCACAGAGACATTGCCGGGACCAAAGGCAGCAGAGGTTATAAAGAGAAGAGAGAAGGCTGTGCCATCAGCCATCAGATGTGCGTACCCTGTCGTTATAGATAAAGGTGAGGGAGCAATGATACAGGATGTGGATGGCAACAAGTTCCTAGACTGGATAGGTGGTGTCGGAGTCCTGAATATCGGATTCTCACAGCCGGAGGTCGTTGAGGCTGTCAAGGCACAGGCTGACAAATATTTCCATGGCATGTTCAATGTGGTAACCCATGAGGGATATGTGGCACTCGCTGAGAAGCTTGCGTCCATCGCACCGGTAAAGGGCGATGAGAGGAAAGTTTTCTTTGCAAACAGTGGAGCTGAGGCTGATGAGAATGCTGTCAAGGTTGCAAAAAGCTTTACAAAGAGACCGAATATCATCGTATTTTCCGGAGCCTTCCACGGCAGAACGCACTACACGATGGCCATGACATCCAAGAAGGCTTATGCAAAGGGGATGGGTGAGCTTGCAAATGGCGTGTTCAGGGCACAGTTCCCATATTACTACAGGAATCCTGAGGGAATGCCACAGGAGGCAGCTCTTGATTACTATATGAATTCGCTCACAGATGTATTTGAACAGTGTGCAGCGGCAGATACCATTGCGGCAGTTGTTGTTGAACCTCTTCAGGGAGAGGGTGGATTCATACCTGCGCCTATAGAGTGGGTAAAGGCTGTTAGAAAGCTCTGTGATGACAATGGAATCCTTCTTATCGCAGATGAGGTACAGAGTGGTTTCTGCAGAACAGGAAGAATATTTGCCAGTGTATATTGGCAGGAGGCAGGCGTACAGCCTGATATCATAGCAACAGCCAAGTCTATAGCAGCAGGTGTTCCGCTGTCAGCCATCATCGCAAGATCAGAGATCATGGAGGCTGTCGCTCCCGGAACAATAGGCGGTACATACTGTGGAAATCCGCTTGCCTGTGCAGCAGCCCTCAAGACTATCGAGATCATGGAGAGAGATGATCTTGCAGGACGTTCGTGTGAGATCGGTGAGAAGGTTGTGGCAAGATACAATGAGCTCAAGGAGAAGTATGAGTGCGTTGGCGATGTCAGAGGACTCGGAGGAATGGTAGGAATAGAGTTTGTCAAGGATAAGAAGACCAAGGAGCCTGCTCCTGAGCTTACATCTGCGGTCATCACTGAGTGCTGGAAGCGCGGCTTGTTAGTTGAGGGCGCAGGAACCTACAATAATGTCATAAGATTCCTTGCACCGCTTGTTATCACAGATGAGCAGCTTGCCGCCGGCCTTGATATCTTCGAGGCAGCAGTGGAGGCTGCATTTAAGTAGATGCTTGAAAAATCAGAATATACACGACATAATATATCACAAGGAGGACCCGCGAAGCGGGAGATGCCTTGTGATAACGCGGGCGCCGCACGGAGTGCATAGGAATGCGCCCGCTCAATATATATCACAAGGAGGACCCGCGTAAGCGGGAGATGCCTTGTGATAACGCGGGTGCCGCACGGAGTGCATAGGAATGCGCCCGCTCAATAATATATCACAAGGAGGACCCGCGTAAGCGGTAGATGCCTTGTGATAATGCGTAAGCGGGAGGAGTGCTATGGATTATTTATCTCATAATGTTGCTGTGAATCTGAATAGGATGAGAACCTCCAAAGGTATGAGTCTGGACGTGCTCTCTGAGCAGACGGGTGTCAGCAAGAGCATGCTGGCGCAGATTGAGAAGGGCACTGCTAATCCGTCTCTGGGTGTCATGGGCAAGATAGCCAGCGGCCTCAGAGTTGAGTTTCATGAACTTATTGATCCGCCACCCATGGAGGCCTGTCTTGTGGATCCAGAGGAGCTTGTTCCGATCAAGGAGGCAAAAGGACAGTATAAGGTGTGGGCGTGTTTTCCGTATGAGGACAGCCATGAGGTGGAGATATATCGTATAGACATTGAGCCGGGAGGCACATATGTCAGTGGCTCCCATGGTGAGAAGACAAGAGAATACCTGTCTGTTACAGAGGGTGTTCTGACTGTTGAGGCAGGTGATACAAAACAGAATGTCGGCAAGAACCAGATATACAGGTTTGAGACTGATAAGGTTCATGTGTACAGCAACGATGGGAATGAAAAGGTGAGCTGTATATGTGTATTCCTGGACTATCACTAACATGAAAATATGAGTGGTATTAAGTGTAAAATAATGTACATACAATGTGGTTGTAAAAGATTATCACCTGTTCAATATAATGCACAAAATGTTCAATAAAATAATGCTCTAAAGTGCATGGTAATACAAATAAAGTCAGATAATAAGCCAATCTTAAGAAAATTAAGAAAAGGTGTTGACATGTATTATATTGAGTGGTATCTTAAGTGTGTCAAATATAAAGAACAAGAATTTAAGGCAAAGGAGCCTGGACGAACATTCGTCCGCAGTCTCCTTTGCCTTTTTTGATGCTTGGGGACAAAAACGATCCGGCACCATGATTCTTCTGATTTTACAAATGTAGTGGAGGTAAGGATTATGAAATTAAAAGACACAGGATTAACATTTCAGGACATCAAGGACAAGGTAGACAAGTACATGATCGAGACATATGAGCGTTTCGATTTCCTCGCTGAGACAGCAAAGGATATGTACATATATGATGAGAACGGCAACGGATATCTTGATTTCTACGCCGGAATCGCAGTAAACAGCGCAGGTAACTGCAATGAGAAGGTTGTTGAGGCTGTCAAGGATCAGGTCGGTGACATCATGCACACATTTAACTATCCTTACACAATTCCACAGGCGCTGCTTGCTGAGAAGGTTTGTACGACTATTGGAATGGACAAGATATTTTTCCAGAACTCAGGAACAGAGGCCAATGAGGCTATGATCAAGATGGCCCGTAAGTATGGTATTGAGAAGTATGGTCCAAACCGTTACCATATCGTAACTGCAAAGCAGGGCTTCCATGGAAGAACATTCGGTGCCATGTCAGCAACAGGTCAGCCTGGAAATGGCTGTCAGGTGGGATTTGGTCCTATGACATACGGCTTCTCATATGCACCTTACAATGACCTTCAGGCATTCAAGGATGCATGTACAGAGAACACTATAGCGATCATGGTTGAGCCTGTACAGGGCGAGGGCGGTGTACATCCCGCAACAATGGAATTCATGAAGGGACTCAGAGAGTTCTGTGATGAGAACGATATGCTTCTCCTTATAGATGAGGTACAGACAGGCTGGTGCAGAACAGGAAATATCATGTCATACATGAATTACGGAATCAAGCCGGATATCGTATCCATGGCAAAGGCTCTCGGCGGCGGAATGCCGATTGGAGCTATATGTGCAACCGCTGAGGTTGCAAAGGCATTTACACCTGGTTCACATGGAACAACATTTGGTGGACATCCTGTATCATGTGCAGCAGCACTTGCAGAGGTAAATGAGCTGCTTGACAGAGATCTTGCAGGAAATGCAAAGAAGATGGGAGATTACTTCGCAGCAAAGCTTGAGAAGATCCCACATGTAAAGGAAGTAAGACATCAGGGACTCCTGGTTGGCGTTGAGTTTGATGATACGATCGGCGGTGTGGATGTAAAGCATGGATGCCTTGACAGAAAGCTTCTGATCACAGCCATCGGAGCTCATATAATCCGTATGATCCCACCACTTATCGTGAACGAAGAGCAGTGTGATAAGGCTGTTGAGATCATCACAGATGCAGTGGCAGAATTAAGTAAATAGGGGAAAAGCGAAGCCCCTGGAAGGAGCGATGTAGATGAAACATTTTGTTGTGACCGTTGGATGTGAATATGGCAGCGGTGGAATAGAGATTGGCAAGATGGTAGCGAAATCTCTGGGAGTTGAGTATTACGACAGAGATCTGATAGATAAGGTCGTTGAGGAGATTGGCGTTGACAGAGATCTTGTCAAGAAGGCGGATCAGGGCGAGACAGTCAAGTATGAATTTGATACAAGCTTTGGACCGCGATATGCAAACCTTACAAACAGGGTTATTTATAAGCAGTTTGAGGTTATCAATAAATTTGCAGAGAAATCTTCCTGTATCATCATAGGACGGTGCAGCAATTATATACTCAGGGACAGGGAGGACTGCCTGAATGTATTCATATATGCACCTACAGAAAAGAGGATACAGTATGTCATGGAGAAGAAGGGTCTTGATCATGACAAGGCGGCTGAGCTTGTCAAGTACAACGATGGAATGCTCAGTTCCAGATATAACTATATGACAGGTGGAGATATGAGAGACTGCAGCATGCGAGACATGATGATAGACTCCAGTGTACTTGGTCTTGAGAAAACTGCAAAGTACATACTTCAGATGATAGATCTGAGATTTGAGGATTAAGCATAAAAGAAATTGTGAATTAACATATATATGCAATTCCAACTACATCGCGAATATAGAAAATGACAATGGCGTCAGATGAACACGGAAAGTGTGATTCTTGACGCCATTTTTTTACATTTTAACAAACTGTGGATGGTGTGCTTGGATGTATTAGAAAGGATGATATTATGGCAGGAAAAAAATCAGAATTTGATAAAGTATTTTCTGCCTGGGACATACTGGTGATAGCCTTTGGAGCCATGATCGGCTGGGGCTGGGTAGTATCCTCAGGCGACTGGATCACGAGAGGTGGAGTAATAGGAGCGGCCATCGGATTTGCACTTGGCGGTGTGATGGTATTCTTCGTTGGACTCACATATGCAGAGCTTACAGCAGCCATGCCTCAGTGCGGCGGCGAGCATGTGTTCAGCTATAAGGCTATGGGACCGATAGGTTCTTACATATGTACATGGGCTATCGTACTTGGATATGTCAGTGTTGTATGTTTCGAGGCGTGTGCACTTCCAACCATCATCACTTATATATATCCAAAGTTCCTTCAGGGATATTTGTACACGGTGGCAGGTTTTGATATCTATGCATCGTGGCTTGCGGTTGCAATAATAGTTGCTATATTTATAACATATATCAATATAAAGGGCGCAAAGACAGCAGCACTTCTGCAGACCATACTTACAGTTGTGATCGGCGGTGTTGGTATTCTTCTCATAGTTGCATCAGTTGTGACAGGAGATGCTTCAAACCTTGACGGACAGATGTTCAACGGAGACTCCACAGGGGAGATATTTAAGACTATCCTCAGAGTTGCTGTTACCACACCATTCTTCTTCATCGGATTCGACGTAATCCCACAGGCTGCAGAGGAGATCAACGTTCCACTCAAGAAGATTGGTAAGATCATGATACTCTCAATTGTTCTTGCGGTTCTTTTCTATGCACTTATCATCATAGGTGTAGGTTATGTCATGAATTCATCTGAGGTAGCTGCATCCATGGATGGATCAGGTCTTGTTACAGCGGATGCCATGGCAAAGGCGTTCAACAGCAGTATTATGTCGAAGGTTCTTATTGTAGGAGGTATGTGCGGTATCGTTACCAGCTGGAACTCATTCCTCATCGGAGGAAGCCGTGCAATGTACTCCATGGCAGAGTCATACATGATCCCGAAGACATTTGCAAAGCTTCACAAGAAGCACAAGACACCTGTAAATGCACTTTACCTCATCGGTTTCCTCTCAGTTCTTGCACCTCTTGCAGGCCGTAAGATGCTGGTATGGATAGTTGACGCAGGTAACTTTGGATGCTGTCTTGCATATTGCATGGTATCCCTTTCATTCCTGATACTCAGGAAGAAGGCGCCGGATATGAAGAGACCATATATGGTTAAGCATTATAAGATCGTTGGTGTACTGGCAGTTCTCATGTCTGGTTTCATGGTTGTGATGTACATAGTTCCAAATTCAGGAAGTGCACTTGTATGGCAGGAATGGGCTATGGCAGGCGGCTGGTCACTTCTCGGCGTGGTATTCTTCATAATATGTAAGCTTAAATACAAAGAAAAATTCGCTTCACATGTCGATGTCCTCATTGATGACGAGATTGTAGATGAGGAAGAGAGCAGAGAGGAAGAGGTCAAGGCAGCAATCGAGCTTGTTATGGCCGAGGAGGATGAGACAAAATTTGTTCAGCCTATTGCCTTCAACTACAGTCTCCCTGTAAATATTGCATTTGGTACCGGAAAGGTTGCCCAGACCGGTGAACTCACTAAGCCGTATGGTAAGAAAGCGCTCATCGTCACAGGCCGCAGCAGTGCAAAGAAGTCTGGCCTGTACGACAAGGTAAATGACAGTCTGAAAGCAGCAGGGCTTGAGACTGCACTGTTTGATAAGGTTGCACAGAATCCGCTCACTACAACAGCTATGGAAGGTGCAGAATTTGCCAAGGCAAATGGCTGTGATGTGGTCGTTGCCATAGGTGGTGGAAGTATCATGGATTGTGCAAAGGCTATAGCGTTCCTGGCACTCAATGATGGAGATATCAACGATTACATATTTGGCAGAAAGGTCAGCGATACGGCACTTCCGCTTGTACTTATTCCTACAACCTGTGGAACAGGTTCAGAGGGAAATGGATTTGCGGTTCTCACAAATCCGGAAAATGGCGACAAGAAGTCACTCAGATGCAAAGCCATCGTGGCAAAGGTATCCATCGTGGATCCGGACTGCATGAAGACTATGCCAAAGCATGTGCTTGCGGCAGTTGGATTTGATGCACTGTGCCACTGCATGGAGGCATACACATCAAAGATCTCGCAGCCATTTACAGATGCGCTTGCACTATATGCGATTGATCTTATCGCCCACAATCTTGTGGATGTATATAAGGGCAGAGGAACCCAGGAGAGCTGGGAGAAGATAACACTGGCCAGCACCATAGGTGGTATGGTCATCAACACAGCCGGAGTTACACTGGCTCACGGAATGGAGCATCCGGCCAGCGGACTTAAGGATATAGTTCACGGCAAGGGACTTGCAGCTCTGACACCTGTTATCATCGAGGCATCCTACAAGGGGGACCACTTCAAGTTTGCGAAGATCGCCAGAATATTTGGTGGTATCACGGCGGATGATCTGGCACCGAAGATCAGAACTCTTCTGAAGAATCTTGATCTGGATGTCAAGCTTTCAGATCTCGGAATTGAGGAGAAGGATATTCCTTGGATGGCTGAGAACTGCATGAAGGTTTCAGCAGCCAGCATAGCAAACAACCCTGTGGTATTTACACAGGAGGAGATTGCTGAGATATACAAGAAGGCAATGTAGATTAAATGAATTAAAATATTGATGAACTGCCAGGATATGCGGGTGTGTATCCTGGTAGTTTTTTTGTGTTGGATAAGAACTAATTGTGTATTTTCCCTTAAATAAGTTGTATAATTTGTACATATACGAATGCGTTGTTATCTATAATGCTGCGTTTAATATGACTAAGTAATGCGTAAAAGGTAGAGAGGAGAGATGGTTATGAGAAATTCAATTACAAGAATGCTGGCACTTGTTTTGTCGGTTGTTATGATCCTGTGTAGTAATGCAGGACTGGGCGATGGCAGTGTTGTATATGCGGAGACTGACATGCAGTCGGTTTCGGTGGAGACAGCCACACCGGGAGATGGCAGAATTGATGCCAGCAAGTTTAAGGTGAGCCTTGTGAATGAGTCAATTCCTTACAATGGTGAAGAGGTGAATCTGTGGCTGCGTATCAAGGATCCCTCAGGGCATTATCTAGCTGAGGATGTCGACTATACGGCTTCTTATACGAACAACATTTATCCTGGAACAGCCAAAATACATATAACATATATCGGCCGTTACAAGGGAAGTGCAGAAAAGACTTTTAAGATAACCCAGGAGCATATAGACAATCTTAGATCTACATATGTAGATGAGACATCGCTGATAATAGAATGGGACTATTTGTATGCAACCTTGGACAGATACGTGGTCATGCAATATAAAAATGGCAAATGGCAGGCGGCCCAGACTTGTATTAGTGGGGGCAATGCTATGGATTTTGCAAAACTTACCCCGAATACCGTGTATAGATATTATGTGAAGGGGCAGCGTAAGCTTGCATCAGGGAAATATGTTGATGTAGCAAAATCAGCAGTAACTACGGTTCGTACAAAACCGTACACTGCAGATTACACTCAGATAAGATTGAGCAGGAGAACATTTGTGTATGATGGAACTGTAAAGAAGCCGTCATTCAAGGTAATAGGTAATATAACTCCCAAAGGAGTGATTGTAGATCCTAAGAAAGAATACACTTATTCATATGCCAATAATCTTTATCCTGGAACAGCTGTACTAAAGGTAAAGTATGCTAGGAACAGCAGATTTAAGGGTACTAGGACGACGAAATTCAAGATATTGCCTGCGAAAATTTCTAAAATAAAAAGTAAGAGGACGTCTAACAGTATAACGCTGACGTTTCCTGCGGTTAAAGGGACGACCGTGTACAGATTGTATGGAACGGATCACGATCTCGATTATCCTCACAGTGAAAAATATAAGGTGGTCGGAACAAGCAAAACAACAACTATCACAATAAAAAACAGAAAGCAGGGAAGCGAATACAGATTTTACCTGAAAGCATATGCAGTCAAGAATGGCAAAGAAATAATGCTGGCAAAGTCAGACGAATTTGTGGAGAGAACAACACCTGCAAAGGTTACTGGAGTCGTCAGCGGCAAGACTGAAAAAACAGGGAATTATACAGCGGTGCGGACTGGAACAGATTATGTAGAGATAGGCTGTGCTCCGGTTTCGGGAGCCGATGGATATTGCATTTACAGGTATGATGCGAAAAGTAAGAAATGGATAAAGATCCTCGTTGATGAAGGCGACAACTATGATAGAAAAACGAGAAAAGTGTACTTTATGGTTGAAAAATTGAAACCGGGGACTGGTTATATGTTCAGGATAGCGGCTTATAAAAGTAGATGGACTTCTCCGGATTCGAGGGGAATTCTGATTGGTCCTGCATCCCAGAATATAGTAGCTGCGACCGTCCCAAAGACACAGTACAAGTACACATATGTGGAGAATGCGAAAAATCCTTCCCAGATAAAGCTGTATTACAATGTGAAACTTGGTGGCTGTTCAAAGAACAAGGGTTATTTTGTGATATTGAATAAAGTGACGACCGATTCCAGAAGCACAGTTTATAAGCCTTACAAAGTAATAAAGACTAATAAAAGCACTGTAAAAGTAGATGTTCCGATGAGAACATCATCAAGTGATCCGTTCTATCTGATTACGGTTAAACCATACATTGTATATGGAGGAAAAATTTTTGTTGGTGCAGAGAATTTCAGCAATGGTGGTAATATGAAATAGTAGATCAGGGCGCAGTAGTTATTTTTATAACGCTGCGTCCTGTCTTGTATTTGTGCGGGTACTTGAAATATTTTTTATCTATGGTATCTTATGGAGATGAAACAATAAAAGGATGTAAAGAGGAAATAAACCATATGCTAAGAAAAAATCGTGAACTCAGACAGACATCCGAGACATTTCTTTTAAGTGCCATACTTGCACTTTCGGGAGGATTTCAGGATGCGTATACATACAACGCCAGGGATGAGGTTTTCTCAAATGCCCAGACCGGAAATGTGGTTCTCATGAGCCAGCACCTTATGATGGGTGACTTTAAGATTGCTTTGAGGTACCTTTTCCCATTGATCGCATTTGCACTTGGGGTGCTGGTGGCGGAGAGGATAAGCCACAGATACAAGAATGCATCACATATACATTGGAGACAGATAGTTGTTCTCATGGAGATAGTGATATTGCTTGTGGTTGGATTCATACCTGTGAGATTTAATCTTCTGGCGACCATGCTCGTATCATTTGCCTGTTCGATGCAGGTGCAGACATTCCGCAAGGTGAATGGCTATGGATATGCCAGTACCATGTGCATAGGAAATTTACGAAGCGGAACGGAGAACCTGTCGGTATACTTAAGGGACAAGGAGCCGGGGGCACTCAGAAAAGCTATGCATTATTATGGAATAATCATCATCTTTGCACTCGGCGCAGGTGCCGGCGGTGTGTGCACGCTCAACCTGGGACTCAAGTCAATCTGGATATCCAGCGCGCTTCTTATGGTGGTGCACCTCATGATGTATAAGGAGAAGAGATAGCTGCGGCTATGTGTTGTTTGCACGGTGGTGTGCTTGAGTATTGGCAATTAGCGCTGTTTGATATATGTTTTGGCACATGTCTTATTAAACGGGTTATGAGGTTGGCGAAAATCGCTTCCCCAGTGGGACCTGTCACCCCCTATGGCACGCGTTTTATTACATGGTTTATGAAGATAGATGGCACCGCTCCCCCGTGGAACTCGATAACGTATTGTTTTTATCTAAAACGATGTTAGAGATGGAAAAAGCTACAAAATTTTCACTTTAATTTAAAAAAATGGCTGAAAGATACAATTTTCAAATTTTTTGTATCTTTCAGCCAATTTTTTTTCAAAAAGCGAAAATTTTATGCACTTTTTATCTGATTGCACAATAGCTTACTGCCGTGAATCGCAGGTTATATTAAAACAGCTTGCTATCGTGAATCGCAAACTAGCAAATTATATCTTACCTTCATACACAGCTTCGTTTGTGAACTCAATTCCAAGTTTCTTGAATGTGTTAATATCAACCGCCGATAGTATGGCAGAGGTATGAAGCTGGCATCCGGCAAGCTTTGGAAGCTGCTGAAGAGCGAGCTTGGCATTTGGATCTGATACGGCACACATGGATAGAGCGATGAGAACCTCGTCTGTGTGGAGTCTCGGATTCTTGCTGCCAAGGTACCTGGTCTTGAGCTTTTGTATAGGCTCGATAAATGTCCTTGAGATCAGATGTGTCTTCTTGTCTATGCCGCCAAGTATCTTGATGGCATTCAGGAGGACTGCTGATGAAGGTCCGAGAAGGTCTGAGGTTGAACCTGTGACTATTGTTCCGTCTGGCAGCTCAAGTGCTGCAGCGGCGCAGCCGGTCTCCTCGGCAAGCTTGTTGGCAACAGGGACAACGGTGCGGTCGTCCACGGTTATCTTAGCCTGCTTCATGATGAGTTCTTGCTTATAGACCTCATCCTTTGTCGCCTCGTCTCTGACAAATCTATTCATCGACTGATAATATCTTCTGATGATCTCCTGCTTAGAAGCTTCCTGACAAGCTTCATCGTCAACAATGCAGTTTCCGGCCATGTTGACACCCATGTCTGTAGGGGACTTGTATGGGCAGTGTCCGTAGATTCCTTCGAACATAGCTGCAAGAACAGGGTAGATTTCTATATCACGGTTGTAGTTGACTGTGGTCTCACCATATGCCTCAAGATGGAACGGATCGATCATATTCACATCGTTGAGATCTGCTGTTGCAGCTTCATAAGCAAGGTTTACAGGGTGCTTGAGAGGTATGTTCCAGATAGGGAATGTCTCAAATTTTGCATAGCCTGCCTTTACACCGCGCTTATTCTCATGGTAGAGCTGGGAGAGACATGTAGCCATCTTGCCGCTTCCAGGTCCAGGTGCTGTGACGATGACGAGAGGTCTTGAGGTTTCGACATAATCGTTTTTGCCGTAGCCTTCGTCGCTGACGATCTTCTCTATGTTGTTTGGGTATCCATCGATTGAATAGTGGTGGTAAACCTTGATTCCTATTGCTTCAAGCTTCTTCTGGAATACATCTGCGGAAGACTGGCCGGCGTATCTTGTAATGACTACGCTGCTGACGTATAATCCCTTTTCTTTGTATACGCCGATCAGTCTGATAACATCCTGATCGTAGGTGATGCCGAGGTCGTGTCTGATCTTGTTGCGCTCTATGTCTGCAGCATTGATAGATATGATCATTTCAGCTTGATCTGCAAGCTGAAGAAGCATCTGAAGCTTACTGTCCGGGGCGAATCCCGGAAGGACTCTGGATGCGTGATAGTCATCGAATAACTTTCCTCCAAATTCCAGATACAGCTTGTCTCCGAACTGTCCAATTCTCTCTCTGATATGCTCAGACTGCATGGACAGGTATTTGTCATTGTCAAAGCCAATTTTTCTCATCTTGTGAATCTCCTTAAACTATATGATTGAGCAGACGTAGGAATTGTCCGCATACTTCTTATGAAAATATATTCCGCCCGAGATATAAGTAATATATGAAATGTGAAAAGAACGGGGACGGAATTTTTTGCAAAATAATGTACCAAAGCAAAATACTTAACTTTATAAAGCATCATATAAGAGAATACCACACAGATGGAAGAAAAAACAGAGGAAAGTTAGGCAAATTCGCAAATGTAATAATGTGGAAAAATTTTCCTGTATTACAGTGTTTTATATTGAAAATAGTGGATGGATTGGGTAGAGTAAGAATATAGGGTAATGCCCGCAAATAGTAGGATATGGAAGATTTGCTGCTGGGAAGAGATGAGGTGTCTTAGAAAACACAAACAGTCTTTGTCCGGAAGTATTGAAGAACAACTAATAGAATTGCAGAGACAGGAGGTACAGATATGAGTGCAGATTACATCACAATGACCATACCAAAGCAGAAGAGAATAGCGTTGATCGCCCATGATGCTAAGAAGGAAGAACTCATCAGATGGTGCGAGGACAACAAAGAAATACTAAGCCAGCATGAGCTGTGCGGAACGGGAACTACGGCCCGCATGATAACGGACAGGACAAATCTTCAGGTGAAAGGATACAACAGCGGCCCGCTTGGCGGTGACCAGCAGATCGGTGCCAAGATTGTTGAGGGAAGGATAGATTTTGTGGTATTCTTCTCTGATCCGCTCACAGCGGCTCCACATGACCCGGATGTAAAGGCTTTGCTCCGTATCGCTCAGGTGTATGATATACCGATGGCGAACAATAAAGCCACAGCGGACTTCATGATACAGTCGAAGCTGATGGACGAGCCATACGACCACAAGGTCATCAACTTCCAGAAGAATATCGACAATAGGGCGACCACACTGGGTAAATAACCACATAGTAATAGTGAATTCTAAGAATCCACAGGGTGTCTGGCAGGTGCCAGCCGTCCTGTGGATTTTTTCTATGTGAGACAGAGATAGCGGAGGTGCCTGACCCCATTTGTTAGCAGATGAAAGGAAATAAGGTGCCTGACCCCATCGGTGGTCTTATCTGTAAAAGTATACAAAATGTATTGTGCATTTTTACATTAATTCATTGTAAACAAGGCGTGCCGGGTGGTATAGTTTTTTCAGAATGTTGCCCTAAAATTATGTGGATATGAGGAAAGATGTTTGTACATAGATGTCAACGAAATAGAGTGCACAGTTATGGACAACAAAAATGTATTAAAGGAGAAGTTTATGAGAAAGATGAAACGATTTATGGCATTTGCATTGTCGGCGGCTATGATGCTGACAACGATGAATATGCCGGCAGTGACCGCCTGGGCGCAGGATGACAGCGAAGCGGGCGTGGCAGAGCTGGCTGCGGATGACTATAAGTTTATGTTTGGTACCTCAACTGGTAATAAGGCGGACATACCTAATAACGTTTCTGCATACTACAAAGGAGAACAGACTCTTTATTTCTGCAAAAGGAATCAGGAGACGTACAACTGGGATGTATTAGCCAGCACCGGGATTGAATTTGTGTCACCTGTTCAGGCGGCAGATCCACTTAAGGTTGGAGAGAATAAGGCATACAATGGCGGCGTATACAGGTTTGATATGGCGCATGCTATTTATGCGCTGACAACGTTTTCTCAATATTGCAAAATGACTCCGCCATATGCGGTAAGGGGAAGACAAGAGACAATACGGATGTATGGCAGGCACATTTACAAAGGGTGTTTGCAATACATCCGTTTTATATATATAATGAGTGGCAGGATGGTCACAGAATGTGGATTGAGGAGAAAGAAGTTTGAAAGCAGCGAAATGGATCATGGGCTCCATAACTGTACTTGTGGTGTGCGCAGTTGTGGGCGTTATCATAATGTCGGCGGTTATGGGAAACAAAGCCAGAAATGCGTTTAAAGAAGAAACAAAGTCAAAAGCAAAGAGTTCGTATGTGGAAAAACAGAATGACGTGAGTGAGCAGTTTTACAGTGTATATATACAGGCTGCAAAAGATATGGCGGTGAATATTCAGTCGTCATCAGATGATGTATGTCATATATCTTATTTTGATTCCGATGAGGTGACGCACCGGATATTTGTGCAGGATGGGAGTCTGGTGATGACCTGCACGGACGAGAGAACATTCGGATCGGACATAGGTTTCGGAGATGATCCATATATAGTGGTAGAACTTCCGTCTAAGCGTTACCGGGAGATATCACTGATATCAGATTCCGGGCAGATATCCATCAGCCAGTCTGTCAGATGCAGCAGCCTTGATGTGACGGAGAATAGTGGCAGATTGTTTGTAAGCAACGTGGATGCAGACGAGATGAATGTTACGACGGAATCTGGTTCGGTGAGCATGGCAACGGTGGTTGCAAAGAATCTTATATTTGAAGGCAAAAGCGGAGATCTGTCAGTGATAAATGTAGATGCGGATACTGTGAGTTTCAGCGTGGGGGATGGCCGGTTTGAGGGTTACAACATAGTGGCATCCGGAAAGGCATCGTATACTTCTGTCAGGGGAGATATGCTGATAGATGGCTGTGACGGTGCACTTATGGAATTTGATTCACAAAAGGGTGATGTACAGTTGTCACTGTTTAAACCGAAGAAGATAGAGGCGGTCAGTCAGAGTGGAAAAACAGAACTGCCTGAGCAGACTGTTACCAGCACTGGCAGCTGTGTGGTGAATACAGATTCGGGTGATATTACAATAAAGTATGTTGAAGGATGATGACATGACATTGAAATTTGAGGATATTGATAGATATAAAAAACAGGTTAAAAGATTGTTTCTGTCGGCTTTTCCGAGGGAGGAGAGACCTCCTATGTGGATGCTCACAAGACGGTGCAGACAGGGAAAGGCAGAGTTTTCTGCTGTCGTTGACGGTGACAGATTTGTCGGACTCACATATGTCATTGGAAATGACAGGGTAAAGACACTTATGTTTCTTGCCATCGACGATGATGCAAGGGATGGAGGCTATGGCTCAGAGATACTCAGATGTATCCACAAAAAGTATTCCGGAGTAAAGCTTTTTCTTAATATAGAGCCTCTGGATAAGAATGCGCCAAATTATGAGCAGCGGTGCAGGCGCAAGGCGTTCTATGACAGAAATGGTTTTGTGGGGCTTGATTATCAGGTGCATGAGGCTGGGGTGACATATGAGATGCTTACACATGGAGAATATGTCACAAAGCAGGAGTATGAAGACGTCATGACCGTGATGTATGGTGCACCGTTATATAAGATTGTTAAGCGGATGTAGACGTCAGGTGCATGATTGATGTATAGCAGATGTTATATTGAATTGGAAGGAGAATGGATGATGGAAAAAAAGGTAAGGATTATACAGAAAAAGGATACTTATTCTATGGAATACGACGTTGGGGATGTCCTGACGGTGGACAGCGTGTGGTATGGAGGTGTAACTGTGCTTGGTAAGACTGGAATTCCTGTGTCGATAGACAAGGATGAATATGAGGAGATTGCGGATGCGCCAGAGTCAGCCGACAGCGCCGGTGGTACAGCATATTTTTCAGCTGGTGATGCTGAGTGTGGACTCAGACCTGCCGGAAAGGGAGTATCCACAGAGAAATTTTCTCACCTTCAGGATATAGAAAAAGAAGTCCGCGGCGCGGTGAAAGATCTCCTTGCGGTGGCAAATCTGGAACCTGGAGATGCATTTGTGGTCGGCTGTTCTTCCAGCGAGGTTGCAAATATGAGAATCGGTTCATTCTCCAGTGATGAGATAGGCAGGTGCATAGCTGGTGCTATACTTGATGAGCTTGACGGGACGGGCATTTTTATGGCGGCACAGTGCTGTGAGCATCTGAACAGAGCCATCATAGTTGAAAAAGCCTATGCAAAAGAGAACAGGATACCGATAGTGAATGTGGTGCCTCAGCTTAAAGCAGGCGGTTCATTTGCGACAGCGGCTTATTCTTATATGAAGGATCCGGTTGCAATAGAGTGTATCCAGGCACAGGCGGGAATCGATATAGGTGATACGCTCATAGGCATGCATCTGGCTCCTGTGGCTGTGCCGGTGAGATCGGAACATAGCATGGTTGGCGGAGCACACGTGGTCATGGCCAGAACCAGGGCAAAATATATAGGAGGAATCAGAGCTGGTTACAGAGAAGGAATCTGACGTATACAGGCCTTGATCAGAACAGATGCAAAATTTGTGTGCGATCAAATTCGTGGAGGTATAGAGAGAATGTATGACAATATAATATTTGACTTGTATGGGACTCTTATAAATATTCACACTGACGAGGAAGATATATCAGTGTGGAAACACATGTGTGACTTCTATGCGAAGCACGGTGTAAAATATAATCCCGCCGGACTGAGGTCCAGATACAAGAGGCAGGTTCGCCGTGCGGAACAGGCGATGGCAAAGAAAAAATTTAAATTTCCGGAAATCCAGATACTGGATGTCTTTGAACAGCTTACAAAGAAGAAGGATCAAACGGCGGATGACTGTGCGGAGCTGACGGTCATGGCGGCACAGGAGTTCAGGCGTGCCTCGACGGAATATATCAGACTTTATGACGGGGTACCGGAGCTGCTGGAGAGCCTTAAAAATGCAGGTAAGAAGCTGTATGTGCTGTCAAATGCTCAGAGGGTATTCACTCTGCCAGAGCTGCAGCAGCTTGGAATAGATGGATATTTTGAGGATATCTCACTGTCGTCTGATTTTGGGGCGATGAAGCCGGATGCGGCATTTTATCAGCAGTCACTTGACAGAAACCATCTGAATCCAAACAAATCTATCATGGTGGGCAATGATGCTGTGTGTGATATCATGGCGGCAAAACAGGCCAGACTCCACACTTGTTATATGCACTCTCAGTTGTCACCGGTTGACGATGCAGAGAGGGATATAAGGGCGGATATCATTCTGGATAATGTAGATATACCTGAGCTTGGACGAAAACTCCTTGGCAAAGAGAATTAAAAGATAAACCTATAGCCCGAAACGGTGTGAGCCGACATAAAACAGCGGTTTTGATAACAATGTCATTTCAAAAAATCTCATTGTTGTCAAAACCGCTGTTTTATGATTTTGATATAGATGTATGTTGGAAATATTCAGCTTGATATTGATCTAGCTAAATAATTCTCCGTGCTTTTCGTAGTCTGTTATGCGTGATATGGAGTTGTCATCATTTACAAATACCACCTTTGGCGTATGTTCTTTTGTCTCCTCAGGAGACATGGATGCATAGCACATGAGGATGATGTGATCTCCAACCTGTACCTGACGTGCAGCAGCTCCATTCAGGCACATGACGCCTGATCCTGGTTCTCCGGCTATGGTGTATGTCTCGAAACGGTTGCCGTTCTCTATATCTACTATCTGTACAAGTTCATATTCAAGAATTCCAGCTGCAGATAAAAGCTCACTGTCGACGGTGATGCTTCCTACATAGTTTAGTTCTGCCTGTGTGACTACTGCTCTGTGTATCTTGCTTTTCAACATTGTGATGTTCATAACTCTAACCTCTCTATAGCTGCAGGTAAAGCAGCAAATCCAATCAATATAAAGTGAATGGGAAGCATTGCTGCCAGAATGGCGAAATACAACCCTCTTTGTCGCAATTATAATATCATAAATTTGAGATATTGCAACATGAAATAAAATCATTTCTTGATTATATGGTTCATATATGTGAAAATAACTTTATAAGTGGAATTGTGTTTTCTATATTTAGAAGGGATGCTATGGGAAGTCAGAATTATTTGAGTATGGCGTGTGAAAAACTTGGCCATATAATGCTTGATGATAAGAGGAGAAAAGCTTCTGATATATATAAGCTGGCACTGAAGCGACAGAAGAAAGGCGATTATAATCCTCCGTCTTACAACGAGGAGAAGATGATCATCAGATCGGTGTTTGTAAATGGCGGCATGTGTTTCTACGTTACGCCTAAGGGTCAGAACGTGAAGGAATATTTCATGTATCTGCATGGTGGGGGATTCATATCGCAGATAACACATAACGAATGGAAATTTGTATTTGATACGGTGGAGCGTACGGGGTACGGTGCAGTGGTCCCTATATATCCGCTTACACCGGAACATACAGCTTCAGAAGCGCTGGGGATGCTGACAGCAGCATATGAGAAGATGTGCGGCAAGGAGGATATAGGCAGGGTGGTAATTATTGGATACTCGGCTGGAGGATGCCTTGCATTGTCGACTGCCATACAGTTATGGAAGAATGGATCTAGAAGACCGGACAAGCTCATACTATGTTCGCCGGTTCTCGATACGGAGTTCGTTGACAGGGGGCTCATGGAAGAGATAAGTGATCACAGCAAATTTATGTACAGATACTATTTTACTCAGGAGATCAGAGAATTCCTCAGAACCTATTGGGTTGATGATTCGGCCGGGACACCGGAGATATCCAGCCCGATATATTATGATCTTACAGATATCTGTGATGAGATGGCTATATTCACGGTGGATGCAGACTTGCTCAACTGCTATGCAAGAAAGTTATATGACAATGTTAAAAAACTTAATATGAGAAGCCGCTGCTTCCAGTATTACTCGGTGGTCCACGATTATATTGAACACCCGCATATTCCTGAGTGCAGAGTTATCATGAAGAAGATCGCTGCCTGTGTGAAGGAAGACACGGATTTCCTGCCGTTGGATATAGAGAATGACATATGGTGCAGGGCCATGATGGCAGAGAGATATCCGAAGCTGTACGAGGACAATGAGTCTATCAAACTCGCTGACAAGATTGGTATTGAGCATAGAAAGAGAAATTCACAGTACATGTTCTATGACAGGACAGTTATCATGGAAAGACTTGTCGCGATAGATGACCGGGTGAAGAATTTTATAGAACGGTATGCTGATGGAATCATAGTAAATGTCGGCTGTGAACTTGATACCATGTTTGCCAGAGTGGACAATGGCAGGATAAAATGGTACAATGTTGATCTTCCGGAGCGTATAGAACTTAGAAGAAAATACATGGATACAAGATCAAGAGAGGTTAATATAGAATCACCTATATTTGATTTTGGCTGGCTGGACCAGATAAGCAAGCCACAGGATACTGCGATTTTATTTGTGGCGTATGATATGATGAAGTATTTTAACAAGGAACGTCTGAAAAACTTCCTTGATACTCTGTGGAAGAAATTCCCGGGCGCAGAAGTTGTGTTTGATGCGAAGAATTCGTCGGCCAAAAAGAGATGGAACAGAAGTGTATTCTTTGGTAAGAATAAAGGTGCTATGCTCAGGGTGAGTATAGATAACTGTACGAGTCTTATGTATGATTGGAATATAAAATATAAGATACTGTACGACGACGCAATTCTCAGAATGGATGATCTGGAGCGCATGTTTTCACACAGCGAAGCAAAAAAATTCAGGCATGCGATAAAGAAAAAGTACGACAAGATTGTGCATTTGCGGCTTGGTACAGAGCATTTCCTTGACAGGGCGTGATATATTGCAGACAAATGAGACAAACAGGGAAAGAACAGGTAAGATAAATGGACACAAAACAGATCAAGAAATATACAAGAAACTGGTGCGTTCTGGTTGGCGTTATATGCTTTATTTTCGGAATTATTCTGGGATTTGTGATTGGAAAGGTTAGCGGTTTCACCAGTTCTAAGGCGTCTCCTTCACAGAAGATAGAGGCTGGTTATACTATAGAAGATACTGAGATAACTCAAAGAATATATGATAATTATTGGAGTTATATTCCGACTGCATATATAAATGTAGGTGATCTTGGACCGGATGCGCTGCTCTATAAGATCAGCGATAAGGTGGCGAGAAACAATCTTGATGCGGAGCGGTTTTATACTGGTGATGACGGATATATGCACTACAGTGATGACAATACAAAAGACACTTTAGTGGGAGTCGATCTGTCAACTTTTCAGGATAGTATAGACTGGGAGACACTGGCCAAGAACAAAGATATTGATTTTGTCATGCTGAGAGTTGGATATAGAGGGTATACCGAGGGCGGTCTCATGGCAGATTCGTCGTTTGAGGATAGTAAAGCAGCGGTAAAAAAGTATAAGATTCCGACAGGCGTGTATTTCTTCACACAGGCCATCACATATGATGAGGGCGTGGAGGAAGCAGAATATGTTCTGAAGCAGGTGAAGAATATGAATCTGAAATATCCAATTGTCATAGATTCTGAGCTGATAGGTGATGCCGAAGCCAGAGGCGACAACGCAACTAACGATGAGAGAACGGATGGTATAGTAGGTTTCTGTGAGACTGTGAAAGCTGCCGGATACACACCTATGATATATGCAAGCCGTAATATGTTTGCCCAGTGCCTCGACATGGACAGACTTGGGGATTACGAGCTGTGGCTTGCCCATTATGCGAACGTTCCAAATTTCCCATATAAATATACAGGATGGCAGTACACTGAATCCGGATCTGTGGATGGCATATCCGGTGACGTGGATCTGAATTTGTGGTTCAAGGACTGATGCATGTGCGCTGGCGATCAAATAAGGTTCTTGTTTCTGTAAATGTACATAATATTATATAGAAACAAATAAGGACGCTTATGCTTATGGCTACAAAGATCATGATAGATGCGGGACACGGCGGTTATGATAATGGTGCTTCGTATGAGGGCCGCTTGGAGAAGAATGACAATCTTAATCTTGCACTTGCACTTGGAGATGAGCTGGAGCGCAGAGGATATGAAGTTGAATATACAAGAACCACGGACAGATATGATTCTCCGGTAAGAAAAGCTCAGATAGGAAATGAGAGCGGGGCAGACTATTTTATATCGCTTCACCGCAACTCAGCACCCGAGGCAAATGTATATAACGGGGTTCAGACTCTGGTATATGACAAGTCAGGAGTTAAATACGATCTGGCTCAGAATATAAACAGAGAACTCTCATCCCTTGGATTTAGAAATATTAATGTCGAAGAGCGACCCGGACTTGCGGTGCTCCGGCGGACGAATATACCCGCTGTTCTGGTGGAAACGGGGTTTATAAACAACGACCATGACAACTATCTGTTTGACTACAATTTTGAAGCTATTGTGGACGCCATAGCAAATGCAGTTGATGAGACGATAGGTGCATAGGATTTTGCGGCAAACATTGAAAATTATATCAAAAAATATGTTGACATTCTTTTCGAGGTGTGATAAATTAGTCTGCGATGAACTGCCGAAGACAGTAGGTGCCATCTGGCGTAAGGATTTATCCGCCTACCGAGGAAAGATATCGTTAAATATTTTAACAATATACTCTCAGGTCTTAGGGCTCTGAGAGTTTTTTATATCTTGAATGTGCAGTCATTAGTAAAATAAGGAGGCGCATTATGGCAAAGGTAGAGTTAAAGAAGCCAATAGTAGAAGAGATCAAGGCAAATCTTGAAGGCGCTGCTACTGCAGTAGTTGTAGACTATCGTGGTCTTACAGTTGAGCAGGATACACAGCTCCGTAAGAATCTGAGAGAAGCTGGTGTTGTATACAAGGTATACAAGAACACAATGGTCAACTTCGCTATTGAAGGAACAGAGTTCGAAGGCCTTAAGGAGTGCTTAGAGGGACCAACTGGTCTTGCAATCTGCAAGGAAGACGCTACAGCAGCTGCAAGAGTCCTTGCAGACTTCGCAAAGAATGCCCCAGCTCTTGAGCTTAAGGGTGGTGTTGTAGAAGGAACATTCTACGATGCAGAAGGAATCCAGGTTATCGCAAAGATCCCTTCAAGAGAGACTCTTATTTCCAAGTTCCTTGGAAGTATCCAGTCACCTATCGCAAACTTCGCTCGTGTTATCAAGCAGATCGCAGAGCAGAAGGAGGCTTAATATTAAGCCTGATAGAAGGTCTGTCATGCGCTATACCCGCAATGTTGTATATGCACGTGACCAGATATTCAACTGTCTATATTGTGGACAAAAAGTATCTGCATGATACGAGAAGGATATGTGGATACATTACAAAATAACAAATTATATTATATGGAGGAAAACATAATGACAACTCAGGAAATTATTGAAGTAATCAAAGGTTTATCAGTATTAGAGTTAAACGACTTAGTTAAGGCTTGTGAAGAGGAGTTCGGCGTATCAGCAGCAGCAGGTGTTGTAGTTGCAGCAGCAGGTGCTGACGGTGCAGCAGCAGCTGAGGAGAAGGATTCATTCAATGTAGAGCTTACAGAGGTTGGTCCTAACAAGGTTAAGGTTATCAAGGTTGTTCGTGAGCTTACAGGCTTAGGTCTTAAGGAAGCTAAGGACGCTGTAGATGGTGCTCCAAAGGTAATCAAGGAGGACGCTACTAAGGAAGAGGCTGAGGAAGCTAAGACAAAGCTTGAGGCTGAGGGAGCTAAGGTTACATTAAAGTAATTTGATCCTTATTTTATTATCAGACAATATTCGGCCTGGCGGAGATGAATCTCATCCCGCCGGGCCGGTTTTTCTATATATCTTTACACATATCATTAAAAAAATCTGAAAAATTTCCGAAATATAGTTGACAAATATTGCATTTGCTGGTAGGATAGTAAACTGTCACTATTATGGCTTCGTGTGCATACACGCCGTAATAGCCTGATAAATGGCTTTGAAACACTTATATAACTTAAGGTTGTCCTAAAAGCATAAAAATAAATTCCAAGGGGTGAATGTGTCGATGGAAAAGAACAGAATTAGTCCTGTCAAGTCTGGAAAAGGCTACAGAATGAGCTATGCAAAGCAGAAGGACGTACTTGAGATGCCTAACTTCATAGAGGTTCAGAAGAACTCATACAACTGGTTCTTAACTGATGGATTGAAGGAAGCATTCAGAGATATTTCTCCTATCACTGATTACTCAGGACAGTACAGTCTCGAATTTGTAGATTTTCAATTCTGTAAAGATGACTTGAAGTACAGTATTGAGGAATGCAAGGAGAGAGATGCGACATACGCTGCTCCTCTCAGAGTCAAGGTCAGACTCAGAGTCGGAGATGTAAAGGAGATGTCAGAACATGAGATATTCATGGGTGATCTTCCTCTTATGACAGAGACAGGAACATTCGTTATCAATGGTGCAGAGCGTGTTATAGTAAGCCAGCTGGTTCGTTCACCAGGTATTTACTATGATATTACTCACGATAAGGTTGGTAAGAAGCTGTATGCGTGTACGGTTATTCCTAACAGGGGTGCATGGTTGGAGTATGAGACAGATTCCAACGATGTATTTTATGTGCGTGTAGACAGAACCAGAAAGGTGCCGGTAACTGTTCTTATCCGTGCCCTTGGTCTTGGAACAGATCAGGAGATTATAGATTTATTTGGCGAGGAGCCAAAGATTATGGAGAGCCTTAACAAGGACCCTGCAAAGTCATACTCAGAGGGTGTGGTTGAACTTTACAAGAAGATCAGACCGGACGAGCCTTCAGTAGTAGAGAATGCAGAGAGCCTTATAAATGCTATGTTCTTTGATGCAAGAAGATATGACCTTGCAAAGGTTGGACGTTATAAGTTCAACAAGAAGCTTGCTTTTAAGGCACGTATTGCCGGTCATGTGCTTGCCGAGGACGCTGTAGACCCTAGTACAGGAGAGATCATCGCAGAGGCAGGAACAACTGTATCTGAGGAACTCGCTGATACTATACAGGACGCAGCAGTACCATTTGTAATGATACAGACAGAGGAGAGAAACGTTAAAGTTCTTTCCAATATGATGGTCAATATAGCTAACTATGTAGATTTTGATCCTGCGGAGCTCGGAATAGTAGAGCGTGTATATTATCCTGTTCTTGAGGGACTTCTTGAGGAATATGGCGATGATACAGACAGACTGAAAGCTGCAATTGAGCGCGATATGTCTGATCTAGTACCAAAGCATATCACAAAGGAAGATATATTTGCCTCTATCAACTACAACATTCACCTTGAGTATGGTATTGGTAATGATGATGATATCGATCACCTTGGCAACAGACGTATCAGAGCGGTTGGAGAGCTGCTTCAGAACCAGTATAGAATAGGTCTTTCAAGACTTGAAAGAGTTGTAAGAGAGAGAATGACAACACAGGATGCTGAGAGTATCACGCCTCAGTCCCTTATAAACATTAAGCCGGTAACTGCTGCAGTTAAGGAGTTCTTTGGAAGTTCACAGCTGTCACAGTTCATGGATCAGAACAACCCTCTGTCAGAGCTGACTCACAAGAGAAGACTTTCAGCCCTGGGCCCTGGTGGACTTTCACGAGACAGAGCCGGATTTGAGGTTCGAGATGTACACTATACACACTATGGTAGAATGTGTCCTATCGAGACCCCTGAGGGACCTAACATCGGTCTGATCAACTCATTGGCTACATATGCGCGTATAAACGAGTATGGTTTCGTTGAGGCGCCATATAGAAAGCTGGACAAGACAGATCCTTCAAATCCTATTGTTACTGATGAGGTAGTATATCTCACAGCGGATGAGGAAGATAGATATAGAGTAGTACAGGCGAATGAGCCTATCGATGCAGACGGACATTTTGTAAAGAATAATGTATCAGGTAGATTCAGAGCTGATACAACTGAGTTTCCTAAGTCAAAGGTTGATCTGATGGACGTATCACCTAAGATGGTATTCTCAGTTGCGACATCAATGATTCCGTTCCTTCAGAATGATGATGCAAACCGTGCCCTCATGGGATCTAACATGCAGCGTCAGGCGGTTCCTCTTATGATGACTGAGTCAGCAGTAGTTGGAACAGGTATGGAGGCAAAGGCTGCTGTAGATTCAGGTGTCTGCGTAGTTGCAAAGAGAGATGGTGTTGTAGAGTATTCTAACAGCACTGAGATCTGTGTAAGAGCAGACGAAGACGGAACAAAGGATGTATATCATGTTATCAAGTTTGCACGAAGCAACCAGGGTAACTGTATGAACCAGAGACCTATAGTCTTCAAGGGTGATCACGTAAAGGCTGGCGATGTAATTGCTGACGGACCTTCGACATCAGGTGGAGAGATTGCACTTGGTAAGAATCCTCTGATCGGATTTATGACATGGGAAGGATATAACTACGAGGATGCGGTTCTTCTGAGCGAGAGACTTGTTCAGGATGATGTATATACATCAATTCATATAGAGAAGTATGAGTGTGAGGCTCGTGATACCAAGCTTGGTAAGGAAGAGATCACGAGAGATCTTGCAGGTCTTTCAAATGATGTCCTTAAGGATCTTGATGAGAATGGTATCATCAGAATCGGTGCTGAGGTTCGTGCCGGTGATATCCTTGTAGGAAAGGTTACTCCGAAGGGAGAGACAGAGCTCACAGCAGAAGAGAGACTTCTCCGTGCTATTTTTGGTGAGAAGGCAAGAGAGGTAAGAGATACATCACTGAAGGTTCCACATGGAGCATTCGGAATAGTTATAGATGCAAAGGTATTTACACGTGCTGATGGAGATGATCTTCCAGCAGGTGTAGACAAGAAGGTAAGAGTATATATAGCACAGAAGAGAAAGATTCAGGTCGGAGATAAGATGGCTGGTCGTCATGGTAACAAGGGTGTAGTTTCACGAGTACTCCCTGTTGAGGATATGCCATTCCTTCCAAATGGACGTCCTCTTGATATTGTGCTTAACCCACTTGGTGTTCCTTCACGAATGAATATCGGACAGGTCCTTGAGATCCATCTTGGACTTGCTTCACAGGTTCTTGGATTCAAGGTGTCAACACCAGTGTTCAACGGTGCTACAGAGTTTGATATCATGGATACTCTTGAGATGGCAAACGATTATGCAAACGGAACATGGGAGGACTTTGAGGCCAAGTACAAAGATACAGTTAAGCCGGAGGTTATGGAATACCTCTATAACAATAGAGATCACAGAGCAGAGTGGAAGGGTGTGCCTATCAACAGGACCGGTAAGGTTCAGCTCCGTGATGGTAGAACAGGAGAGAATTTTGACGCACCTGTAACAATCGGTTACATGCATTATCTCAAGCTGCACCATCTGGTTGATGATAAGATCCACGCACGTTCAACTGGTCCGTACTCACTGGTAACACAGCAGCCTCTGGGTGGTAAAGCTCAGTTCGGTGGACAGCGTTTCGGAGAGATGGAGGTTTGGGCTCTTGAGGCTTATGGTGCTTCATACACACTGCAGGAGATCCTGACAGTTAAGTCGGATGATGTTGTAGGACGTGTTAAGACATACGAGGCTATCATCAAGGGCGACAACATACCTGCACCTGGTGTACCTGAGTCATTCAAGGTTCTTCTCAAGGAGTTCCAGGCATTGGGGCTCGACGTAAGAGTTGTAAGAGAAGAAGAGGATGATGAGGGCAACAAGAAGATGGTTGAGGTTGACCTTAGCGAGACTATGGAGGCCTATGATTACAATACAAGCATCAAGAGACTTCTCAGCGACAGATCATCTGATAGAGATGACGAGGATGAGAATGATGCACCGGAAGTATTCAGCGGTGATGATGCCGAGGAACTTCAGGCAAGTGGTTTCTCAGAAGTCAGCGATGATGACATGGACATGTCTGACTCTGATTTCGCAGATGACAATGAGGAAGAATAAGAAAGGAGCTTTGTAAGATGCCAGAATACAATGTAGACAATACAGAACAGGAAAAGTCATTGAACTTTGACGCAATTAAAATCGGACTTGCATCTCCTGAAAAGATAAGAGAATGGTCACATGGCGAGGTAAAGCGCCCTGAGACTATCAATTATAGAACACTCAAGCCTGAGAAGGATGGTCTGTTCTGCGAGAAGATATTTGGACCGCAGAAGGACTGGGAGTGTAATTGTGGTAAGTACAAGAAGATCAGATTCAAGGGAATAATATGTGATAAGTGTGGTGTTGAAGTTACCAAGTCAAACGTTCGTAGAGAGCGTATGGGACACATCGAGCTTGCAGCTCCTGTATCTCATATTTGGTATTTCAAGGGCATACCAAGCCGTATGGGCCTGATCCTCGATATATCACCTAGAGTGCTTGAGAAGGTTCTCTATTTCTCATCATATATAGTGACAGATCCTAAGGATACTCCGCTTGCATATAAGCAGATTCTGAGTGAACAGGAATTCAGAGAGGCTGAGAAGGAATATGGATATGGGTCATTTGTTGCTGAGATGGGAGCAGAGGCTATTCAGAAACTTCTGAAGGCTATTGACCTTGACGCCGAGAGCGAGGAGCTCAAGAAAGAACTTGAGACCTGCAGCGGTCAGAAGAGAACAAGAATCATCAAGAGACTTGAGGTTATGGAAGCGTTCAGAACTTCAGAGAACAAACCTGAGTGGATGATCATGAATGTTATACCTGTTATTCCACCTGATATCAGACCTATGGTGCAGCTTGAAGGTGGCAGATTTGCAACATCAGATCTGAATGATCTTTACAGAAGAATTATAAACAGAAATAATCGTCTCCGCAGACTTCTTGACCTGGGTGCACCAGAGATCATTGTAAGAAATGAGAAGAGAATGCTGCAGGAGGCTGTAGATGCACTTATTGATAACGGACGTCGTGGACGTGCTGTTACAGGACCTGGTAACAGAGCACTCAAGTCTCTGTCAGAGATGCTGAAAGGTAAGCAGGGACGTTTCCGTCAGAACCTTCTTGGTAAGCGTGTTGATTACTCAGGACGTTCGGTTATCGTAGTAGGACCAGAACTTAAGATTTATCAGTGCGGTCTCCCTAAGGAGATGGCTATAGAGTTGTTTAAGCCATTCGTTATGAAGGAACTTACAGCAAGCGGCAAGGCAAACAATATCAAGCAGGCCAAGAAGATGGTTGAGAAGCTTGAGCCACAGGTTTGGGACATCCTTGAGGATGTTATCAAAGAGCATCCTGTTATGTTGAACCGTGCTCCTACACTTCATAGACTTGGTATTCAGGCATTTGAGCCTGTGCTTGTAGGTGGTAAGGCTATAAAGCTTCATCCGCTTGTATGTACAGCGTTCAACGCCGATTTCGATGGAGATCAGATGGCTGTCCATCTTCCACTTACAGTAGAGGCACAGGCAGAGTGCAGATTCCTTCTGCTTTCGCCAAACAACCTGTTGAAGCCATCAGATGGTGCTCCTGTTGCCGTTCCTTCACAGGATATGGTACTTGGAATCTACTATCTGACAATGGAGAAGGAAGGCGAGATTGGAGAGGGCAGATACTTCAAGTCTGAGAACGAGGCTATATTGGCATATGAGAATGGGGGAATAACACTTCACACCAAGATCCATGTCAGAAGAGAGGCAGAGTTTGAGGGCGAGACAGTTATAGGTGTTATAGATACAACACTTGGAAAGATGCTCTTCAATGAGATCATTCCACAGGATCTCGGATATGTGGACAGAAGCGTTCGCGAGAATGCCCTTAAGCTTGAGATCGATTTCCATGTAGGAAAGAAGCAGCTTAAGCCTATACTTGATAAGTGTATCAATACACATGGTGCAACAAAGACAGCTGAGGTTCTTGATGATGTCAAGGCTATAGGTTACAAGTATTCGACAAGAAGTGCTATCTCAGTATCTATTTCAGATATGAAGGTGCCTGCTGAGAAGAAGGATATCCTTGAAGATGCACAGAAGCTCGTTGATCAGATCACAAAGAAGTTCAGACGTGGTCTTGTGTCAGACGAGGAGAGATATCAGGCCGTAGTAAAGATCTGGGAGAAAGCGGATAAGCATCTGCAGGATCTCCTGTTCGCAGGCCTTGATAAATATAACAACATATTCATGATGGCTGATTCAGGAGCCCGTGGTTCTAATCAGCAGATCAAGCAGCTCGCAGGTATGCGAGGATTGATGGCAGATACAACAGGTAAGACTATCGAGCTCCCAATTAAGTCTAACTTCCGTGAGGGACTTGACGTTCTGGAGTATTTCATTTCAGCCCATGGTGCTCGTAAGGGTCTGTCAGATACAGCTCTTCGTACAGCCGATTCAGGATACCTTACAAGACGTCTTGTAGATGTATCACAGGATCTTATTATCAGAGAGCCTGATTGTAGTATAGGAAGAGATTCTATCCCTGGCATGGTTATCGAGGCCTTCAGAGAGGGCAAGGAGATGATCGAGGAGTTTCAGGAGAGAATCACTGGACGTTACCTTGCAGAGTCGGTGTATGACGCTGAGGGCAACATGCTTGTGAAGATAAATCATATGGTTACGCCTAAGAGAGCAGAGCTTATCGTAAAGAAGGGTGTTGATTCAAATGGTGTTCCATTCACTGTCACAGACGAGGATGGCAACACAAGTGTAAGAAGCGATGCCAAGCTCAAGATAAGAACTGTACTCACATGTAAATCACATCTTGGTGTGTGTGCTAAGTGTTATGGTGCGAACATGGCAACTGGTATGCCTGTACAGGTTGGTGAGTCTGTTGGTATCATCGCTGCTCAGTCAATTGGCGAGCCTGGTACACAGCTTACAATGAGAACATTCCATACTGGTGGTGTTGCCGGTGGAGATATTACACAGGGTCTTCCTAGAGTAGAGGAGCTTTTTGAGGCCAGAAAGCCAAAGGGACTTGCGATCATCGCAGAGTTTGGCGGAAAGGTTCAACTCCGAGACAATAAGAAGAAGAGAGAAGTTATCGTTACAAACGATGAGACTGGTGAGTCAAAGGCTTATCTGATTCCTTATGGATCACGTATCAGAGTTCTTGATGACCAGGTTCTTGAAGCCGGAGATGAGCTCACAGAGGGTTCAGTAAATCCGCACGATATACTCAAGATCAAGGGTGTTCGTGCCGTTCAGGATTACATGCTTCGTGAGGTTCAGAAGGTTTACAGACTTCAGGGTGTTGATATCAATGATAAGCACATTGAAATTATAGTTAGACAGATGCTCAAGAAGATCATTATTGATGAGCCGGGCGATTCAGATTATCTTCCAGGAACTCAGGCGAATATACTTGAGTTTGAGGATACAAATGAGAAACTTGTTGCAGAGGGCAAGGAGCCTGCAACTGGTACTCAGATTATGCTTGGTATAACAAAAGCATCTCTTGCAACAGATTCATTTATGTCAGCTGCATCATTCCAGGAAACAACAAAGGTACTTACTGATGCTGCAATAAAGAGCAAGATGGATCCGCTTGTTGGACTTAAGGAGAACGTCCTTATCGGTAAGCTCATACCTGCCGGTACAGGTATGAAGAGATATCGTTCAGTTAAACTTGACACAGAGATGGAAGAAGTAAACTTCTTTGATGAGGATGACGACGATTATGACTACGATGAGGATTTCGAAGAGCTTGAGGATGTAAACTCTGAGGAGACGGTGTTTGAGCAGCTTGATGCAGCAGATGATATTGATCCGCTTGACGGCGAAGATGATGTTGATGCTGAGAATGCTGACGATGAGCAGTAATCTGTCAGGAATATAGACAATGCAACCGTGTCAGAACGGTTGGACATAAAGGATAAAAGGGGAGTCCGGGGATATGTCAGTTTTCTGGTTCTGTCTGTACATATATTTGTATTGGCGGAACCAGGAAAATGTATATGCCGGATTCTTTTTATATATCTGGTGTTATATTTGGTATGAAATAATGGATGCATATCATAGGAATAGATATAGTTATATGGTTAAAGACATCATATGATCGTATAAACATATTAGAGGAATGATATTCATATATTGTATTCTGATAAATGCATATCTGATAATATCCAGATGCAGAAACATAACAATAATATATAGAAGGAAATGGATGAAATTACATGGCTGCCATAAGAAAGATAGACAAAGATAGCATATTGGATGCAGCATATAATTTGGTCAGAAAAGAAGGATTTGGATCACTCAGTGCACGCAAGCTTGCAAAAGCAGCATCATGCTCGACACAGCCTATATATGAGAATTTTAATGATATGGGTATGATAATAGAGCTGACAAATAAGCGTGTGCAGGAACAGGTGGATTCGCTTAAGAAAAGTCTGAAAGACCGAGAGTATGCCGATTACATCAAGAAGGGGATTGCGACATATAAATTCGCAAATGATGAGAGGATGCTGTTTAGACATTTTGTCATGGGTGATTCGGCGGACAGAGAATTGTTCACGAATGAGCAGTCGGTGAAAATGTTGATGGAGACTGAAGGTTGTAACGAAGAAACAGCAAAGAAGATAGACAAGAAAATGAATGATTATATTCTTGGAAATGCATTCTTGCTTAATTCAGATTACATTCAGTATGATGAGAACTATTTGAAAGAAGAACTGGAGAAGTATTTACAGTATGTTAAGGCAAATATTGCAAAATAAATGCTTGACAGAGAAAATACTCGACTATATAATGATATAGCATGCGTAAAAACATGCTTTATCATTTTTAATTTATATACAGGAGGTGAAAACATGCCAACATTTAACCAGTTAGTTAGAAAAGGAAGACAGACAGTAGAGAAGAAGTCAACTGCACCAGCTCTCCAGAGAAGTTTCAACTCACTCAAGAAGAAGCCAGTAGAGACAAACTCACCACAGAAGAGAGGAGTTTGTACAGCAGTTAAGACAGCTACTCCTAAGAAGCCTAACTCAGCTCTTAGAAAGATCGCCAGAGTACGTCTTTCAAACGGAATCGAAGTAACAAGTTATATCCCAGGTGAGGGTCACAACCTTCAGGAGCATAGCGTTGTACTTATCCGTGGTGGAAGAGTAAAGGACTTACCTGGTACAAGATACCATATCATCAGAGGTACTCTTGATACAGCAGGTGTAGCAAAGAGACGTCAGGCTCGTTCAAAGTATGGTGCAAAGCGTCCTAAGGATGCAAAATAAATCATGCTGAACAATTCTAATTCGTGGACATAGAACAGGCTGACGCCTTGTAGATGCCACGACAACCGGTAGAATCGGACACAGTGTTCGACCGGTGTGTGCTGGTAAGGTCATGTTTTTATATAGATAATATTTCGGATAGAAACAATTAAGACAGATAACAGCACGAACACATTCCGCAGGGGTGTGATAGAACATGTGATAATACATTTGAATATACAGATGGAGTTTGTGACATGTTTACTTCATGTTCTGAAGAGAATGTGAGTACCGAAGATTTAATAAATAATTAAGGAGGGAAGAACCGTGCCACGTAAAGGACATATCGCAAAGAGAGACGTATTAGCGGATCCAATTTACAATAACAAGGTGGTTACCAAGCTTATCAACAACATTATGTTAGATGGTAAGAAGGGGGTAGCACAGAAGATCGTTTACGGTGCGTTTGATCGTATCGCAGAAGAGACTGGCAAGCCTGCATTAGAGGTATTCGAAGAGGCTATGAACAACATCATGCCACTCCTCGAGGTTAAGGCTAGACGTATCGGTGGTGCAACATACCAGGTACCTATCGATGTAAGACCTGACAGAAGACAGGCTCTCGGACTTCGTTGGCTCACAGCTTTCTCACGTGCTAGAAGTGAGAAGACTATGGAAGAGAGACTTGCGAAGGAGATCATGGATGCAGCTAACAACACAGGTGCATCTGTAAAGAGAAAAGAAGACATGCACAAGATGGCAGAGGCAAACAAGGCATTCGCTCACTACAGATTCTAATTTTCTGTATGAGAATGCATTTGTATGCATGCTTATGTGTATATTAGAGCACAATAGATTAGTGTGTTACGAATATTAGCAAAAGGAGGACAATCCGTTGGCTGGAAGAGAATATCCATTGGACAGAACAAGAAACATTGGTATTATGGCTCATATCGATGCCGGTAAGACAACTCTTACAGAGCGTATCTTATACTATACTGGTGTTAACTATAAGATTGGTGATACTCATGACGGTACAGCTACCATGGACTGGATGGAGCAGGAGCAGGAGAGAGGTATAACAATTACTTCAGCTGCTACAACATGTCACTGGACACTTGAGGATCATCACAAACCAAAGGCTGGCGCGTTAGAGCACAGAATCAACATCATCGATACTCCGGGACACGTTGACTTCACTGTTGAGGTTGAGCGTTCACTTCGTGTACTTGACGGAGCTGTAGGTGTATTTGATGCTAAGGCTGGTGTAGAGCCTCAGTCAGAGAACGTATGGCGTCAGGCTGACACATACAATGTACCTCGTATGGCATTCATCAACAAGATGGATAAAATGGGTGCAGACTTTTTCTACTCAGTTCAGACAATCATTGATCGTCTGGGCAAGAATGCAATTCCAGTACAGATCCCTATCGGAAAAGAGTCAGACTTCATCGGTCTGATCGATCTGTTCGAGATGGAAGCATATTACTACAAAGATGATAAGGGTGAGGACATCGAGATCACAACTATCCCTGATGACCTTAAGGAGCTTGCAGACAAGTGGCATGATAATCTTGTCGAGAAGATCTGCGAGTTAGATGACGATTTAATGATGATGTATCTTGAGGGTGAGGAGCCATCAATCGAAGAGATGAAGAAGGTTCTTCGTAGAGCAACTATCGCATGTGAGGCAGTTCCTGTATTCCTTGGTTCAGCTTACAAGAACAAGGGTGTTCAGAAGATGCTTGACGGTGTTATCGAGTACATGCCAGCACCAACAGATATCCCTGATATCACAGGTGTTGATCCAGACGGTAACGAGGTTGTTCGTCATTCATCAGATGATGAGCCATTCTCAGCTCTTGCATTCAAGATCATGACAGATCCATTCGTTGGAAAGCTTGCATTCTTCAGAGTTTACTCAGGTACTCTGAACTCAGGTTCATATGTACTGAATGCAACAAAGGATAAGAAAGAGCGTGTAGGACGTATCGTACAGATGCATGCCAACGCACGTAAAGAGATTGATAAGGTTTACTCAGGAGATATCGCAGCTGCTGTAGGTTTCAAGCTTACAACAACAGGTGACACAATCTGTGATGAGCAGCATCCGGTTATCCTTGAGTCAATGGAGTTCCCAGAGCCAGTTATCGAGCTTGCTATCGAGCCTAAGACCAAGAATGATCAGGGTAAGATGGGCGAGGCTCTTGCAAAGCTTGCAGAGGAGGATCCTACATTCAAGGCTCATACAGACAAAGAGACAGGCCAGACAATCATCGCTGGAATGGGTGAGCTTCACCTTGAGGTTATTGTTGATCGTCTTCTCCGTGAGTTTAAGGTTGAGGCAAACGTTGGTGCACCTCAGGTTGCTTATAAGGAGACATTCACTAAGGCTGTTGATGTAGACAGTAAGTATGCTAAGCAGTCAGGTGGTCGTGGACAGTACGGTCATTGTAAGGTTAAGTTCGAGCCTATGGATCCTAACGGTGAGGAGACATTCAAGTTCGAGTCAACAGTTGTCGGTGGTGCTATTCCTAAGGAGTACATTCCAGCAGTTGGAGAGGGTATCGAAGAGGCAGCTAAGGCTGGTATCCTTGGCGGTTACCCAGTACTTGGTGTTCATGCTAACGTATATGATGGATCATACCATGAGGTCGATTCATCAGAGATGGCATTCCACATCGCTGGTTCTATGGCATTCAAGGAGGCTATGGCTAAGGCTAACCCAGTTCTTCTTGAGCCTATCATGAAGGTTGAGGTTACAATGCCTGAGGAGTACCTCGGTGATGTAATCGGAAGCTTAAATGCTAAGAGAGGCCAGATCGAGGGTATGGATGATATCGGCGGTGGTAAGATCGTCAGAGCATTCGTTCCACTTGCAGAGATGTTCGGATACTCAACAGAGCTTCGTTCATCAACACAGGGTCGTGGTAACTACTCAATGTTCTTTGAGAAGTACGCTCAGTGTCCAAAGAGCATTCAGGAGAAGGTTATCGCAGAGCATTCTAAGTAAGATATTTGACGAAAGACATTTTCCTGGTCTTTCAGGTCATATAAATAAAAAATTATATATGCTGGCAGGTTAAAGATTACATATCGTTAGCCTGCTGGTATAAAGAGATAAAAAATGGTTGAAAATCTCTAGTATTTTCTATATAATGATTTTTAGCCGAGTAACCCGCGTGGGGTATAATTTTTAAGGAGGATTTTATATCATGGCAAAGGAAAAGTTTAATAGAAGTAAGCCACATTGTAACATCGGTACAATCGGACACGTAGATCACGGTAAGACTACTCTTACAGCTGCTATCACAAAGGTTCTTTCAGAGAGAGTTGCTGGTAACACAGCTACAGATTTCGAGAACATTGATAAGGCTCCAGAGGAGAGAGAAAGAGGTATCACTATCTCTACAGCTCACGTTGAGTACGAGACAGAGAAGAGACATTACGCACACGTTGACTGTCCAGGACATGCTGACTACGTTAAGAACATGATCACTGGTGCAGCTCAGATGGATGGTGCTATCCTTGTTGTTGCTGCTACTGATGGTGTTATGGCTCAGACAAAGGAGCATATCCTTCTTTCACGTCAGGTTGGTGTTCCTTACATCGTTGTATTCCTTAACAAGTGTGATATGGTAGACGATGAGGAGCTTATCGAGCTCGTTGAGATGGAAGTTACAGAGCAGCTCGAGGAGTACGGATTCAATGATTGTCCTATCGTTAAGGGTTCAGCTCTCAAGGCTCTTGAGGATCCAATGGGACCTTGGGGAGACAAGATCATGGAGCTTATGGATACTGTTGATTCATATATTCCAGATCCACAGAGTGATACAGATAAGCCATTCATCATGCCTGTAGAGGACGTATTCACAATCACAGGTCGTGGAACAGTTGCTACTGGTAGAGTAGAGGCTGGTGTAATTCACCTCAATGATGAAGTTGAGATCGTTGGTATCAAGCCAGAGATCCAGAAGACAACAGTAACAGGTATCGAGATGTTCAGAAAGCTCCTTGACGAAGGTCAGGCTGGTGATAACATCGGTGCTCTTCTTCGTGGTATCAAGAGAGAGGATATCGTAAGAGGACAGGTTCTTTGTAAGCCAGGTTCAATTACATGTCATACAAAGTTCACAGCACAGGTTTACGTTCTGACAAAGGACGAGGGTGGTCGTCATACACCATTCTTCAACAACTATCGTCCACAGTTCTACTTCAGAACAACAGACGTTACAGGTGTATGTAACCTTCCAGCTGGTACAGAGATGTGCATGCCTGGTGATAACGTAGAGATGACAATCGAGCTCATCCACCCAATCGCTATGAGCCAGGGTCTTACATTCGCTATCCGTGAGGGTGGTAGAACTGTAGGTTCAGGAAGAGTTGCTTCTATCATCGAGTAATCGTTGATAAACCGCATAAACAAAGGATTTTCAGACCTTCGAGGGTTCGCCCTCGGAGGTCTTTTTTTCTGTCCGAAAATGGTTTTTGACCCTATTTTGACCCTAATTTAGAGCAAAAAGTGAGCTTTGACCCTACAAATGACATAAAAATCTCAGAGGGAAGATCTAAGGATAGGAGATTTACAGATAGGATATTAAGGGTACAGGGGATAAAATACTTTGACATACACGTAGATGCGTGTTAATGTGAATACAGAAAAAGGTGCTACCGATAGACGGTTAGCCCACATATTTTTTGATTACAAGAGTAATCGTTCAGTTTGTGAGTCTGGGGCGGTTACTTTTGTGGTTTATTACTATCTTTACCGAATGTGTATCCGGCACAAAAGCAGGTGATGCCGAAGCCAACTACTGCAATGAAATCCATGATACTCATTGGCTTAGCCCTCCTTTCCAATTCTCCCTGTAAAAGGTTTCTATGTAATCAGAGGGGTGCTGAGTGCCGGTGGCACTCGTTTAGCACCGACCGTAACGGAGTGTAGACCACAGTCCCTCTGGTGAAGGACTAACCGCCTACCGTTATGGTAGCACACATGTCCCGATTGTAGCATCCTGTAATTATGAGGGCAACACGGAAAAGTTGAAAACGTCGAAAAATAAAAAACGTTATAGAAACTTTAAATAATGTTCAAACACAATTAGATACTTTAGTTAAATAAACTCATAAAGCAATTATAGATACTCGAGTAGCATTTGAAAAACCAGATAAGGATAATATTAAGTTTTGGAAAGGATAGCGACATGCGAAAAAAAAGTGCATTATTTTTGATTTGTTGTTTTATTATATGTTTAGTAGGGTGTGGTGAAAAAATAAAAACAGAACATTCACAGAAGAATTCTCAAGTAGAATTAACAAGTAGACAGAAGAAAATATTAAAGGAAGCGGGATTATCCACCAATTATGATGATTTGTTATCTTCACAGAAGATTGCAATCAAAAGAATTGAGGAATTATATAAGTATTTAGATAGTGAATATGATGAAGAATTTATTTATGAAGGTTATATTGCGCCAAACTCGCTACAAGATGAACAATTAATAGTTTATCCCCAAGGACTAACAGAAAGTGATATTGTAACAGTAACGGTTTCTAAGATAGATGATAAAGAGATTATAACTGATGATTATTTGAATCTATTATTAAGAGATGATTATGAATCATATATAAAAGATATTGTAGTAAAATTAGTTAATTCAGAAAATGTAAAAGTATATTCAGAGATAACTGAAGTTAAAGATAAGAATAATTCGGAATATGATAACAATGTTTCTGCAATGAATAAAATCTTTATTCTCAGCACAGATGATAATAAAGAAATGCTTGACAAGCTTAATAAGAAATACAAAGAAAGTTTAGAATCTCATAAACTGTATAGTGTTAATAAGTTTTATATAATGGAAGAAAATGCATTTGAAAAAATAACCAAGTATAATTATGATGAGTACTTGAATGATGATAATATAGTAGCAAAATTCAGATGTAGTTTATCTGAATAAAAAAATTGGATCGTTAAATAATAAATGTAAAGCAGAAATAAAAATGATTTTTGATTCTGTTGGAGTTATAGATGTAAAAAGAAGTAAAAACGTATCTATACAAGTAGCTAATTTAAAGCAAATTGAAACAAAAATAAAAAGTGTGTCTAATAGAATGTGATATATAGTAGCTGAAAATAATTTCAATAATTGGAGATTATATATTGTAATAGCTAGATTTATAATAATTATAATATAGAACATTGTTAAATATTATTTTGGGGAGTAAATGAAAAATTTCTACTCCCCGGTTATGGCAATTTCCAGTACAATGGTCCGGCGAATGGCAATGCCAATTACAATCCGTATGGCAATGCTCAGTATGGTGCCGGATATGGTGGTAATTATAAAAATAGCTAATTATAATTTATATAGAAGAGACGCAATATAGAAGAAAAACAATAATATAATACGTATAGATCTATAATATGGCTGGGGTATTTATCGGCTGCTGATAATAGTTGACTACGACAATAAAAATGTCGTGGTCAACTATATTTTTATGTATGGGACTTAAAATGATAAAAAAGACTAACCCTGATTTAGTGATCTGGTGCATTTACCTATTTGCTGAAAACATCCAATTCCCGTACCATGTCCTGTAAAAACACTCGAAAAACACTATTCTGTCAATGAATGTGTCAAGTTTTTAGCAAAAGCTTGACATGTAGCATCAGCCCTTGCCGAAGGCAACTTAAAATGGGCTGATGTTCAATAGAAAGGAGGCAACAGATATGGATCAGAAAAAGACCGGTTCATTCCTAAGAGAACTGAGAAAGGAAAAACAGCTTACCCAGGAACAGCTTGCTGAGCGGTTTGGGGTAACAAACCGCAGTGTGTCAAGATGGGAGACTGGCAGCAACATGCCGGATCTCAGTATCCTGGTGGAGCTGGCAGATTTCTATGATGTTGATATCAGGGATATCATTGATGGAGAAAGAAAGGGTGAGGATATGAACAAGGAAGAGAAAGAGAGATTGCAGCTTGTAGCGGATTATGCAGAAACTGAGAAGAATACATTGCTGATGAGATTGCGTATAATCAGTATAGTGGGATTGGTTTCATTGATTGCAGGACTGACGATGATGGTGATCAGCAGAGATAACAATCTTCCAATCTATGACTATTTGATGGGGACGCTTATGGGGGGTGCTATAGGTGCGTTGCTGGTTGCGGTGTTCTATTCAACCGGAGTTTTAGAAAACATGAGGAAGCGGAAAAGAACGCTTATGAAAGTGCTTTTGGTAATGAGCATATTAATCCTGCTTGGAACATTCATCGCGGCAATCATAGCATCGTTATGATATAATGAGCGCAAGTGAGCCAACATGCTTGCATGATTGGCGAGCGGCGAATTGGATCATGATAGTTGCGGCAGCAACGGAAAGCACCGTAGGTGCGAATCATGATATAATGAGCATTGCGACGGGGCTCTTGCGCAAACTATATGCAATATGCTATAATTTTTAAGGATGCAATGCGGACGATCAGTTTGTGGCATCCACATGAGCACAGATATTATGCGTGAGATATAGTAAATATGATTAGAGCAATCATTTTTTATGATGAAAGAATTACAATTATATATGTATAAGCCCATAATATGGTTGGGTGTATCTACCAGCTACCGATAATAGTTGACTACGACATGGATTGCCGTGGTCAACTATATTTTTTTGTAAAAATATGTGTGTGGATACAGAGCGTGGATAGGGTTTAAAAAAATATAAAATGATTTTGGAGGGTGCGCGTATGAGGTATGATGTGATAATTATTGGAGCGGGACCAGGAGGGATATTTTCTGCATATGAGCTGACAAAGCAGGCTCCGGATCTCAAGGTTGCAGTGTTTGAGGCTGGACATGAGCTTAAGAGAAGAAAATGCCCGATAGACGGCACAAAGATCAATAGCTGCGTGGGATGTGATAGCTGCTTGATCATGAGCGGATTTGGTGGTGCAGGTGCATTTTCCGATGGAAAGTACAACATTACAAATGACTTTGGCGGAAGTCTGTATGAGTACATTGGCAAGAACGAGGCCATAGACCTCATGAAGTATGTGGATGATATCAACATGGAGTACGGCGGAGAGGGTACGAAGCTTTATTCCACTGCCGGCACAAGATTCAAGACAGTGTGTCTGCAGAACAGGCTTCATCTGCTTGATGCTTCGGTCAGACATCTTGGCACGGACATCAACTATATAGTTCTAGAGAATCTGTATGCATATCTTCAGGACAAGGTAGAGTTTTATTTTGACACACCTATACAGACTGTGGAAAAGCTGGACGATGGAACATATAGTGTATGCTGCAAGAAGGGTACATTTGCTTGTAACAAATGTATCATATCCGTTGGAAGAAGCGGAAGTAAATGGATGGAGACTGTGTGCAAAGACCTTAATGTGCCTACAAAATCTAACAGAGTAGATATAGGAGTCAGAGTAGAGCTTCCTGCAGCCATATTTGCACATTTGACGGATGAGCTCTATGAGAGCAAGATAGTATACAGAACGGAGAAGTATGGAGACAAGGTGCGAACCTTCTGCATGAACCCAAGGGGCGCCGTGGTTACTGAGAATACAAATGGAATAATAACGGTAAATGGTCATAGTTATGAGGATCCTGCAAAACAGACGGATAATACAAACTTTGCGCTCCTTGTGGCAAAGCATTTTTCAGAGCCGTTCAAGGACTCCAACGGATACGGCGAGAGCATAGCGAGACTCAGCAACATGCTGGGCGGCGGAGTAATAGTGCAGAGATTTGGCGACCTCATAAGGGGACAGCGCTCCACCCAGAGCAGGATAGAGGAAGCGTTCATCACACCTACGCTCAATGCCACACCGGGAGATCTGAGCCTTGTCCTTCCAAAGAGAATTCTGGATGGAATAATCGAGATGATCTACGCTCTTGATAAGATAGCCCCAGGAACGGCAAATGAAGATACACTGTTGTATGGAGTTGAGGTCAAATTCTACAACATGGAGGTCGAGGTCGATGACAAGCTTGAGACAAGATACAAGGGGCTGTATATCATAGGAGATGGCAGCGGAATAACACACTCCCTTTCACACGCATCCGCAAGCGGTGTATACGTAGCAAGAAATATTGCACATGGCGAATAAAACGAATAGATATTTATATAGAAGAAAGTCATTCAAAACAGAGTATCGTGATAGGGATTCCAGATACTCTGTTTTTATTTGGTAAATGAGTTTCAAGCGAAAATACATTTGTTTGACTGGATGGGAGAAGGATGGTAGAGTTGTAAATGGCATGAAAATAGATTTAAAGCCTGCAACAAATATGAAAACAAATTTAACTAAGAAAATTATTAGTGGCATTGTATAGAAGACACTATATGATGGATTATTTTCGAAAGAAGAAAGGAAATAGGAAAATATGGAAGGATCAGTTATAAATCAGATATGCGCATCTATGGATTCGTTCTTTGATACAGAAAAGAAAATAGGCGATTATATCGTCAGGCATCCCAAGAAGGTTGTGGATATGACAGTTGGGGAGCTGGCAAAGGAGTGCGGTGTCAGCGAGGCCTCGGTGTCGAGATTCTGCAAACGAATAGAGCTGAAGGGATTTCACCATCTCAAGATATCGCTGGCGAGAGAACTCGTGGATGCCAAGGATGGCGGAGAGATATCTGGACATATATCTGTGGATGATATGGAAGGTTCTCTGAGAGGAATACTGTCGAATAAAATGGAAGAACTGAGACAAACTGTAGCCATGATCGATAGAGAGGAACTGAAAAAGATATTGGGTGTGATAAACAATGCTGATACGGTACTCATGGCGGCTGTGGGCAATACGATACCGGTTGCCATGGATGGGGCATATAAGCTTAACCAGATAGGTATACGTGCCATGTCAACACCGATATGGGAGACTGAACTTGGATACAGTTATAATCTGACCGACAAGGATGTTGTAGTAGCGATATCCAACTCCGGGGAGTCGACAGGCGTGATCCAGATATTGGAGGCGGCAAAGAGCCGCGGCGCAGTCGCCATATCAATAACCAATAATGCCAGGTCAAGTGTTGCGGAGTTTAGCACCTATCACATCACGACAGCCACCCGTGAAAAATTATTTCTTGATGGATACTGCTTTTCAAGGGTGTCTGCAACCATGGTGATAGAGATAATATATCTGCTGCTTGCATCTATGAGAAAGGAATCCTATGAGTCAATAGTAAGGCACGAACAAGCGATGGCCTATACAAAGGAGTGACATGATGCTTTGTTCGGCTGAATGAAGGTGTGCTGATTTTTCGGAAAAATGTCTATGGTATTTGACAAATGATTTTATGTGTGATACTTTATGTGAAAGAAAATTACATAAGCACAATATATATGAAAATAGTTTACACACAATAGGCATTTATGTATAGTGTATATACAATCCAAATACATAATTATATATGGTGAACATCAAAACATTCCTTGAAAGTGGTGATGTTCCTGATTGCTATATGGTTACACAACCAAGTGTATACAATGCCATTGGTAAAAAAGGAATCAGGCGAGCAACTGTCATTGATGAATATGCAAACACTATCACCACAAGACAGGACAGAACCCCAGCACAGGTCATTGACCTTGGCGGTGGAAAATACAGATACCTGACAGAACTGGAGTGTTGGCGGTTACAGGGCTATTCAGATGACGATTTCTATGCAGCAGAATCAACCTGTCAGGTTGAGCGTGAGAAGATGAACAGAACCCTATATCATCAGGCAGGCAATTCCATTCCAGTTGTGATATTTGAAGCAATGTTCAAGGCAATGTTTGAACAGGGTATCATTGAAGTCGGCTCTTGAATTACTTTCAAAAATCAACATGCTATGATATAATAATGTAAGAACTTTTGTACTCAAACAAAGCTTGCGGAGGTTGAAACTATGAAAAAAGAAAACAATTGGATTGATAAAGAAATCGACATTTCCACATTTTATGATAAATTGAGTGATTCAGTAAAAGAACTCATCGTTGAGGCAGAAGAAGCCGAAAAAAACGATATGGATATGGCATTTTATGAGATTTGTGATAACATAGAAATTCAATCGAAACTGCTTGTACCAGATGTAATTTCTTTTAAGGAATGGGATTTGCTTTGCAGTAAATATTATCCACAAACTGATTGAATATGAAAGGATTGATTTTATGAAAAAAACAGTAATTCAGGACTTAAATCCATATATACCAAACGAAAGAAATGGAACGTATGGTGGAAAAGCAGGAGACAAAGAAGGAATCACTATAAACGGAGAATATTGGATTGTGAAGTATCCTAAAAGCACTAAGGGTATGAGGGGGACGTTGGATTCATATACAACTGCACCCCTTTCTGAGTATATAGGAAGCAACATCTATCAAATTCTCGGCATTGAAACGCATGACACGGTTTTGGGAATCAGAAACGACAAGCTGGTTGTTGCCTGCAAAGACTTTTGCAAAAGCGAAGGTTCTCTTCGAGAAATAAGGACTTTGAAAAATATATATAACAAAGAGCTGTCTGAAAAATTAGAAGAGACTTTTTCTTCTACTTCTTCTTCTCACTGCATTGATTTAGAAGATATGATGGTGCATTTGAAATACAATCCTATTCTGAAAGAAATTCCGGATATTCAAACACGCTTCTGGGAACAATTCATTGTCGATATGCTGATTAACAACAATGACAGAAACAACGGGAATTGGGGCGTTTTATATGAAAATGGGGAATATCGCCTTGCTCCAGTATTTGATAACGGTGCTTCATTTTCAAATAAAACTCCAGATTGCAAAATTATAGAATGCTTAAATGATGATTTCAAGTTGCAACAAAGTGTCGCTAGTTCGGTATCTATTTATCGAAACAATGGACATCAAATACACGGAAAAGACATCATTCAAATTAAAGACGAAACATTTTATGAGGTGGCTGCAAAAATAATTCCTGTCATTGATGAAAAAATGGGAGAAATTTTTGACTTCGTTCAAGGTATTCCTGAAAAGCAAAATGGTATTGCTGTGTGTTCTAAAGAAAGAGGACATTTTTATCTTGAGACTATGGAAATGAAATTGGAACAATATCTAATGCCAGTTTTAGCCGTGGCGAAAGAACATTTCATAGAAACAAAAGGCAATGCAATCGAAGACGATGATATAGAAAAATAGTAAAACAAGAGGCACTGTGGTTATCAATCAATGACTGCGGTGCTTTTGTTATTCTGCTTGTGCTGGGAATATCTCCAGAAGTGCTTGTATGGCATTGTATGAGCGAATACACAACTATGACAATAACATCGCCTATGGGTTTCGGATTGTGAAAGACAGCTTCGGAAACCTGATAAGGCAGGAACTTGGTTTTCAAGACTTTGTGGAACTGATAAAAGAGTGTATCGACACAAATTGTGACCTGCTCTGGTCGTAAAATATGCAAGGTGGTGATGGAAATGGAAAAAATACAACTTCTTGAATTGTTTGGTGGCATAGGTTCACCGAGGTGTGCGTTGCGGAACATTGGTGTTCCTGTAAAGTCCATTGATTATGTGGAAATAGATGAAAAAGCAGTCAGGTCATACAATGCAATGTTTGCTGCTGAACATGAATATTCACCGCAGACGGTTGTGGGTTGGAATTTGAAACCTGACATTTTAGTTCATGGTTCACCTTGTCAGGACTTTTCCATTGCCGGACATCAGGGCAAGGCAACCGCAGAAGGTGGAAGAATCAACAAAGGGAAAGGTGCAAATGAAGGTTCAGGGACAAGGTCGAGCTTGATGTGGGAAACGGTTCATATTATTGAACAGATGGGCGAATGGAAACCAAAGGTTGTGATTTGGGAAAACGTGAAGAATGTTCTGTCAAAACACATGGTTCATAACTTCAACCGATACCTTTCCTATATGGAGAAGTTGGGATATACCAACAATCACAAAATACTAGATGCAAGGAATTACGGACTGCCACAGGCAAGGGGAAGGGTTTTTACTGTGTCAGTGCTTGGCGATGAACAATTCAATTTTGACCTGATGCAGACTAAACCAATGGAGGAAACAGACATGAAAGATATCAAATGGGCAGTTCTCGGAACAGGAGTTATCGCAAATGAGATGGCAGTGGCACTCAAAAAGAATGGCAGGAACATTTATGCGGTTGGTAACAGGACGTATGACAAAGCGGTGGCATTTGCTGAGAAATATGGCATAGGTAAGGTTTATTCAGACTACAATGAGATGTTCACGGATCCGGAAGTGGACGTGATATATATAACGACTCCACACAATACACACATACAGTTTATGAGAAGAGCGATAGAGAATAGAAAACATATACTTGTGGAGAAGTCAATAACATTGAATAGCGATGAGCTTGAAGAGATGCTGGAACTGGCGGAGCAGTACAATGTGATCATAGGAGAGGCAATGACCATTTATCATATGCCGATATATAGAAAGCTTAAGGAACTGCTGGACTCAGGTGCACTTGGCAAAGTCAATCTCATAACCATGAACTTTGGTAGCTTCAAAGATTATGATATGAGCAATAGATTCTTCAACAGGAATCTTGCGGGAGGGGCAATGCTGGATATAGGTGTGTATGCCCTGTCATTTATAAGGTGGTTCATGGACTCAAAGCCTGACAAGCTCCTTTCGCAGGTTAAGCCTGCACCTACTGGAGTGGATGAGCAGGCAGGACTTTTGCTTATGAATAAGGAAGGACAGATGGCAACTGTTATGCTGTCTCTCCATTCAAAACAACCAAAGCGTGGAATGGTTTCTTGCGAAAATGGATACATAGAAGTAATGGAATATCCAAGAGCGTGGGAAGCAAAGGTCACATATACAGATACTGGTAAAACAGAGACCATTGCAGCCGGAAAAAATGCTGATGCACTTGCGTATGAGCTCCATGATATGGAGGAGGCAATAGCTGGAGAAGGCAGTATGTATCTGGATTACACGAAAGATGTGATGGATATGATGACAGCGTTTAGAAAATCTTGGGGATTCTCTTATCCAGAGGAGGAATAGTCAGATTGACGTTTGTAGATATAGTGTGTGACAAAAATGGTGATAATTTAGGCGGCGGTAGGAAGAATAGATAGATTGTCAGATAAAGGGCGCAAGTGCTGTTTACCACAATTGCACACAATTGTCAGATAAATAAAAAAAGTCCTTGACATGAAAGCCGTGCGGTGGTATCTTATAAAAGCTGTCGCGTGAGCAGGCAGAAAACGACGGCTTTTATAGGAATAACGCATGATCTGTCACTGAGACATGATTATAAATTACCTGAAAAAGTTGTTGACATACACACTTCGGTGTGGTAATATTTAGAAGTTGTCGCCGAAGAGGTCGGACATCAGCAACCGAAAAGGTCTTGAAAAAAGATAAAAAGTTGTTGACAAAGAACTTCAGATGTGATAACATATAGAAGTTGTCGCTGAGAGGCGAGAACATAGAGAACCTTGAAAAATTAACAACATGACAACCCTGAA
>ULUO01081672.1_pt1 | contig 71617 bp, 59 predicted proteins | sample 1958611 | NCBI WGS metagenome assembly ULUO01 (sample SAMEA4835762, study PRJEB28245) | human gut metagenome | biome: gut microbiome; material: fecal sample | place: Denmark | collected 2008
GGATAGCATGTATGAACTGTCCGCAAAAAATGACCGACTGAGCCTGGCCGTATACAAGGTTTGTAACTCTGCCGACTTCGAGGATGATGTCAATTGCAAGAAGCCTTGTGACAATATGAACCATGTCCGGGTTGTCAGTAAAAAGTCTCATGGTCCATGGGGCTGTGACAGCAAATAAAGTTTCAAGACAGGTCGCCACGATCACACCGATGATGGCGGCCTTTTTGGTATCTCTTTTACATGCCTCTATATCGCCGGAACCGATATGCCATCCTGTCATGATGGCATTTGCCTGGGCAAGTGCTGAACCGACGCAGTAGGAGAAGTTGCTTATCTGGACTGCGTAGGATCGTGCCGTGACATTTATTCCGTCAGTATCCATCTGGTTCAGGAACTTGACCACCAGCATCATTGCGACATTGTACAGAACGGATTCGAATGCAGATGGCAGACCGATTCTGATGATCTGTGAAAGGACAGTTCTGTTAGGTAGTCTTTCGGGGTTTTTCCCTGCTTTTACAAGGGTGCAGGAGAAAAAGATAACAATTGCAAGGTTGATAACCTTGGATATGACTGTCGCTGTAGCGACACCCTGCACCCCTTTATGCAGCGCAAAAAGAAAAACTGCATTTAAGGCGAAGTTTACAAGGTTGCCGATTATGGTAGCGATGAGAGGCTGCTTTGTATGTCCAAATGCTCTGAGGTAGCTTGCAAATATTGGAATCAGTGCGTTAAGAAAGCACCCTCCGCCTACGATCTCAAGATAGCTCATGGCAGGTTCCCTGAGATTTCCGGCTATTCCTATCAGGTCAAGAATGCTGCCGGAGAAGACGAACAGGAATACGGACATTCCCACACCTATGACTGAATTAAATATAAGTCCAAGCTGGCGTGCCTGATAGGCGATGCCAGGCCTGCCTGCACCTATGTTCTGTGTCATGACAGTCATCATTCCTGATGATATGATGGAGAACATGATGATAAACATGCCTATGTAGCTGTTGGCGGTTCCGACAGCACCCACGGCATAGTCGCCAACTGATGAGAGCATAAGTGTGTCCACCATGCCGGACAGCATATAGAATAGTGTTTCAAAACATATAGGTATAAAAAGTGCGGATAATTTCTTCATATAATAAGTACTCCTTTGGTGATGGGTATAAAATCGTGAGTTATAACTAAATTGTATAATATCGCATTGATATCGTGCGAATCTTGTACTATTTCAATTAAAAGTTGCACATATTCCACATATGAGTTAATATGACAAAGCTGCATGATGTAAAAATCAACTCAATATATAACAAATCAATATCAGAGGAGAACAATGTACGCAGAATTAAAGGAAAATCATCCGCACGGAACAAGAGAATATCCATTTTGTGAGTATCATATGCGATATTTTCCTCATGCATTTCAGATCCCGGTCCATTGGCATGATGAGGTGGAGATAATATATGTGAGGAAAGGTCCGCTTACGGTGGAGATTGATGGACAGAAGTTTACAGGGGAAGACGGCTCAGCGTTTATTGTAAGTCCGGGAGTGCTGCACATGATGAGTGCTCCGGACACTCCTGTGGACTATTTTACATTTATATTTCCTCTGGAATTCATATCATTTCAGACCAAGGATGCCCTGGAGGATGAAGTGTTTTTTCCACTCAGGAATCATACACGGGGATTCAGACCAGAGGTGGCGAACCGGAATCTGCTCGGAAAACTCATACCTATCCTTGATGAACTGGCAGAGGAGAATGGGAAAATGGGTACACACAGACAGATACAGGTGAGGATCCGGCTTTTACAGATGATGGATCTGCTTGTGGAATACGGTCAGCTTGAAGAATTGACAAGGAATGCATCAGGTGAACTGGAAAAGGAGATACTTCTGTATATACAAGATAATTATCATGATAACATAGGGCTTGCTGAACTCTCTGAACATTTTCATCTGTCAGAAAAATACATGTCAAGGTTATTCAGTGAGAGATTCCACATGACACTTACCCAGTATGTGAACTATGTGAGACTGAGGTATGCTAGACATATGCTTGAGTCCACAGATCTGTCGGTGACCGAGATTGCCATGAAATCGGGATATCAAAATGTAAGCTATTTCATCAGGAGATTTTCTTCTGCTATGGGAGAGTCCCCACTAAGATATAGAAATGGTAAGACCAGAAGAGATAAGAAAAATAAAATAAAAAATTCAAAAAATGATGTCTGTTGACGAATGAAATGGATAAACATATAATTACAGTATTAAATCAATAACATCTGAGGAGACCGTGAATGAGAATCAGACAATTTAGAGAAGACCATTGGGACAGATTGCCTACGATAAGGATACAGAAGGCCGTCCTTGATAATTTCAAGAGTGTTGAGCATGGAGAGATAGTATTTGCATGCGGAAAGAAATATGTTCCGTATGGAACGGAAGCAGATATATTGGGGCTGTATGGACAGAATGGCTCAGGTAAGACGAGCTTTATAGAGGCGCTTGCAATATTAAAGCTCCTTATGATGGGTGTTGAAGTACCCGGAGTATATGCTGAATGTGTGGCAAAAGGACAGGATAACTCCAGACTTGAGTTCACATTTGATCTTCAATATCCGGATGGGCGGATAAGGAAGGCGGTGTATGAGTTTGCACTCTCGGCAGTTGAGATCGAGCAGCCTGGCGGCTTTGGACAGTACGGTGCAGACGATGCAGGCAGTTCGCAGCACTCAAAGTACAGGGTTAAGATAAGCGACGAGAAGCTCAGCATGTCAGGTGATTTTGATGGTAGAAAGATCATAATGCAGCCAATCATAGATACATCCGGGGATGAGAGACCATTTGGCCCTGTGTCGAAGCAGAAGTTTTTCGTGGCGGGTGACAAGAAGTCTCTGGATGAGCTGAACATAGTGAGAAGGCTTGCTGAGGAGAAATCAACATCATTTGTGTTCTCCATTGGTGCGGCGAAAGTATTTGATGACTGTGGACTGTACTCGGAGTTTTATCAGGTTGTGCTGGAGCTTGCGTATTACAGCCAGCTCTATCTTCATGTGGTGGACACAAAGTCCACAGGATATATAAGGCTCAACTATGGACTTCCTCTTTATACCCAGAGCGGCAGGTATCTGCTCAAGACAGACATGCCAAATATAATGCCGGATCTTGTGTTTTCAGAGCTCAAGTCGCAGTTTGACAATATTAATATAGTGCTCAGTCAGATCGTACCGGGGTTGAATGTAGATATGCATGAGCTTTCTCCTACCATGATGAAGGATGGCAGCATGGGTCATGTTGTGGAGATAGTGTCGAGCCGTAATGAATCAGATATGAGCAATGAACACAATGCCGATGCTGCGCCTGATGGAAGACTTTTGATGCCGTTTCGATATGAGTCTGATGGAATCAGAAAGATCGTGTCAGTGCTCAGCCTTATCATAGATGCGTACAATGAGCAGTCGTGTACGATTGCCATAGATGAGCTGGATGCAGGAGTGTTTGAGTATCTGCTGGGGGAGGTGCTGCAGACATTCCAGGAATCAGGAAAGGGACAGTTTATTTTCACATCGCATAACCTGAGACCATTGGAGGTCATAGATAAGGATTTTATATGTTTTACGACTACCAATCCGGAGAACAGGTACATCAGAATGAAGGGAATTGGCAACACCAATAATCTGAGAAGTACCTATTTCAGGGAGATACTCGTGGGGGAACAGGACGAAGAGCTGTACAGAAATACCAAGAAATATAAGGTCGTATCAGCGTTCAGAAAGGCGGGGATTGATAATGGGGAAACGACCTAAGAAGAAGATCGTGCTGTTTCTGGTCGAGGGAATGTCCGACAAGAATGCTCTTGAGATTCCGTTTGGACAGCTGCTTGAGGACATAGATCCCGATATATTGCTTGAGTTTGCCATGGTCATGAATGATGATGGACATCTGGGCGGAGATATAACGTCAAAGAATGGCATACATCCGGACAACATAGAGAGGTTCATAGATGAGATAATGGTCAGCCCATTTTTGAAACAGACGGGACTCTATCCAAAGGATATACTGGAGATAGTGCATTTTGTCGATACGGACGGTGTGTATATAGATGATGCGCTGGTGGCGGCCAGCGGCAATGAGACAGATGATCCGGTATACTATCCGGATTACATAGTGACGGGCACCCCGGCTCATGTCGTGGAGAGAAATCACAGAAAGAGCGACAATCTGGATGTGCTCACATCGCTTACATCCGTCAAGATCGGAAGTAAGAAGGTAAAATATTCGGCGTATTATTTTTCATGTAATCTGGATCATTTTCTGCATGGCGATGCCAATTTTAATGAGCATGACAAAACTAGAAAGGCTCTTGAATTTTCTATAGCTCATGAGGAGTCTGGATCTTTGGAGAAGTTTTTCTTTGAGAATGAGACGGAGACTACGGATATGTCCTATGATGAGTCATGGGATTTCATAAGGAGCGGGGAGAATTCCCTGAAACGCCACACAAATGTAAATCTGCTCATAAAGAGACTGATGAGTCTGGCGGGGCAGAGAGGAGGAACAGATGGGAAAGAACAAAAACGATAAAAATGACGATGGTATATATAAGAAGCCTACGCGTGGTTTCAGCAAGAGAACGAATATGATAGTTGGCATAGCGTTTGTGATATTTGTTCTGGTCTGCTGCATAATAAGGCTGTTCGTGTAAGACTTTGGTAAAGAAAAGCAGCGGTGGTTGATTTTTAAAATCTTCATGTTATACTTATACTTTGCTTAGTTATATGAAGATATTCAAGGAGGATAGGCCTGTGTTTGGTAGTAGATCAAGCAAGAAGACGGGACTGAAAATTATAATAGTTGGCTGTGGCAAGGTCGGCGTTGCGATCCTTAAGCAGTTGGCGAACGAAGGACATGATATAACAATCATAGATAAGGATCCGCAGAAGGTAGCGACATATTCCAATCAGTATGATGTGATGGGCGTTGTCGGGAATGGGGCAAATCACAGCGTGCAGCTGGATGCCGGAATACAGAATGCGGATCTTATTGCTGCAGTGACGTCATCAGATGAGCTTAATATCCTGTGCTGCACTATAGCAAAGCAGGTTGGTGACTGTGCAACGATAGCAAGACTTCGAGATCCGGACTACAGCAAGGAGGCAAGTTATCTCAGGGAAAAACTTGGACTCACGATGATCATCAACCCGGAGCTTGAGACTGCGATAGAGGTGTCAAGAGTCCTCTATCTGCCGACAGCACTTGAGATCAATTCATTTGCACATGGACAGGCGGAGATGACAAGGATCAAGATCCCGGAGAAGAATATGCTTGACAACAAGAGCATAGCTGATCTCGGTAAGGATCTCGCAAGCAGACAGAAACCTATCAATATACTGATAGCGGCTGTTGAGAGAGCCGGGGAGTTTTATATACCTTCCGGAGATTTTGTGCTCAAGGCGGGAGATATCATGTCATGTGTAGGAACAAGACCGATGTCCCGTAAGTTCATGGAACATATAGGTTTCAAGACAGCCAGGGTAAAGGACACCATGATAATAGGCGGGGGAAATGTAGCATATTATCTGGCTGGACAGCTCATAAATATGGGAATATCCGTGAAGATAATAGAAGAGAATAAGAATCGTTGTGAGGAACTGTCGGTTCTTCTGCCTAAAGCAGTCATCATAAACGGTGATGGAACAGATCAGGAGATATTGAATGAGGAAGGCCTCGGGGAGACTGAGTCATTTGTATCATTGACTGGAATTGATGAGGAAAACATACTTCTGACACTCCATGCGAGAAAGCATTCAAATGCAAAGACGATAACCAAGATAAACAGGAGCAATTTCCGTGAGGTTATAAACAGTCTGGATCTTGGCAGCGTTGTGTATCCGTGCAGTATCACTGCGGAGTCGATAGTTGCCTATGTACGAGCAAAGAAAAATTCTAACAGCAATAACATAGAGACACTTTATCACATGTTTGATTCGAGAGCGGAGGCCATTGAGTTTCGTGTGTCTGAGAAGTCTGATGTTACCGATGTACCGCTTAAGGATCTTAATCTTAAAAAGAATCTGCTCATTGCATTTATAAATAGAAATGGTAACATACTTCTTCCTACAGGTCAGGATTCCATTCAGGTTGGAGACACAGCCATGATAGTCACTACAGAGACCGGATTTACGGACATAAGGGACATTCTTGCGTAGGAGGCGCATATTGACACTATGAATAATTCCATGATCGTATATATATTGGGGCAGATCATAAGGCTGGAGGGGCTGCTGCTTGTCCTGCCATGTGCCACATCATTGATATATCAGGAACATGAGATATTTTCTTTTCTGGTGGTTATTGCAGCGTGCCTGGTTATAGGTACACTTATGACACTGAAAAAACCTGAGAATCAGACTATATATTTGAAAGAAGGATGCGTTGCCACTGCATTTAGCTGGCTGGCTCTCAGTATATTTGGTTGTATGCCGTTTTATATTTCAGGAGAAATCCCTTCATTTACAAATGCCCTGTTTGAGACTATATCCGGCTTCACCACAACTGGAGCAAGTATACTAAGCGATGTTGAAGGGATGTCGCATGGCATGATGTTCTGGAGATGTTTTACTCACTGGATAGGTGGTATGGGTGTGCTGGTGTTCCTGCTTGCAGTTATTCCGATGAACAGTGCTTCAGGAACAAATATGAATCTTATGAAGGCGGAGAGCCCGGGACCATCTGTTGGAAAACTAGTGCCGAGACTTAAGCACACTGCAAGAATATTGTATGTGATTTATTTTGGCATGACAGTGCTTGAAGTGGTTTTTCTTCTGTTCGGACACATGCCTTTGTTTGATTCATTGTGTACGGCATTTGGAACTGCCGGAACGGGTGGATTTGGCATAAAAAATGACAGCTTTGCAAGTTTTTCACCGTATATACAGTGGGTTGTAACGGTGTTTATGATAATGTTCGGAATCAATTTTAACTTTTATTACTTTGTGTTGTTCAGGAACATAAGAAAAGCGCTGTCTATGGAGGAGGTCAGAACATATCTGCTGATAATACTCGGTGCGATAACTATAATAACTCTGAGCCTGATGCAGACTATGGCAAATATCGGAGATGCTATAAGACATGCAGCCTTTCAGGTCGCATCGATCATAACCACAACGGGTTATGCTTCGGCGGATTTTGATCAGTGGTCTCAGATGTGTAAGACGGTGCTTGTTGTACTGATGTTTATAGGTGCCTGTGCGGGAAGTACAGGTGGCGGCATGAAGGTATCCAGGCTTGTAATCATGGCAAAGACTGTTGTCAAGGAGCTTGGTTCTTACTTCCATCCAAAGAATATCAAGAAGATCAAGATGGACGGAAAGCCGGTAGAGCATGAAGTTGTCAGGGCAGTGAATGTGTATTTTATCACTATCATGGGTATATTCACAGCTTCGGTGTTCCTTGTGTCCATAGAGGGCAGGGATCTTGTGACAAATTTCACTGCTGTCGCATCGTGCCTGAACAATATAGGCCCTGGACTTTCACAGGTTGGGCCTACACAGAATTTTGGCGGACTTACAGGACTGTCAAAATACGTGTTGATGTTTGATATGCTTGCGGGCAGATTGGAGCTTTTTCCACTGCTGCTGATATTTAATCCATATATTTATAGGGATATGATCATGGGTGTATTCAGACGTATCAGAAGAAGACGAGAGCTTAGAAGGACGAACTGATAAATATTATCATCGCGAAGAGCTTTGTCAGTATTGACAGATCAGGCAGATCTGAATATACTTACAAATAGTTAGACACACCTAACTATAGCTCTTCCAATCATTTTATAAAGAAAAGGCAGGAGTCCATCAGATGATGGGCTCCTGTTGCTTTATAATGATCTGATAGTTAATTCACTTAAATTTCCTTACAAAGCAGATATACGTCCGATAACAATATATTAATTTGCTATAATAAGAAGCGCAATAAAGCGCACATATGGCGTTATGAGGGATATGGTGCCTGATGGTTATACAGGGATAATAGATCATAAAATTAGGATAAGGAGTGAAATGATGGAGAACGATAAAGTAAAGGTACTTGTGGTTGATGATGAGCAGGATATAAGAACACTGCTGAATATTTATCTGAAGAGACTGGGATATGATGTGGTTGAGGCTGTGGACGGCATGGAAGCTGTCGAGGCGGTCAGGGCAGATAACAGTATAGATCTGATAGTCATGGATATCATGATGCCGAGACTTTCGGGAACTGAGGCTTGTGAGAAGATAAGAGAGTTTTCTTCAATACCGGTTCTGTTTCTTACAGCAAAGACAAAAGAGCCTGATCAGAACGAGGCGTATGATGTGGGAGGAGATGACTTCCTTCCAAAGCCATTTACACAGAACGAGTTCAACCGCAAGGTGAATGCACTCATAAGACGATATAAAGTATACAGGGGTAAGGATGAGACAGATCCAAAGAACATAACAGTTGGAAATATCAGCATTGATTCATTTAAGAGAATAGTTACAAAGAATGGTGAACCGGTCAAACTCACTGATAAGGAGTATGCACTTTTGTTTTTCCTTGTGGAGCACAAAGGCCAGCCGTGGTCTCTGGAAGCTTTGTATGAGAATATATGGCAGGAAAAATATCTTCCGTCATCGTCTAATACAGTCATGGTACACATCTTAAGACTTCGCCAGAAGATAGAGGATAACTCGGCACAGCCGGAGATAATAAGAACCATATATGGAAAGGGTTATCAGGTAGACTGATATGGACAAGACATTCAGGAGAACACTGAGAGTTAAGCTTCTCATAGTGATAGTTCTGGGACTTGTCATAGCCATACTGACATTCTTTGGAGGAATGTTTCTGCTTGATAGATATGTGTCGTCTGTGTATATGAGCTCTGATCATACGTCGCGCCGTTCGGCAAAGCAGATACAGAGTTTTGCATCATACGTGACGGCGCATTCTTTGAAATCAACGGATTCCAGGGCACTCAGATCGTGGCAGGAACAGCACGGTGATGTATATATCATGATATACAACAACAATGATATGGTGTTTGATTCTGACTGGATGATCCAGAAGATGGGGGCATACAAATATATAATAACCAATTCGGATACGGGAGAAGTCATTATCCTGATACAGGATTCCTCGGGAACGATAAGAAAGATACGCAGGAGTGACAAAGACGGTTCAACCACATCCGATACTGAGAATTCAGGTAAGAATTACAGTACAGGTGATGTGGAGTATGATTACAATTTTTACCCGGTGTTGTTCAAGGATGGAGTGTTTGATGTATGTATAGTTGATTACTCTGATGAGACAGTGAAGAGCGCCGGAGAGATCGCAGTATTTGTGCTTTGCTGTATCATGTTCGTCGCAATCATCATTGTATATTTCAGCAGAGAGACTCACAGGATGAGAACACTGACAAATGAGGTCATGTATATAAAGGATGTTGATGTGAATGGACCTATAACCATACATGGGCAGGATGAGATATGTATGCTGGCACAGAACATAGACACCATGAGACAGACTATCATAGAACAGCTCAGCAGAGAGCGCGAAGCATGGCAGGCGAACAGTGATCTTGTGACTGCGATGGCACATGATATAAGAACTCCACTCACTGTTATGACAGGTTATCTGGAACTTATGAAGAATAAGGAATATTCCTCACAGGAGGAACTTGATGAGTATATCAGGGTGAGTTCGGAGAAAGCAGAGCAGCTTCGCACCATGTCGGACAAGATGTTCAGATACTTCTATGTATATTCCAAGGGAAATGATGAACTTGATATGGAGACATTTCCTGTGGGACCATTTCTCGACCAGATGCTTGGCGAGTACGTTGTTCTGTTTGGAGAGAACGGATATCAGTTCAACATAGATATATCAGACAGGAAAGCTGAGATATCAGTTGATGTACAGGGGATGAAGAGAATCACTGACAATGTGTTCACCAATATACGAAAGTATTCTGACAAGACAAAACCTGTGAATATACGTGTAGGCGTTGACAGCAGAAAGGTGAGGATATTCTTCCGCAACTACATAAATATGGAGCTTGGAAAGGTTGAAAGTACGCATATAGGCACACTTACCTGCCAGAAGATGGCTGAGGAGATGAATGGTTCATTTTTGACCTGCAGGAAGGGCAGGATATATGAGGCTACTCTCACCCTGCCAAACGTACTGAATAACGATGGCGCAGCACCTACGCAGGGATTATCTGCAATACTATCAAATGGTAGTGACAGATATAAGACTGGCAAATAGTTGGACTATGGTAATAATAATCTGAAAAATACGCATACTAAGCCAGACGATCCACGCTATGAAGAAGCCTGGTGTGATGGATAAGCATATGAGCTACATGGAGGTAGAGGCTGTGAATATATTATTTTATGATACTAAGAAGTATGATGTTGATTCTTTTGATGCGATAAAGGATCAGTATCCGGGACTTGTTATAGACTATGTGAAGACGGATCTGTCGCCGAGGACGGCGAGACTTGCAAAGGGATACGATGCTGTCTGCGCATTTGTGAGTTCAGATGTAAGTGCACCTGTATTAAAAGTGCTTGGAGAAGTGGGGGTTGTGCTTGTACTTATGAGATGCGCAGGCTTCAACAATGTGGATCTGGTTGCGGCATCTGAAAACAATATAACTGTTATGAGAGTTCCAGGGTATTCACCCGAGGCGGTGGCAGAGCATGCCATGGCATTGGCAATGGCTGTGAACCGTAAACTTCATAAGAGCTATATAAGGGTTAGAGAGAACAATTTCAGTCTTGCCGGGCTCACTGGTATGAATTTTTATGGCAAGACTGCAGGGGTAGTCGGTACAGGTAAGATAGGCGCAGCGATGGCACGTATCTGTCATGGGTTTGGAATGAAAGTCATAGCCTACGATATGTACAGGAATCCTGATCTTGATTTTGCCACATATGTGGATCTTCCAGATCTTCTTGGAAACGCGGATCTCATATCGCTTCACTGCCCTTTGACAGATGATACTTATCATATGATAAACGAGAAAACCATAAGCTGCATGAAAGACCACGTGATACTTGTAAACACGTCCAGGGGTGCCCTTATAAAGACAGATGACCTGATAGCAGGTATAAGAAGCCGCAAATTTTTTGGAATAGGACTTGATGTATATGAGGAGGAGACTCCGAATGTGTTTGAGAACAGGGAGGATGACATACTGGAATCTTCAGTTACTGCCAGACTTCTCTCATTTCCAAATGTGATAGTGACATCTCATCAGGGATTTCTGACAGAGGAAGCTCTTGAAGCGATAAGCAGAACTACTCTTGATAATGCACTGGACTATGAAAACGGCAATGTAGACAACGGAAATTGTGTAAAATAGGTAAATAAAGCCTCGTGTGCGTTGCGGATGAATCGCCATCTGTGTTATGATATGTGAAAATCAGGTTATGTTTAATAGCTGAGAGGATGATAATATGGATACAGATGGTTTTTTTTGTGGCTTGGAGCGGTTGTTTGCGGATAACAGAATATCAGAAGTTGAGAGATATCTCACACGGGCACTTAGTGAGGCTGAATACGAGTCAGACAGGGAAGCTATGCTGGCTATATATAATGAACTTATAAGTTTTCATGTGACCATGGGAGAGTATGATAAGGCTTTGTATTTTTGCAGGCAGATCATGAGGCTTGCTGATAAGATGGACATGGCAGATACAGTATCATATGGAACCACACTTATGAATGTGGCAAAGGCTAACTGTGCAGCCGGGAATCTGCTGGAAGCTCTGGCGTACTATAGGAAAGTAAAGGATATATATGATGGTCAGATAAGTCCGTATGATGTAAGGTTTGCCGTCTATTACAACAATATTGCTCAGGTGTATCAGGAACTTGGAGATTATGACAGAGCTGTCACAGCATTGGAGGATGCCCTTAGGATCATAGAACGTCATGAGAATGCGGGACGCGAGATAGTGACAACTTACGCCAATCTAGGCGAGAGCCTTCTGCGTGCTGGCAGAATAGATGAGGCTGAAGATCGGCTTCGGGAAGCGGTCAGAAGATACCAGCTGGAGGGGGAACACGGTGAACATTACAGTGCGGCTCTTGCGGCTCTTGCTGAGGTGTATTACAGGCAGGGGAATCTTACAGATGCTCAAAAGTTTTATGAACTTGCTGCGGCTGAGTTATATGATGTCTATGGTGACAGTGATGCCTACAGGGTGATACTGAACAATCTGGATACGGTCAAAGCAAAGCTTCTACAATAGATGTACAGGATAACTATAAGGAGGAAGCTGCATAGCTTCCTCCTTAGTGCGCATATATAACATAATGGATTGGAGATAGATATGAATTACAACGAGAAGGTTTTAGACGTTATTGATGAGGTAAAAAGAGTAGTCATAGGAAAGGATATATGTGTTGCCAAGATCATGGCAGCCATAATAGCCAATGGCAATATTCTGATGGATGATGTTCCGGGAGTCGGCAAGACTACCATGGCTCTCGCTTTCTCCCATGCAATGGGACTTGAGAGCAGAAGAGTCCAGTTTACACCGGATGTCCTTCCGGGTGATATAACAGGTTTTACAATGTACGACAGATCGACAAATCAGTTCGTATATAAACCTGGAGCAGCCATGTGTAACCTTCTTCTTGCGGATGAGATCAACAGAACATCTCCTAAGACACAGTCTGCACTCCTTGAGGTTATGGAGGAAGGTCATGTGACTGTGGATGGTGTGACTTATAATGTGCCGGATCCATTTATAGTTATTGCAACGGAGAATCCGATCGGAAGTGCGGGAACACAGCTCCTGCCGGACTCCCAGCTTGACAGATTCATGGTGTGTCTGAAACTTGGATATCCGTCTATAGAAAACGAGCTTGATATTGTGAAAGGCAGAACATCTGCAAATGGATTTGGTGATGTGAATCCTGTCATAGGTGCAAATGAGCTGCGCCTGATACGGGACGAGGTGAAGCGTGTAAAGGTCAGCGATGATGTGTATTCTTATATTGGACAGCTGGTTGTGGCAACCAGAGACAATCCAAGTCTTGAACTTGGGGTGAGCCCAAGAGGCACAATTGCTCTCACAAAGATGGCGAAGAGCTGGGCATATATAAGCGGCAGGGATTTTGTGATACCAGAGGATGTCCAGATGGTGTGGACGGATGTAATAAGACACAGGATAATATTGAATGCAAAGGCAAGGGTCAATCACATTACACCTGAGGCTGTTCTCAAGGATATAATGGAGAGGGTGTACAAGCCTTCTGTCAGACGCAGAAGTTCAGCTAAGGGCATGAGACAGTAACTGTCAGGTAAGGAAAGATAATGAGACGAGGAATAATATATATTGCCCTGATGGGTGTATGTGTATATATAGGGATAATCAATAAAGAAAAAACCTATTTTTATGTGGCCGCGGTCATGTTTGCCATGATGCTATGCCTTCTTGCCGGGCTTATAATACGTTACGCCCGCACAGAAATAAAAATGAGAATGAATATACCGGTGGTGGAGAAAAATACTACGTTCCATCCGGAGTTGATTGTGAATGCCAGAGGCGGACAGGTGCCATTTGTATCGGCGGTATTCAGAATTGTTGCAGCGGGTATGAAAAAAAAGCGCCACAGCAGTTTCATGCAGAGCGATGTGAGATCGGGAATATGTGAAGGTGACATGAGTCTTTCTGTGAGTGGAAGATATGAGATAAAGGCTGTTGATGTAAGGGTATATGATGCTTTTCACATATTCTTTTTCAGGAAGAAGGTTGCCGGGACTGCATATATCTATGTGCTTCCGCAGTGCTATCTTATCCCGGTATCTGTGACAAAAAAGACAAGGGATTTCGTCACTGACAGTGATGTGTACTATTCAGATGTACGCGGTGATGATTCATCAGAAGTGTATCAGATCAGAGAATATCAGCCAGGTGACAGAATGCTTAATATACATTGGAAGTTGTCGGCGAGACAGGATGAGATTATGGTCAGAGAGATGTCCAAGACACTTTCATGCCCCGTTATAATATGCGTGAATCTTGACGGAAAAGACAGCAGGCATTACGGACACTCCATGTCGGTTGCTCTTGAATCCATGGTTTCTCTGAGTTTTTCTCTGATCGATGTCAGGGTTCCACATTTCATAGCCTGGTATGACCCTGAGGAGATGTCCATAACGAGGTACAGGATACTCAGGGAGGAAGATGTATATGATGCAGCGGCAAGGCTTTCATATGTAGATGCCAGAAAGGCTGACAGGTATGATATTATCGGTATGTACAGAGAGCGGTATCGCGGTGAGGACTTCACTACATTTATAGATGTGGATATGAAGGGGAATATTGAGTGCGGTGACGATTCTTATCATGTAGAATTTGACACACTCAAGGAAGATCTTGCAAAAATATACCTGACAGTTTGAGTGTGATGGGATAGGTCATAGAGGTGCTGATTTGAAGATAATTATGTGGTTGGCTGTGTGTATGTTGTCCGTGGGGTTTGCATACCTTACGGGGGATATTGCATTCAGTTCGGATATAAATGAATATATAAATCCGTCGGGGCTCATGGCGGTATATGTCATTGGAGGATTGGCGATAGCTGTCATATATGTATGTTGGTATGTGTTCAGGAAGGAGAACAGGTATCTGGACATATTGCTTCCTGTATGTGTGCTTTTCGTGTGGGGACTTGCCAGACGGAAAGTCTTATATGCTGGTGGAAAAGGAATGATATACAGCATTGCTTATCAGCTCAGAAAATCATATGGCATAAAGACGGGACTTGTTGATATGGACTATGTGAGCATGAGCGCCATAGCAGAATTTGTGCTGCTTGTTGTGGCGGTGTCCATGTTCTTTTCAGTGTACATGATATACAGGTGCAACAGTCTCATGATAGCGGTAGGTCTTGCGTTTATGTATGTGGCGGCAGGAGCAGCTTTAAGTGTGCGTGTAAGTACGCAGGGGGTGATACTCGTTGCATTGGCGCTGATAATTGTAAGATATGCCCTTGTGAGAAATGGTCAGCCGACATCTCCGTTATGGAATGTGGCTGTTCCCCTGGTGGTATTTGCAGGGTGCCTGATAGCAGCTCTCATGGTGTACGAGGGTGCATATGAGAGGGGAGTCAAGGCCCAGGGCAGGCTGCTGGAGATGGTGGATAATATGGAATACTTTATCATGGGAGACAGTGGCAAAGGCTATTCCAATTATTATAAAGTAGATGATCAGGCGGTAAATCCTTCGGATGATGTGGTAGATGAACTCACCAGAAAGGAAAAGCCAGAGGGCAACCTGTACGTCAAGATAAGAAGTTATGTAACCTATGAAAATGGCGTGTGGAGAGGCCGTGATATAGGTTACAGTCATGACAGTGATATACTTGTGAATTATGACAAGGATAGATTTGACAGATATGCAGCGGATATACGTGCACTTACCGGCGGTGATACAGAATATTCACAGGACGTTGCAGACGATGTTACTGAGTATATAAGATCACACATATCATATACTACTTCTCCTGATAAATTTTCAGGTGACGTTGACCCGATCGTGTACGCACTGTATGAAGGTCATCAGGGTTACTGCGTGCATTATGCATCTGCGGCTGCTATAGGTATGAGAACGGTCGGTATACCGACCAGATATAACACGGGATACGTGATACCGTCGTCTGCATGGACACAGCAGGATGACGGCACATACAGGGCTATGATACTTGAAAAGTATAGTCATGCCTGGGCTGAGGCGTACAATGCATCCACAGATGCCTGGGATATAGTAGATGCCACCCCGCTTGGAGACAGAGCGGATACGCTGGGAATACCAGATGAACCGGATATGCCAGGAGGAAACGATACGCAGTCTCCAGACGATGAGAATCCGGTGACGGATGAGAGTGAAGATACGAGCGAGGATACTCAGACAGAGACGACGACGGAGGAAGTCAGTACAGAACAGACTACCAATGTCACGGAGACATCTCAGAGCGTGACGACTGAGAATGAAGGACAGGGAGATGGAACATCGACTGAGACACAGATTTCTGGTGGCGGCGACGGGCAGGCATCAGGAGATGGTGCAGGAGATGGAGCTGGTTCATCAGGACTCAGATCACTGTGGGGTAACAAGTATGTATACACGGCACTTGTGATATTGCTTGTGTGTGCGGTATTTATGGCTGTGCTTGTTGTGAGGCGGCGGACGATAATTGGACGCAGGCGCCACAAGATGCTGGGGCACAACCGGATACTTGCAATTCATGAAATGTCTGCAGCCATATATGATATGCTTAAATTTTCCGGTATGGCAGCAGATGTGAGTGAGAATGATACAGAGTATGCGGAGATAGTTACCGAAAATTGCAGCATGATAAAGGGCGATGAATTTAAATATTTTGTCGCAGTGGTACAGGCTGCAGTATATGGTGGTATATCGCCTGATGATGCACAGATGAGGGCTGCCGGCAAATTGTACAACAAGGTGAGGGCATACGGATACTGGAGCCTGAATTTCAAAAAGAAATGTGTATGGCTGTTTGTCAAATGCTACGATGTGCCATCACGCAGAAAAAAACATGTCAGAAAAGAGTAGTAGGAAACATGGAATTTAGAAAAGGTTTAAAGGATGGAATACCAATAGCACTGGGGTATTTCGCAGTAAGTTTTAGCTTCGGTCTGCTGGCTGTAAAGGGCGGACTCACAAGTTTCCAGGCGGTCATCATAAGCCTGACAAATGTAACCAGTGCGGGACAGTTTGCAGGACTTAAGATTATCCTTGCGGGGGGAACGCTGGTTGAGATGATACTCACCCAGCTCATAATCAATCTGAGGTACTCCCTTATGAGTTTGTCGCTTTCGCAGAAGCTTGGGGAAGCAGTGGGCATCAAGGAGAGACTTGTAATAGCATTTGCAAATACTGATGAGATATTTGCGGTTGCAATGGGACATGTCAAGGAGCTGACATTTGGGTATATGATCGGACTTCAGCTTCTCCCGATAGCAGGCTGGACAGGAGGAACGTTGTTTGGTGCTGTGGCATCGGGACTTCTTCCAAAGTCCGTAAGCAGCGCACTCAGTCTGGCACTCTACGGAATGTTTGTCGCCATAGTCATGCCGGTTGCGAAGAAGTCGAGACCGGTTGCCATAGTGGCACTTGTGGCTGCTGCAATATCATGCGTGCTGTATTACGTTCCTATATTTAAATTCATATCGACGGGACTTGCCATAATCATAAGCACGGTGGCGGCTTCCGTGATAGGAGCTATATTCTTCCCTGTGGGAGCTGCAGAGAAAGCGGAGAATGAGGAAGAACAGGAAAATGCGATGCAGAGGGAAGAGATAAATGGTGATACTGATGGTACTGATGCGGTAACTGGAGATATATCATGCAGGATGAAAACGTCGGATCAAAATAAAACGTCAGACCAAAATAAAACGGAGGTGCAGTGATGAATATATACATATATATAATAACCATGGCGGTTGTCACTTATCTCATAAGAATGGTGCCGCTTGTGGCGTTCCGCAGGAAGATAGAGAACAGATTTGTCAATTCATTCCTCTATTATGTGCCGTATTCATGTCTCACGGCGCTGACACTTCCGTCCATTTTATACAGTACGGAGAGCATCATAAGCGCGGTGTGCGGATTTGTGGCAGCACTCATACTTGGAATAAAGCAGAAGGGACTTATAGTTGTGGCTGCTGCGGCATGTGTGACCGTGTTCGTGGTGGAGTGGATATTGAAGCTTGTGTAGAAGGAGGTAGCAGGGATACCTGCAGATAATATATGAGATTTCCGAAATTTATAAAAAGGGGCGATACGATAGGTTTCGTTGCGCCATCATTTGGCTGTGATACGGAGCCGTATAAGACTGCATTTGGCAGGGCGCAGGAGAACTTCAGGAATATGGGTTTTGGTATACAGATCGGGCCAAATTGTTATACCGGTGAGGGCATAGGAATCAGCAATAAGCCTGAACTGTGCGGGCAGGAGATAAATGACTACTACACATCGGAGAAGAACGATGCACTCATATCCTGCGGCGGCGGAGAGCTCATGTGTGAGATACTTAACTATATTGATTTTGACAGGTTGAGGGCAGCAGAACCGAAGTGGTTTATGGGATATTCGGACAATACAAACCTCACGTTTCTGCTCACCACTTTGTGTGATACGGCATCCATATATGGTCCGTGTGCGGCGGCATTTGGACAGGAGCCGTGGCACCGATCGATTGCGGATGCTATGGCGGTTCTTCAGGGACAGAAACTGTCATTTGCCGGATACGATGGATGGGAGAAGGAGTCCCTCAGGGATGAGGAGCATCCATTTCTGCCGTACAATATCACGGAGCCGAGGGTGATAAAGGGCTATCCAGAGAAGTTCCAGGTGAGTGGGCGCATGATAGGCGGCTGTATGGATTGTCTGGTGAACCTTATAGGAACAAAGTTTGACCGTGTTGGCGAATTCCTTGAGAGATATAAGGATGATGGATTTATCTGGTTCCTCGAGTCCTGTGATCTGAACGTCATGTCCATAAGACGTGCCATGTGGCAGATGGATGGTGGCGGATGGTTCAGATACTGTAAGGGCTTTATGATCGGCAGACCGCTGCAGTTCGGACAGGAGATGATGGGCCTTGACCAGTATCAGGCTGTGCTGGGAATCATAGGAAAATACAATGTGCCGGTTGTGATGGATGTGGATCTCGGACATCTGTCACCGATGATGCCTGTGGTATGCGGCAGCATGGGAACTCTTGTGGTGGACGGCCAGGATATGAGTCTTTCCATGGAGATGAGATAGTGAGAAGCCTGTTGGCTGTTTGTTTGGCTGAAAATGGTTGAAAAAATAAAGGCAAAAAAATAAAAAATACTATTGTGAAAAAAAATATATCGTGCTACACTAGGTGGCAGATATGACAAAGGCATAGACGGAAAGAGTAGTGTGATGGATGCATCCAGAGAGAGCTGCATATGTGGATCAGATATTAATCCTGAACATATGGTGGGAGCAGCTTATGATATATCACATGAAGACCACTCCCGAGCCGTGCGCGATATAAGCGTCACCGCGTAGCTGCGTTAAAGGCATAATTGAGTTAAAAGTTAAGGTGGAAACGTGCATACGCACCCTTAGATAGATTATATCTAGGGGTGCTTTTTTAGTTGTTACAGGAAGCTCATGTATAACCAGATGCCGGGCAGAATATATATTGATGTCTGCTGCGTCTGCAACGTATTTTCACTTTATAAGAAGTAAGAAGGAGAACTGACATGGTTAATTTCAAAGAAGACGAACAGCTTAAGACACTGAATCATTCCTGTGCACATCTTATGGCACAGGCTATCAAGCATCTGTACCCACAGGCAAAGTTCTGGGTAGGACCGGTAGTTGCAGAAGGATTCTACTACGATGTAGATCTCGGCGATGACGTTATCAGAGGCGATGAAGATCTTGCAGCCATCGAGAAAGAGATGAAGAAGATTGCCAAGAGCGGCAAGAAGATCATCCGCAAGGAGATATCCAAGGAAGAAGCTCTTGAGATGTTCAAGGATGACGAGTACAAGCTTGATCTTATAAATGGACTTGAGGATGGAACAATCACATGCTATGAGCAGGGTGATTTCACCGACCTCTGCCGTGGACCTCACGTAGACAATGTAAAGCTTTGCCGTAACTTCAAGCTCATCAGACATTCAGGAGCTTACTGGAAGGGCGACAGCAAGAACAAGGTTCTCCAGAGAATATACGGTGTGTGCTTCCCTACAAAGGAGGAGCTTGATGAGCATCTTCAGTTACTTGAGGAGGCAAAGGAGAGAGACCACAGAAAGATCGGCAAGGACATGCAGCTCTTCATGGTTGATGACCTTGTAGGACGTGGACTTCCAATGTTCCTTCCAAAGGGATATACAGTATGGCAGGAGCTTGAGAACTATATCAAGCGCAAGGAGAGAAAGCTTGGCTACCTCCACGTTATGACACCTTGTGTAGGTACAGTAAACCTCTACAAGACATCAGGTCACTGGGATCACTACAAGGACAACATGTTCCCTACAATGGAGATGGAGGGAGAGTCATTTGTACTTCGTCCAATGAACTGCCCACACCACATGATGATATATGCAAACAAGATGCACTCATATAAGGATCTTCCTATCAGAATCGCTGAGATCGCACACGACTTCAGATTTGAGGCAAGTGGTACACTCAAGGGTATTGAGAGAGGAAGACACTTCTGTCAGAACGATTCACATATATTTGTGACACCAGACCAGATCGAGGAAGAGTTTGCAGGAGTTGTTAAGCTCATATTTGACACATACAAGGATTTCGGAATCACAGATTACAGATGCGTACTGTCACTCCGTGACCCGGAGGACAAGGTAAAGTATCACGATGACGATGAGATGTGGAACAAAGCAGAGAACGCCCTCAGAAGAGTTCTTGATGATATAGGAATCGATTACACAGAGGAGATCGGTGAGGCTGCATTCTACGGACCAAAGCTTGATGTAAATGTTAAGCCGGCCGTAGGAAATGAGTATACACTCTCGACATGTCAGCTCGACTTCTGTCTGCCAGCCAAGTTTGACCTGAAATATATCGACAAGGATGGCGAGAAGAAGACACCTGTAGTTCTCCACAGAGCTATCCTTGGATCTCTCGACAGATTCATGGCTTACATCCTTGAGGAGACAAAGGGTAATCTGCCAACATGGCTTGCACCTGTACAGGTAAGAGTTATGCCTGTAAAGACAGACAACGAGGATCTCATGGCTTATGCTCACAAGGTTGTTGATGCCCTTGATGCCATCGACGTTCGTGTAGAGCTTGACGACAGAGCAGAGAAGCTTGGTTATCGTATGCGTGAGGGGCAGGTTCAGAAGGTTCCATACCTTCTCGTAATCGGATTCAATGAGGCTGAGAACGGAACAGTATCATACAGACTCCACGGTGAGGCTGACACAACAGTTCTTCCACTTGACGAATTCGTACAGAAGATCGACACAGAGATCAAGACAATGGCTCATAAGTAAGATCAAAAATTTTACACCACAGGTTCACTTACCCTGTCCGCAAGGACAGGGTATTATTTTTTTGTCAATAAATGCTTAATGTGAGGAGGCATAGGATATGAGACAGGGATATAAGTTTATACGTGAGAGTGGCTGCAAGCATGACGATGATTATCTCAGTCATCTTTTTAACGATATTTTCTGCTGGACGAATGGCACATATAAGCTCTGCTATTTTCGGCCGGATATGGAGGCCGTGAACGGAGATAATATACTCGACATTGAGAATGGTGAGAATAAAATACTGTCATTTGACTATCATATGCAGCTCCTTGTATGCAAGAGAAATGACCTGGAAAATACTGAAAATGATAAGAAGGCAGATAACGAAGAAAGCGATAGAAATGAGTGGGAGACTTTGATAAATGCATCGGCATACGACTTTCCGAATGTCAGGCAGCTCAAGGCGGATATACGGACCATCCTGGACTCCGATATGGAAGATGCCCAGATCGTTAGGGATAATAGCGGAGATCCGTACGAAAAAGTGCTGTGTCTTGGGACGGAGGGGACATATGTGGAGGATGGATATGTTCTCAGAAGGATAAAGAGATACCCGGAGCGCGACACGCCGGATCGTTATGAGCTGGAGATAGGAACAAATTGTGAGGCAGTTCCTGACAGTGCACATTTTTACCGTCTGATCGATCTGGACAGGGAGGATATCCGATGTCTGTATACATGCGTTACGAGATTCATAGAAAGTGCTGAGGACTTGTATAACCACCGGCTGAAACTTCGCCGGGATAGAGAAAGGCATAACAAGAGAATTGATGGCGAAGTTCTGATGTGCATGGAGAACAGCTTTGAGCTTGTCACCGAAGGTGAAGAGCTGACCAGTATCCAGTATTGGGATTTTAGAGGCGAAAAGCTGACAAAGGAATATAATGCGAGGGTCTGGTCAATAGATGGCGATGCTGGCAGTATTGACCTGGGAAGTGGCGAAATGCTTTATATGGATCAGATATATTCCATAGATAAAAAAAGCCCCACCGAGGAAATGTTGTGTATGGGTGTGGAGGAGATGGCCGAGGATTTCTGTGACAGCATACTTGTGAAGACGGTGACGATGCTGGATGATTTCGAAAACATGGAGGTATATGATCTCTGTGAAAAATATGGTGAATACATAGATAACAGGTATTATATGTACCGTGAGGAACACGGATTTGAGATGCCGGAAGATGTGTTCCCTGGGGATGGTGTAAGGCCGTATGTTGAGAAAGTTGTACGGATTTTGAAGTCAAAAATATAAAAATATAACAAAAGCATGTATATATGAATCCCAGCTGCCCTGCTGGAAATCATATATACATGCTTTTATGCTTTGATAGGGTAAATATGATTTAAATGCAATAGTTATCTGCCGCCTCAGGTCTTTCTGCCACAAGGTCAGCGATGGTGGTGGTGTCTACCACGTCCCGGATCGCTTTGTCCAGTCTGCGCCAGAGACCTATGGTGGAGCATCTTGCCTCGCGGTCGCACTGGAATTCATCTGCATCAAGGCACGCAACAGGAGATATGCCGCCCTCAGTGAGCCTTAAAACCATTCCAACTGTTATGTCTTCAGGGGCTTTTCGGAGAAGATAACCTCCCTGTGGCCCTCTGGTGCTCTTCACCAGCCCGCCGGAGTTTAGCACAGAAGTGATCTGCTCAAGGTATTTCTCGGATATTTCTTCCTGTGCGGCAACATCCTTGATGCTCACGGGCTTGCCGTCTGTCCTCGATGCTATATTTATAAGAAAACGCAGAGCGTAACGCCCTTTTGTGGATACTTTCATAATATAAACCTCCCAAATGCCTGTATTTACTGATGATTTCACATCATTTACATGTCTATTATAACATCTGAAAAAAAACAATCAAGATAATTCATAAAAAACCTATTGACAAAGTGGGAATTAGGCTGTAATATACAGCTATGCTTAATTCATAGTTTCCGAGTAGGAATTATGTGAAAAGTAAAAATAATCACAGAAATGATACGATCAAGTCAAAGTTCAAAGACGAAAATCGAGAAAGAGGTGTTGATATGCTGGGAAGGACATTTAAACCACAGTACCTTAACGAAGACAGACGAATGTGTTGCATAGAAGTCATGTGTTGCTGCTGTTAAAGCGAACACAGAACAAATAATCATGATACAGATATAAATAACAGATCATACATAATAGACAGAGAATAATAAAGAAGAGTATAATGCCACATGAGCTCATATACATGACAAGATGAATGGGCAGGTGCGCATGACAGATAAAATATTTGAATTTAAGGAGAATAAGATCATGGCAAAGAAGACAAGAGCAGAGAGAAATTTAAAGTTTGAGACATTACAGTTACACGTAGGACAGGAGACAGCAGACCCGGTTACAGATGCAAGAGCGGTACCAATCTACCAGACATCATCATTCGTATTCCACAACTCACAGCATGCAGCTGACAGATTCGCACTCAAGGATGCCGGCAACATCTACGGAAGACTTACAAACCCAACAGAGGATGTATTTGAGAGAAGAATCGCAGCCCTCGAGGGTGGCGTTGCAGCACTGGCAGTTGGCTCAGGTGCAGCAGCCGTTACATATACAATTCAGAACCTTGCACTTGCAGGAGACCACATCGTAGCAGCAAAGAACATCTACGGCGGAACATACAATCTCCTTGCACATACACTCAAGGATTACAATGTAGATACAACATTCGTTGATCCACTTGATCCACAGGCATTTGAGGATGCTATCCAGGAGAACACAAAGGCCCTCTACATAGAGGTTCTTGGAAATCCTAACTCAGAGGTTTCAGATATCGAGACAATTGCAAAGATCGCTCACGCACACAAGATTCCACTTGTGATCGACAGCACATTTGCAACACCATACCTTGTAAGGCCTATCGAGTACGGTGCGGACATCGTAGTTCACTCAGCGACAAAATTTATCGGTGGACACGGAACAACTATCGGTGGCGTCATCATCGACAGCGGTAACTTCGACTGGAAGGCATCAGGCAAGTTCCCACAGCTCACTGAGCCAAATGAGAGCTACCACGGCGTAAGCTTTGTAGACGCAGCAGGTCCTGCAGCATTTGTCACAAGGATCAGAGCTATTCTCCTCCGTGACACAGGTGCTACGATCTCACCAATACACTCATGGATATTCATTCAGGGACTTGAGACACTGTCACTCCGTGTTGAGAGACATGTATCAAATGCACTCAAGGTAGTTGAGTACCTGAACAACCATCCGCTTGTTGAGAAGGTAAATCACCCTTCAGTATCCACAGATCCTGAGCAGCAGAGACTGTACAAGAAGTACTTCCCTAACGGTGGTGGTTCGATCTTCACATTTGAGATCAAGGGCGATGCAGAGACAGCCAAGAAGTTTATCGACAACCTGGAGATATTCTCACTTCTTGCAAATGTCGCTGATGTTAAGTCACTGGCTATCCACCCGGCATCAACAACTCACTCAGAGCTGAACGAGGCTGAGCTTATCGATCAGGGAATTAAGCAGAACACAATCAGACTTTCAATCGGTACTGAGAACATAGACGATATCATCGAGGATCTTGACGAGGCATTCAAGGCAATTCAGGAGTAATCGATATAAATAATGAATATACGACGGCGCTGGCTTTGGATGACATTTTGAATGACATGTTGAAGCCCGGCGTCGTTTAAAACAGATGGACAATGAGTAGAATATAAGAGAAGACTACAAAAAGTGAACATAATAAATATCAGGAAAGGCAATGGTAAAATAATATGAGTAATATATATAAGAGCGTAGCAGAGCTTATAGGTAAGACTCCACTTTTGGAGCTTTCAAACATAGAGAAGAAGAATGATCTCAAGGCAAATATCCTTGCGAAGCTGGAGTACTTTAACCCAGCAGGAAGTGTTAAGGACAGGATTGCATTCCAGATGATCGAGGATGCGGAGAAGGACGGCACACTTAAGCCGGGCGCAACCATCATCGAGCCTACATCAGGCAACACAGGTATCGGTCTTGCATCCATAGCAACAGCCAAGGGTTACAAGGCGATCATCGTTATGCCTGAGACCATGAGCGTTGAGAGACGTAACATCATCAAGGCATATGGTGCTGAGATAGTTCTCACAGATGGAACAAAGGGAATGAAGGGAGCCATCGCAAAGGCTGATGAGCTTTCAAAGGAGATCCCTGGCAGCTTTGTAGCTGGACAGTTCGTAAATCCATCCAATCCAAAGGCACACAGACTCACAACTGGTCCTGAGATCTGGGAGGACACAGACGGCAAGGTAGATGTATTTGTAGCCGGTATCGGAACAGGTGGAACTATCACAGGTGTTGGCGAGTATCTGAAGGAGAAGAATCCAGATGTAAAGGTCATCGCCGTTGAGCCTGCCACATCACCAGTCCTCTCAAAGGGCGTTTCAGGAGCACACAAGATACAGGGAATCGGTGCAGGATTTGTTCCTGACACACTTAACACAAAGGTATATGATGAGATTATCGCCGTTGAGAATGATGACGCATTTGCAGCAGCAAAGGAGATCGCATCAGCAGAAGGAATCCTCGTAGGAATCTCATCAGGTGCAGCTTACTTTGCAGCAAAGCAGATCGCAGAGCGCCCTGAGTATGCAGGCAAGAACATCGTAGTTCTTCTTCCAGACAGTGGAGACAGATATTACTCAACTCCGTTATTCGGCTAAATGGATATAAAGTAATTGCTGTGATATAGAATTTATATGAAAAAGCCACCACATCGTGTTTTGATGTGGTGGCTTTTTTTGAAAGTACCCTTAATTAGCTGCATAAATAGTATACAATTGGATAACCTTAAAACTGATAGAACTTTGAGGGGAAATGTCCTTAATTGGGTTGACTTTCCCTTAAAATGTGCTAATATTTAAGGGAGAAGGAGTGGATTAAGGGAATGAGAACTTTTAATTACAGTAAAATAAAAGAAGAAAAATGGGATTCTGAAGTGCTTGGACTCATAGCTGCAATATATAGATATGCAGGTAAACAGGAACTGTATTTAAGACAGCGTCCAGATGAACTGGATAAGCTTGTGGAGATAGCAAAGATCCAGAGCACGGAGGCATCCAATGCTATAGAGGGCATAGTCACAACAAATACAAGAATAAAGCAGTTGGTTGAGGAGAAAACCACACCGAAGAACAGAGCCGAGGAAGAGATAGCAGGTTACAGGGATGTGCTGGGGGTTATACATGAAAGCTTTGATGCGATACCTATAACTCAGAATTATATACTTCAGCTGCATAAGATGTTGTACAGTTATATGAATAACCCATTTGCAGGAAGAACAAAGACGGTGCAGAACTATATCAGCGCAACTTATCCTGATGGGCATACGGAAGTCCTGTTCACGCCGATGGCTCCATTTGAGACACCGGAAGCGCTGGACAGGATATGTGGGGAATACAACAGGGTGATCGGTAATTTCGAGGTGGAGCCGCTGATCGTCATTCCTGTTTTCATACATGATTTTCTGTGCATACACCCGTTTAATGATGGCAATGGCAGAATGAGCAGACTGCTCACAACGCTTTTGTTATATAGAAGTGGATTCTATGTTGGAAAGTATATTTCCCTTGAGGCTAAGATCGCAGGAAATAAGGAGTTATATTATGAGTCACTTGGAAAAACGCAGGCAGGCTGGCATGAGGGCACGGAGGATGTGATTCCGTTTATAAAGTATCTCCTTGGAACGATACTTGCTGCTTATAAGGATTTTGAGGAGCGCTTTGCAATTGTAGAGGAAAAGCTGCCGGCGATTGAGATGGTGCGAAAAGCGATACTGCTGAAAATAGGAAAGTTTACAAAGCAGGATATAATGGAACTTTGTCCGACCCTCAGCATCAGTTCGGTAGAGGGAGCACTCAGAAAACTCGTAAAAGAGGGCGATATAGGCAGAGGCGGTACAGGCAAGTCTACCTATTATGTCAGAATGAAATAACATATGCTTGTATTTTTTCCATTAGCTTGTTAATCTATTGTACGAAACAGGAGATCAGTATGCATGGCAGAGACTAATTGCCGGTGCATTTGAGATGGTGGGTAGATTGGGATAAGACCGATCTGAATGAATTGATATTAGGGAAAAAGGGATATAAGACTATGAAAAAACTATCAGATAGACAGAAAACACTTATAAAATGGTTGTGTGTGCTGGTGCTGGTCGGACTTATCATATATGTGTTCAGGGACATGGCAGGCCCTATACTGTCGCAGCTTGTAAAGACGAGCCCTGTGGTTGTGGCAGCCATTCTTGGAGCGACGCTTTTATACGGAGTGATAGAGAGCTGCATAACGTTTATCCTCATGCGACAGGTGGAGAACGATATGACATTTTTCGATGCAAATATTATGACGTATTTTGTGTCATTTTACAGGGTGTCAACGCTTGGAAGCGGTACCATAGTGGCATCCACATTGTTCATGAAGCACTGCGGAATACAGCCGTCGAAGGCACTTGGTCTGTACTCTATTGACTATGCGATACACAAGATGACCATATGTGTTATGGCGGTGGCATTGTTTCTTGCAAACAGAGAATATATGCTTGGAGTATTTGGCAAATACAGTTCATATGTTGTCCTTGGAGTTATAGCGACCATACTCATAACGATGGCGATAGTGCTCTTTGCGTGCTGGCCACCGTTTCACAGATTTCTCAGATGGCTTCTCGAAAAAGCTGATGCTTTGTTTAAAGGACGATTTGCAAAGCTGATTGACAGTTTAAGTGAGCAGACAGCCATGATGGAGGATGCCACCAGGGTTGTACTTAAGAAACCGTGGCTTATAGTGGTAGTCATGTTGCTTGATATATGCAAATTCTCATGCTGGTTCTCGATACCATACATAGTGTGCCACAACGTATGTGATATGAATATCATCACGTCAATAGGTATAACAGCAATGAGTGTCATGCTGGCGGCAGTCATTCCTATGCCGGGCGGAATCGGATCAAGTGAGCTTGTTATGACAGCGATTTACTCGGGACTTGTGGGGGCTGCTGCGGCCGGAGCCATGGCACTTCTCTATAGATTTGCCACATTCATGTTCCCTTTTATCATAGGTGCATTTACAGCCATATTTTTCAAGAGGTTCAAGCGATATAAGGCGGCGCAGAATGAAAAACAGGGAATTCCGGATGGCGATAGCATGGCGGATACAGATTCATAGCTGAACCGATAAATGAGTTTATAAAGAACCGATATATATCAATGGTCAGCAAGACGCGTGGCAGGTGATATATATTGGCGGGTGAAGGGAAAAGATACATATGAAGAATATAGTCGCAGGCATATTGGCCCACGTTGATTCAGGCAAGACCACGCTCTCCGAGGCGATGCTCTACCAGACTGGAAGGATAAGAAAGCTTGGACGTGTGGATCATCAGGATACATATCTTGACACGGACAGTCAGGAAAAGGACAGGGGAATCACGATATTTTCCAAGCAGGCGGAGCTTAACTTTGGTGATATGCATATAGCACTGCTTGACACTCCGGGACATGTGGATTTCGGAACGGAGATGGAGAGAACTCTTCAGGTCCTCGATTATGCAGTTTTGGTAATCAATGGCATGGACGGTGTTCAGAGCCACACGGAGACGCTGTGGAAACTGCTTGAGAGATATGAGATTCCTGTATTTATATTTGTAAATAAGATGGACATGACGGGGTATGACAGGGAGTACCTCATGGACAATATCAGACACAGACTGAGTGATGGCTGTGTCGATTTTTTATGTGAAGATGCTGGCGAACACATAGCCATGTGCGATGAGAACATGCTGGAGAGATTCCTTGAAACAGGGGCAAATGCAGAATCTGATGTGGTGTGTGCTATATCGGACAGAAAGCTGTTTCCTTGTTATTTTGGTTCGGCACTTAAAAATGATGGTGTGGCTGAGCTGCTGGATGGAATGAACAGATATGTGACTGAGCCTCAGCGAACGGATGAATTTGGCGCGAGGGTATTTAAGATCGGCCGTGATGACAAAGGAGAGAGGCTGACTTATATGAAGATCACAGGGGGGACCTTGAGACTAAAGGATGTACTCACGCTTACAGGCAGACAAGGCGAGGAAACACTTGAAAAGGTAAATCAGATAAGGGTATACTCCGGCGCAAAGTATGACATGGTGGATCATGTCACTGCGGGCTGTGTATGTGCTGTTCCGGGACTGGTGAATACCTACGGCAGACAGGGAATCGGTGCCTGCCCGGATGGAGAGCTCCCAAGTCTGGAGCCGGTTCTCAGCTATAAGGTCATGTACCCGACTGATGTGGATGCGGTCACGATGGTGTCAAAGCTCAGACAGCTTGAGGAGGAGGATCCATTGCTTCAGGTGCAGTGGAATGAGGCAGCCGGTGAGATATACATCAAGGTCATGGGACAGGTGCAGCTGGAGGTCGTGGCGCAGATGGTCAGAGACAGATTTGGCATAGCCATCACGTACGGTCAGGGCAGAATATCATATAAGGAGACGATCGCAGCTCCGGTCATGGGAGTGGGACACTTTGAACCGCTCAGACACTATGCTGAAGTACACTTGCTGCTTGAACCTATGGAGAATGGCAGTGGTATGTGCTTTGACAGCATTTGCAGCGAGGATGTTCTGGACAAGAACTGGCAGAGATTGATCCTGACTCATCTACAGGAAAGGGAATTCAGAGGGGTGCTGACGGGATCCCCGATCACGGATATGAAGATAACTATCACTGCAGGCAGGGCGCATCAGAAGCACACCGAAGGTGGTGATTTCAGGCAGGCGACATACAGGGCTGTGAGACAGGGACTTATGATGGCAGAAAGTGTATTGCTTGAACCGGTGTATGCATTTAAAATAGAGGTACCGCAGGAGTATGCGGGCAGAGTGCTTGCTGATATAGTGAAGATGAGCGGCAGCATGGACGGACAGGAGATATCCGGTGAGACAACGGTTATCACTGGACATGCACCAGTATACACTATGAGAGAGTATTATAGTGAGCTCACGGCATTTTCCAGAGGTACAGGCAGGCTTCAGGTGGATATAGACGGCTATCAGCCATGCCACAACACCGAAGAGGTTCTGGCTGAAAGACATTATGATCCTGAGCTTGACAGGTTTAATCCATCATCATCGGTATTCTGCGCTCACGGTGCAGGTTATCTGGTTGACTGGTACGATGTGTATGAGAACATGCATGTGAAGGAGGATCCGGGATTTGAGATCTCAGGTCAGCTGGGTTATACAGAGGATGGCGATGTTACGGATATTCCGGTGAACAGACCGAGAAAGAGCGTGTCGGATATGTCCATCACGGACGAGGAACTCAGCGAGATATTTGCAAGGACATTTGGCGGAGATTACAAGGATAAGGATGTGGCACTGAACGGAAGATTCAGGAGAACTACATCTGAGTATAAAGTAAATGGAACAGCAGCCGGTGGTGTGATAGAAGGCACAGCCGGAGGCGGCGCGTCTGCTGGTGCAGCAGGAGATACTTCAAGTTCGGGATATCGCGGAAATGGACAGTATAATAAGAGTCAGTCCAGAGACAGACAGCCCGGGAATGGGCCTCTTGTGGGCAGCAGGCCAGCCGACAGGGGAATAGCAACACCCGGAGCATTCAAGCGCAGAAAGAGTGGCGAGGACTACGTCATAGTGGATGGCTACAACGTCATATTTGCGTGGGATACACTTCGGGAATTGTCGGAGCACAATATAGACTCCGCGAGAGGTAAGCTCATGGATATCCTGTCAAACTATCAGGGATATATGAACTGTCATCTGATAGTGGTATTTGACGGCTACAAGGTGAAGGACAACAAGGGGGAGAGATTCCCATATGACGATATAGAGGTAGTGTACACAAAAGAAGGCGAGACCGCCGATGCGCACATAGAAAAGCTCACCCATGAGCTTGCGAGAAAGCACAAGGTCACTGTGGTCACATCGGACGGACTGGAGCAGATAGTCACCATGGGGCAGGGCGCGATCCGCATGTCCTCACGGGACTTCAAGGCAGAGGTTGAGAGGGTGAATGAACATCTGAGAGAGAATTATCTGAAAAATGATTGAGAAAATTTGATCAAAACAATTAATATGATATATTTGATTATGGTTTATTTGACAGATACTTAAAAGGAAGAAGGAAAAAAGGTTTGTCAGGGCAAAATTGCCCGGCGGACCATACATAATTACGGAGAACAGCGAGGCTGCAAAGAGTATATATATCAAGCGGGTGAACGTGTGTTGGCAGGGGCATTTGAGCCCGCCGGTCCTTAGATGGTGCGCTAAGCAGCATCTTAGTACCGCTGCAGGGCGAAACGAGCGGGAGCGTCCCCTGAGAAGGCATACCCATCAGTTTGGTTGCAAAACACTAGAACCGAGCGTCCGTGTTAATAGGAGGGCAATTTGGCAGATTATATAATGGCGCTGGATCAGGGAACGACCAGCTCAAGGGCAATAATATTTGATAAAGAGGGAAGGATACGCTCAGTGAAACAGAAAGAGTTCACCCAGCATTTCCCAAATAACGGCTGGGTGGAGCATGACCCTATGGAGATATGGGCAACCCAGATGTCGGTGATGATGGAGGCGAGGGAAACCATGGGAATCCGCACCGAGGACATAGCCGCCATAGGAATCACCAACCAGAGAGAGACAACCATAGTGTGGGATCGAAAAACCGGCAATCCGGTGTATCACGCCATAGTGTGGCAGTGCAGGAGAACTGCGGACAGGATAGAACAGCTTAAGGCTGAAGGATATGACAAGGTGATAAGGGAGAAAACGGGACTGATAGTAGATCCGTATTTCTCTGCAACTAAGATAGAGTGGATACTTGACAATGTGCCTGGAGCCAGGGAGCGCGCAGAGGCGGGGGAGCTGATGTTCGGAACTGTTGACACATGGCTTATATACAAGCTCACAGGCGGAAGAGTCCATGCAACGGACTACACGAACGCATCGCGTACCATGCTTTTCAACATTCATACACTGGAGTGGGACAGGGAATTGCTTGCGAAGTTCAACATCCCGGAGAGCATGCTTCCGGCAGTGAGAAATTCCAGTGAGATATACGGATACACGGACAGAGAGATATTTGGCGGTGAGGTGCCTATAGCGGGAGTTGCCGGAGATCAGCAGGCTGCGCTGTTCGGTCAGTGCTGCTTTGAGGCAGGAGATGTGAAGAACACCTATGGAACGGGTTGTTTCCTCCTCATGAACACAGGCGATAAGGCAGTTGACTCACAGCAGGGACTTCTCACCACCATAGCCATAGGACTTGACGGAAAAGTCAGCTATGCGCTTGAGGGAAGTGTGTTCGTGGCTGGAGCAGCCATCAAGTGGCTCAGGGATGAGATGAAGCTCATAGACAGTGCGGCGGATACTGAGCGTATTGCTCTGTCTGTGCCGGACAGTAATGGTGTATATGTGGTTCCTGCATTTACGGGACTTGGCGCTCCTTACTGGGATGCGTACGCCAGAGGGGCAGTGTTCGGCCTTACAAGGGGAACAAATAAGGCGCACTTTGTCAGGGCGACAGTCGAATCGCTGGCATATGAGACATCGGATGTTCTTGCGGCTATGGAGATGGATGCAGGACTTTCAATTACAAGCCTGCGAGTGGACGGCGGTGCAAGCGCCAACAACTTCCTGATGCAGTTCCAGGCAGATATAGAGAATGCCGAGATAGTGCGGCCTGTGATCACGGAGACAACAGCTCTGGGTGCTGCATATCTGGCTGGACTTGCTGTTGGCTACTATGACAGTCTGGATGAGATCAAGGGCTACTGGAAGGCTGACAGAAGATTTGAGCCGGGGATAACCGAGGATAAGAGGGAGACGCTCCTTGCAGGCTGGAAGGACGCAGTGGAGAGAACGAGAGTGACAAGGTGAATATAAAATATATATAGAAAAAAAGAAAAAACAATGGGTAATGAGAAAACAGGAGGGGCTTATGTATTTAGTATTTGATGTAGGGGCAACATTTATAAAGTATGCGTTAATGGACAATGAGGGCAATATATCGGGAAAGGGTAAGACTCAAACCGACAGATATGCCGAGGCTGGAACTCCGGCATTTGTGGCGCAGATCAAGAAGGTGTATGACGAGAAGGTACTGGACTGTGACATAACAGGAATTGCCATGGGACTTCCTGGACAAATAGATGTCGAGCGCGGCATAGTGTACGGCGGTGGCGGGATCAAGTATCTTGATGGTGCACATCTTGGTGATCTCATATCAGAGGCATGCGGCGGTGTGTCTGTAGCCCTTGAGAACGATGGCAAATGTGCGGCTCTCGCAGAGTTGTGGCTGGGCAATGCCAGCACGGCTACTAATGCAGCAGTCGTTGTCGTGGGTACAGGAATCGGCGGTGGAATAATCATTGACAGAAAGATCCACAGAGGCAAGAGACTTCTGGCAGGTGAATTGTCATATGCCCTCATGAACATGACAAGGGAAGAAGCTGATAATGTCAGATGCTGTGAAGAGCTGACTGTTGAGGAGACATTTGAATATAACCCGTTCATGGTAACCTCAACATGTACTGCAAGCTCCATTACATACAAGGCATCCAAGATCATGCATATGAAGCCAGAAGAGGTGACCGGTGAGATGGTATATCAATGGATAGATGAGGGCAATCAGGAGATCATAGATATGGTTGAGGACTCATACTTCTCCATAGCAAAGCTCTGCTGTAACCTGTACATGACGATAGATCCGGATGTCATACTTATCGGAGGTGGAATGAGTGCCAATCCGAACTTTGTTCCGGGGGTTAAGAAGTATGTGGACAAGATAAGAAAGATTACAAAGACCTATGATGGCATGGTTATCGACACATGCAAGTTTCGCAATGACTCGAATCTTCTTGGCGCGCTTTACAACTATAAGCAGAAGTATGAGGGTGTGAAATAAAATCGCAATAAAACAAACGTAAGATGGAGATGAACTGGAACAGATGGTTCATCTCTTTTATAAATACTATTGAAAATTTAAATCTGTGGAGGGAAAATTATGATAATCACAAAGAAACATGGACTTCCGGAGAACTTCCTCTGGGGAGCATCGACAAGCGCATATCAGGTAGAGGGTGCCAATCTGTCACACGGCAAGGGTCCAAGTGTACAGGACATCAAGACAGTTCCAGCGGGAACAAGTGAGTTGGATGTGTGTGCTGATTTTTACCACAGATATGCAGAGGATATAGCCCTCATGGCTGAGATGGGATTCAAGACATTCAGATTCTCCATCGCGTGGAGCAGAGTCCTCCCAGAGGGAACCGGCAGAGTCAACCAGGAGGGAATTGACTTCTACAACAATGTGATAAATGAGTGCCTTAAGTACGGAATCGAGCCGCTTGTCACAATGTTCCATTTTGATCTTCCTGCGGCTCTTGAGAAAAAAGGTGGCTGGTCGAGAAGAAAGAGCGTTGACGAGTTTGTTGAATTTGCAAAGCTTCTCTACACAAATTATGGGGACAGAGTAAAGTACTGGCTGACGATCAATGAGCAGAACATGCTCACACTTGTGGGTGACGTGATCGGAACCTGCAACATGGAGGGCGTGACAAATAAATACAAGAAGCTTTATCAGGAGAATCACCACATGCTCCTTGCTCAGGCAAAGGCCATGAAGCTTCTCCATGAGATGTGTCCTGGTGCAAAGATTGGTCCTGCGCCAAATATTTCACTGGTATATCCTGCCACATGCAAGCCGAAGGATGTCCTGGCAGCACAGAACTTCAACGCGATAAGAAACTGGCTTTACCTTGATATGGCAGTGTATGGAAGATACAACGACCTGGTGTGGAAGTTCCTTGAGGAACATGATGCCATTCCAGTCATCGAGGACGGAGATATGGATATCATGGAACAAGCAAATCCTGATTTTATAGGTTTCAATTATTATAATACTGCAACGGTTGAGTGGGATGACAGTCCGGTTGCTGTGACGGACTCAGAAAAAAAAGATCAGCAATCAGCTGGTATTGAGCCGGGGGTATACAAGGCGTATCCAAATCCAAATCTTCTTCGCACAGAGTTTGGCTGGGAGATAGACCCTGACGGCTTTAGGGCAACTATAAGAGAGATGTACAGCAGATATCACCTTCCTATGATCGTGACAGAGAATGGTCTCGGCGCATATGACAAGCTTACAGAGGATGGCAGGGTACATGACGACTATCGTATAGAGTATTTAAGAAAGCATATAGAGCAGATCAAGCTGGCAGCAGATGAGGGCGCAGAGATGATGGGTTACTGCCCATGGTCAGCAATCGACCTCGTGTCAACTCACGAAGGAATCACCAAGAGATACGGATTTATATATGTCAACAGAGATGAGTTTGACATGAAGGATCTTGCGAGATACAGAAAGGATTCCTTCTACTGGTACAAGAAGGTCATCGAGACTAACGGCGAGGATCTGAGCTAGCTTGTAGTTGAGTAAAAGCACTGGGAGACTGGGTGAGAGTTGCTTGAGATTTATTTGCGATATAATTGTGCTAAAACGTAGATTTACTTGCGTAAAAGATAAAATAAAGTCCTTGCATTAATTTATTTATGTGCTATACTTAATAAAGCCACTAACATACACCAACGCGTTAAAGTGACGTAAGTTTAAACTGGGAAAAATATCTAGAAGATACAAATTGAAAAACAGATTTGTAGAAAATAAACTCAGAAATATCAGAGAGAAAAACAAAAAGAGAAAAACAAAACACAAAATAAAAAACAAGAAGGAGGACACTATTATGATAGGCGGAGATCTGATCACCTACAGACCTGACATTCAGGTACTTGACGCAACAATAAGAGATGGAGGACTTGTCAATGACTTCTATTTTACTGACGAGTTTATAAGAGCCCTCTATGAAGCGAACATCAAGGCGGGGGTTGATTATATGGAATTCGGCTATAAGGCCTCCAAGGAAATGTTTGATGTGAACAAATTCGGCAAATGGAAGTTCTGTAACGAGGAGGACATAAGAGCCATCGTCGGAGAGAACAATACAGATCTGAAGATCTCAGTTATGGCAGATGTCGGAAGATGCGACTACAAGAAGGACATCGTCGACAGAGCCGACAGTGTCATCGATCTGGTGAGGGTGGCGACATACATCAACACCATGCCTGCAGCCATCGAGATGATCGAGGATGCACATGCAAAGGGATACGAGACTACATGCAACATCATGGCAGTTTCAAAGGATCAGGAGTCGGATATCGATCTTGCTCTTGAGCTGCTTGGCAAGAGCAATGTAGATGGAATATACATTGTTGACAGCTACGGCTCACTGTACCCTGAGCAGATCAAGAAGCTCGCGGAGAAATATGTTGCGGTTGGAGAGAAGTATGGCAAGAAGATAGGAATACATGCACACGACAACTTAAAGCTTGCCTATGCCAACACTGTTGAGGCAATGAGGAGTGGTGCGAGCATGCTTGATGGAACTGTAAGCTGTATGGGAAGAGGCGCAGGAAATTGTGCACTTGAGCTTCTTCTTGGATTCCTCAGAAATCCAAAGTACAACCTGTATCACATCCTGAAGTTCATAGAGCAGTACATGGTTCCGCTCAAGGCAAAGGGAGATGCAGTATGGGGCTATGATGTGCCATACATGCTGACTGGGATGCTGAATCAGCACCCAAGGGAAGCCATCGATTTCATCAAGAATGAAAGACACGATTACGCAGATATGTACAGCTACCTTATGTACAGGGAGTAGCCAGCTGCTAAGAATGTATGCCATACAGTGAGTAATCAGTTGCTGCGAATGCATGCAATACAGAGAGGAAACAAATATCTTGATATATGTCATGGCAATAGTCTATAATAAGCGTTGATACAGTATTTAACATAAAACAAAATAATATACACATTGTGGTTTGGACACAGGCAATGGTGTTCAAAATAAAGGGGAGGACTCCTGGTGTCAGTTATCGCTGGCATCAGGAGTTTTTCTTCTTTTTTTCGGGCTGTGTGTTATAATCGGATGTGTAGTGTCAAATTTGTCAAAAAACAACAAGAGAATACTTGGGAAGATTGCTATGTGTGGCGATAGCACTTTAAAACATATAGAAATAACAGGAGGACAGCACGTGAACATAGGAATATTGGGCGCAGGCAAGATCGCCGGCGTTATGGCAGATACGATAAATAAGATGGCTGATGTAGAATTGTATGCGGTGGGTTCAAGAACTTTGGAAAAGGCAAATGCATTTGCTAGGGAATTTGATATAGATAAGGCTTATGGAAGTTATGAAGAACTGGTAAGTGATGACGCGATAGATCTTATATATATTGCAACGCCGCATTCACATCACTATGAGCATATGAAGCTTTGCATAGAACATGGAAGAAATGTACTCTGCGAGAAAGCATTTACCTACGATGCTGCGCAGGCTGAGGAGATCGCAGCTCTGGCAGCGGAGAAGAAGGTGTATGTAGCCGAGGCAATATGGACGAGATATATGCCGTCTAGAAGGATAATAAATGAAATTCTTGGATCAGGTGTGATAGGGGATATCAGGACAATGACCTGCAATTTGTCCTATCCGATATCAAAGATAGAGCGTCTGATCAGACCAGAGCTGGCAGGAGGTGCCCTTTTAGACGTGGGAGTTTACGGGCTGAACTTCATTGTCATGCATATGGGTAAGGAGATATCAGCTATCGAATCGTCTGTCATGATGCATGAGACCGGGGTAGACGGACAGGAGAGTATAACAGTCAAATACGAAGACGGAAGGATGGCAGTGACGACCCATAGCATATATGGCAGATCGGACAGAAAAGGAATCTTCTATGGCGAGAAGGGATATATGATAGTCGATAATATAAATAATCCGCAGGGGATAGATGTGTTCGACTGTGAGGACAGGCTTATCAGACACGTGGATGTGCCGGAACAGATAAGTGGTTATGAGTATGAGATCATGGAAAGTCTGGATATGATCAGACAGGGACGGACGCAGAGTGAGTCGATGCCTCTGGCTGAGTCGATATATATGATGAAGCTTATGGATGATATTAGAAAAGAGTGGGCTGGCGCATTAAAAAGATTGTAAAAATCCGAATAATATAAAGTCCAAAGAACTTGAAAATGTGCTGGCGTCATTTATACTATTTTATTAGATTGTATTTTGCTTTAAGAGCGATTTAGGATTAAGATGGCAAATGAGAAAAGAGGATTTTAACAAGACTGTATGATGAACGAGGGAGGTATTGTATGCGGGAGATGCGGAGAAGTGACAGGATGATAACAGATCGTGAAGAGATAGTGGATGTACTTGATTCGTGCAAGGTGTTCCGGATGGCGGTGCATGATGAAGAGGGAATGTATATAGTTCCGCTGAATTTCGGTTATACCTACGAAGATGATGTCCTGAAGCTTTACTTTCACTCTGCCGGCGAGGGCAGGAAGGTGGATGCTTTGGCAGCAGATCCGAAGGTTGCCATAGAGATGGACACGGATCATTATTTGGTTGAGGGACCAAATGCATGCAGCTTTGGTTATCTATACAGCAGTATCATGGGAAATGGCACAGCCAGAAAGCTCACAGATCCGGAGGAGAAGTGTGCGGCACTTAACTGTCTAATGAATCATCAGCTCACAAGAAATACTGATAATATGAGGTCATTTGACAAGATAGAAAAGAAGAAATACAACTACTCATACCAGATGCTTGCAGCGGTAAATGTGTATGAGATAGTTGTGGAGAATTTTACGTGTAAATCAAGAAGATAAGCGCACTGGGATGACGAGAGTTGGGGTATGATCAACACCTAAAAACAACGCAGCACGCGGTGCAGATAAGAAACGATATCGGTTGTGGCGTGATTGGTGAAATTCAAGTAAGTTATTACGAGATCAATAGTTCTTGTGGTTTAGGGAATTGACGTAAAACATAATACAAATTATAATCAGACAGAGTATAATGAGCGCAAGTGAGCCAACGTGCCTGCATGATTGGCGAGCGGCGGATTGGATCTAACATAAATTCAGAAAGGTGATACAGGAGATGGATTACAACAAATTAGCGGATTTGATATTTGCAGATATAACAGATACAGTGGATGACCTCGAGAAGAGATTCCCTGAGAGAGATCTTCCAGAGGGAGCAAGGGTGACAAGATTTGCACCAAGCCCTACAGGATATATGCACATCGGCGGACTGTATGCTGCCATGATCTCTAGAAAGCTTGCAAAGCAGAGCGGTGGCGTGTTCTACCTCAGAATAGAGGATACCGATAGGAAGAGAGAGCTTGAGGACGGTGTAAATGAGATCATCAATTCGCTGAAGAAGTTTGACCTTGGATTTGACGAGGGACCATTTGAGGGCGGCGAGACTATATATGGCCCATATAAGCAGAGCGAGAGAAAAGAGATATATCAGACCTGTGTCAAGAAGCTTATGCAGGAGGGATATGCATATCCTGACTTTACAACAGCCGAGGAGCTTGACGAGATCAGGGCAAAGCAGGAGGCTGCAAAGGTTGACATAGGATATTACGGTGAGTATGCGGTTGGAAGAAACCTGACATACGAGCAGATAGAGGAGAAACTTGCTGCGGGTGAGCCTTATGTAGTGAGACTCAAGAGTCCGGGCGAGGCAGGAAAGACTGTTATCTACAGCGATCCTATCAGGGGCAAGATTGAGATGCCTGAGAATATCATGGATGTGGTACTTCTGAAGTCAGACGGAATACCTACATACCATTTTGCACATGCAGTTGACGATCACTTCATGAGGACAAATCTTGTCATCAGAGGAGACGAGTGGCTTGCGTCATACCCACTCCACAAGCAGCTCTTTGATCTGTGTGGATTTGCGCTTCCAAAGTATGCGCATATCGCACCTATCATGAAGCTTGAGGTAACAGTTGATGAGGAGGGCGAGCACCAGAGAAAGAGAAAGCTCAGCAAGAGAAAGGATCCGGAGGCTGCGGTTGGCTTCTATGCAGAGCAGGGCTTCCCATCAGTCAGCGTGCTTGAGTACCTTATGACAATTGCAAACTCCAACTACGAGGAGTGGCATGCAGCCCATGCGGACAAGACAATAGACGACTTCACACTCTCACTCAAGAAGATGCCTGTCAGCGGTGCGCTTTTTGATATGGTGAAGCTCAACGATGTCAGCAAGGAGATGATCTCAAAGCTCACAGCCGAGGAGTGCTACGACCTCATCATGGAGTGGGCAAAGGAGCATGACGAGAACATATATACATTTGGCACACAGGACAAGGACGGCTTCATGAAGACCATCAACCTGTGGAAGATGTCAGGCAAGAAGGTCCGCAAGGACGTCGGCAAATGGTCAGATCTGCGCGCGATGTTCGGCTATCTGTACACACCAGAAGACGAGCTGGATCTCCAGTATGAGATAGACGAGAAGTACACACCGGAGATGATCACAGAGGTCATTGAGGAGTACAAGAAGGATCTCTTCCTTGACTCAGAGGATTGGTTCTCAAGCATGAAGGTTATGGGTGAGAAGATCGGCTACTGTCCAAATGTCAAGGAGTACAAGCAGAATCCTGACGGATACAAGGGCAGCATCACAGATGTATGTACCATAGTCAGAGTTGCCATCACAGGCAAGCAGAACTCACCTGACCTGTTCACGATCATGAACGTGATCGGAAAAGACAAGACCATGGGTAGACTGGACAAGTTCCTTGCGTGGGTGAATAGATAGGACGGCTGCGGCTTGCATTGAACGGAATAGGCAAAATAGATGACGTAAAAGAAGGGATAGGATTATTATGAATAAGAAGATATATGACGGTTACACATATGTAGACGGTGGCGTGTGCGCTGCAAAGGGGTTCACAGCAAATGGACTTAACTGTGGACTGAACCCTGATAAGAACAAGAATGATCTCGGAATGGTATTTTCAGAGGTGCCATGTGTGGCAGCAGGCGTGTATACACAGAACAAGGTGAAGGGCGCGCCGGTTACAGTTACCAAGGAGCACCTGAAGAAGTCTGGCAACAAGGCACAGGCAGTCATTGTGAACTCCAAGAATGCCAACACATGCAACGCAGATGGAATAGAGAAGGCTGAGAAGATATCCCAGCTTGCAGCGGATGCCCTTGGCATAGATGTGAACCTTGTCATCAATGCTTCAACAGGTGTCATCGGACAGATCATCCCTATCGAGCCATTTGAGGAGCATATGAAAGAGCTTGCAGACGGTCTCTCAGCAGACGGCAACGACAAGGCGGCAAATGCTATCATGACCACAGACACAGTTGACAAGCAGGTTGCTGTCCAGTTTGATATAGACGGTGTGACATGTACTTTAGGCGGTATGGCAAAGGGAAGCGGAATGATCCATCCAAACATGGCCACAACGCTTAACTTCATCACATCAGACATAGCTATTACATCAGAGCTTATCCAGAAGGCACTCTCAGAGATCGTAAAGGTTACTTACAACTGTCTCTCAGTAGATGGAGACCAGTCCACAAATGATACCCTGACAGTCATGGCAAATGGCCTTGCGGGCAACACGCTCATCGACACGGAGAACGAAGCTTATGAGAAGTTCAAGAAGGCGCTCTACATAGTTATGGAGTGCATGACCATGATGCTCGCATCAGACGGCGAGGGCGCAACCAAGATGATCGAGTGTACAGTTGCAGGAGCACCTGATCTTGACACAGCCATCATCGTGGCAAAGAGCGTTATCCGTTCCCCACTTACAAAGTGTGCTATGTTCGGCGAGGATGCCAACTGGGGACGTATTCTCTGTGCCATCGGATATGCGGAGGCTGACTTTGATATAGACAAGGTTGCAGTAGATCTCGAGTCAGAATTTGGCGTGGTTTCAGTATGCCGCAACGGCGCAGGCGTACCATTCTCAGAAGAGAAGGCAGCCAAGGTATTGAGCTCAGATGAAATCCACATCAACATAGATCTCGGAATCGGCGATGTTACAGCCAAGGCATGGGGCTGTGACCTGACCTATGATTATGTGAAGATCAATGGGGATTATCGTTCGTAGGTTTTACTCGTAAATAAAAATAAGACACTGATCAAAATAATGTTGGTCAGTGTCTTATTTTTTTATGGGAAATGGCTGTTTGCAGCTAGAAACACCAGTTATGTAATTCATATCAACGTTGTAATACCTGGCAAGTTCGATAAGGCATTCAATCGGCATGCGAACTTTGCCTTTTTCGTAGTCAGAATATGTTGTCTGCGCAACATGTATTATATTTGCAACCTGAGTCTGGTTAAGGTCATTATCTTCACGAAGTGATTTAATTATTTCATAATAATGCATTAGGTACTCCTAAGTTATTGAAAAAATATGTTACTAAAGCAATTATATCTGAAATTGCTAAAATTAAGAATACAAACTTCATTGAAAATCCCACAATAAATTGGTAAGATAGTAAGCAAGATGATAAGCAAGATGGAGGTGAGCTGATGAGCGGTTATGTACCACCATATACGATATCGAATAAAATGCTTGAACTTGTTTCAGAGATATCTGAAAAAGTTGGAAGGATTACCAGTCATAAAGAGCTGGAGTCAAAGCCACATTTGCGCAGAAACAACAGAATAAGATCGATTCATTCTTCGTTAAAGATAGAGGCAAATTCACTGTCATTAAGTGATGTTAGAGATGTAATAAACGGCCATCTTGTTCTTGGAGATCAAAAGGAAATACAGGAAGTGAAAAATGCATACGCAGCTTATGAGAAGATTTCTGAAATAGATCCGACAAGTATATCAGACCTGAAAAGGATTCATGGAATATTGACATACAGGACAGTTAGCGAGTCAGGTGTATTCAGAAAAGGTAATGAGGGTGTGTTTTCAGGCAGTGAGTGTATATTTGTAGCTCCTCCACCACATATGATAAATGAGCTTATGAGAGATCTGATGCAGTGGGTTAAAGAAAATGAGGGAATTATTCACCCACTTATCTTATCTGCAATATTTCATTATGAGTTTGTGTTTATTCATCCATTTGCAGATGGAAATGGAAGAATGGCAAGATTGTGGCATACGGTTATTCTGTATAGGTGGAGAAACGTATTTGAATATATACCACTGGAGAGCCAGATTGAGCGGTTTCAGAATGAATATTATGATGCGATAGCGGTATGTCATACAAAAGGCAACTCGGACATATTTATAGAATTCATGCTCGATATGATAAATCAGATCCTTGATGAAGTCATCTTACAGGTAAACAGATCCAATGCAGAAGTTTCAGAGTATGTGAAGCGGATGCTGGCGGTCATGGAATATGATGTTCCGTATACGTCAAATTCCATAATGGAGGCGTTGGGGCTTAAGTCCAAAGAGACCCTTAGAAAAAATTATATAAATCCGGCGATGGAGCTTGGACTGATAAAGATGACATTGCCTGATAAACCTAACAGCAGAAATCAGAGATATGTAAAGCAGTAGAAAAGTTATGTCATCAGGTAATGTAATAAAACAACTTTTCCATATCAAATAAACGAAATTGACTGTAAAATATAAATTGTAAACAAAACACTAAAAGTTTGAAATACCCAACGGAGGTTAAACACATGGAAGATAGAGTACTTGACTGGGCAGTATATGAGAAGACAGCCCGTGAGATGGCTGCAGAGGGACTTGTTCTGTTAAAGAACGACAACAAAGCTCTGCCACTTAAGCAGGGAGAGACGGTTTCTGTATTTGGACGTATGCAGAACCATTATTATAAGAGTGGAACTGGTTCAGGCGGAATGGTGAATGTTGCCAGAGTGGTAGGAATCCTTGATGCACTTAATGAGTGTAAGGATGTGAATGTCAATCAGAAACTGGCAGAGACTTATGCCGCATGGGATAAGGAACATCCTGTGGAGCTGGGACTTGGCTGGGGACAGGAGCCGTGGTCACAGGCGGAGATGCCGGTTACAGAGGAGCTCGTGCAGGAAGCTGCCGGCGAGTCGGATTCAGCCATAGTGATAATTGCAAGAACAGCTGGTGAGGACAAGGACAATACACTTGAAAAAGGAGCTTTTATGCTCACTGATATAGAGACTGATATGCTTAGACTTGTCAGAGAGAATTTCCAGAAGATGGTCGTTCTCTTGAATGTCGGCGGTCTTATAGATATGTCATTTCTTGACACGATCTCTCCAGATGCCTGTATGTATGTATGGCAGGGCGGAATGGTCGGAGGATATGGAGTGGTTGATGTCCTCGTAGGGGATGTCAGCCCTTCAGGAAAACTCACAGACACGATAGCCTACGATATCAAGGATTATCCTGCGTATGACAATTTCGGCGGCGAAGAGAGAAACTTCTACGCAGAGGATATCTATGTGGGATACCGTTACTTTGAGACATTTGCAAAGGATAAGGTCAGATATCCGTTTGGATATGGATTGTCATACACAGACTTCAAGATCGGTGTAAAGCATGCAAGCATGGATTTTGAAAAAGGTGTGGCGAATATCTGTGTCAAAGTCACAAATACAGGAAAGAGGCTTGGCAAGGAGGTTGTCCAGGTGTACGGTGAGATGCCACAGGGCAGGCTTGGCAAGCCATCCAGAGTACTCATTGATTTTGCAAAGACAAAGGAGCTTGTTCCGGGACTCAGCGATGAGCTGAAGTTTGAGATTCCGCTTGACCGTATGGCATCATTTGACGATTCGGGAGTCACGGGCCATAGAAACTGTTATGTGCTGGAAGCTGGAGACTACACTATCCATGTAGGAAACAGCATAAGAAATACAACAGAGTGTCTGTTCTTTGAGCTTGCTGAGACAGTGGAGCTTCAGAAACTTCAGGAGGCACTTGCCCCATATGAGAAGTTTGACCGCATGAAACCATTCTGTGATGAGAATGGCAGGATGCTTATAGAGTATGAGGAGACACCTCTAGTCACTGTTGATATGTATGACAGGAGAGAGCAGGAGCTGCCGGAGGAGATACCGGTTACCGGTGACAAGGGAATTATGCTTCTTGATGTAAGGGAAGGCAAGGCCACCATGGATGAGTTTATAGCGCAGTTTGATGATGAGGATCTGGCATGCTTTGTCCGCGGCGAGGGAATGGGAAGTTCTCTTGTGACGGCGGGAACAGCGTCAGCATTTGCCGGGGTATCACCAAATTTGATCGCACATAAGATTCCGTCGGTGTGCTGTGATGACGGACCATCGGGAATGAGACTCGACTCAGGTATGAAGGCATTCTCACTTCCAAATGGCACTCTGTGCGGATGTTCATTTAACAAAGAATTGAACACCAGACTGTATGCACTTCTCGGACTTGAGATGACAGCAAATAAGGTTGAGGTTCTTCTTGGACCGGGAATGAATATCCACCGTCACCCGCTTAATGGACGAAACTTTGAGTATTTCTCCGAGGATCCATACCTTACGGGTTCCATTGCAACTGCCCAGTTAGAGGGACTTAAGTCCAGTGGTGTGTCCGGAACGATCAAGCATTTCTGCGGAAATAATCAGGAGTATCATCGCCATACAACGGACTCGGTCATCTCCCAGAGAGCACTCAGGGAGATATACCTGAAGGGATTTGAGATAGCTGTCAAGTCAGGATATGCCGACTCTGTCATGACAACATATGGTCTGGTAAATGGTCTCTACACTGCAGGAAGTTATGATCTGAATACCACGATACTCAGAAATGAGTGGGGATTTACAGGCGTGGTCATGACAGATTGGTGGGCATCCATCAACCGCAGGGGTATGGAGCCGGATGCAAATGACTTTGCGACTATGATACAGGCACAGAATGACATGTATATGTGCTGCCCGGACGGCTCGAAGAACATGGGCGGAGATAATGTCATAGAGGCACTTCAGGACGGACGTATATTGAGAGCTGAGCTTCAGAGAATTGCAAAGAATGTGTGTAACTTTGCCATGAATACGAATGCATTTAAGCGTCTTGTGGGAGAACCTGTAAATATAGAGATAATAAATCGACCAAAGCAGGCTGACGATTTTTCAATTGATGATGTGGAATATATCAATGTCGACAGAGACATACTTATAGATCTGACAGAGAAGGCCAGCACCGCCGATACGAATTATGTCATAGCACTTGATGTTGAACATCCGGGAGAGTATGCCGTGAGCCTGAGGGGAAGCTCGACACTCGAAAAGCTTGCCCAGCTGCCGTGTACCCTGTTTTTCAACGGATTCCCTGTGAGCAACTTCACATTTAACGGAACTGACGGCAAGGATGTTGTGATCAGGAAAGAGGTCAAATTTTACGGCAGATTCAATGTGCTCCGACTGTATGTGAAGTCAAATGGACTCGATCTGAAAGATATAGAATTCCGTTTTGAGAAGGAACTGCAGTGAGAATAAAATATACAAAGAAGCAGCATGAAGACGAGACGACCGATGAATGGTTGTCTCGTCATTTTGAAATCAATAGAACTGTATTAATTCAATCAAGATTTTGAAAAAATATTGACATAGACTGCCATAGATGGTAACCTAAATTAACTCTTTGCACTGCATATAAATCTACAGTACAAACTGAGCAGACCATTGGCGAAAGCCAAGGAGTCGGGCCATCATGGCAGTGGAATCTTTACATCCACGGGACAGTAGTTACTAATACTGAGTCGTGGGTGTTTTTTTATACTCTTTTAGACATTCTATAAAATTCCCCACATATATTTAGTGATAAGAGCTTTCTGAAATTTATTGATCACGCAGCATCGGTCTTTTGATTAAGGTGATTATCAATAGACTGGTGTTCATTAGGAAAGGATGGCTGATTATATGGAAAGCGCAAACAAAATAAACACGATGGCGGCATCTGCCGTATCAGAGGATGAGTTTAAAAAGGTTGCAAATAAAGTATCGTTTATAACGATAGTACAGAACATACTTCTGTCAGTGTTCAAATTATTTGCGGGAATATTTGCACATTCAAATGCAATGATAAGTGATGCGGTACATTCAGCATCAGACGTGTTCAGCACCATAATAGTGATAATTGGAGTAAGACTAGCGTCGAAGGAATCCGACAAGGAGCATCCTTACGGTCATGAGAGACTTGAGTGCGTGGCAGCGATCGTGCTGTCTATAGTGCTGCTGTATACCGGTATCAAAATCGGCTCGCAGGCGGTTAAGGACATAATCGGTGGCAATTACCAAAGCCTGCAGAAACCGGGGGTGCTGGCACTGGTGGCGGCTGTTGTATCCATTGTCACAAAGGAGATAATGTACTGGTACACAAGACACTATGCGAAGAAGATAGATTCAAGCGCACTTATGGCAGATGCATGGCATCACCGCTCAGATGCGCTGTCATCGGTCGGCGCGCTTATTGGTATCGGTGGTGCGATGATGGGATTCCCGGTTATGGATTCCATTGCAAGTATTGTTATCTTTGTATTCATAGCTAAGGCGGCATACGATATATTCAAGGATGCCATGGACAAGATGGTGGATCACTCCTGTGATGATGAGACAGAGAAAGAGATGAGGGATTTTGTGCTCGCCCAGAATGAGGTTCTCAGTGTTGATCTTCTCCACACAAGGATATTTGGCAACAAGATATATGTAGATGTAGAGATAGGTGTAAACGGTTCATATACATTAAGACATGCGCATGAGATAGCGGAAGAGGTCCATAAGGGCATAGAGAAGAATTTTCCAAAGGTAAAGCATGTGATGGTGCATGTAAATCCTGCGGATGCTTCATAGTAATATAAATAAAATATTAATTCAAAAGTATAGGGCGTTGACCGGTGGGGCAACGTCTTTTGTTTTATTAAGGTCGGGAGCCGGAAGGACCGGAGTGGTCAGACCCCATCCGCCTTCTTCTTTGGGGTCAGACCCCATTCTTGAGTTGTAAAACAGCGAAACAATCAAAAACGGTCAAAAATATTCAAAAAACTTCAGAAATATGATTGACAATCTTCATTTATGGTGATATCATGCATGTAGATTGATTGAAAGTGACTGAAATTAAGCAGAAATCACCTTGAAACAATCATAAACAATTGGAAAAAGTCAAAAAGTATGATATCCTAAAGAAAACGAAATTATAGATTACGGATATAAATATATTTCAGTGAAATAATTACGAAAACACACAGACTAACACATACAGGAGACGTACTTGTTGTACAGGAGGCAATTATTATGATGACAGAGGACAGATACACAGCGATTTTAGAAGCACTGAAAGAGAAAAAGTCTATGACAGTTGCAGAGTTCACGGAGATCACGGGAGCGTCTGAATCAACTATAAGAAGAGATTTGATAGCTCTGGACGATATGGGGAAGATCAAGAGATTCCATGGTGGCGCCAAGGCGATCGAGCATGAATACATCACCAATGAGGCACCGGTTTCAGCCAAGGCACAGCTCAACGTCGAAGAGAAAAGTGCCATTGCAAAATATGCGGCAACGATGATCAATGATGAAGATTTCATATTTATAGATGCAGGAACCAGCACGGCGCTCATGATCGACTATATCGGCGAAACAAATGCCACATTTGTCACCAATGGAATAGCACATGCCAAGCGGCTTCTCAAGAAGAACCTCAGAACGTATATGATAGGCGGACTTGTAAAGCCGATCACAGAGGCGATCATCGGAGCCGAGGCGGTCAATTCCATGAAAAAGTTCAATTTCACAAAGTGCTTTCTTGGAACAAATGGGATCCATATGGATTATGGATTCACGACGGTCGATGTGGAAGAGGCTATGGTGAAGATGGAAGCGGTGAACAGATCTTATGCCAGCATAGTCCTTGCCGACAGCAGCAAGTTTGACAAGGTGACAGCGGTGACATTTGCGGCAATCGAAAAAGCCTGTATTATCACGGACAGACTTGTAAATGATAAGTACATAGACGCCACAGTTGTAAAGGAGGTACTCAAATAATGATTTATACGGTGACATTCAATCCGGCGCTCGATTATGTTGTCAAGATGGACAGTCTTGAGCTTGGAATGGTGAACAGAAGTAAGTCAGAAGCCATATTCTATGGCGGTAAAGGTATCAATGTCTCCACCGTACTTAAGAACATAGGAGTTGATTCCGTAGCTCTCGGTTTTGTTGCTGGATTTACCGGTAAGGAGATTGAGGACGGAGTCAAGGCCATGGGTGTTAAGACAGATTTTATCCAGCTGAAGAATGGTCTCAGCAGGATAAACGTCAAGATCAAGGCAGAGCAGGAGACCGAGATCAACGGACAGGGCCCCGATATTGAGAAAGATGAGCTTCAGCATATGTTTGACAAGCTGGACAAGCTCCAGTCGGGAGATTGCTTGGTACTTGCGGGAACCATCCCTGCTTCACTTCCATCTGACATATACGAGCAGATCATGGAGAAGCTTATGAACAGGAACATCGACATCGTGGTGGATGCGACAAAGGATCTTCTGCTCAATGTATTGAAGTTCCATCCATTCCTCATCAAGCCTAACAATCATGAGCTTGGTGAGATGTTCGGAGTAGTATTAAAGACAGATGACGAGATAGTTGAGTATGCGAAGAAGCTTCAGGTCATGGGTGCAAGAAATGTGCTCATATCCATGGCAGGGGATGGAGCAATACTCATTACAGAGACAGGAGAGGTTCACAAGATCGGAGTTCCAAAGGGAACGGTTGTGAACTCAGTAGGGGCAGGTGATTCCATGGTTGCAGGATTTACAGCAAGCTACCTGAAGGATCACGATTACATGGAGGCGCTGAAGAGAGGAACAGCAACAGGAAGTGCAACAGCATTTTCAGAAGGCCTCGCCACAGCGGACAAAGTAGAAGAACTCTACAAGCAGTTATAGTAAAACGTACGTGTTCCGTCATGAGAGGGAATACTTAGGAGATTCAGATATCGCACAGCAGCATATGTGGATGCAGCTGATTATTTAAGAGGAGGTTACGCTTATGAGAATTACAGAGCTTTTATCAAAGGAAAGCATTGCTCTGGGTGTAAAGGTAGATTCAAAGGATGCAGCGATCGACTACCTTGTAAACCTGCACGATGCAGCAGGCAACATCTCAGACAAGAAAACATACAAAGAAGGAATACTTAAGAGAGAGGAAGAGGGCTCAACAGCTATAGGAGAAGGAATAGCAATCCCTCACTCCAAGAACAAGGCAGTCAAGAGACCTGGACTTGCAGCTATGACAGTTCCAGATGGAGTTGATTACGACTCACTTGACGGACAGCCATCAAACCTGTTCTTCATGATCGCAGCACCGGAGAGTGGATCAGATGTACATCTTGAGGTACTTTCAAGACTGTCTATGCTCCTCATGGATGAGGACTTCAGAGCAGAGCTTCTGAAGGCAGCAGACAAGGATGCATTCCTTGCAGTCGTTGATAAATACGAGAATGCAAAGTTCCCAGAGGAAGATGTGACAAAGCGCCTAGAGCCAGAAACTGTTCCTGAGAAGAAGGGCTTCAGAGTACTTGCCGTTACAGCGTGTCCTACAGGAATAGCTCACACATATATGGCAGCCGAGGCACTTGAGAAGGCCGGCGCCAAGATGGGATATGCTTTAAAGGCTGAGACAAATGGCTCAGGCGGAGCAAAAAATATACTTACTGATGAAGAGATTGCAAACTGTGATGGCATCATAGTTGCGGCTGACAAGAATGTTGAAACAGCAAGATTTGATGGAAAGCCGGTCCTTTTCACAAGAGTAGCAGATGGAATACACAAGCCTGAGGAACTCATACAGAAGATCGTGGATGGTCAGGTCCCTGTTCACCACGAGGAGGGTGGCAGAAAAGAGTCGAGCAGTGCAAATGGCAGTGTAGGAAGTAGGATCTACAAGCATCTTATGAACGGAGTATCACATATGCTCCCATTCGTAATCGGCGGTGGTATCCTCACAGCTCTTGCATTCCTTATAGATACACTTTGCGGATTTGGTGCAACAGGTGGATCCAACTTCGGTTCCATGACCCCGCTCTCAGCATTCTTCAAGTATGCCGGTGGCCTGGCGATGGGCGTGATGGTTCCGGTGCTTGCAGGATTTATAGCAGAGTCTATAGCGGACAGACCGGGACTTGCGGTTGGTTTCCTCGGCGGTATCCTGGCATCCTCTGGAAATGCAGCACTATCAGGTTATGTATGGGCAGGAGATAACCTTGGCGGCTTCCAGTCATTTATATCAAAGTTTGGATTCGTTGCAGAAGGCGGCGGAAATACAGTATCAGGTTTCCTCGGCGGTATCGCAGCAGGTTTCCTTGCAGGATATGTAGTTCTTCTTCTTAGAAAGATCTGCTCCAAATTCCCTAAGTCACTGGAGGGAATTAAGCCAACACTTATATACCCACTTGTTGGTATGTTTGTAGTTGCAGTACTTATGATATTTATACTCAATCCGATTATTGGATTGATCAATACAGGACTTTCAGACATGCTGACAGCCCTTGCAAATAAAAATCTTCTCATCCCACTTGGAATCATCCTCGGCGGTATGATGGCGATAGACATGGGCGGTCCTATCAACAAGGCAGCTTATGTATACGGAACGATGGTTCTCGCAACAGCGTCAGAGCTTGTCGCAGGCGGCGTACAGCTTACAGACCCGGCAGTTCAGGCATGCTATATCTCAATGGCATCAGTTATGGTAGGTGGTATGGTACCTCCACTTGGAATTGCCCTTGCATGTATCTTCTTCCCTAAGAAGTTCACAAAGGCAGAGAGAAACTCAACAGTATCAAACATCGTAATGGCGTGTGGATTCATCACAGAGGGTGCAATACCATTTGCAGCAGCAGATCCACTCCACGTAATACCATGTACACTCGTAGGCGCAGCAGTTGCAGGTGGAATGTCGGCAGCATTCAAATGTACACTGATGGCACCTCACGGTGGAATATTCGTATTCGCAACAGTAGGCAACTGGTTACCATATATCATCTCATGGCTTGTTGGATCAGTGATCACATGTATCATGCTCGGACTCATCAAGAGAAACGTGCAGGAGTAAAAGCTGCTTATAGAAATAATGTGTAGGGCAGGCATGATAAAAAGTTGAAAACGATATTCAACTAAAAAATGCACAAAAGTAATGCACAAAAAACGACAGAATGTTATAATTTATACAATTGGGGTTTGTGAAATAGCTATACATGGCTCAAATGAAAAGATGAAATGGTCATCTGACTGTGATGCCATATGGTAGATAATTACAGATCACAAAGACTTATTTAACAATACAAGGGCCGGTGTAGGCCGAAATAAGCGGGAGCAACCCGAAAATGATATAAACAATCACTTGCAGTGGCATAACTGGAATTGCGGCCCGTATTTTAAAGAAGGAGAAGAAATTATGGTAGCACAGACAGTAAAAGTAGTAAATGAACAGGGACTCCACATGAGACCGGCAGGAGTATTTGCGAAGGAGATGACAAAGTTTTCGTGCGCAGTAACTCTTGACGTAGCAGGCAAGAAGATCAATGCCAAGAGTGTAATGCTTATCATCGCAGCATGCATCAAGTGCGGTGCAGAGGTTACAGTAGAGTGTGATGGTGCGGACGAGAAGGAGGCTCTTGCAAAGGCAGTTGAGCTCATCGAGTCAGGATTCGGCGAGTAGAGCATGTAGATGTTCTGACGTCGCAGCAGGGAAATGATAAGTGAAATCTGATATCAGACTTCAGTAAATGTTACGGACAAATGGTACTCAGATTGAGTACCATTTGTTGTATAGAGAATAATTGGAGGTTTTCTTATGAATAAAGGAATCGCGGGTTCAGCCGGCTACGGCGTTGGAAAGGTTGTGATCATATCTGACGCAAAGCCGGAATATGAGAACAGAACAATCACAGATACAGATGCAGAGATCAAGAGATATGACGATGCAGTTGCAGCATTTACAGAGAAGACACATGCCATGGCAGAGGCCATGAAGGAGAGTGTCGGAGAGCACAATGCGGAGATACTTGAGGGACACATACTGCTCCTGACTGATCCGGGTATGGATGAGATCACAAAGGGTGCGATTATGAGCGGAACCTGTGCAGAGGCTGCATTTGAGAGTACATGCGATATGTTTGCAGGAATGTTCCAGATGGCAGATGACGAGCTCACAAGACAGAGAGCTACGGATATCGGCGACATTAAGGTGAGAATGCTCAAGATACTCACGGGTACACCTGACGTGAACATATCAGAGGTTCCAGCTGGAACTATCCTTGTGGCTGAGGATCTCACCCCATCCATGACAGCGGGAATCGTTAAAGAAAATGTGGCAGGAATCATCACAGCAGTCGGCGGTAAGACTTCACACTCGGCTATCCTTGCAAGAGCACTTGAGATACCGGCGGTGCTCAGTGTGGATGGAATAGTTGATATGGTCTCAGACGGCATGATGGCGGTAGTTGACGGATGTGACGGAATCTGCATACTTGATCCATCACAGGAAGATATAGATGAGTACCAGGCAAAGAGAGAGAAGTACCTTAGTGATAAGGCCCTTCTTGAAGTATACAGAGGTAAAGATACAGTCACTGCTGACGGCGTAAAGGTACATTTGTATGGCAATATCGGCAATCCTGAGGATGCAAAGCAGGTTGCTGCATGCGACGGAGAGGGCGTAGGCCTTTTCAGAACAGAGTTTCTCTTCATGGGTGCGTCAGAGCTTCCGTCTGAGGAAGAGCAGTTCCAGGCATACAAGGCGGCTGCCGAGACCATGGAGGGCAGAGAGGTCATCATTAGAACGCTTGACGTGGGCGGTGACAAGGATATTCCATACCTTGGACTTGAGAAGGAGGACAATCCATTCCTCGGTTTCAGAGCAGTGAGATACTGCCTGCAGAATAAAGAGTCATACAGAGTTCAGCTGAGGGCACTCCTTCGTGCAAGCGCATTTGGCGATATCAAGATCATGGTACCGCTTGTAACATGTGTTGACGAGATCAGAAGCGTGAAGGCTCTTGTGAATGAGCTCATGGTAGAGCTTGACGCCGAGAACATAGCATACAACAAGGATATTCAGGTTGGAGCAATGATAGAGACACCTGCGGCAAGTCTCATAGCAGATCTGCTCGCAAAGGAGGCTGACTTCTTCAGCATAGGAACAAATGATCTGACACAGTACACCATGGCTGTCGACAGAGGCAATGCAAAGGTTGCTTATCTGTACTCATCCTACAATCCTGCAGTTCTCCGCTCCATGAAGAATATAATTGAGGCGGCAAATGCAGCGGGCATTATGGTTGGTATGTGCGGTGAGGCGGCAGCAGATCCATTTCTCATTCCGCTTCTTATATCATTTGGACTGGGAGAGTTTTCAGTCAGTGCCACCTCAGTTCTTGCAACAAGAGGAACCATCGCAAAGTGGTCAAAGGCAGAGGCAGACGAGCTTGCAGCAAAGGCACTCTCACTTGCAACAGAGGCGGAGGTTGCAGAGCTTCTGAGAGCAAATGCAAGATAAATTAAAAGTGCACAATATAAGTTGGTAAAAATACAAGCGATTTTTACATTGTTCATGTGTACAAAAATTCAATAATAAACAAAAGAGAAAGCGTGTAGTAGCTATTTTCACGAAAATAAGAAAATCGGCATTTTTAGCTGGAAAAAGTGCCGATTTTTTTGTTACAGTATATTTAATAGTAAGGAGAACACTTAGTGATTGGAGGTCTCCTTGCGAAACGAAACAGGCATGAATAACGTACAGCGATTCTTAAGCGTTTGTTTCAATTGTGTTGTAGATGGAAATAATATGGATAGGAGGATGTAATAATGTTTGAGAATGAAAAAGTAAACCATGTGAAGTTTGGCGAAGGCAGTGTGATGGAATGTGATGGAAGTCATATAAAAATTGTGTTTTCCTGCAATAATGTTGAAAAGACATTTGCCTATCCGGGGGCATTTGACAAGTTTGTGAGCTTTCAGAGCAAAGAGGCGCAGCAGGTGGCAGAGGAAGAACTTACACAGGTGAAACTGAATCAGAAGAAGCTTGAGGCCATGAAGAAGCTCATATTCCAGGAAAACGAGAGAAGAAAAGAAGAAGCACTCAAAGCAAAGGCCAAGAGGAAGAGACAATAATATAAAGTAAGATCTAGAAAAAGCTGGTAAGATGTATTGACACTGAAATGTGCCAGCAAGATTGTGTAATGAGACAAAAGAATAACAGTGGATGCATTTTTGTATCACGTGAGATATAATAGTCCCTGCCAGAGAGAAAATTTTCTCTTTTGGCGGGATTTTTTTGCACCTGAGGATCATTTTTAGAATTTTGTGCCTGAAGGAACTAATAAGGCGCTTGTAAGGATAAATTTGTACCATATATGGAAGATGCGGCGCAAATATGAAAAACACAGTGTTGCAGTAATGCAGTGCTATTTTTACATATACCTTGATTTTGTTGATATTTTTTGCTAAATTAAGTACGTACGTGTATAAATAGGGGCGTTTGCACCCATTTACAGAATAAAATGATCATAACAGTCAGAATTTGGCTGTCGGAAAGGACGGAGCACAGAGTGTATAAGATTACTAAGGTTGAACAGTTGACAGAGACCATATACCTCATGGACGTGGTTGCGCCACGAGTTGCAAATAAATGTCTTCCGGGACAGTTTGTAATTGTCAGAGGTTCAGAGGATGGAGAGAGAATCCCTCTCACTATCTGCGATTACTCAAGAGAGGACGGAACCATCACTATAGTATTCCAGGTAGTTGGAGCTGCTACAGAGATGATGAAGAATAAGAAGGCAGGAGATTCATTTGCGGATTTCGTTGGACCACTTGGATGTCCATCAGAGTTCTGCAAGGAGGACATAGAAGAACTCAAGAAAAAGAAGATCCTCTTCGTTGCAGGTGGTGTTGGAACAGCGCCTGTATACCCACAGGTAAAGTGGCTCCACGAGCATGGCATCGATGCTGATGTCATCGTAGGAGGAAGAAACAAGTCACTCATCATTCTTGAGGATAAGATGAAGAAGGTAGCCGGCAACCTGTATATCACAACAGATGACGGTTCATATGGAAGCAAGGGTGTCGTTACAAATGAGATCCAGAAGCTTGTAGATGCTGGCAACAAGTATGATGTGTGTGTTGCCATCGGACCTATGATCATGATGAAGTTTGTATGTAAGCTCACAAAGGAGCTTGAGATTCCTACAGTTGTCAGCCTTAACCCTATCATGGTAGACGGAACAGGTATGTGTGGTGCCTGCCGTGTGACAGTAGGCGGAGAGGTTAAGTTCGCGTGTGTAGATGGACCAGAGTTCGATGGTCACAAGGTGAACTTTGAGGAGGCTATGCAGCGTCAGCAGCTCTACAAGACTGCAGAGGGCAGAGCATTCCTTGCAGCAAAAGAGGGCGATACACATCATGGCGGATGTGGAAACTGTGGAGGTGACAAGTAATGGCTATAGAGGTAGATGTTTGGAAGAGAGTGCCGGTTCGCGAGCAGGAGCCACAGGTACGTGCAAAGAATTTTGAAGAGGTTTGTTATGGATATAATGAAGAGGAGGCTATGGCTGAGGCTTCAAGATGTATAGGATGTAAGAACGCCCCATGTATGAATGGCTGTCCTGTATCTATCAATATTCCTGGATTTATAGCTCAGGTCAAGGAGGGCAACTTCGCTGAGGCGTTCAAGATCATCAGCGAGTCATCAGCACTTCCTGCTGTATGTGGCCGTGTATGTCCACAGGAGACACAGTGTGAGCAGAAGTGTATCAGAGGAATCAAGGGCGAGGCGATATCCATCGGTAAGCTTGAGAGATTTGTCGCTGACTGGGCTCGTGAGAACGGCATCAAGCCAGAGCCTGCAAAGGAGATGAATGGTCACAAGGTGGCTGTCATCGGATCAGGCCCTTCAGGTGTGACAGCAGCCGGAGATCTTGCAAAGATGGGTTACGATGTAACTATATTCGAGGCACTTCACCAGCCGGGCGGAGTTCTCGTATACGGAATTCCAGAGTTCCGTCTTCCAAAGGAGAAGGTAGTTGCCAAGGAAATCGAGAACATCAAGTCACTTGGTGTCAAGATAGAGACAAATGTAGTAGTAGGAAAGTCAGTTACCATCGACTCACTCCTTGAGGATGAGGGATTTGATGCGGTGTTCATCGGATCAGGCGCAGGACTTCCTAAGTTCATGGGTATCCCAGGCGAGAATGCCAACGGAGTATTCTCAGCAAATGAGTACCTCACAAGAAGCAACCTCATGAAGGCATTTGACGAGAATTCAAATACACCTATCATGAGAGGTAAGAAGGTTGCCGTAGTCGGCGGTGGAAATGTTGCTATGGATGCAGCGAGAACAGCACTCAGACTTGGCGCTGAGACACATATCGTATACAGACGTTCAGAGGAGGAGCTCCCAGCCAGAGTTGAGGAGGTTCACCACGCTAAGGAAGAGGGAATCATATTTGATCTCCTCACAAACCCAACAGAGATCCTTGAGGATGAGAACGGCTGGGTATGCGGTATGAAGTGTGTGAAGATGGAGCTCGGCGAGCCTGATGCATCAGGCAGAAGAAGACCTGTTGAGATTCCAGATTCAGAGTTCACAATGGACGTTGACACAGTCATCATGTCACTTGGAACTTCACCAAATCCACTTATCTCATCGACAACAGAGGGACTTGAGACAAACAAGTGGAAGTGTATCGTTGCAGAAGAGTCAAACGGACAGACAACCAAGGAGGGCGTATATGCCGGTGGTGATGCCGTTACAGGAGCTGCAACAGTTATCCTTGCAATGGAAGCTGGCAGAGCTGGTGCAAAGGGAATTGATGAGTACATCAAGAACAACAAGTAATTAAATAGAATCATAAAAATGAGGCTGATGTGTAAGAGTGAAGACTTCACATCAGCCTTTTTTGATAAAATAACTTAGATGACAGATATTCAAAAGGGAGGAAATAAAATGGGGAATATAAAGAAAATGATATCAGTGATACTGGTAGTGGTATGTGTGTTTGCGTTTACAGCGTGTGGTAAGACTGAGACGCTGGATGGAAAATGGGTGCTTGTAAAAAGTGAGACATCAGATGGCAAGACGTATAAGGTCAAGAGTGAGGACACAAAAGAGATCTATGAAATAAGTGGTGATACTGCAACATTTTACTATTCCGGTAAGGCGATGGGGGATAAGACTATCAATCTGCAGGTGGAACAGACGGGGGATAATCAGTACAACTTTAAGATGACGGATACTCTTAGCTTTTCAACGGGCACGATAGATGGAAAATATCTGAAATGCACCATAGGAGATACGACATTTATATATGAGAAGGATTAGAAAGTTGAACATAGAAATAACAGTAAAGACTTGTAGGAAAAAACGTGACGAACAGGGGGAATAGATATGTACGATGAATTTGCAAAATGGTTAGACCGGATATTGGACGAGAATATGCCGCTGCCGGGTGTGGCGGTCAACTTCAATATATATGAAGAGGTGGACTTGCACTGGTCGATCCAGTTGATAAGTTCAACTTATTTTGACGAGGAGGATGAGGACTGGAACTGCTATGAGGAGTTTACGACAGGGGAAGATCTGTACGAATGGCAGCAGGGGGTAGGCTGGGAGAAGATACTTGATATTTCCTGTGAGATGATCAGAAAGTATCTCACAGAAGGAAAATATGCTGAGAAACTTAAGAAGTACGAGGCTGTTGCCGCTGGATTCGTGGACGGCGATGTGGAAATCCTGTACAGAAGATAGAGTGTTATGGAAACTAGTATGTAGTAGAAAATTGAAAATCTAGTGGGGAGTAGGAAATCGAGTGAGTTGTGGGAAAACGAAAGCATTATAAGAAATAATGCACGTTGTATGAAAATGTGTGAGTTGTAGAAATATAGTATGTATTGCAGAAAAATTGTGATAGGTGGGTGACAACATGAAAACTTTATATGTATCAGATCTGGACGGTACGCTTCTTCGTAGCGATGAGACCACATCCGAGTATACAAACAGTGTAATCAATAATCTGACAGATAGAGGAATGATATTCTCTTATGCCACGGCGCGTTCACTTGTTACAGCGAAGAAGGTGACAAGTGGACTGCGGGCAGAAATTCCGTTGATCGTGTACAATGGTGCGTTTATAGTGGACAATCTTACCGGTGAAGTCCTTGCTGCGAATTACTTTGATGAATCGGTAGGATCAGTGCTTGACGATCTATTCGGTAATCAGATATTTCCGATAGTGTATGCGCGGATAGATGGCAAGGAGAAGTTTTCATATGTCCCGGAGGTGTGCACAGATGGTATGAAGAAGTTCCTGCTCAGCAGGCAGGGGGATATCAGGACAAATGTCGTAAAGTCTGCGGAGAACTTGAAAGTGGGAGATATTTTCTACATAACCTGCATTGACAGTCCGGAAAAATTAAAGCCGTTGTATGATAAGTATAAGGATAAATTTCACTGTGTATATCAGAAAGACATTTATACGGATGAACAATGGCTGGAGATCATGCCGCTTGCGGCATCCAAGGCAAATGCAATAAAACAGTTGCAGGAACTTCTGGAATGCGACAGGGTGGTTGCCTTTGGAGATGGCAGGAATGATATAGATATGTTTGAACTTGCAGACGAAAGCTACGCAGTGCAAAATGCTGATGAACAGCTTAAAAGCTATGCCACAGCGGTTATTTCATCCAATGATGAGGATGGGGTGGCACACTGGCTTGAGGATAATTATATCGTAAAATGACGAAAACTTATGGGTAAAAATCAGACTGCGTATAACAGCAAATATACATAAAAATCAGGTTGTAATTTGCGCAGAGCAGGGTATATAATGACACTACACATTTATAATCTTAAGTAAATATGCTAATATGATTGTGAAACACAAGTTGCACCACGAGATAAGGTGCTTGAATAGGAAAAAGGACAATTGCGGATTATGCAGGATAAGATGGGAGCACCCGACTGATTGATATGATAGGAAAACTCTGTTATTTTTCATCCTAATTATAGTAATTGCCTTAGAAAGTGAGAAGGAGAAGACATCTTATGGAAAAGAAAGAACTGATATACTACAGACTGGACGAGGTGGATGAGAAGATACTTGCCATGCTTCAGGATAATGCACGTGTATCACTCAAGGATATAGGTGCTGAGGTGTCCATGTCACCCACAGCAGTTGGAACAAGAATAGACAGGATGCTTGCCGAGGGCGTGCTTGAGGGATTTACGACCAAGCTCAACCCGGAGGCCATGGGCCATTACATCAAGGCATTTATCAATCTTGAGGTTTCACCGGAGCAGAAGGCTGAGTTCTACCCATATATAGATAGCGTGTTAAATGTTGTGGAGTGCAACTGTGTGACAGGAGATTACTCAATGCTCATAGAGGTGCGTTTCAAGACAACAGCAGATCTTGATCATTTTGTTGGCGAGCTTCAGAGATTTGGAAAGACAAAGACTCAGATCGTATTCTCGACAAATGTAAAGCATAGGTGCAGATACTGGAAGAATGATCTTCACCATGACGCGGATAATAAGTAGAAGCGGAGATCAGCGAAAAAAATCTCTGAATATATCCCATTGGAACAATCATAACCGGGAATAATGTTTATAAATAATAAGCGTAATTGATAAAAACAGGGGAAAATTAAGCAAAAACAAAAAAATACTTAGATTTCTCAAGTTTTTGCTTTACAATCTTAATTTCCTATACTATAATAGGGAGCGTGGTCAGGAAATAATTAGCAGGCCATTATATATAATCAGTTTAGGAGGATTTTTACTATGTCATATGTTGATGAAGTACTCGAGATAGTACAGAAGAAGAATGCAGATCAGCCTGAGTTCTTACAGGCAGTAACAGAGGTTCTTGATTCACTCAGACCTTGCATCGAGGCAAATGAGGAGCTTTACAGAAAGAATGCTATCCTCGAGAGAATCACAGAGCCAGATAGACAGCTCATGTTCAGAGTACCATGGGTAGATGACAACGGACAGGTACAGGTCAACAGAGGTTTCCGTGTACAGTTCAACAATGCCATTGGACCATACAAGGGAGGTCTCAGACTTCACCCATCAGTAAACCTTGGTATCATTAAGTTCCTTGGTTTCGAGCAGGTTTTCAAGAACTCACTTACAACACTTCCAATCGGTGGTGGTAAGGGTGGTTCAGACTTCGACCCTAAGGGTAAGTCAGACAGAGAGATCATGGCATTCTGCCAGAGTTTCATGACAGAGCTTTGCAAGTATATCGGTGCTGATGTCGATGTTCCAGCTGGAGATATCGGAACAGGCGCTAGAGAGATCGGTTTCATGTTCGGTCAGTTCAAGAGAATCCGTGGATCATACGAGGGAGTTCTCACAGGTAAGGGACTTACATATGGTGGATCACTTGCCCGTACAGAGGCTACTGGTTACGGACTGCTTTACCTTACAAACGCACTGTTAAAGGATCATGACATTGATATCGCAGGCAAGACTTGTGCAGTATCAGGTGCTGGTAATGTTGCAATCTACGCAATCCAGAAGGCACATCAGTTAGGTGCTAAGTGTGTTACATGTTCAGATTCTACAGGTTGGATCTACGATCCAGAAGGAATCGATGTTGCACTTCTTAAGGAAGTTAAGGAAGTTAAGAGAGCACGTCTTGATGCTTATGCTGCTGCTAGACCATCAGCTGAGTACCATGTAAAGAAGGATGCAAATGATCACGGCGTATGGTCAATCAAGTGTGACCTTGCTCTTCCATGTGCTACACAGAACGAGCTTAACCTTGACGATGCTAAGATGCTCGTTGCAAACGGTGTTATCTCAGTAACAGAGGGCGCTAATATGCCTACAACTCTTGAGGCTACTAAGTACCTTCAGGAGAATGGTGTTCTCTTCGTTGGTGGTAAGGCTGCAAATGCAGGTGGTGTTGCTACATCAGCTCTTGAGATGAGCCAGAACAGCGAGAGACTTTCATGGACATTCGAGGAAGTTGATGGCAAGCTCAAGGGAATCATGGAGACAATCTACGCTAATATCTCAGATGCAGCAAAGAGATACAACATGACAGTTGGCGGAAACGCAGACTATGTTGCAGGTGCTAACATTGCCGGCTTCGAGAAGGTTGTTGACGCTATGCTTGCTCAGGGTGTTTGCTAATCTTAAGCATTTGGCGAGAGCCACATCTTCAAATCAACTAGACATAAGATTATAATATAAGACCATAGACGTCCATCTGTGGAGTGATCCGCAGATGGGCGTTTTTGCGTTGCGGTTGTCTTCGGTGACTCCTGTTGGTGTAATCTCCATGTTGTATATCCAATCACGTTTGTCTACCCTCACTTTGACTTTGCTTCCATCGTGCACGCCGCGCCAAACCATATGGACACAAGGTCATACCAGAGTACAAGGTTCTCATGGAAATCAAAATGGCAGGAGGCTTCCCTCTGTGGTTGGCACATTTGCTCACGAAGTACAATGTGTACAGAACATCGTTTTCAAAATATGGAGAGGCATATAAACAAATGATTGGTTGATATAAGTCAAGAATAAATGATATTGACAAAAAATGGGTACAAAAGAGTGACCGTACAAAATCAGTAGAACAACTAGTAAAAATATATATCGATCATATTAAATTAAAACCTAAAATTATAAAAAGACGAATTATGTAAATCATAAAGTGACAAACCTGAGCAGGAGGAGATAGAAGATGACAGGATTATTTGACAGTGTATTTGGGACGGCGACAACGATAACGGTGCAAGAGTTTCTGATCTGCATAGCGGTATCTCTTGTGATAGGCGTATTCCTTGCGGGAATGTATGCGTTCAGAAGCAAGTATACCCAGAGCTTCCTTGTGACGCTGGCACTCATACCCGCGGTTGTGTGCGTGGTGATCATGATGGTAAATGGAAATGTTGGTGCGGGCGTTGCTGTGGCAGGAGCCTTCAGTTTGGTGAGATTCAGATCGGTGCCCGGTTCGGCGAAGGAGATATGTGTAATATTCCTTGCAATGGGAGCTGGTCTTGTCACTGGAATGGGATTTATCGGATATGCAGTATTATTTGCCGTCATACTTGGCGGAGCAATGTTTATTTGCAGCCTTACGGGATTTGGCGGCAGAAGGGATGGAGAAGAGAGAGCCCTGAAGATCACCGTGCCTGAAAATCTCGACTATACAGAGGCATTTGATGAGATACTTGCCGACTGCACAGAAAATTACAGGCTGACAAATGTGAAGACGACCAATATGGGAAGTCTGTTCAAGCTTACATATGTGGTGAAACTTAATAAGGATACAAATCAGAAGGATATGATAGACAGACTCAGGGTGAGAAATGGCAATCTGGAAATCATGCTGATGCAGGTGGATTCGGGCGACATGACATTGTAGAAGACAGTGTGTGTTTGTGGTCTATAACATTGTAGAAGACAGTGTGTGCTCGTGGAATATAACACTGTAGAAGATGGCAGGTGCTCGTGGGATATAACACTATAGACGATGACAGATGCATGAGGTGATGTTGATGATATAAAGCAGACCGAAAATTCAGGTTAGTTGGCAAATACTTAGCAAGGAGATGATCGTATGAGGAATAATAAATATATGAGATATAGAGCGGGAATCCGCAAATGGCTGTCATATTTGCCAAATGTGATCTCACACTGGGCGGCGGTGGAAGCCTGTCGGTCAAGGACACCGTCGGACGTGGAATAGTGTCTAAGGATGACCTGGTGGTAACGGGTGGAACATATACGATAGAAAGTCAGGATCACTGTCTGAACGGCAAGGATAGCGTCAGGATAGCAGACGGAACATTCACCCTTACCTGTGATGAGGATGGCGTACACGCCGGAAACGACGACCAGCAGGATGGTTACATATATATAGAAGATGGAGACATTGATATATCGGTTGGAGACGATGCGATGCACGCTGAAGGACTTTTGATCATAACCGGTGGCGATATAGACATTTCCAAGAGCTATGAGGGTATCGAGGGTTATAAGATACTAGTGACCAGTGGCGATATAGACGTGGCAGCCAGCGATGATGGATTCAATGCGGCAGGAGGAAGCTTTGGCAGTTCAGGCGACAATAAAGGCGGCAGCTCCCGTGGCGCAGGTGACAATAAAGGAGGTTTCGGCGGAGATCACGGTGTAGATGTGAACGGCAACACCCCGCCGGCAAGACCTGATGGCAACGGACAGAGCGGCGACAGACCGAATCTTCCAGAAAATGAAGGCCAGCCGGAAAGTGGTGATATGCCAGATGGTTCAGGTATGCCAGGTGGTTCAGGCAAAGGAGACGTGCAAGTCCCAGGTGGTAACAGAGATAACGGACAGAATAATAGCTCAAATGAAAACTCGCAGAATACGGACAGCAGTTCCAGTTCAGACAGTATAAGCATATAGAAGATAGTTCCAGACGCTTTAATATCCAAAAACAGTTGATTAATTTGTAAAAATGCTTAATATTATAAAGACGTGACATTTTGTAGTTGATGCATAGTTTGGGAAATGGGCAGGCGCCCAATGTGGCTGGAAGGAGTGAACAGATGAAGTTATATGTTGCAAGACACGGAGAGACGGAATGGAACAGACAGAATAAGGTCTGTGGCAGGACGGATTCCCCGCTTACAGAGAAAGGGCTTTGTCAGGCACAGCTCCTTGCAGACAGATTGGACGACTGCCCGATTGATGTGATAATAGCATCGCCGCTTTCCAGAGCGCAGGATACAGCCAGGGTGGTGGCGGAAAGAAAGCATTTGCAGGTAATTACGGATGCGAGGCTTATAGAACAGGATTACGGAGTATATGAGGGCGTCCAAAGGGATAACCGGGATTTTTTGAACAACAAGAGAATGTTCGCATACAGATATCCCGGTGGAGAATCTATGATGGATATTGCCAGGAGGACGTATGATCTGATAATAGAGACTTGTAAGCTCTATCCGGATTCATCAGTGCTGTTTGTCTGTCACAATGGAATATGCCGGGTGATATGCAGCTATTTCAATGATATGACCAACGAAGAGTATTTTGGATTCAGTCAGGACAATTGCGGATATAATATCTATGAGTGCTGATCTGAGAAGGAGTGTTTGATATATGAAGGAAGTGTTGATAGATTCATTTAAGGATGCGCTGCTTGATACGGTGAAGCTTATACCGTTCCTGCTTCTAACCTATGTGGTCATGGAATGGCTTGAGAGGAAGACTGCAGGCAGACAGGCACATGTGCTTGGAAAGGCTGAGAAACTTGGTCCGTTGCTCGGTGGTGTGCTTGGAATTGTGCCTCAGTGCGGATTTTCACTGATGGCGTCAAACCTGTACAGCGGGGGTGTGATAGGTGCAGGTGTGCTTATAGCTGTATTTATGTCCACATCGGACGAGATGCTGCCTATTATGTTGTCAAATGATGCGGTTACTGCAGAAACTATAATCAAGATTCTTGCCGCTAAAGCTGTTATAGCTATTGTGACGGGATATATAGTTGGGTTTGTGTTTGACCGAATGAGAAAGCCGGTTCGGGTAAAGAGGATAGATCCTGTCCATAGACATGGCGGGCATGATGAACATGAACACCATAGCGGACATGAGCACAGTGACGCTGTAAAAGCGGCAGAAAGCTCCATACACACACAGAATATAGTTTATAAGGATGCAGCTGAGAAGAAGGGAAAAGGACATGTGCATGACTATGTCCACGAGCACAGCCATGACCACGGACATTTTGGAGAGAAGAATATCCATGAGGTGTGTGAACAGGAGCACTGTGACTGCGAGGGTGGAATATTCAGATCTGCGCTGGTTCACACTGCAAAGATTACAATATTTATATTTATATTCACACTTGTGATAAATGTGATCATAGAGGCTGTAGGAGAAGAATCCATAGCACGTATATTCAACGATGTGCCGGTGCTTGGAGAGGCTGCGGCAGCTCTGGTTGGGCTCATACCTAACTGTGCGGCGTCTGTTATAATAACCGAGCTGTACCTTCAGGGGATACTCAGTGCAGGTGCTATGATGTCAGGACTTCTTGTTAGTGCAGGTGTAGGTCTTGTGGTGCTCTTCAGGATGAACAGGCACAGACCAGCGGAGAATATAAGGATAGCGGTGATGCTGTATGCTGCAGGACTTGTGTGGGGGCTGGTGATCAATGCAGTGGGAATCACATTTTGATAATATAGAACTGATTCAAAAAAATAACCATGATTTCACTGAAAAGTGATTGGACACATAAAAAAGAGATTGCAAAATGCCGCAATCTCTTTTTGGGTGTTATTTAATTTTCTTTTTACCACATACAGGACAGATATCCTGGTTGGTAGGCTGACCGCATCCCCAGCAGATCCATGTGTCACCTTTGCTCTCAGTTTCGGATGCAGGCTTCTGAGTCGGTTTCATCTTAAAGTTTTTGGAGACAATCTCAACGTTACCATCTTCATCCATCTTGGTCTGCATACCGTTTAGGGAAGTGACATCGTCAGATTTACCCTTTTTCTTTTTACCAAATCCAAATCCCATTTTTCAACCCCTATTTCTATAACATATATAGTTTATTTTAAAGCAATATATACAATTAAGCAATAGTAATTTGTTAGAATTATACTATGTTATTGTTGGAAATGACAATTGGGGTGAGACTTACTGCCATGCTCCGTCAAATGTAATAACCTGGCCGTTAAGGTAGTTATCGCATGCTGCTATGTGGACAATGAAAGTGGCTGCTTCAGTGACTGTTGCCATGCGCCCGGCGGGGATTTCGTCCTCAAGCATCTGGCGCTCATCTTGTGACAAATGGCCGTTCATGGTTGTATCTATAGCCCCGAATGCAATAGCGTTTACATTTATGCCGCTTGGTGCCAGCTCTTTTCCTAAAGCTCTGGAGAAAGCATTTACCGCTCCTTTGGACGCAGAATATGCAACCTCACATGATGCCCCGGTACTGCCCCATACAGATGATATATTGATGATGCATCCTTTATGTGCGTGAACCATATAAGGAACGACTTGCCTGCAGCTATTGAATACAGAATAAATATTTGATTTCATGGTCCTGTCGAAGTCTGCTGCGGACATATCGGAGAGCAGCCCGACATGAGATATTCCAGCATTGTTGACCAACAACCTTATATCGCTTCCAAATTTATCCACGACCTGGCTGATGAACTCCTGCATAAAATCCATGTCGCCTGCATCGCCGCACATTGCGAGGCAGTTGCAGCCGTTTGCTGTCAGTTCCTTTTGCAGAGTCATGAGATCGTCCGGGTGTCTGAATGACGTTATTGCGATATTATTGTATGTTCCGGACAGCGCAAGAGCAGTGGCTCTTCCAATACCGGTTGAAGCTCCAATGATGATTGCGGTATTCAAAATATTACCCTCCTGAAAAAGCAAATAGTAGTTCCCTCCTTATGAAAAAGGAGCAGGCACATTAAAAGTCGCGTGCGCGAGGTGCCTGCGTGCTTCATAAGGAATCTCCCGCAAGGCGGGTCCTCCTTAAGAAAAAGGAGCAGGCACATGATAAGTCGCATGCGCGAGGTGCCTGCGTGCTTCATAAGGAATCTCCCGCAGGAGCGGGTCCTCCTTATGAAAAATATTATATCACGTGAATTATGTGTTGAAAATAAAAAAGCACTTTGGTATACTCTATTTGTTTTTGTTAATAATCGAATATGTATAAGAGAATGAATATGGAGGCTATATAATGGGTAAGAAAGTTATGAAACTGTTCCTTGATACAATGCTCAGAGCTGCCGTTATTATATTGGCGGTTGCAATTGTGGTCATGCTTGTACTTCTGGCACGGACTATGAGTAAGAATAAGAAATCCGATACGACAACAACAAAGGAAGCGGCAAGTATAGTCACGGAGGAAACTGATCCTTCAGATCCTACATTTGGCGGGGAAAACTCAGATGCATCAGATGCATCTGGAGACGATTCATCTGATGAGGTGTCATCTGAGGATGATCAGACTGGCAACGATGCAAAGAACGCTAATATAGCGGTTATAAACGCATCGGGAGAGTCTGGTGTGGCTGCCACATGGCAGGGAACGTTGAATGCGTCAGGATACTCGTCTGTAGATATAGGAACCTATACTGGAGACAGTCAGTCATCAACGACTGTATATGTGTCAGGTTCTTATGATGTCAGCGGTATCACAAGCTTGTTTTCATCTGCGTCAACTGCTGACAAGTCAGAACTTGATGGAAGTCTGTGTGATATAGATGTAAGCGGTGCGGATATAGTGATTGTTGTCGGCTCCATGGATGCGGCAAATAATTAATTTTGAAATGCAAGAAAAACTCTGTCAGTTCACCTTTTTATGTGAATCCTGACAGAGTTTTTTTATAAAACAGATTAACAGAATGAATACAATATCCATTGTTTTGCGCGTGCAATAATTTTTATCATTGTCAAGTGAAAAATTACACACATATGTTTTGCTAGATGTTGTAAATCAAATTTGTCAAGTATATATATGGGTAAAATACATGGTCAAAAGTAATAAAATATACTGAAAACGTGACGAAAAACAGCTGTATCAGTGCATAGTATGGTGAAGGTTTCACAAAAATAGAAGTTTAAAGCGGAGTAAAAAGAGTTGAAAACCGTCAAAATGATGCAAAATTTGTGCAAATATACAATATATACAAAAGTTGGAAAATTTTTTTGAGCAATAATCACATAGAATGAAAAAAGCCAATGATGTAGAATAACAATAGTTTTTAGGGTGAACAAAAACAAGATAATATACACTACGGAGGTAATTTCAAATGGCAAGTTTATCACTTAAGAACATTTACAAGGTATATCCTAACGGATTCAACGCAGTTAAGGACTTCAACCTTGAGATTGAAGACAAGGAGTTCATCATCTTTGTTGGACCATCAGGTTGTGGAAAGTCAACAACTCTTAGAATGATAGCAGGTCTTGAGGATATCAGCTCAGGTGAGTTATGGATCGGCGACAAGCTTGTAAATGACGTAGAGCCTAAGGACAGAGATATTGCAATGGTATTCCAGAACTACGCTCTGTATCCACATATGTCAGTATATGATAACATGGCATTTGGTCTTAAGTTAAGAAAGGTACCAAAGGAGAAGATTGACAAGGCTGTACATGAGGCAGCTAAGATCCTTGATATCGAGCATCTTCTTGACAGAAAGCCAAAGGCTTTATCAGGTGGACAGAGACAGCGAGTTGCTATGGGACGTGCAATTGTCCGTGAGCCAAAGGTATTCCTTATGGACGAGCCTCTTTCAAACCTTGATGCTAAGCTTCGTGTACAGATGCGTGTTGAGATCTCAAAGCTTCATCAGAGACTTCAGACAACAATCATCTACGTAACACATGACCAGACAGAGGCTATGACACTTGGTACAAGAATCGTAGTTATGAAGGATGGTATCATCCAGCAGGTTGATACACCTCAGAACCTCTATGATAAGCCATGCAACCTCTTCGTTGCTGGATTCATGGGTATGCCACCTATGAACTTCATTGATTGTAAGGTTGTTAAGTCAGGTGCTGACGTTCTCCTTATGTTCGGTTCACATTCAATCAAGGTTCCAGACAGCAAGGCTGAGAGACTTATCGCACTTGATGCTATTGACAAGGAAGTTGTTCTTGGTATCCGTCCAGAGGATATTCATGATGAGCAGCTCTTCATCGAGTCATCACCAGAGAGCGTAATTGATGCCAGAATCAATATTTACGAGATGCTTGGTGCTGAGGTTTACTTATACTTCACAATCGATCAGTTCGATATCACAGCAAGAGTAAATGCTCGTACAACAGCTAGACCTGGCGATACAGTACAGTTCGCATTTGACTTAAGCAAGATCCACATCTTCGATAAGGAGACAGAGGAGATTCTTGTGAACTAGTCTTATATGATTAAGAAAAATGAATAATTACAAATCTGTTAAACAGAGCGTGTGATTTTAAATTCTAAAAAGGGAAGATGCAGAAAATTTTAATAAAAAATCTGCATTTTCTCTTTTTTTTTAATCAAGATTGCATTAAAATAGTACTTATAGATTTGCGGGCTAAAGTACAATAGTATATAAGGAGTGAAATTATGATATCAAACCAGATTCTTCAAGATACGATAGATGGATTAAAGAATATTACAAGAACAGATCTCTGTGTTTTGGATACAGAGGGCAAGGTTCTTGCTTCTACACTTAAGGATGTAGATGATTATGAGGATGCTGTACATGCATTTGTGGATTCCCCAGCAGAAAGCCAGGTCGTAAGAGGATTTCAGTTTTTTAAGGTGTTTGACGACAATCAGCTTGAGCATATCCTTATGGCAAAGGGTGAGACTGATGATACATATATGGTAGGCAAGATTGCAGCATTTCAGATACAGAATCTTCTCGTTGCATACAAGGAGAGATTTGATAAGGATAACTTTATCAAGAACCTTCTTCTTGACAATCTTCTTCTGGTTGATATCTATAATAGAGCAAAGAAGCTTCATATTGATACGGATGTAAGACGTATAGTTTTCATCATTGAGACAAAGAATGAGAAAGATACAAACGCACTGGAGACAGTTCGTAACATTTTCTCAGCAAAGACAAAGGACTTTATTACTGCTGTGGATGAGAAGAATATCATCCTTGTAAAGGAAGTTAAGTCTAATGAGTCTTATGATGATATGAATAAGATTGCCAAAGTGATAGTTGATATGCTGAACACAGAGGCTATGTCATCTGTACATGTTTCATTTGGTACTATTGTGAATGAGATAAAGGAAGTGTCAAGATCATACAAAGAGGCTAAGATGGCACTCGATGTTGGAAAGATATTCTATGAGAATACAGACATTATTGCATATAGCAATCTTGGAATTGGACGACTTATTTATCAGCTTCCACTTCCACTTTGTAAGATGTTCATCAGAGAGATTTTTGACGGCAAGAGTCCTGATGAGTTTGATGAGGAGACACTCACAACTATCAACAAGTTCTTTGAGAACAGTCTGAATGTGTCTGAGACTTCGAGACAGCTCTATATACACAGAAACACTCTTGTATACAGACTTGATAAGCTTCAGAAGAGTACAGGACTTGATCTTCGTGTATTTGAGGATGCCATAACGTTCAAGATTGCACTCATGGTAGTTAAGTATATGAAGTATATGGAATCACTTGATTACTAATATGTAGATTAACATATGTTAAAGAGACTGGCGGAAGACATCGGGCTGATGTTATACCGACTGGAAACAGGTCATCGCATTCATATGTGATGAAGTATGGATGATAATATAAGATACAGGGAATATTTATGAATAAGTCTCACATATATATATTGTGGGCGCTATGTGTACGAGAAGGACTGCTATGGCAGTCCTTCTTATGTATGTTATACATAATATTAATTTCACAAACAAAACACAACAAATTTGGCATTATGTAGTATAATGTAGCGTGGATATGGTTAGAAGCCGATACCATTACGAGATGACATTACACTGGCGGATGTCCGGAATGAGGATTGATGCCTGGATAACAGGAGAGATACAATGATAGAATTAGAGAACGTGAGTATGACATATCCTGGGGGCATAGAAGCTCTCAAGAA
>ULUO01018682.1_pt1 | contig 69085 bp, 61 predicted proteins | sample 1958611 | NCBI WGS metagenome assembly ULUO01 (sample SAMEA4835762, study PRJEB28245) | human gut metagenome | biome: gut microbiome; material: fecal sample | place: Denmark | collected 2008
CCGGGACGGCCAATGCCGATGCAGATGGGACCGGATGGCAAACCAATCGTGCCGCCAATCCCAAATCGTCCGTCACCATCAATGCCGGAGAAGAAACCGGAGGCAGCGCCGGTACCACCGATGCCGGAGAAGAAACCGGAGGCAGCACCGGTACCACCGATGCCGGAGAAGAAACCGGAAGCAGCACCGGTACCACCGATGCCGGAGAAGAAACCGGAAGCAGCACCGGTACCACCGATGCCGGAGAAGAAGCCGGAGGCAGCACCGGTACCGCCGGTTGAGGAGAAGAAGCCTCAGGTGCCAGTGCCGTATCTGTTAAGAATAGCAACAAATGAAAAAATATATATAAATAAACCGGAATTTTCAATCGGAAGATCTGCAACCAAAGCAGATTATACAGTAACAGACAATTCAGATGTCAGCCGGATCCACTGCATCATTGAGAGAAAGAATGGTGTCAGCTATATCAGAGATAATGCCTCCACAAATGGTACATTTGTGAATGGACAGAACATAGCTGGACAGAAAAATGTATTTTTGACAAATAATGCAAAGGTTTCTCTGGGTGATGAAGGTTTCATTTATTTTGTCAGATAAGGATATGGGGATAATAATCAGGAGAAGCGTATGAAATATAGAGCGGCATATCACACAGATGTGGGTATAAAAAAGAAAAATAATCAGGACTCTCTTGCAATCAAGATTGCAGAGACTCCGAATGGACAGGCTGCCTTTGCGATTATCTGTGATGGCATGGGCGGACTGGCAAAAGGAGAGCTTGCAAGCAAAGAGGTCATAAATGCATATTGTGGCTGGTTTGAACATGATTTTGTAAAACTGGTCAGAACAGGAACATTTAATACAGCGATCTTGAAGGAGCAGTGGGATCGCATAGCTGTAACAGAGAATGAAAAGCTGAAAGCATATGGTGAAAGCCGGGGAATTATGATCGGAACCACGTTGTCAGCCATTCTTATGTATGAGGACAGATATTATATTATACATGTGGGCGACAGCCGGGTATATGAGTTGACAGATAAAATGGAGCAGCTTACACAGGATCAGACATTGGTTGCAAGGGAGATCGCAGCAGGAAGACTGACCCCGGAGCAGGCAGAAACAGATAGCAGACGAAGCATACTGTTACAGTGTGTAGGCGCGTCACCGGTAGTGGAACCTGATTTTATCAGAGGTTATATTACCCAGAATGCATCTTATTTGTTATGTTCGGATGGATTCAGACATAAGATAAGCGGAGATGAGATTATGGCGAAACTCAGTCCGCTGGCAGCACCAGATGAAGATAAGATGAAAGAGGGCTGTATTTTTTTAACAGATCTTGTAAAGTACAGGAAGGAAACAGACAATATAACAGTATTGCTGGTCAAGGCTGAGTAGTGGGGAGATAAGATGACAGAATTAGGAACAGTATTAGATGGAAAATATGAAATACTGAAAAAAGTTGGTCAGGGTGGAATGTCAATTGTTTATCTGGCGATGGATAACCGTCTGAATAAACAGTGGGCTGTAAAAGAGATAAAGAATGATGGTTCCAAGAGTGTAGAAACACTTTTAAAAGGCTTGGAGCGCGAAGCAAATATCCTGAAAAATGTGGATCATCCGGTATTGCCTCGAATCGTTGATATCATAAATGAGAATGGAACGATTTATGTAATCATGGATTTCGTAGAAGGTAAGCCGTTAAATGAAGTTCTGAAGGCAGAGGGTGCACAGAAGCAGTCCGATGTAATTGAGTGGGGTCGTGCGCTTGCCAGTGCACTTGATTATTTGCACTCCATGAATCCACCGATCATATACAGAGATATGAAACCATCCAATGTTATGTTAAAGCCGGATGGTTCAGTAAAGCTGATCGATTTTGGAACAGCAAAAGAGTACATAATTGAAAATAACGCAGATACGACAGCACTGGGTACCAGAGGATATGCAGCACCGGAGCAGTTCGGTGATGCGCAAGGACGTGGTATCTATAATACTGATGCCAGAACGGATATTTATAATCTGGGTGCGACGCTATATCATCTGGTAACCGGAAAGAATCCATGTGAGCCACCATATGAGATTAAACCGATCCGTCAGTGGAATCCAATGCTTTCATCTGGTCTGGAGCAGATCATTATCAAGTGCTGCCAGTCAAATCCAAATGACAGATATCAGTCCTGTTCAGAACTTCTGTATGCATTGGATCATTACAATGAGTTGGACAATGAGTACAGAGCAAAGGCAAAGAAAAAGCTGGTCACATTTGGCGTGATGGCAGGATTATCCCTTCTGTCTGTTGGCTGTGCCATTTTTGGCGGGGTAAAGAAGAATGAGATCAAGGAGAAGAACTACAGCAACAAGATACTGGAGGCAGAGGATGCGCTGCAGGATAATGATATAAATGGAGCAATCAAGATCTATAAAGAAGCAATTGCTCTGGATGAATCATCCTCAGATGCCTATCTGGGACTTCTTGATACGTATGCATATTATTATGATATGGATCAGAACACTGACACTGTGTCCGAGAACGTGGACAGTGGAGCAAAATTAGGTGCACGTTACGTCACCAAGTATATTGACAAGGTAAATGCAGATGTTGTCTATGAGGTTGCGATCATTTATTACAACGAAATCCAGGATTACAAAGCTGCAATGCAGTATTTTAATCAGGTAAATGATTCGGCAAACTTCCCGGATGAGACAGCACAGGCTGCATACTATTCGGCAATTTGCGAGAATAAGATCAAGAAGAATTCCAATTTTGCAAACAGTAAAGAGAATCTGGTTAATTTTGAAACTTATAACAGTGAGGAACTGGAAGATACAAATCCAAGCAAATATGTAAATTATCTGAATATCGCTTCTATCTATGTTGATAATCTGGGAAGTGATACGGCAGATATGCCGCAGAGAACGATTGCATTGCTGACGGAGGCAAACGAAAAGCTGGATGAAAACAGTACAGCACTTTCCAATGCACTTCCGGAGGATCGTAATGTAAAATATTACACGGCACAGTATGCGAGAATCCTGTATTCCGTATATTCCTATCAGGCAAAGAATACAAATGTAGATGCAGAGAAGGAAACTTATTATCTGAGTGCAATCGACTCACTTAACCGTTATCTGGCAAGTATCGATATCACGGATCCAAATCTTCTGGATACAACAAAGAAATCATATGTAAAATATATGAAGGAAGAAGCGGAAACTTACATAGCGCTTGAAAAGATCAGCGACAATAAGGATTATTATGATCAGGCTGAAAAGGTATACAGTTCCGCAGAGAGCAGCATGGGAACGGTTGATAATGCAGCCGATATTTATGTCAGTCATCTGACATATCTGTATGACCGGTATTCCGGAGAATACGGATCCAATCCGAAACGCTGGAAGCAGGATGGCATCCAGAAGATCAAAGCGGTATACGATGCGGGCAGTAAGATCAATATTCTTGCCTCCCGTGGTAATAATGAATGGAACTCGTTGATCGTAAACTCTGCAATTTCTGATATTATAAATGGAAATACTGCAGTGACAGGGAGTGAGGAGTGATAACAATGAATGAAACGATATGTAATGTAATGTTATTCGGCGGTATAGCTCTTGCAGTTGTCTTTGCAGTGATAGCAGTTATATTATTTGTAAAACTGGATATTCCGAAGGTGATCGGAGATCTTTCCGGAAGCACAGCCAGAAAACAGATCAAAGAGATTCGCGAAAAGGGTTATGAAAGCTTACAGGGAAGCGGTGCTTCCAAAAAAGATGCGATCAAATCAAAGGGCAGTACCAGTAAGATCGAGGTGCGTGATATCAAGGGCAAGTCAGCATCCGAAGAAGTTTCCAGGAAAGGAAATGAGAGATATAAGAAGGCTGTGGATGAGTTGAATAAGAGCAGAAGCCATCATCATATCAGACCGGAAGAAGCAGATTATGAGAAAGCAACCGATATCCTGAGACCGGAAGAGGATTACGAAAAAGAAACCGACATCCTGAGACCGGAAGAGGATTACGAAAGAGAAACCGACATCCTGAGACCGGAAGAGGATTACGAAAAAGAAACCGACATCCTGAGACCGGAAGAGGATTATGAGAAAGAAACTGACGTCCTGAGATCAGAGGAGGATTATGAAAAAGAGACCGATGTTCTTCGGGCGGATGATGAATATGAGCGTGAGACTGATATTCTGACATCAGAGGACGAAGCAGATGCGGCAACGGATGTCTTAAGTACAGACAGTGATGCAACAGACGTATTAAGCACCGATGATGATGCAACTGATGTTCTCACTATGGATACAGAAGTTTCTGACAGTAGTGAGACCGATATACAGGGTGAAGAAGCTGAGAAATTCCCACTGTTAGTTGATGTTGTTGTAGTTCATACGGATGAATCGATATAGAAGGGAGTGACCAAAATGAAGAAAAACAAATATTTACATCGTTTTGTGGCTTTGGTCATGACGGCGGTTATGCTGTTATCACTGGTGGTAATTGATAACAGAATCGGAATGAAAGCAGAAGACGAATATACAAAAGAAGTGATCGATCTTGAAACGTATATTCCCAAAAAAGTTACATATAAGAAAAATAAAGATGGAAGCGTAAAGACAGGCAGTGTAGAAGAGGTTGAGATTTCTGTTCCGGAAGAGACTGCTGTCACATTTAAGGGTGACTACCTGATGCAGGAACTGGATGCATCTGATAAGAAGCAGATTATAGCAACATCCTGTGATGCATCTGATAAGAAGACCACAAAGCAGGCTTCGGAGATCGAGGAGATCCGGATCACAGATTCAGAGGATGAATATCAGTATGCAGTGTATAAAGCAGCAGATGAGAAGGATACTTATGAATTTGCGGGGATAATACGTGTATATGGAGAAAATGCTGAAAATGGGGATAATCTATCTGTTGCTGGACCAACTATGCATATTTCAGCAGAGGCGGGAAATAAAAGCATTCCACAGATAAATGATAAAAATGGAGATAGTTTTTATTATGCTGAAAAAGGGGATGTTGTGTCTGTAAAGGGGTATGTGTCAGATGGAACGGAACAGGTTGACGGATATATAAAACAGACACCGGAAGATCCGGCGGATATTGTTAAACTTACATATACATTAAATGGTGGAAATGAGAAAGAAATACCAATCGGTAAAGATGGTGGAGCCTTTGATGTAAAGGTTCCGGAATCCGGATCATATGTATTTACAGCATATAGCAGGGAAGGAAAAAAGGTATTTATTCCGGTGACGATCCGGTATACTTCAGATATCCGGATTCAGGATGTAACGGTAGATGAAGATTCTGAATTAAAGATTACGGAAGGGATACTTGGTGAGTTCCTGAATAAAAAGGGTGATGGTATTCGTGTAACGGTATCGGCGCTTGAGGATATAGGCGACAGTAATTTTGCAGATCTGGATCTGGAATATTGTTTTGTGAATGGAACGACCATGAATAACTGGCAGTCGGTATGTATGGATAAAGATGAAGATACCGGTATCTGCAGTAAAACGGTATTGATTCCGAAATCGTCTGTAGCAGGTGCGGATTATAAAGTAATCTTCAGAGTCACAGATCATATATATGAATCTATCGGTACTTACAAATTTGATGAAAATGGATCATTTGTATATATCGATGAAAAAGCACCAGAAATTACAAAGGGCTCTTTCCGTGGCATAAAGGGAAACGATAGTGCAACGATTTCGATCCAGAATTATACATATGATGCAGATACATGGTTCAGTGGTGCAGAACTGACAGGAGTAGCGGCAGTTGAGGATTATGCACCGATCGATACGGCAAGGATCAGCCTTGATGGTGAGATCATTGAAACTGTAACAGATATATCAGCAGATGCAAATCAGTATTCTTATATATATGATGATATTACGATTTCCGAACTGACAGATAAAGCAGGAAAACATACAGTTTTATATGAGGCAGTAAACCGCCTTGGTCAGATCGGTACCAAAGAGATTACATTTAATCTGGATCCAAAAGCACCACAGGCACTTATCCTGAGTCAGGTAAATGGTGGTGTATCATTGCAGGATCAGGCAGAATATACTGTAACAGCCAAGACAGGAGAGACTTTGATATTCCGGATTTCTGATGCTGACAGTCAGATCGATACGGCTAAAACAAAGGTCTATGTAAATGATGAGGAAGTTACATTGACCGGAGATGAGCTGTCACTGCCGGATGCTGGTGTATATAAAGTAACACTTGACGCATATGACTGTGCGGGAAATATAACAAAGAAAACTGTAACCGTTTATGTGAATAAAGAAACATTACAGGATTCTTTGACAGTTTCCTCTGAGGGGAAAACAATAGATGCAAAGGATCAGGCACTGGTATATGCCGGACATAATGGAAGTGCAACAACGGTTACATATAAAGTAACAGGTCTGGATTTGGATGCCGATGATATTGTAAAGACGGTAACAAGAAAGGCTCCGGATGCCGCAGCGTCTGCTGTCGGTATTGATGTAGCACCGTCCAGAACAGATATATCAGCAAATGGAAATCTGAAAACCGTTACACTGACCTATGATCTGACAACAGAGGGAGTGTATGCATTTCACTTTACATCAAAGCATCATTATGTGGCTGCGAATGAAGATGCAAACACAACGGATGCATCCATTCAGGTGTTATATGACAAGACAGCTCCATCAATAGCAGCAATGGAATTTGCCGGAGCAAAGGCATCAGCAGATGGTATTTATTATTTCAGTAAAGATCCTTCCATTCATATAACGGCTGAGGATGCGTTTTCACTGGGTGATTACAAGGTCACAGATCAGGTGGGAAATACCATTCTTACAGGAAATATAGCTGCGAATGGGGATAAAACATTTGATAAAACACTTGTATTAACAAATGGAATTGAAGAGAATAAGATTTATACGATCATATTCTATATCAGTGATAAATCAGGAAATATTGCAACAAAATCCAATGAAAATGGGGTTGCATACCGGTTTGCGGTTGATACTGAAAAGCCAGCGGTTGATATTGCAGATAAAGAATCCACAAACAGTCTGAAGCTTACGCAGTACTGGAATGGTTCAGATGTAACAGTAAAGGCGTCTGCATCTGATAATTTTCTGATCAGCAGGATTACTGCATCAGCAACCTGTGACGGCAAGGCTGTTGCAGATCAGGAGCAGAAGATGGATCTGGAGACCGAAACGATCGGTCAGACCATGAATGCATCCTTTATTTACAAAAAAGCCGGTGCATATGAAGTTACAGTAACAGCATATGATGAGGTTGGCAACACAAAGACTGCAAAATGTACCTTTGTTATCGACAATGAACTGGCAGATATCAGCTTCTCCGGTATTCCGGTAAGTGGTGTTTATAAAAATGATGGTACACAGACGATTACAGTTAAGGCAGCAGATGATTATGGCATTGCAGCTTCCGATGTGGTTGTGAAGGTAGTGTATGAAACTTACGACTATGATGCAACGACAGGTGCCGGAGTAAAGGGTGAAGAGATCATCACAGCAAAGAACAGCTCGGATCAGACAGTTACAGCTACGATCAAAAACTGTAAGGTTATTGATGGAAAGCCAATGAAATATTACATTGCGGTAAGTGCAACTGATAGATCCGGCAACAGCTCAGAAAAGAGAAGCAAGACCTTCTATTATGATCCATATAAACCGGAAGTAACGGTAGAACCGGCAATCGCGGGTACCGGAACAAAGTATTATAATGACAAGGTCAGATTCAATATTACAGTGGCAGAGCAGTTTGAACTTGGCGCAAATGTATATGTGTTAAATACAGACGACTATAAGAACTGCAAATCAGAAGCCGATTATGCTGCAAAAGCATATAAGACATTTTCTTATAAAGATGTAAAGCAGAAAACATTTGGTTTCACTGTATCAAAGGCTGACCGGTATAAATGGACGGTTGTAGCAGTAGATGCATCCGGAAATGCAGCAACAGTATCCGATATCCGGTTCACGATCGATACAGAGAAGCCTCTGGTCGAGATTGAAGGTGTTCCGGATGACAAGAAGTCAACCGGTACAACGATCCGTGTCGTGATCACAGATAATGAGAGACTGGATCCGGAAAGCTTTAAAGTCGTTGAGTGTTATAAATATTTTGATGGTACAGAATACATTGAGAAGGAACTCAAGATCAAGCAGGTAGGTGCAAAGGAATTAGAGGCATCTGCATACTGCGGACAGAAGAGCGGCAAGGCATGTTCTTATGTATTTAAGGTAACCGGTAAAGACAGAGCCGGAAATGATGTGGAATATGAAATCAATGATTCCAGATTCAAGGTCGATTCCACACTTCCGGATATCGTGCTGGATCGCTATCCGGATTCTGAGAATGATGGTTACTACAACAAGAACGTAAGCTTCAAGTTCACAGTAACAGAGCAGTTTCCATTAAAAACGAAGATCACAGTAAGTGATAAGAACAAGGACGTGAATGGAGACGAAGATGAGACATACGTTCTGAATGAGACAACCGGAACTTACACAGTAAAGAGAAAAACACCTGGTGTATATAACCTGACGATCAAGGCAGTGGATGCATTTGGAAATGTAAACTATGTAAGAGATATTAAGTTTGTGATCGATAAGGAAAGCCCGGTAGCGACAATTGAAGGTGTACCGGAGAATGGTCTGACACAGGGTACAAATGTGAAGATCACAGTTACAGATAATCAGAAGCTGTTGTTGAAGGATTTCCAGATCACAGAGTATTACAAATGCTTTGATGAAAGCAAATATACACAGAAGAAGCTGGCGATCAAGAAGGTGGATGGCAAGACACTGGAGGCTTCTGCATATTGCGGTCAGAAGAAGGGAAAAGCCTGCTCCTATTACTTCAAGGTAACAGGAACGGATAAGGCAGGCAATAAGGTTTCATACGATGTAGCAGGTTCCTGCTTCAAGGTAGATGCAACAAAGCCGAAGGTAACGATCACACCACGGCTGGAGCAGACAAATGACGGTTATTACAATAAAGATATCGCATTTGACATAGCAGTAGAAGAACAGTTTGCCGAAACACACGAGATCGTGGTTTCCGATAAGAATAAAGATACAAATGGTGATGCAGATGACACTTTCACAATGAAGGGAACGAGCGGAACCTATACAGTGAAACGGAATGCACAGGGAATTTATAATCTGAAGGTTACAGTTACGGATGCATTTGGAAATGTAACAGAGGATGAGGCTGCATTTGTAATTGATAAGACAAAGCCTACGATCGGAATTGCAACTGTGAATAAGCTGAATAATGGAAATGTAGCACTTAATGTGAACCTTGCAGATAATTATAAAGGAAAGTCCTATACCGTACATGTAAAACGGAAGGATGCTTCCGGTGCAGTTGCATATGACGGAGATTACAGAACAGTAGAATGGAATAACACTTCTGTAAATCCGGAGATCGTATTCTCAGATGAGGGCGATTATGAGATCACTGTTTCTGCGGATGATAAGGCTGGTAATGAACAGATCGCAGAGAATGTATCCTTCCGGATTGATAAGACAGCACCTGTATTATCGATAACAGGCGTTGCAGATTCACAGAATACATCCTGTACGGCGACACTGACAGTAAATGAGGCATTTGCATTCTCTTATGATGGAGAAGCAATGAACAGTGCTGACATTACGGCAACGATCACCAAAAAGACGGATGGAACAGGAGCATCAACAGTTGCAACCTTAAATACCGGTAATTTCTCGTCCGGTAATCCGCATACTGCGACCTATACCTTTGATGAAGATGGTGAATATACAATCACTTTTAATGCAAAGGACATGACAGGTAATGCTGCAACGGCTGTTACTAAGACATTCAAGGTAGATAAGACAGCACCAGAGCTTAAGGTATCAGCAGTGAACAGCAAGAACAGTGTCGTAAATGAGTATGAGACAGTTGGTGGAAGCTCTGTAAACAACACAGATTATGTAGATATGAACATAGAAGTAACAGAGTCCTTCTTTGCTTCGAATAAGGTAAATATATCTGTACAGAAGGATGGCAAGGACGTATCTTCCTCTTACTTTACAAACTTTGGCAGTAATGCGGCAGTCAGCCGTGGAAGCCAGAGATTTGATGAGGATGGGGTATATACCATTGCAGTTACAGCAGAAGATGCACTTGGCAACAAGGCAGATGATTACAACATGGTATTTACGGTAGATAATACACCGCCAACAATTGACAAGACTGCAAAGATGGCTGAATTTACTGAGAGAAGATCAGAAGATGGGGAACTTCTTCTGAACAGTCAGGATTTTGCGGATATCAAGGAAAAGGGATATGATGCACTCTGGTCAGTTAATGATACATCTGTATTTAAGGCAAGTGTAAAGCTGGATGGTATTGATTTTGTAGATTTCTCAGATCTGACAGATGGATATCATACAATGACGATTTCCGTTACCGATGAGGTTGGTCATGTGACAACTGAAACATTTGACTTTACCTATGATGGAACAGCACCTCGTATCATTATCACAGGCGTTGATGATAAGAGCGTTGTAAGAAATCCGTTTACCATGAAGATCGGTCTGGAAGATGCAGATGATATGCTGACAGAGATCGTAATCAACGGAGATACTATTGATCCGGCACTGTATGAGGATACGAATTCGTATGAGTTCCAGGTTGAGAACTATGGTAATTATAAGGTTCGGGTATCTGCAAGAGATATAGCGGGAAATGTTACATCGACCTATGACAGTGCAACAGATGAGGTATTCTCCTTCCAGTTAAAGGAAAAGACATCACCGATCCTGATCGTTATCATTATTCTTGCAATTCTTGCAGTTGTGGCAGTGATCCTTCTTCTGATCATGAAAAAAAGAAGAAACAGCCACAGTAGTAAATAAAACATGACTATAGAAAGAAAGGGACCACGCCCGAACAGGCGTGGTCTTTCAATGAGGTGACATAAATGGCATTAAGAGCGGTAGCATTTGATATGGATGGAGTCCTGATTGATTCCGAGAAGGTATACAGAATGTGCTGGTTGAAGAATGGATTGTCCATCGGTATCCCGGAGAATGAGATGTCGAAGATCTGTGACCGGATGGCAGGTGGAACCAAGAAGACAAATGCACATGTGATGAAAGAAAAGATGGGCGAGGATTTTGATTATCTTGCATTCAGACAACGTACAGTAGATATGGTCGAAGCATATATGAATGAGCATGGCGTTGAATTAAAGCATGGCGTGATCGAGACACTAAAGACTTTAAAGGCAAGAGGGATCAAGATGGCGGTTGCAACCTCGACGGATCGGGAACGGGCAGAGGATAAACTGGTTCGAAGCGGACTGCTTCCGTATTTTGATGATGTGATCTGTGGGGATGAGATCGAGCGAGGAAAACCATATCCGGACATCTATCTGAAAGCCTGTGAGAAGCTTGGTACGAAGCCGGAGGAGACAGTTGGAGTAGAGGATTCCATTAATGGTGTGACAGCCTCCCACGATGCAGGGCTGTATACCCTTATGGTGATCGATCTGATCCAACCGGATGAAGAAACGAAGAAGAAAGCAGACCGTATCAGCAACGATATATTTGAGCTGACGGAATTATTTGAAGACTGATGAAGCAGTTTGACTTCGAAAATGACATCTGAAAATGATCGATATAGCAGAATAGAGAATGATCTCTGGAATGAAAGAAACCCTTCCGGCATATAGTAGTGTCAGGAGGGTTTTTATGATTACTGGAAAAAAATTTTTCAGCCTGTTAAAGGCACTTGCGGTATCTTACATAATAACGGCAATCCTGCTGCTTATAACGGCATTCCTCATGTACAAGCTGGGACTGGGTGATACGGTGATTCATCTGAGTATTATCATCATTCATGGCATCTCTGTATTCCTTGGTGGTTTTCTTACCGGCAAGATGGTAAAGGAGCAAAAATATATTTGGGGATTAATGCTTGGAGTGTGTTATGTTTTGGTGATCGGTATTGTATCTTTCATTATGAATGGTACGATCCATATCTCTGCCGGAGGAACATTGACGAATGTGATCCTGTGTCTGGCGGCCGGAATGCTTGGCGGAATGCTAGGTTAGAGACAAGTTTTTCGTAAAAATACTTTGACTTTAAAGCATGTTGTGTTATAATTTCGCTATATGACATAAAAAGGAGAAGTGTACCTATGAAGAGAATAAAGACACTCACAAACAGAACAATGAAGAACACAATGGTTAAGGGCGGATGCGGCGAATGCCAGACATCATGTCAGTCAGCTTGTAAGACATCATGCACAGTCGGAAATCAGAGCTGTGAGAATGCTGAGAACAAGTAAGAGATCATTGTAGACAGACAACCACAAAGGGGACCGTCAAACAAATGACAGTCCTCTTTCGTTGCGTGTCAGAAAAATTAATTCACAAGATGGGAGAATTTGTATGGTACATCAGTACAAAAGTAATGGATATAATATCGTACTCGATGTATGTAGTGGGTCTGTTCACGTAGTGGATGACCTTGTGTATGATATTATTGCAAATTACGAAAATCATACAAAAGAACAGGTAATGGAATTACTGCCATCCTATGATAAGGATGAAGTATCGGAAGCCTATGACGAGGTAACCGGCCTGGTAGAAGACGGAACACTATTTACAGAAGACATATTCAAAGATTATATCATTGATTTTAAAAAGAGAAAAACAGTGGTAAAGGCTCTGTGTATTAATATTGCACATGACTGTAATCTTGCATGCAGATATTGTTTTGCAGGAGAAGGTGAGTACAAGGGTGACAGAGGTCTGATGCCACTTGACATAGCAAAGAAATCTCTGGATTTCCTCGTTGCCAATTCCGGTAATCGTGTAAATCTTGAGGTCGATTTCTTCGGCGGTGAGCCACTTATGAACTGGGATGTCGTAAAAGAGACCGTTCGATATGGAAGAAGCCTGGAGGAGAAGCATAATAAGAAATTCCGTTTCACATTGACAACAAACGGTGTGTTGTTAAATGATGAGGTAATGGAATTTGCCAATAAAGAGATGGCAAATGTCGTATTATCCATCGACGGAAGAAAAGAGATTCATGATTACATGCGTCCGACCAGAAATGGAAAGGGAAGCTACGATCTGTTACTTCCAAAGTTCCAGGAATTTGCAAAGAAGCGTGCCGGAAAGAGTTATTATGTAAGAGGCACTTATACGCATAACAATCTGGATTTTTCAAAGGATGTATTACACATGGCAGATCTTGGATTTGACCAGATCTCCATTGAGCCGGTTGTATCTCTGCCGGACGAGCCTTATGCGATAAAGGAAGAGGATATCCCATATCTGTTAGATCAGTATGATATCCTTGCAAAAGAGATGATCAAAAGACATAAAGAAGGAAGGGGCTTCAATTTCTTCCACTTTATGATAGATTTGACAGGGGGACCATGCGTGGCCAAACGTCTGTCGGGGTGTGGTTCAGGTACAGAATATCTGTCAGTTACACCATGGGGCGACCTTTATCCGTGCCATCAGTTTGTCGGTGAGGATGGGTTCTGCATCGGAAATGTAAATGAAGGTATTACGAAACCGGAACTTGTTGATGAGTTTAAGCTCTGCAATGTCTATGCAAAGGACAAGTGTAAGGACTGTTTTGCAAGATTCTATTGTAGCGGTGGCTGTGCGGCGAACTCATATAAATTCCATGGAAATATATTAGATGCGTATGATATCGGATGTGAACTTCAGAAGAAGCGTATCGAATGTGCGATCATGATCAAAGCCGCATTAGCAGATGAAGAAGAAAATCAATAAGGAGGACAAAGGTAAATAAGATGAAGAAAGCAAGAAAAAAAGCCATATGGGTATTGATCCTGTTCCTGCTTGTGCTTGCGGGTTCCATCTACGTTGCATTGTTTGGTGTAGGCGACAGAGGAAAAGCAAAGTATATCAGCCTTGGACTTGATCTGAAGGGTGGCTTAAGTGTAACGTATGAGATTCAGGATGGGGATTATAGCGATGAAGATGTTCAGGATACGATCTATAAATTACAGAAGCGTATCGATTCCCATACAACAGAGCATAACGTATATTCAGAAGGAAATGGTAAGATCACAGCCGAGATTCCGGGTGTAACAGATGCAGATGCCATTCTGGAGGATCTGAGTATCGAAGGTAAGTTAGAGTTCTTAGACCCTGAGAATTATGAATTATGGTCACAGGGAAAAGATTATACACCAGCACTGACCGGTGATGATATCAAGGGTGCAACCTCAAGAATTAATTCTACCGAGACTGGTGAGGACAATGAAGTACAGTTAGCATTCACCACAGATGGTGCTCAGAAGTTCGCAGATGTAACATCAGCAAATGTTGGTAAGATCGTATATATCGTATACGATGGTAAGGTTGTAAGCGCACCAACTGTACAGCAGGCAATCACAGACGGAAATGCTGTTATCAACAGCATCTCAACCTATGAAGAAGCAGAAAGCCTTGCTACCACGATCCGTATCGGAGCACTTCCGCTGACATTGAAGCAGGTACGTTCTAACATCGTCGGAGCAACTCTTGGTTCAGAAGCAGTATCAACAACGATCAAAGCAGGTATCATTGGTATTATCTGTATCTTTATTATCATGATCTGCGTATTCAGAATTCCGGGTCTGATCGCATCGTTATCATTGACACTTTATACATTTATGATCTTACTTGTTATGAACCTGTTCAATGTTACATTGACACTTCCGGGTCTTGCAGGTATCATCCTTTCTGTAGGTATGGCGGTCGATGCGAACGTCGTTATCTTTACACGTATCAAAGAAGAACTGGCAACAGGTGCTTCTGTTAAGCAGTCTGTAAAAGCCGGATTTCATAATGCGTTATCAGCGATCATCGATGGTAACGTGACAACCCTGATCGCAGCACTTGTGCTTGGTATCTTCGGAACCGGTACGATCAAGGGATTTGCAATCACACTGGCAATCGGTATCGTATTATCTGTATTCACAGCACTTGTTATCTCTCAGATGGTACTGAATGCACTTGTAACACTTGGCGTAACAGATGTAAAATATTTTGGAAAAGCAAAAGAGCCTGGTAAGGTTAATTTTGTAAAGGGTGGTAAATATTGTATTATCGCTTCTGTTCTTGTCATCGTGATTGGCTTCTGTTTCATGCCGATCTTTGCAAAGACAAAGGGAAGCGCATTGAACTTAAGTATTGATTTTGCAGGTGGTACATCAATCACAGCAGAATTTGACAAAGCATATTCATTATCTGAGGCAGAGAAGGAGATCGTTCCTGTTATCGCAGAAGCAGCAGGCATCAGTGAGGCTGATATCTCCGTTCAGACTGTTTCCGGTACAAATGAGATCGTATTCAAGACCACAGAGCTTACGACTCAGGGTGATGATTCTCAGTTGACAAAGGTAACAGCTGCACTCAGCGAGAAGCTCGGTGCGACAGTAACAAATTCCGATAATATCAGTGGTTCAGCCAGCAACGATATGACAAGGGATGCATTCCTTTCTGTAGCACTTGCAGCAGTTCTGATGCTGATCTACATTGTTATCCGTTTCAAGGATGTGAAGTTTGGTGTAAGTGCGGTATTAGCCCTTTGCCACGATGTAGCTATGGTATTTGTTCTGTATATCTTACTTCGGTTATCCGTTGGTAATACCTGTATCGCATGTATGCTGACAATCTTCGGTTACTCGATCAATGCGACGATCATCGTATTCGACCGTATCCGTGAGAATATCGCAAATGCAGGAACAAAGAAAGATTACAAGCATATCGTTAATTTAAGTATTAACCAGACGATCACCAGAAATATCTATACATCCTTAACAACATTTGTTACGATTTTTGTATTATACGTAATGGGTGTAGCAGCAATCAAAGAGTTTGCATTTACTCTGATGGCAGGTGTTGTAATCGGTGCATATTCATCTATCTGCGTAACAGGCCCGTTGTGGTACTACTTTAAGACCGGATTTGGTAAGAAGAAGGATGCTGCTGCAAATGGCAAGAACAGCAAGAAAGCGGTAGAGAAGAAGAAAACAGCAAAGGCGCAGTAATTAGCTGTCGTCGATCGAATGAAAAACAGACAAGTATGTGGAATTTACATATTTGTCTGTTTTTTTCGTTGTGTTATAGGAAAATTTACATCGTGTATCATTAAATTTAATACGTAATGACAATGCATTGACGGATGATAAAAGCTGTGATATGTTGAAGCAAAGGAGGTGCATGATTGAAACAATGAAACGATTTGAAGCGGTTATATTTGATATGGATGGGGTTATATTCGACTCGGAGCTGCTGGTTATAAAGTGCTGGCAGGTCGTTGCAGATAAATATGGAATCAAGAACATAGAAGACACCTGTCACAAATGTCTGGGACTGAATAAGGATGCGACAAAAGAACTGATGCTTGGGGTGTATGGAGCAGATTTTCCTTATGATGAGTATAAGGCGGAGATGTCGGCACTGTTCCATGAACAGGCGGCGGGAGGAAAGCTTCCGATGAAACCGGGAGTTACCGGTCTGTTGCAGACATTAAAAAAGAATGGAAGAAAGGTTGCGCTGGCATCTTCTACCAGGAAAGCAGTTGTCGAACAGGAGCTTTGGGATGCAGGTATCCTTCCGTATTTCGATCGGGTAATCTGCGGAGATATGGTAAAGCGGAGCAAACCGGAGCCGGATATCTATCTGGAAGCATGCAGACAGATCCATGTGATGCCGGAGCAGGCATATGCCATAGAGGATTCTTATAATGGTATCCGTTCTGCACATGCAGCGGGACTGCATCCGATCATGGTGCCGGATCTTGCACCGGTCACGGAAGAAATGCAGGAGCTGTCGGATGTCATTCTGGATTCCCTGACCGAAGTAGAGAAATATCTGTTTTTATAAAGAATTAAATCTTTCAATCGGGAATTAAGTTTTATAATCAGGAATTAAGTCTTATAATCGGAAATTAAGTTTTACATTTTACTAAAAAGATATATAAAAACGCTTGACCTTAAGTTCACTTTAAGTTGTAGAATATGTCTAGCATAAAGTTTAACAAGGAGACAATATGTATACAAATACTTTAACATTGGCAAATGGTGTAGAAATTCCACAGTTAGATCTTGGAACCTGGTTTATAGACGATGGAGACATGGCAGATGCAGTTAAGGCGGCTGTGAAGCTTGGTTATCGTCATTTTGATACAGCACAGGCATATGGCAACGAGCAAGGCGCAGGGGAAGGAATCAGAACCTGCGGTATTCAGCGTGATAAGCTGTTTGTAGTATCAAAGGTCGCTGCTGAACATAAGACCTACGAAGAAGCCTCCACTGGAACTGTTAGAATACTGCCAGAAGAACGGAATCGCAGTTGAGGCATATTCACCGATCGCTCATGGTGAGATCCTTCATGAACCAGAGATTGAAGTTATGGCTGCAAAATACAATGTATCTGTTCCACAGCTCTGTATCCGTTATACCTTACAGCTTGGAACGAGCTCATTACCAAAGACAGCAAATCCTGCACATATGGAGAGCAATGCACAGGTTGATTTTGAGATCAGCGCAGAAGATATGGAACTTCTGAAGCATTTCAAGCATATCGAAAGCTATGGTAAGAGCGGTGGTTTCCCGGTATACGGAGGTAAGCTGTAATTCCATGTTAGGGAAAATACACTTCCCTGAGGGGAGTTGTCTGATACTGTAAGTTCAGCGCTATGAAGATCTGCTATGCTTTTTGCGATACTGAGACCCAGACCAAAGTGTGTTTTGTGATTGTTGCGCTTTGAATAGAAGGTTTCAAATATGTGCGGTTTATCTTCATCGCTTATGCCCGGACCCGTATCTGCCACGGTATAGCACAGTCGTTTATTCTGCGTGGATACAGACAGGGAGACATGACCGTTTGTTGTGCAGGATATCGCATTATCAACCAGAATGGAGATGCATTGAAGTATTCTGTCCTTATCCATACAGCAAAGAGGAAGCGGATCATCCGGCAGAGAAACAATAAGGTCGAGATTCTTCTGAATCGCGACAGGCTCGAAACGATCATAACATTCAATAATAATATCTTCCGGCTGGGTATCTTTAAAGTTTTCCCGGCCGGATTTTTTTATGTCTGCAAATGTGAGAAGATTATTTATCATATCTGTTATCCGGTTACATTCTCTGTCTGCTGTGGATAAATAGTCTTTGTCAGCCGGACTTAGATGATTGCCGGAGAGTCCGTTGAGACAGGATTTTATAATGGCAAGGGGAGTTTTTAATTCATGCGAAGCCACAGCAATAAAAAGATCCTGTTTCTGATAGGCTTCATTTACCGGTATAAGAATCTTCTTCATGAAAAAATATGACACGATAGACAACAGGATAATTGCGATCACCGTTACGATCAAAAACAGAATACTCATCTTTATTTTGTATGCAGAGATGAGAGCATTGTTGTATACCGTATGTATGGTATAGTAGGTGCCCCCTATATTTATAATGCTGTAGCTGTTCCAGTAATCCGTATGGTCATATCGGACAGTATAAAATCGGCGGTGGCTGTCTCCTTTGTTTATGGTACTGTAATAGTCATCCCAATATTCAGACTGCATATAAGGCGATGCGGACTGAAGGATGGCTTTACTTTCTTTGAAAGCCTCTGTCGATAAGACCTTTTTATCATTTCGCAGTATATCGATATTAAGGTTTTTGGTGTTGTATTCATTAAGAATGTTCATATCGATAATATTTGTCTGGTTCAGATAGGAATATAACAGATTTGTATCTTTAGAGTAGGAAGCATATGTGCTGTTTGAATATTCCTGCACGACAGCATAAAACAGCAATATGGACATGGTTGCGAGGATCATAGTTATGACAGAGGATAGAAATACAGTGAGTTTTTTCCTGAGCTGTTCTATCATTTTGGTGATTCCTCCTTTTCATATACAAGGGTATAACCGCTTCCGTATACTCCCTTTATCGTAATTCGGCTGTGAACCGTTTTCAGTCTGTTCCTCAGAAAATAAACATAATTCAGGATATTTCCATTTCCAACATTGGAATTAAGCCCCCATATAGCTTCGATAATCTCGTCATGGCTGACAAGTTTACCGGCTGATCTGAGCAGCAGCTCAAATAGCTGGGATTCCCGATTTGTGAGCTGGACAGACCGACCGTCACATTGGATCGTGCGGCTGTCTATGAGATAATTGATATCACCATAAGAATAGTCAAATGAATGGATCTGGTGGGATCTGCGGTAAAGAGCATTTATTCGTGCCAGTAATTCATCAAATTCAAATGGCTTAACGATATAGTCGTCAGCACCCAGTGAAAAAGCTGCTGTTTTGTTTTCAAGTGTGCCGAGGGCGGTAAGCATTATGATGGGAATTGAGATTTTGTCAAAATATAGTTGGTTTAAAATATCAAGACCTGACTTATCAGGCAGCATCCAGTCAAGCACAATTATATCGATATCAACACCTGAATATATCAGTTCAGTGCATTGTTTTCCAGTTGTACACAGGTATACGGTGATACCATGTGCTTCCATTTGTCTTTTTAGTACTTTTCCCAGATCTGTATCATCTTCTACGAGCAGCAGTTTCATGTAAATCTCCATTTCCCTATTACGGTATAAAATATCATTAATACAATAAGTATAGTAATTCATTTTCCAGATGTTTAAAAGTAATATATATAATTTAGATGTTTTTTAGACAATCGTGCAGATCGGTGGTGTTACAATCGATATATCGAAAGTGGAAATGATTGTAAAAGTATTTGTAATAAGGGAGGTAGACATGAAACGTATCGGGTTTTATTTAATAATGCTTATTGGCATGATGTTATGCTGGGGTTGTGGGGACCATAAGATAACAGAATCTACAGAGACAGAGGCGGGTTTGTCGGAATACCGGATGGCACAGCTTGATATGACCCAGATCTGTGGATTTGGCAAGGTTCAAGATGAATATGTATGCATCGGAGAAGCTGAAAATGGGGGCTATATCAGGCTGACAGGAGAAAAGCCGGATGGAGATTTCCGGCAGGAAGAACTTAAGCTTGATTCTGTTATGGACGAAACGGATATGATCACGGCAGCAGATATGGATGAAGCCGGGAGCATGTATTTGGCAGTCAGCAGGATGGATGATAAAAGAGATATAACGGGCAGAATCGTGAAGGTGATGCCTGATGATACAGTTCAGATACTGGCAGATCATATAGAAGAAAATGTAAAAAATATCAGACTGACGGCTGATGGATATATCATTGGTTGCGCGGATGGGGTGATACAATGCTTTTCCATGGAAGGGCAGAAGAAATACGAAATAGAAAATTCTGACTATACGGATATCTGTGTAGCTGGTGATAAACTGGTTGTTCTCACAGCACGGGATATAGAGACCTATGATATATCGGATGGTCATATGCTGGAAACGATTACGTCTTTTGATGATACCTTGACGGAAGGACTTGAAGATGCAGCTTCGGAGAAAGGAAAAGATGCACTTAGCTGCAGCAATATCATGAAGTATGATGAAAAGTCTGATCAGATATACATTATGCTTGGAACGGGTTTATTTGCATATAAGCTCTCTGACAAGCTGGGGACAAGGCTTACGACATTTAAAAGTGCTGATATAAGATATGACTTTGTTGTGGAGGATTCGGATACATTTGTAGCTGTCACTGGTGATAAGAGTGGAAATAAGAGGATCGTTGTATATTCATCATCCGATGCATATGCAGCTTATAACAGTACAAAAGAAGCTTCAGACAGCAGAACCGTTACCGTATATTCTCTTTATTACACAGAGAGTTACGAAAATCTGATCACGTGGTATGAAAGTGATCATTCGGATATCACGGTGCAGTACATATGGGGCGTGGATGACCAGAATGGAATATCAGAAAAGGATGCCATAAGTTCTTTAAATACACAGCTTCTTGCAGGAGAAGGACCTGACGTCATTATCATGGATGGATTGAATGTAAAAAGCTATGAGAATACAGGGGTGCTTATGGATCTGTCGCAGGTTCTTGATGATATACAGAAGGAGAATCCATCCTGCCTTAAGAATGTACTTTATACATATAAGAATGAGGATGGTTCAGTATATGCCATACCCGCCATGGAGACATTTACAGCAGTTATCGGGCCGGAGGCTGAGATAAGGAATGTGACCGATGTTCAATCCCTTGTGGCTTATATAAACAGTCAGGACAAACCAGCCGATGGGAATGATCTGTCATTTTACTATTTGGAGTCTTATTTTGATACCCTGTATCCTGTATATGCATCGGAGATCGTTGATATGGAGGAGCATTATGACAGAGAAATGCTAAAGAAATTTCTGGAGGATCTCAGACTTTTATACGACTTAGAGATGGCGAGAACGACGCAGGATCAGATCAATGACTGGACTGCAAGGTTCGGAGCTTATGAGGAAAATATAAAAGACAATTATTCAGGATATATGAGCCCGTTATTTAACCGGGAATGGTCTGGCAGGAAGCTGGCATTTGTGGATATGAAGACGATGAGCGAGGCATGGTTGTTTTACAGCATAAAGGAAGATTCCATGGTTGGAATGGAGGATAACACGGCAAACCGTGATTATGACTATGAACCGTGGGGTACGGATGAGGGAATGATATATGTGCCAAATACAATCCTTGCGGTCAATAGCAAAAAGGAGAACAGGGATAGTGCGGTTGAGTTCGTAAAAGCGTTATTCAGCGCAGAGGTACAGAAAAAGTATTATGGAACAGAATGTGGAAATCCGGTAAATATGGATGGCGTGCGGGCATGGAATGAGGATGCTCTCAGTATGGGAACGCCGGGAGGTGCTATTGAAGTCGGCGGGAATAATTATCTGAACTGGACATATTGGCGGACGGACGAGTATCTGGAAGATTATATAGATAAGTTGAGCAGACTCTGTGTGCCTTCAAATCCGGATGTAAGAATTCGCAGCATGATAAGGGAAAATGCGACTGATTATCTGGAAGGAAATGCGAGCCTTGAGGATACTTTGAATATAATTGATAAATTGTTAAATGTATATCTGAAAGAATAGAAATGGATGGTCAGGGAGGCGTTTTATAATCATGAAGATAGATAGAAAAGAAATGAATGGAACGTCTGAATTTATCATACCGGGATTTGTGGGTATTATGATCTTCGTGATCATACCGCTTGTGGATGTATTTATATCATCGTTTCAGAAATCAGGAACGGGAAGCTTTGCCGGTCTGCAAAATTATGCTCTGGTTATGGAGAATGATGCATTCCGGCTGGCGGCAGGCAACTCTATACGTTTTGAACTTGTGAGTGTACCTTTGCTGATCGTTATCTCGCTGGTAGTGGCTATAGAGGTTCATGGAATGAAAAGTAATATTATGAAATTTGCATTTCTTATCCCGATGGCGATTCCGTCAAATTCCCTCACTGTAGTATGGCGTATATTATTTGATGATCAGGGCGTGGTGAATAATATGATCATAAGGTGGGGACTTGGCGAACCGGTAAGCTTCTTTTCCGGCAGGGCAGTTTTCTGGCTGTTTGTATGCACATTTATATTTAAAAATATTGGATATAACATGTTGATCTGGCTGTCGGGTTTGTCTGTAATTCCGGTGGAGATATATGACGCGGCAAAAGTTGATGGAGCTGGCAGATTTACACAGATCTGGAAGATCACGCTTCCAAATATCAGGAGACCGTTTTTTATCGTGGCTATGCTGTCGGTTGTAAATTCGCTGAAGATTTTTCGTGAACAGTATCTTATGGCAGGAGGATATCCAGATATGATGATATATCAGATTCAGCATATATTTAATAACTGGTTTGAGAAGCTGGAGATCAGTAAGCTGACAGCAGGAGCGGTTCTGACTGCGCTGGTGTTCTTTGGTGTGATATTGATCATAAAGTGTATATGTCTTACAGACTGGTATGGTGTGAAGTTAAAAATCCGTAGGGGATTCTTATTAAGAAAACCAAAGCAACAAGAAAGAGGGGAAGGGTGCAGATGAGATGGGTTTCAAAGGGCGTACATTTGTCCATAAAGTTTTTCGTGCTTATGGGCGCAGCATTGTCCGTTCTGCCATTGGTGTTTCTGATCGGCGGAGCATTTATGGGAGAATCGGAGCTTGAACAGATCGCAGCTCCTGTTATAAGCGGAGGTTCAGGTTATGCTTCCTGGCATTTCATTCCTTTATATCCGACATTTAAGAATATAATCGAGCTGTTGTTTGATACACCGGAATACTATGTGCTTTTCTGGAATTCTGTGAAGATCGTGGGCGTTATACTTATCGGACAGCTTGTGTTTGCTGTTCCTGCGGCGTGGGGGCTTGCCAGAAGCCGGAACAGGCTGTCGAAGATTATATATGGGTTATATGTGTTCTGTATGATCCTGCCATTTCAGGTGACGATGTTATCCCAGTATCTGGTGTTGAACAGGTTGAATATGATAAATACACATTGGGCGGTCATACTGCCATTTGTGTTCTCTACATTCCCTATATTTATTATGTACAGTGCATTTGAACAGGTTCCTGATTCGGTGATAGAGGCTGCCAGACTGGATGGAGCGGGTGGCTTTAAGGTCTTTATCTATATGGCGGTTCCGATAGCAAAAAGAGGGATTCTTGCAGCAGTGATACTGGGATTTCTTGAGTACTGGAATATCGTGGAGCAGCCGGTGGTATTTTTAAAGGACAAATATATGTTGCCATTATCGGTATATCTGCCGGATGTGACTGGGGGAAGTGCAGGAAAAGCATTTGCATTTGCTCTGTTCAGCTGTATTCCTTCTCTTATCATATTTTATATCGGAAAAGATATTCTGGCAGAGGGCATATCCATAGGATCTGCGGATGACTAATCGCAGGGTAATTTACAGGGAGAAAATGATATGAAACGGAAAAAAGGATTTAGGATCGTAAGAATTATAATAATATTTCTGGTAATCGTTGTTGCAGGAACTGTTATGTCAAGATTTGCAAGCAGCACCTTGACGCCCAAGGTAGAGATTATGTATGCATCATCCGGCAGTATATCAAGGGATGTCGTACAGGATGTGATGATCGAGGGCGACAGCAGGGCTCCTGTATACAGTTATCCTGATCTCATGGTTCAGGCAATATATGTGCATACGGGAAGTTATGTAAAGAAAGGAGACAGGCTTATGAAGATCGGGACAGGAGAGCTTTCATCCATATATCTGACGAAAAAACTTGAGCGGAAGAATCTGAAGGAACAATATGTGTACGCATGGGGAGATGAGAGAGCGTTAGTGGAAGAGAATATTGCGGATGTGGACAGACAGCTGAATTATCTGGAAAAGCTGACCACAAATGAGGGTGTCATATATTCCGAGGTGGAGGGGCTTATATCAGAGGTTCGGGTGGATGTAGGAAGCAGAACCACAGAGGAGGCAGCATTTGTGGTTATGGAGAGCTCGGATGAATATACAGTACGAATCCCGGTAACGAGTGAGCAGAAGCGTTATATAGAAAAAGGAGATAAAGTTATTCTTCATATAAATGATACCAGTGTGAATACGGAAGTAACGGCAGTATACAGTGATACCACAAATGAGCAGGGGTATATCGTGGAGACGGTTATATCCGGTGAACTGGTAAATGTAGGAGACAGTGTTCTGGCAGATATCTCCCATCAGTCTGAGAAATATGATTTTATCGTTCCGGTGTCCGCGATATATGCAGATGTTGTAGGTTCGTATGTGCTTGTAGAGAGATCAAAGGATACGATCCTTGGAACAGAGCTTGTGGCTGCAAAAGTATATGTGACGGTAGGAGATACAAATAATTATGAAGTAGGAATTAAGAAAAGTTCCCTGACAGGCGACGACAGGATCATAGCCAGTTCGGACAAGAAGATCGAAGCAGGGGATACGGTTCGGGAGAAATAGAGGGGTTGACGATGAAACGATTTGTGATTGGTATACTGGGAGCTGCTTTATTATCAGGTATGGCGGTGTGGAATATCATACATGCGGAATATATCAGCGGAACTTATGATAATGACAGAAATTATGCGTATCTTACGACAGGACAGGTCACATATAACAAAATGAAAAATGAAGACTATATAAAAGGCACATATCTTATTGACAGGGATGTATCGGTAACAGGTAATGGCGTATATAAGCAGATCACGGCAGATATAGTAACTGTAGATTTTGACGTGGAGGATATACTCGGTATAAGTGGAAGACTGGCAGAAAATGATATGGGCGGATGTATTATAAGCAGCGGGCTGGCATATCATTTGTTCGGAAGTATTTATGCTACAGGGTATACGGTGACAGTCCAAGGTGTTGATCATGTTGTGCGGTCAGTAACGGATTCAGAGGATAACTTTATATTGATTCAGGCAGGTCAGGAACGTGGAGAAGACTGGGAGCTTGTTGAGCATAGAGAAATAAGTGGTCTGGTGATCGATATATCGGAGGAGAACTACAGAGGGGAGTATGCCACAGAGGTCGGTGAACACCATGGCTATAGTTCGGACTGTTACTATGTAACGGACTACCTGAATATTTTACCGAATATAAATCTGCCTGCAAAGTGGTCAGACTTTGATTTCTGGGCGGAGTCGTCCAGTGAATGGAAGCAGATGTCGGAGAGAAGATTATATGCTGATAAGGATGTGTTTGAAATATTTTATTATAGGCAGAGGCAGCAGTTGAACCTGTACAGATGGCGCAGCGTTATATCCGTTATTTTATTAGCAGGCTGGTGTGTGACGACTAGATTATGTATAAAATACGGGAAACACACAAAGCGTATAAAATTCTCATGTATTTATTGACTTTTTTATATCCGATATTAATATAAAGCATATATGATATTTGGCAAAGCATTCTAAAGGATGTGACGCAGAGCTATAGGGCCTGTAAAATGGCAGCCAGTTGCATTTTTACTAAACGAACATTGCTGGAACTGGGCAATGTTTTTTCTTTTATACTGTATGCGCGCCTCTTTTCCGATATTGAGAGGGGGAGAAGCCCTTTTGTTTCCGGAACAGCCGGCTGAAATATAACTGGTCATCATATCCTACGACCTTGGCTATTTCATTTATAGAATAGTTCGTCTGTTCTAAGAGAAGCTGGGCGTTGTTGATCCGACGGGATACGATGAACTGCATCGGGGTCATGCCTGTGTATTTCTTGAAATTCCGTATGAACCAGCTCACGCTCATTCCTCTTGATTCGGCATATTGTTCTATGCTGATGTCTTTATTATAGTTTCCATTAAAGTAGGAAACTGCATAGTCCATTTCACGATCCAGATATTCATTTTTCAGGATATGTTCGCGTGACAGCTCCCGTTTGAATACGATTAAAAGGCGTGTTAGCAGTAAAGCCAGCATTTCTTCATAATCATCCTGATAACGCTGCAGCTCCAGGATGATCTGTTTAAATATATGTTCATATTCCAGAGAGGAACCGACAGGAAATACTCTCCGGTTATCTTTAAATCCATATTTCCTCAGAAGATTCTTCACATCGGAGCCGGTGAAATGAATCCAGTAAACCTCTGTTTTATCTGCACCGTAATATTCATATTTCTGTAGTTCCTTCGGGCGGTAGAGTACCATATTGCCGGCAGGAACGATCGTCTCATTCTCAGCTTTATCAAAATGAAAATGTCCAAGCCCGGATGCGATATAGATGATCTGGTAGTCCTGTCTGCCCTTAGGACGATAGGTAGGCATCTTCGGGTCGCCACTTAAGCGGTATGTTCCGCAGCTTCCGACAATAAGCGGTCTGCGCTTGTCCTTGAAATCAAGATAGGAATGATTCAGGTATCCGGTATTTATATACATGATGAAGCTCTCCTTTATTTGTAGGATTGTAATATAAAAAGATTTATTGATATTGTATCATTTTGTCCATATTCTGTCCATTCCGGTTCATAGACAGAAATGCTGTTAAAGTGTATGATAAATACAGACAAAACGAAATAACAAGATAATATTTGCAAATAATATCAAAAACATAAGAATAGTCGAAAACAAAAAAGTACATATAAGGGAGGATGACTTATGATAGTGCCACGTTATTATGAGAATTTGAATGTATTACATGAAAATACACAGCCTGCAAGGGCATACTATGTACCGGCTTCCTGTAGGATGGATGATCTGGTCGAGCACAGAGAAGGATCAGATCGGTTACAGTTATTAAATGGAAAATGGAAATTCCAATATTTTAAAAGTATTTATGATGTGAAGGATGCTTTTTATGAGATGGGATATGACACCGGAGCATTTGACGAGATCGAGGTTCCGGGCGTATGGCAGATGGCAGGATATGATACACACCAGTATACAAATATCCGCTATCCATTTCCATTTGACCCACCATATGTTCCACAGGATATACCGTGTGGAGCTTATGTGCATACCTTTTCTTATGCAAAGGATGTGGATGCGGCAAAGGCATTTCTGAATTTTGAAGGTGTGGATAGCTGCTTCTATGTGTGGATAAATGGGGAATATGTCGGATACAGTCAGGTATCCCATATGACCAGTGAGTATGATGTGACAGACATTTTAAAAGAGGGAGAAAATACGATCGCTGTCCTTGTCATGAAATGGTGTGATGGTTCTTATCTGGAGGATCAGGATAAATTTCGGATGAGTGGAATTTTCCGTGATGTCTATATTCTGAAAAGACCAGAGTGCGCCATTCGCGACTACCGCATCACGACCTCTGTTTTAAAGGAAAAGGCTGAGGTGAAGCTCAATCTGAGCTTTTATCAGGAGACAGCGGTTAAGGTTACGATCGAAGACAGGAATGGTGTGGTTGTAGCGGAAGGACAGGCAGAGCATGACGGAGCTTTCACATTTGAGATTATACAGCCGACACTTTGGAATACCGAGAATCCATATCTGTATACACTTATTTTGCAGAGTGAAAATGAGACGATCGTTGATCATATCGCTGTCAGAACGATAGAGATAAAGGATAAAGTTATTTACTTCAATGGACAGAAGATCAAATTCCGCGGTGTCAACCGGCACGATTCTGATCCGGTAACCGGCTTTACAGTGGATGTGGAGAAGATAAAAAAGGATCTTACCCTTATGAAACAGCACAACTTCAATGCGATCCGTTCCAGTCATTATCCAAATGCACCGTATTTTTATCAGATGTGTGACAAATATGGCTTCATGGTATGCGACGAGGCGGATATAGAAGCACATGGCCCATATATGTTATATCGCAAAGAGGATACTGACTACAACCGGTTCAAAAAGTGGAATGAGAAGATTGCAGACAATCCGGAATGGGAGGCGGCTATTCTTGACCGGGTGAAGCAGATGGTCGAGAGAGATAAGAACCGTTTCTGTATCGTGATGTGGTCGATGGGAAATGAAAGTGCATATGGCTGCAATTTTGAAAAGGCACTTGCATGGACGAAGCAGTATGATCCATCCCGTATTACCCAGTATGAAAGTGCAAGATACAGAAATTATGATGTGACCTATAATTATGAGAATCTGGATCTGTACAGCCGTATGTACCCAGCGCTGTCAGAGATCGAGGAATATCTGGAAAAGGACGGAAGCAAACCATTTCTGCTGGTTGAATACTGCCACAGCATGGGAAATGGTCCCGGAGATTTTGAAGATTATTTCCAAATGATCCACAGTGATGACCGCATGTGCGGTGGATTTGTATGGGAATGGTGCGACCATGCAGTTGCGCATGATCAAGCGGAAAACGGAAAGACGAAGTATTACTATGGCGGAGATCATGGAGAGGCGATACATGATGGTAATTTCTGTATGGATGGTCTTGTGTATCCGGACAGAACCCCGCATACCGGACTGCTCGAATACAAAAATGTCTACCGCCCGGTCAGAGTTCGGTCATTTGATCAGGAGAGAGGAACGCTTACCCTTCATAACTATATGGATTTTGATGATATTCAGGATTTTGTGGATATCTGTTATGAGGTAACTCAGGATGGCTTAAGTGTTCAGAAGGGCAAGGTAGTGGGTGCTTCGGCTGCTCCGCACAGTGATTGTACCGTGGGGCTTGATATCGATGTTCCTACGGCAGGCAGAGTATATCTGAAGCTTTCTTATCAGTTAAAGAAAGAGCTTCCGTTAGTTTCTGCGGGTCATGTATTGGGCTTTGATGAACTTCTGCTTGAGAATAAAGATGGAAGAAACCAGACAGCTGCCAAATGGACGGCTTCGGATGTGGCAGTATCCGATATCAGGGTAGAGGAAGACGATGCATGGATCGTGTTAAATGGTGATGACTTCACATATCGGCTGGATAAGCGTACCGGCTTGTTCAGCGTACTTCAGTATGCAGGCAGGGAATATCTGAATCATCCAATGGAGCTTAACATCTGGCGTGCGCCTACAGATAACGATATGTATATCCGGGCAGAATGGGAGAAGGCTCATTATGATGAGGCATACACAAGGGCATATAGTGAACAGATCTTTCAGAACAAATTCGGAGTAATGATCATGTGCCATGCAGGTGTGGTAGCTCCAACCGTTCAAAAGCTGATCGATGTAGAGATTATGTGGAAAATAGATGGCGCAGGCAGAATTGCTGCGGGAATAACAGCAGTAAAAGATGAAGAACTCCCGGATCTTCCAAGATTTGGTATAAGAATGTTTCTGGATAAGAAGCTTTCTGAGGCTGCCTATTATGGCATGGGACCACAGGAAAGCTACCGCGACAAGCACAGGGCTGCCAGCCACGGCTTGTTCAGAAGTTCTGTGCAGGAGCTTCATGAGGACTATATCATGCCGCAGGAGAATGGAAGCCACTATGACTGTGATTATGTGGAACTGAAAAATCTACGATATGGAATGGCTGTTGCAGCAGAACATACATTTTCATTTAATGCCTCTTATTACACTCAGGAAGTGCTTACGCAGACGAAACACAATTATGAGCTTACGGAAGCCGACAGTACGGTGCTCTGTATTGATCATGCACAGAATGGAATCGGTTCGAACAGCTGTGGCCCGGTTGTTTCGGATGAATACAGGTTCAGTGAAAATGAGTTCCGGTTTGATTTCACGCTGGTACCGTTTGTGAGGGGTAATTAGGAGACTTATAAGATTCATGTGGTAGTTAGATTATAACTATGATAAGATCTATATGTGCATGGGTTGATGGTTGTATTTATAAAACAGCGTGATATTGGAGCGCAAGAGAACTTGGACCGGCTCTTGACTATGTGCAATGGAGAAATTTTGAAAAAGATATTAAAAGAGCAATGATTGCCTGTGAGAATAGTGGTCACAAAGTTTCTGACGATTTTGCTGAGGTCAGCAAAATCGTTGAAGCAGGTGCAACTTCAAAACCAACACGGGATTATAAATTATCACGATATGCATGTTATTTAATTGTTCAGAATGGAGATCCTCGTAAAGAAGTTATAGCTTTGGGGCAGACATATTTTGCAATACAGACTTACAGACAGGAAGTTGCTGATCATTTTAATGAACTGGATGAGGATAACAGAAGATTGGTTGTTCGAGGCGATATTAAGCAATGGAATCAAATGTTGGCAGAGACTGCACATAATGCAGGGGTGATAACAAATGAGGAATTTGCAATTTTTCAGAACGCAGGATATATGGGAAGTACAGAGCTAATTGCAAACTTGTTTCGTATATCTCAGACAGAAGAGAAATTGAGAAAAGATAAAATACAGGGTGCAGATAAAGCTACGACTGTTCATTATAATGTTGGTAAGGAGGTGCGGACTGCAATAGAAAATATAGGCGGGACTATGCCGGAGGATTTGCCAACACCGGAAAAAAGCATTCAGCAAATTGAAAAAGAGCAGATGGAGAGGCTAAAGTTAAAGGCTAAAAATGGAAAGTTAATGCTGGATGAATAATTAGTATCAGAAATGATACTCTTCACAAATTTTTCACAAAAATTATTAGCACTCACTGTTGACGAGTGCTAATACAAGTGGTATAACATAATCAGAACAAAGGAGAGGACATCAGATAGAGACTGATGGAGGTTCCGGAGTTCCGGAAAAATAACAATTATGTGTTCTGACAATGGTCAGCCACACCAAAGAATAAAATGTATGTATTTGAATGGAGGAATGACTTATGTTGATGCCTAGTATTTTTGGAGAGAATTTATTTGATGACTTTTTTGATGGATTTGCACGTCCTTATAAAGTAACAACCGGATATTCACAGCCGGCAAGTGTTATGAAGACAGATGTAAAAGAGACGGAAGGTTCATTTGAACTGGATATCGATATGCCGGGTTACAAGAAAGAGGATGTAAAGGCAGAATTGAAGGATGGTTATCTGACGATCACAGGAACCACCAAGAAGGAAACAGATGATCAGAGTAAGAAGGGCAAATATGTCCGTCGTGAAAGATATTATGGTTCCTGCAGCCGTAGCTTCTATGTAGGCAAGGCAGTTGAAAAGGAAGATATCAAGGCAAAATTTGAAGACGGTGTTTTAAAGATCAGCGTACCAAAGAAGGAAGAGAAGCCAAAGGTTGAAGAAAGTAAATATATTTCAATCGAAGGATAAAATGCTCCATTCCCTGTACAGCCGGAATAGCAAAGTAACACACGCATTCCTCTGAAAGGAAATGTTAATCATATAAGACCCCAAAAAAGCCGGTGCTTTTGCGTAACTGCGTAAAAGCACCGGCTTTTTAATTTATAGAGTAATTTTGTAAATGAAGAAAAACGTTACAATAATATATATAATGTTTATTTCATGGAGAGAAAGAAATGTTACAAAGAAAAGTATATCAGGAACTGTTGAAGTGGAAAAATAGTAAAAAAGGAAAAGCATTATGTGTAATTGGTGCAAGGCAAATTGGAAAAACAACATTAATTCGTGAATTTGGAGCAAATGAGTATGAATATTTTGCAGAAATTAATTTTGTAACCGATAAAAATGCTTTTAAAATATTTGATGGAAAGCTGACTGCCAAAACAATCATAACGAATATGACAGCTTATCTACAGACACGTCTGGAACCGGGAAAGACATTGATTTTATTTGACGAGGTGCAGGAATGCCCACAGGTAAGAGCCGCAATAAAATTTCTTGTGGAGGATGGAAGATTTGATTATATAGAATCAGGTTCGCTGTTGGGAGTCCGGTATAAAGAAATCAGTTCATATCCGGTTGGTTTTGAATAGATATTACAGATGTATCCTCTTGATTTTGAGGAGTACATGTGGGCAAATGGTATACAGTCATCAACATTTGAATATTTGAAAGAGTGTTATGATAATACAACGAAGGTTTCAGATGAGGCTCTTGAAAAAGAATACGGAAGCAAGGCGATAATAAAAACAGAGGATACCGCAGATGTTGTTACAACTCCGGCTAAAAAAGAACTAACTGAGCCCGAGCCACCAGTAACCACAATCACTGCAACTGTTCCTAAAACAGAGGTTGTAGAACCACCTAAGCTACAAATACCTCCAAGACCGGTTATGCCACCGGAAGCAGCCGCTTTCCCAAGACTTCAAAAAATCAAGGTTACTCTTGATAAGCAAAATCATCTTATCTTTGAAGCAGAGCGTGAACGGAATAAACTGGAGATTAAATTAAGCGATTTAAAGGGACTTGCAAGGCTTACCAAGAAAAAGGAGCTTGAAAGCAGGATTGCTACCAAAAACGAGGAAATCCGAACCCTCAAAGCCGGATTATCCGGCATTGTCAGACAGTATGGATTTGCAACGGTGCAGGATTTTTACACAGCCTTCTATACCGCACAGCGTGTCACAGACGCATATCAGAAGGAATGTGCCAAGTGGGAAGAAACCTATGGAGAGAAAGCCACTCCAGAAGCCGAAACCATGCACGACAAGATAAAGCGGTATCAAGAAAAGTCTGACAGCCACAATGCCAGCCAGCCTTACCGAAACAGAACTAAAGGGGCGAGATAATCGCCCCTACTTACTCTCCTTTATTTTTTCCTAACCATAATACCAACAAAATTAGTAAATGGTTTAATCATGCTATCAAAATACTTTTTATCATTCAATGCATATTCATGTTTTGTATCAAACCATTCCTGCCAAGCCAAATCAAATAGTGACATTTCCCAAGTCCTGACTTCCTCAATATCTTCATGTTCTCCGATAATCTTTTTCCAGAATTCAGTACTTTGAAACATATACGCTTCGTTCCCTGCCCATGCGGTGAGCAGTTCCTCGCTTTTTCCGGCATACTCACTTTTGATACCCGGAATTACAATAAGAGCAATCCCCCCCTTCTTTATATAAGGCAAGATATTGTTGACAAAGAACCCTTCTTTTCCTGCAAAATAATGATACGAATCAATGCTAATCAAAGCATCAAACATTTCTTTATTGAAATGTAAATCTGTAGCATCTTCTCGCATAGGAATCAATTTATTCTCCATATTCCAGCTTGCAAAACGTTTGCGATTCTCTTCTTCTGAAATCCATAAATCATTAGCATATACCTTTGCTCCGGTTTCATTTGCAATGAACAAACTGGTTACCCCAGTACCACAACCCAAATCCAAAACCAGATTGTCTGGTGTATAATGCAATGGGTATTCTCCAAGTATTTCATCCAAAAGTCTTAAACAGTTTGGTCCCATCATAAAAGAACTCTTAAAATAATTTCTATAATTCTCACTTCTCATTGTGTTCCCTCCTTCTTATCCTTCATGAAGTGTCTCATAAAATGAATAGTCAACTAAACCGCTCATTTTATCTAAGACTCCCTTGTCCAGTTCCTTTATCATTAAACAATCAGGATGAGGTAACCTTATATTTGGTCCTGCCTCTATGCCAAATTTGTAGCTAGGTTGAAATCCTCGATTGTTATAATTGCGTGGATTACCCTCAACAAGAATCGCTTTAAATCCCAGCCTTTTTGCCACATCAAATCCATATTCCAATATATCCTTGGAAATATGTTGTCTTTGCAACCTCGTTTTTACAGCAACTGGCGTTAGTATCAACAATTCATTTTCATACTTTCCCTCAATATGAAAGCGGGAAAACATCGCATAACCTATAATCTCATCATTTTCATTGACCATGACAAGTTCCAACTCCGGTATATAAAATTTTTTCGCTCTGATTTCTTCTACTAATTGTCTTACTATCTTGCCTTCTTCCAGACTATCCCATTCTGAAAAAACCTCTTGTACCAATTCCAACGATGGCAGAAGATATTTATTCTCCATTGATTTTATAATACGTTCCATTTTTCATTAACCTCCATATTCTATTCCTCTGACTCTATCACAGCATCCGTATATTTTCTTTGCATATCGTGACGCTTTTTCCGATTCTCAACTGTTTCAAAAATAATCGAAAAATCATAATCCTCCGGATAGAGATCTGTTGCTGCCACATGCAATTTGACGCGCTTATGATTAATCCATATTTTCTTGTTAGGCAATTGCACCCTCAACACACCTTTTTCATTAATCGGCACACACACTATCCCAATCTTTTTCTCAGGATAAACCATTACACTATCTCCGATTTTATACTTGGTAGTAAGCTCTGCATTATTTTTCCCAGTTTTGGCTTTCGAAATTTTAGTTGTACTTTTCTTAATAATATTACTTTCCGGATTATGAAACGAATATGACTTTACTGCCTCTTCTCCATACGCAGCCCTAATCGCCACTTTCAGCATTTCCACCGGCATTCCTAATCGGTCTGCAATATAAAAAGCACAACTTTCACCTGCTTCACCAATTATCATTTGATAAGTGGGACATAATGTTTCTTTGTCAAATGCCATTCTTGCATTAACGATATCTTCTGCTTTGGTTGCATATTCCTTTACTTCCGGATAATGTGTTGTCACTAGGAATATGGCACCACTTTTTCTGAGTTCTTCCAATATTGCAATTGCAATTCCCATACCTTCTGTTGGATCTGTACCGGAACCTAATTCGTCCATAATCACAAAGCTATCCTTATTTGCCTCGCTCAATACTTCCAGCACATTAGTTATATGAGCAGAAAACGTAGACAAATTCTCTGACAAATTCTGTCCATCCCCAATATCACACAAATAGGAACTGTTCATACAGATATCCGCATGTTTACATGTAACATGCAATCCGCACTGTGCCATAATACAGTTTAACATGACTGTTTTAATTGCTACGGTTTTTCCTCCTGTATTAGGACCTGTTATAATGATACCCCGTACATTTTTACCCACTTCAAACTGTAATGGTACAGCCACAGCCCTATCCATCAATGGATGACGTGCCTCTAGCAATTTGATGTGGCGTTTCGTATTTATCGTTGGCTCAGTTGCTTCCATATCAAGGCTCAATTTCCCCTTAGAGAAGATAAAATCCAATTTTTCAACCATTGTCAAATCTGCCTGCAATATAGGTGATGATGCCATTACAAAGGCTGATAACGTATACAAAATGTTGTATACTTCGTTTTCTTCGCTTATTTTGAGCAATTGCAACTCTTCATAATATTTAGCAACACTGGATGGCTCAATAAATAGTGTACTTCCAGTAGATGACTTATCTATAACACTACCGGATATCTTAAGCTTATAATCCTTTTTCACAGGAAGACATATCCGCCCATTCCTGAAGGTACAGTAATTATCCGCCATGCATTCCTTATTAGCACGCAGGATTTGTTCCGCCTTTTGCCTCATCTGCTCTTCACACTTCACAATTTGCTTTCGTATCTGTTCTAGTTCTTTTGATGCATAATCATCCACTGCTTCATTCCTGATTTTAACAGCGATTTCCCGGCTCAATTCTGATAGCTCATCCAGATTTTCGTCATAGTACGACAGAGAATTCTGATACATCTTTCCCCTTGCTAAATAATCCTTCAACCGCCTTATTACTACTAAAACCATTTCTACACGTTCCAATTGATAAGGAGTTAAACAATCTCCTTTTTCAGCTATCAATAACGCCTCTTTTATTTCAGTCATATTTTGTAATGGCGGCATCCCTAGCTTTTCAATCAGAAACCTTGCGTCTGTTGTATCTCTTAATTTCTTTTTCAATTCAGTTTCTGAAAAGAACAACGTTGCTTCTCTGATTCTTTCTTTAGCCCAATCAGTAACAGCTAATTCAGCCCATATCTCTTTTACTTTATCAAATTCAATTTGTCTCTCTATATTCATTTTCTTTCCCTCGCATTCCAGACTTTTATCTCGCCTTAAACACAAAAAGACCATAGTTACCCTAAGTGCATTAAGATACTATGGTCATTCAATCTCGATATGATTATTCTATATATTTCCAAAAGGCATAAAAATAGCATGACCATACAGCCATGCTAATATCATCTAAGGAAATATATATACCACAATATTAAGCAATTGTAAGGCGAAAACGCTGACAACTATGTGTCAACAAATGGGTAGACTCCTAGTGCAAACTAAAAATCACCCTGCAATATTTATTTTGCAATTTTTTCGATTACAATTAAACTTAACAAACAAAAATCTCCTAAAACTTTTTTCTTTATTATACATGCTCGTTCATTATCGGTCAAGTCTTAATTATCAAATCACCAGACCTCCAAACTATCAATCGCATCCACCCATGCCTGCATTTCTCCATCTAAAGCAAGTCTTGCATATTCAAGTGGCTCATCTATTGCCAATGCTTTAAGCGAATTCTGCGAACAAGGAGTAGTTTTCAAACCATCCTCTGCCCTGTTACAGTCAAGCCGCAATATGTAATTCTCAAATGTAGTTACATCAACACTGTTCATCTGCGAATTATAATCTGCATATATCAATCTCATCTTATCAATCCTTTCTTGAAAATGTACTATAAGCATTCCATCCAGTTCCAACTGCCATTTTCATAAATTGTTATAAGTTGTTACCAGATTTTCTTTCCCTCATTTTTCCCTTATGAGGATTCATAAACAAGGGTAGAACGATATAACACGATACAAGATGTAATGGAAAGGACACCAGTGAAAAGTTTAGTATTTTCAAGGGGTTGACGAGATTTTTATAACAAGATATAACACTTTAATTAAATCCTTTAAAAATCGTCATCTGAGAACTGGAAATTTAAAGAGTCGGTTGTCTTTTCAAAAGGAAATATAGAGTCAGAGAATGGGATCACATATCTGCCCTGGTATATGGTCATCTTTTTTCATCAGGAAAAAGAGCCAGATCAGATGATATATGAAATAGACCTAAGCGACTTATAAAAGGAATGCACATAGATTCTTTGCAGGGAATTGCTGGAATTGGTATGTTATGTTATACTAAGTGGGATTAAACAATGCAGGAAGATATATAGACCGAATGAAAACAAGCCTAAAATGAGGGATATATAACAATAAAAAAATACAAAGGGGAAAACCTATGCCAATAAGAATAATGGGAACCGGAAGCTTTTTACCGGAAAAAAATGTGTCAAATACAGACCTCGAGAAATATGTAGACACTTCGGACGAGTGGATCTCCAGTCGTACCGGAATTAAGAATAGAAGAATCGCGGTACATGAGACAACTGCAGGAATGGCAGCAGAGGCTGCAAAGAAAGCCTTGGAGATGGCAGGAAAAGAAGCAATCGATGTAGAACTGATCGTGCTTGCAACAGTAACACCGGATTATTATACACCGAGTGCCGCATGTCAGGTTCAGGCGGAACTTGGTGCAGACAATGCCATTGCATTTGATGTAAATGCCGCATGTTCAGGATTTGTATTTGCACTCAATGTGGCAAAAATGTACATCGAGACAGGCTTTGTTAAGAATGCACTGGTAATTGGTGCGGAGACATTATCCAAGATCCTCGACTGGAACGATCGTGGAACCTGCGTGTTGTTTGGAGATGGAGCAGGTGCAGCGTATCTGGAAGAATCCGACAAGGGAATTATCAGTGTAGTACAGGGATCGATCGGTAAGAAGGGAATGGTTCTGAACTGCGAGAGCAGACGTACTCACAATATATTTACGGAAGCTGGGATCGAACATGATTATCTGCATATGGATGGACAGGAAGTATACAAATTCGCAGTCAGACAGTGCCCGAAGTGCTTGCTCGAGGCACTGGAAAAGGCAGATATGACAGCCGATGATATTGATTATTTCGTTCTTCATCAGGCAAATGTCCGTATCATCGAATCAGTAGCAAAGCGGTTAAAAGCGCCGATCGAGAAGTTCCCGATGACACTCGGATATACCGGAAATATGAGTGCTGCCAGTGTACCTGTCATGCTCGACAGTCTGGTGCGTGATGGCGGCTTAAAACGTGGCGACAAGGTTGCAATGTCAGCATTTGGCGCCGGCTTAACCTATGGTGCGATCGTACTTGAGTGGTAGAAAATGTCTAAACGACGGTCACCTGTGCGATACCAGATTCGACCTTGTGCCAAGACTCCCTGCGGTTCCTATGAACTGCATATACCTGATTCGCAAATATTCCTGTGCTAACTCGCCTGACGGCTCAGACAAGCACTCATATTTGCCGGTATATGCAATTCATAACGGAATCCTCGCTGATGTCTTGAAACAAGGCCGAATCTGGTATCGCATAGGTGACCGCCGTTTTTCGTTACATTCCTCAGTGCAGCGGTACATAAGGTTGCAAAAGACGCAACCTAAGTACCGGCGTTCGGAAAGGTTTGCTTCATAACAATATAGGATCGAGATAGATGAACGACAGAGAGAAAAGGCTGTAGCAGCATACAATTAATAAAGTCCTGTCCAGATAATGCCAGATTAAGCAGAAATGGAAAATAGCATTACTGTTATGTAGCAAGCCTTTTCTCACGTCAGTCGTTAATGAGCCACCGTTAGGTGGGGAATTTAGGACTGCTACGTGAGAATAGAGTGCAAACGCCTTGCGGAATAATATGTAATGCTATTTTCCATTTCGTTTCAAAGTCACCTGGACAGGACTGATTAGCTGTAAGCTGCTACAGTCTCTTTTATATTATCGTTCGTTGATAGGAACGTACTCTTTGATCTCTGCAATGCTGGTGTAGGCAGGACGGATGATCTTGTAGGAATTAACAAGCTCTTCCATACGGTGTGCGCTCCAGCCGACTACTCGTGCAATTGCAAATAACGGGGTAAACATCTCAGCAGGAATCTTTAACATTTTGTAGAGAAGTCCGCTGTAATAATCAATATTGATACAAACACCTTTGTAAATCTTACGTTCTTCGGCAATGATCTTAGGTGCAATGCGCTCGATCATCTCATAAAGGGCATATTCTTCGTCCATACCCTTTTCGGCTGCCAGAAGCTTTACATATTTTTTGAATTCCAGAGCACGGGGATCGGATATAGAATAGAATGGATGTCCCATACCATATACGATACCGGTCTTGTCATATGCTTCCCGGTTGACAATCTTACGGATATACTCGCCAACTTCTTCCTCATCTGTGATATCGGATACATTGTCACGGATATTTTTCATCATACCCATAACCTGATAATCACCGCCACCGTTTAAAGGTCCCTTTAAGGAACAGAGGGCAGCAGCCATTGTTGCATATGTATCGGAACCGGAAGAGGTTACAACACGCGTTGTAAAGGTTGAGTTGCTTCCGCCACCGTGTTCCATATGAAGTACCAGTGCCAGATCCAGTACACGGGCTTCCAGACGGGTGTATTTCCGATTGGAACGCAGGGTACTTAATATATTTTCGGCAAATGACAACTCAGGAAACGGCTTATGGATATAACAGCTCTTGCCAAGCTCGTAATGACGGTATCCCTGATAAGAATAAACAGCCAGGCGAGGGAACATACTGATCAACTGGATACACTGCTGTAATACATTTTCCAGAGAGTTGTCACCCATCTTTTTATCGTATGAACCAAGAGCCAGTGTACTCTTTGTCATATTTGCAATAATATCGGCAGTCGGACTCTTCATGATCACATCCTGAATGAAATGATGCGGCAGATCATAACTGATATTTAAAACCTGCTTGAAGTTCTGAAGCTCCTTTTCATCCGGCAAAACGCCGAATAACAAGAGATATGTACATTCCTCAAAACCAAAACGATTATCCAGGAAAAATCCTTTGATCAGATCATGAATTTCGTAGCCACGATAGTAGAGCTCTCCGGCACATGGAACACGATTGCCTTTTTCATCTGTTGTAAATGATTTACTAAGAGAGACATTCGTGATTCCGGCATTGATACCGATACCATTTAAATCACGGAGACTACGTTTTACACCATATTTTTCATATAAGGCATCATCAATGCTGTTGTTTTTGATACACATATCCAGATGGCTCTTTGTGAAAGGGCCGATATTATTAATTGACATTTCAATTTCCTCCTGTGAATAGGATAATACTAAAAGTCATTATCGCATTTTTTTATAGAGAATGCAATGAAATAATTGTAGCATGGCAGCACATGCTTTGGTATAATTAGTATGGTTACAAAAAAGGAGAGTGTATAAAACGGAGGATATACATGAGAAAAGGGAGATTGGCGGTTGTTACAGTCTTTGGAAGCCTTGCAGTCGGGTTTGCTGCCTGTACGGTATTGTCAGGCAGAGTTTATAATAGCGTGTTGTACGATATTGTTCCATGGCTTGTTACGGGGATGGTCTGTGTAATGCCGACGGTATTGTGCGGAAAACTGGAAACACCAAGACTTAGCAAATGCAGAAACGGCTGTATGCAGCTATTTGTATTCTGTGTATCCACAGTGCTTACAATTATATATACCGTTTTATGTATGGCAAAAGTTCTTCCGGCTGAATATATACCGACAAATGGGAAAATGTGGGTATTTCATATATTGACAGCGATTCTTGTGGAATCAGTTGTGTTCTGGAATGGAATAATCCGGATATATCTGACGTCAGAACAGCTTGGTATCAAATGGAGAGGGATCGGAGCTGTATGTGGCATGATACCGGTTGTAAATCTGGTCGTACTTGGGAAGATACTTCGCTTGACGATAGGAGAGGTTTCATTTGAAAATGATAAGGTTCGATTGAATCGGGAACGGAATAAAGAGCAGATCTGCAAAACAAAATACCCGATTCTGCTGGTGCATGGTATCTTCTTCCGGGATTTCAAATTGTTAAATTACTGGGGAAGAATTCCAAAGGAACTGGAGACAAATGGTGCAGTTCTTTTTTATGGCAATCACCAGTCGGCAGCATCGGTTCCGGCATGTGCACAGGAGCTGGATGCAAGAATCCGGGAGATCGTAGCTGAAACGGGCTGTGAAAAAGTAAATGTGATCGCACATTCAAAAGGTGGTTTGGATATGCGCTATGCCTTATCAGAACTTGGTACAGATCGGTATGTTGCATCACTAACAACGATAAATACACCGCACCGGGGATGTGAATTTGCAGATTATCTGTTAAATATTGTTCCGGAAAAAGAGCAGCAGAGCGTGGCAAAAGCGTATAATGCAGTATTTAAAAAATTGGGCGATGATTCGCCGGATTTTCTGTTGGGAGTAAAAGATCTGACAGCTTCGGCATGTAAAGCCCTAAATGATAAATTACATGATGCACAGGGCGTGTTATATCAGAGCGTTGGTTCGAGGCAGAATGTGGCAGGAAATGGCAGATTTCCGCTGAATTATACATATCGATTGGTAAAATATTTTGATGGAGCAAATGATGGACTGGTAGGCGAAAAATCATTCCCATGGGGAGCAGATTTCAAATACCTGACAGTGGAGGGGAAGCGCGGAATCTCGCATGGAGATGTGATCGATCTAAACCGGGAAAATATTCCGGGATTTGATGTCCGGGAATTTTATGTGAAGCTGGTTCATGATTTAAAAACAAAGGGATATTGATATATAAAAGAAAAGGAGCAGGTAATAAAATGGGTGAGGAAAATAAAAATGTAAAGAAGCCCGCAGTATCAAATGCAGTAGTGAAGAAAAGATCGGCGGGAACTGGAACAAAGAGCACTGGCGGCACACGTCCGGGTAACGGGACAAAAAGCACTGGCAGTACACGTCCGGGTAGTGGCACAAGTGCTGGTAGTGCGCATTCAAATAGAACAGGCAGTGGTGTAAAAAATACCGCAGCCAGAAGCAATGGAGGCAGCGCAAGAAACACCAGCGCACATTCAGGTAACGGAACAAAGAGTGCCAACACTGGCAGCGTACGTTCAAACAATACATCAGGAAGAAAGACACAGCCACAAAAAAGAAGACGCAGGAGAATAACGGCAAATCAGTTTACATTGCTGCTTGCAGTTGTTGTAGGCATTATTCTGCTTTTTATGGTAAATGGCATTATGCGTGGCCGCTATCTCAAGGTAAAGCAGATTTCAAGCGAATATGTATTGGGTTCGAAATTTGATATCACGGCATATGTAGAGCCGGTGAACAGTAAGGCGGTTGTTACCTGCGATACAGCGGATTTTGCACCGGAGAAGATTGGTTCCTATAAAGTGAGCTATATAGTAAAATGCGGAAAGCTGAAAAAGAAGAAAAAACTTACGCTTGAAGTAGTTGACAGAGATTTCCCAGAAATTATCGGACCGGATAATCTGGGCGTTTTCATAAATGAGCAGGTCGATCTGCTGGATTACTATTCAGTAGAGGATTCACAGCCGGATCTGACCAATGAACTTACGATCAACCGTCAGATCGATACAACAAAGACCGGAGATCTGGACTGTACACTTCGTGTTACAGACTGGAGCAATAATTCATCATCAAAGGATATTACAGTTACCGTATATGGCTTTGAAGGGGATATGAAGAATGCGGCGCTGGCAATCCGTGCATATAACCGGGATAAGGGATATGCGGTATCGGATAATGGAGTATATGTATACTATCCGGATAAAGATAAGAAAACAGCAAATGTATTGATCAATAACAGTATACTATATGAAGTTTCTGATGATTGCAGCAGTAAGGAAATGGATGAAAATGATGAACTGGTTCAGACGATCATAAACGAAGGAACCTGGATATCCATTGATAATCTGGGTGATTTTAATTATTTAAAATAAACACTTTCGGGTGTAGCTTGCTGGCTGATATCAGATCAGAAATTGGGAGGATGTCATTATGGATAATACGGAAATTTTCCTTGATAAATACAAGGAGCTGGAAAATGCAGCAATCAATGAATTCAAACTTCCGCCGGATGGTTCGGCGGTTGCCAAGCTGGAAAAACGGAGTGAATTCAAGGATATCCGGTTTGAACTGAATTATTGCAGAGAAGTGAGAAATCTGCTGCAGCATAATCAACGGCTGGATGAGGAATTTGCTGTACAGCCGGGCAAGAAGATGATCGAGCTTCTGGAAATGGTGCTGGATCGTATTAAGAATCCGGTGCGGTGTATGGATATTGCAGTACCCTTTAATAATCTGGTATGGCGTTCGTTGGATGATCCGGTTATGCCGGTTATCCGGATCATGAATGACAGAAATATTTCTCATGTGCCAATCCTGAAAGATAAAAGGGTAGTGGGAGATTTCAGTGACAACTGTATTTTTCCGTATTTATTGGGAGACACAAATTGTCATATTGATGAGAAAACCCGGTTTCGGGATCTTCAGGAATATATTGAGCTGGAGAAACATCCGTCTGAACGTTTCCGCTTTGTTGCATATGATGAAAAAGTTATGAATGTTAAGAAATACTATGAAGAAAGCAGAAGAGATCATGAAAGGATTGGCCTGATCTTTTTAACAGAGACAGGACACCCGGATGAACGCCTGTTGGGAATCCTGACCTCCTGGCTGATCATAGGAAATTAATAAGAAAAAAAGTGGAACTGTACCTTTGTTATCATAGGTATAGTTCCACTTTTTTATTATGACAGTGGTGGACGACGAAGTTCCTCATCCAGTTCGGAATGATCGATCGTTACGGTCTTTGTATTCTTAATCTTTTCGACACGTCTTGCTTTCCGTCTTTTGTGAATCCGTTTAACCAAAGTGACGATCAGGATTATGATAACACCAAGGCTGATCAGGACAACGGACACACCGTATTTATCCAGTATTTTATCGAAAAAATTGTAATTGTCTTCCTGCCAGATGTTTTCAGCTTCCAGTGTAGACTGGATGCTGTCGATACTGTGAGCCGTACCGGTACAGGTTGGAATACCAGGCAGCCAGTCAGATGCAGGATTCAGATCGGATGCTTCATCACTGGTAATGTTAAAATAATCATAGATCAGAACATTTTTGCCGGAGGTTGTTTCCGGATGATCATACGCAAGATCTACAATATACCAGCCATCATCCAGATAAACCATGTTCCATGCATGTGAATTATAGGTAGAATCATCGTTTTCTTTGGTATTTCCTTCTACATAAATACATTTTACACCGGTGGCATCCATAACTGCCTTGAATGCTTTGGCATATCCAAATGAAGTTGCTGTCTTATGCTTTGCGTTGAAAATACCATCTACTGTATAGGACCAGCTTAATCCGGAATGTGAGTTTTCATTGCTGACCTGGAAGTAAGTATCTTCAATGATCGCATTATGGATCAGATATTCCTTCTGGTAATCAGGAAGATCTTTTTCCAGATTGCCAGCAAGATTTGATACGGAGATATCAATGTTATTCTTAATGACCTGTCTGGAACTTCCATTTGCATAATCATTATAACAGACAATCTCGACATTATAGCATACAGCACCGCCATCTAAAGACTTGGTACTGTAATTAAAGGAAGGAGACATCCAGAAGTATGTAGGATTATCTGCCAGAAAGGCATTGATAACTGCCTGCATACCTGTCGGACCGATAACTTCCCATGTTTTGCTTGTAACATTGATCGAAAATGCTTTATAGTAGCTGTTTTCGGTATTCGCATTTTCGTATTCCGCATTCTGGTTTGAATTGTGAAATGCATCTGCTGCTTCTTTTAACTGGTTATAAGCATCCCGGTAAGCATCGTTATCGAAATTGTTATAATAGTATAAAGAAGTATCGATGGTAGCTGCGGCAGACTTTTTATCTTTTGCATCTTTGTCTGCGGTATCCTCTGCGGCGAGGACTGTCATACTTGAAAAAGTAAAAATAGCAGCTATTATAAATAATAGTAGTTTTTTCCTCATAATTACGCACCCCAGTTTCTTTTCTATATCAGAAAAGTTATAAAATTATACTTTCTTAATAATATCACAATATGGAAAGTATTGCCAGTCAAAAACTCTTTTCTGTAGGCATGAACAATATATTATGGGATAGGACTTGCAAATTGGAAATAATATGTGTAATATTTACTGAAAACAGGCAATTAATTTGGGAAAATGATAAGAAGGAGGTTGCTTATGGGAGCAGCGAGTTGTGATTTGTGCGCACACTATGTATATGATGAAGAAGATGATTTTTCGGAATGCATGGTGAATATGGATGAAGATGATTATGCCAGATTTATAACGAGCTCATATGAAAGCTGTCCATATTTTCAGTTAGATGATGAGTATAAAGTAGTGAGGAAACAGATGTAAGCCTGTCTCCTCATTTTCTTATTTATTATGATTATACCTATTTTTTAAAGGATTCCAGAAGATCTGTAAGGTAAACATACCGTTCCATCAGATGTTCCAGCTTCAGTTCGGCATTTTCCTTTTCTGCCATCAGGTGATTCAGCTTTGTAAAATCTGTTGTGGAAGCTGCGATTTCCCTGTCCAGTCCATCAATGGTTTCTTCACAGGCAGCAATGTCGTCTTCTATGGTATCGTATTCACGCTGTTCATTAAAAGTGAATTTGGTTTTTGCACGTTTCGGTGCGGTATCCTTTTCTGCTGTTTCTGATTTTGAAATATCTGCTGCAGGTTTTCCCTTGGAAGTCGGAGCAGGCTTTGCAGAACCGGAACCGGACTTTACAGAATTTGCAAATGTTCCATATTCTAGATAATAGTCGGTATAGCTTCCTTCAAACTGCCTGATCTGTCCATAGCCGTCATAGACAAACAGCCGTTTTACAACACGGTCAAGGAAATACCGGTCGTGGGAAACTACGATCAGAATGCCCTGAAAGGTATCCAGATAATCTTCCAGAATACAGAGTGTTGATATATCCAGATCATTGGTTGGTTCATCCAGGATCAGAACATTCGGCGAGCCGGCAAGGATCTTAAGCAGATACAGGCGGCGCTTTTCCCCGCCGGACAGCTTGCCGATCCGTTGGTGCTGCAGGGTGGAGTCAAACAGGAATTCCTCACAAAGGGTAGATGCCGACATATATCCATCGACGGTTCGGATATATTCTGCGGTTTCCTTCACATAGTCCAGTACAATCTTGTTATCGTCCAGCATTTCATTTTCCTGTGAGAAATATCCGATATTTACGGTTTCACCGATCTCTATGATACCGGAGTCGGGTTCCAGCTTGCCGGTGATCAGCTTCATAAGGGTTGATTTACCACAGCCATTTGGTCCGGTAATACCGATTCTGTCATTACGCAGAAAATTATAAGAGAAGTTCTCGATGAGTGGGTGAGTAAGTCCCGGAAAGCTTTTTGAAATATTATGAAGTTCTATCGTTTTATTTCCAAGTCTGCTGGCAATTGAGCTGAGATTTACTGTCTTATCAGCTTCCATCATTTCTTCGGCTGCAAGGGCTTCATAGCGCTTGATATGAGCCTTTTGTTTGGTGCTTCTTGCGCGCGCACCACGGCGGATCCATGCGATCTCTTTCCGGAGAATATTCTGGTGCTTGCGTTCGGTGGCAAGCGCAATATTTTCACGTTCGGCTTTCAACATGAGATAGCCTTCATAATTGGCATCATAGTTGTAGATGTATCCTTTGTCGATCTCAACGATCCGGTTTGTTACACGATCGAGAAAATAACGGTCATGTGTGACCATGACCAGTGCACCCCTGTAGTTGTTCAGATAGTCCTCTAGATATTCGGTCATATCATTATCCAGATGGTTAGTTGGTTCATCAAGAACCAGAATATCACAGCTTGAAAGAAGGGCAGCGGCAAGGGCTACCTTTTTCTTCTGACCGCCGGACAGACTGGAAACCGAGATGCTGGTATCTGTGAATCCAAGCTTATCCAGAAGTGCCCGTGCATCTCCTTCAATGCTCCACTTATTTTCTTCTGTGCTGTTTGCCGTGATAACATGTTCGTAGATTGTTTCATCATCATGGAAAGTCGGACTCTGTGGAAGATAATTGACAACAACATTATTGCCTTTCACGATCAATCCGGCATCGCAGGTATCGATACCGGCGATCATTTTTAACAAGGAGGATTTCCCCGTGCCATTTATACCAATCACACCAATCTTATCACCGGTGTTGACAGAAAAATCGGCTCCCTTAAAGAGAACCTTGTCTGTATAGGCTTTATGAATATTTTTCATTGTTAATAAGTTCATTTGTGTTCCTCAAATCATTATTCAAATTTACTTATCCATTTTATGATGGTTTTCCAGCTACGTCAATAACCCTTTTCCTTACAATGAAAAAAGGATACCCGGTAATCATGACCGGATATCCTTTTTTACGACTGCTCTTATAGCTTCTGTTTGTCGTATATTCCTTTTATTAAATGTAAGTTGCCTTATGCGACTGCTGGTTCAGCGATGAAAGGCTTCAGTGTTGACATGTATGAATCGGAAATACCATCATAGAATTTTACGGTTAATTCATCTCTCAGATCGAGACTGATAACACCAAGAATAGATTTTGCATCTACCATATAGTTTTTGTTTGTAGCTGATATATCGACATCACCATGATATCCTCTCATTACATCTACAAACTGCTTTACTTCATCAACGCTGCTTAATTTTACTTTAATGTCAGTTGATTTAGCCATAAAACTCGCCTCCTTGATTTGTTGAACAATTTATAATCCTTTTTTTTGCTAAAGTCAAATTATGAAAGTGTGAACAAAAAGCAAAATTATTACCAATTTATAAAATTTTTTAAAGCGAATAGAAATTTTATCCTAAAGAAATTCAAAAATCGGCATTTTTAAGTTAAGGATATTCATTTATATGTAGTAAAACTGTAATGGTGTTACAAATTGCTATGAAAAATTTGTACAAAATAGGAGAAATTGGTGATTTTGGTGTATATTTTCGGTATAATACAGGTAAATAGCAGTTGATATGTATCTGCTTTTGTAAATAGCTGTAAAAAAACAGGGATTGACCGGAACAAAAGCAGACAGAAACGGAGGTGGCAGTATGATCTATCAGGAAGGATCAGGACGGGAATATCACATAAAGACAGGGAAGAACGAAATCGGAAAATATGTAATCCTGCCGGGGGATCCGAAGCGGTCAGCGAAGATCGCAGCTTATCTGGATGATGCAAAGCTGGTTGCGGACAACCGGGAATTCGTGACATATACCGGATATCTGGAGGGCGAGAAGGTCAGTGTAACATCGACCGGTATCGGCGGACCATCAGCAGCGATTGCATTGGAGGAACTGGTGCATTGTGGCGCAGATACATTTATAAGGGTTGGAACCTGTGGCGCGATGCAGTTAGATATCATGGGAGGGGATATCGTGGTGGCAACCGGTGCTGTCCGGATGGAGGGTACATCAAAGGAATATGCTCCGATCGAATATCCGGCGGTTGCAAGCTATCCGGTTATTCAGGCACTGACAAAAGCCTGCGAGACGACGGGAGTTCGATACCATACCGGAATTGTTCAGAGCAAGGATTCCTTCTATGGACAGCATGAGCCGGGAAACAAGCCGGTGTCCTATGAACTGGAAGCCAAATGGGAGGCTTGGAAGCGGATGGGCTGTCTGGCATCCGAGATGGAGTCAGCGGCGTTATTTATCGTAGGTGCTTATCTGGGTGTGAAGGTCGGAGCCTGTTATCTGGTGGTTGGAAATCAGGAGCGGAAGGCAGCAGGGCTTGAAAATCCACTGGCATACGATACAGACATGGCAGTAAAGACCGCAGTTGAGGCAGTCCGGCAGATGATTCTGGATGCAAGGAAAGAATAAAAGCTATTAATATAGTAAGAAGTTATTGAAAAAAAGTGTTAAAACATATACAATGTTAATAACAGTATTTGGTAAATATTAACAAAAAGAACCTGACGATATAATATGTCGGGTTCTAAAATATCAGATAGGAGGTCAGTAATGGACAGAAAGGATTTGGAAGCAAAGGTTTTACAGGCTGTAGCTTGTGTTATGCCGGAGATCGACATCAGCAAGCTTGACATGACAGCCGAGTTGACAAAAGAATATGGGGTTAATTCTGTATCAATTATTCAGTTGATCGTAGAGCTTGAAAATGATTTCAATATTGAATTTCAGGATTCAGAACTTGCATTGGGCTTGTATTATGATATGAATGATGTGGTTGCCGCTGTTGCAGCCAAGTTGAATTAAAGAAGACAAGGGAGGTATAATCATGAGCAATAAAAAGATATTGCCAGTCAGCTACCCGATGATTACATCATGGCAGTGGCATGCAACATTATTCTCAATTCTGGGGGATGACGAAAAAGCTAAGAACTGGATCTTCAGCAATTACATCCAGCTTAGATGTTATAATATTGAGGAGATTTTCACAGGAGATGAGATGCTTCTGGCAGATATGATGCCGGGAAGCAGTTCTTTGAAGGAGTGTCCATATCTTCTGTTCTCACTGATGACAAAAGAGCAGGTAGAGAGCTACTGTGGAGATATCATTAACTTCATTATTAAAACGATCGACCTGAACGGATATGTCTATGGTGTATTTGACGAGGCAAAGATCCTGTGCGATTCCGGTGCAGATTACAAATTCCCACATGAGTTATTTATTTTTGGCTATGATAAGGATAAGGAAGAATTCCATGTTGGTGATTTCACATTTGGTGAGCATTATTCTTATTCAACTGTATCTTTTGAGGATGTTAAGCGGGGTTACGATATCATAACAGCATCCGAAGATCATATGTTTAAGGATGATTATAAAGGCAGACGTGGTTTATATGTGATCCAGAAGAATACCGCTGAGATGTATTATGATCTGGATGTGGCATATATCAAGGATACATTGGTTGAATATCTGGACGCAAAGGATTCCAAGAATCATTTCCGTATGATGAGAAATCGTTTCTCAGATACAGTATTCGGTGTAAATGTATACGATGCAGTATATAAGCAGATCGAAAAGCAGCTTTCAGGAGATGAGCCTGATTTTGATATCCGTGCGCTTCACCTGTTATACGATCATAAAGTTCTGATGAATGAACGTCTGAAGTATATGATGGCAAAAGGTGTGTTGGCTTATGATAATGAGATTCTTGACGAGTACATGGAGGTTGTCAACAATATGCTGACAGCAAGAAACCTTCTGATCAAGACATCCATCACAGGAAATGTGAACTGCCTTGATCGTTTTGAGAAGTATATCATGACCGCAAAGGCCAAAGAGATTGAAGTCCTCAACAAGGTTGTCGAGAGACTTTAAAGTAGCAGACGAAAACACCACGGTGTATGTTTAAGGGACGAATTCGGGCCGGGCTTATATCTATTATTACGCAAAACGCTTTCGCTCTATTCCTCGGCGTAGCGGTACATAAGGCTGCGCAAGACGCAGCCTAAGTACCGACGCTCGGAAAGGTTTGCTTCATAATAGTATAAGCCCGGCCTGAGTTCTGTTCCTTGAATATATACCGTGGTGTTTTCTGTTTGTGGAAGAACCAAAGCCAGAAAAATATAGCCGGCTGTCCGGCAACAGATATTTTCATGAAGCAAGCCTGTTCGAATGTCGGTTCTTAGCGATCCACGGAAGTGGGAGCTTAGTACCGCTACATGAGAATAGAGCGAGAGCGTCTTGCGGAATGAAAAGTATCTGTGCCGGACAGCCGGCTATATTTTTCGTCCGGTTACTTTACAATATGGATCTCTGAAGGCTGATAGTAAAAGCTGTCAGTTGAGATATAGCGGTTGCGGTAGTCAGGATCTGTGGTTTCTGCATCATCATCTGTATGAGTAAGGACGTCGTAGGAAACAATGCCTTTGGTGGACACTTCTTTTATGAGCAGATAGGAAGCACCTTTTAAGGATAGCGGTTCATCGGTGAGGGTGGCTGCTTTTTGTGTGTCGCTCCAAAGTATGGTATTGTCATCGGACATACCATAGAAGGTGTAGCTGTCTACAGGATCTGAAATGGATCGTACCGTAAGGGAGATCGTATTCGTTGTAGTGGCATTGGAATCGATGCCTGATTCTGTGTAGCTTTCAGAGAAGGTTTGAGTCGTTGATTCGCCTTCGTTCATGATTGAAACAGGAGAGCCGGGTGTTATAAATAGATCACCATTTTCTTTCTGATAGATTAGATTCAGATAGATATAATAAAGATCTGAATCTGTGGAATAATCTGTTTTGTCCGGATCAACATAGAGAGTGCCGGAAAGGGATAAGGAAGCTTCTGTGGTACCATCAGGCGGATATATATAATTGCTTTGACCGATTAGTGTACGGGATGAAGACTCATAGGAGGTAGTGCTCGTTCCATCGGAACCGGAAATGTTTATAGATGGTTCAGCCATCATATCGGAACAGAACGAATAATAGAAATCTCCTTCTTCTTCGGATACATCAACTTTAATTGCGGCAAGATAGCAGCCGGAGATATCGGGATTATCCGGTTTGAAAGTATCTGTTTTCTGATCATATGTGCAGGAAATCGGTTCTTCCTGATCATCCAGAGGTGTTGCTGTACAATAGATGCCAACCAGATGCTTGGTAACTGCAGATGGGGTATTTTCTTTCTTTGCAAGCTGACAGCCGGAAAGGACAGTCAGACCTAAAATGGTCAGTATACTTATAGATAAAAATTTCTTCATGCTTCTTCCTCCTCATCAAGATTTCCGTCAAATGACAGAATATCGCCTACATCACAGTGCAGGTAGTAACATATTTTATTGATGGTTGTAAATCGGACACCTTTTGCTTTTCCGCTTCGCAAAATGGAAAGATTTGCTTCGGTTATGCCGATCTTTTTGCATAATTCTTTAGAAGTCATATTATTTTCTTTTAAGACTTTTTCCAGATTGATCTTAATTGCCATATGAAACCTCCGTGTTAAATGAATGCTTCATTTTCTTCTTCCAGCGTGTGTGCTGTCTCGAATTTCTTTGCAAGGATAAATGCCGTTACGGTCAGAAGTATCTCTATAATAGGAAGAGATACGGTAAAGGTCGTATCTGAAAGTGACGGAAGCATAAGAAGCTGCAGGATGTTTCGAACAACTTCAAGTACTGCCGTAATACAGAGAACTTTTACACACAGATGGGAGAGTGCCCCTGCATCCTGAATCGTCTGATCGGTGAAATGATTGTCTTTCAGAGAACGACACAGCCGGAAGGATGCGATCAATACCCAGATGAATAACAGGGATGGAACCAGGTCGCAGAGGAGTAACGGAATGCGGTCAGACTGAAATGATCTCATGCTGCCATTATCAAGCATAACAGCACCATCTTCTGATGATATGATCCGGGAATACAGGTCAGGACCTGTTTGATTTGCAGAAACCCATAGTTTTGGAAGCTTTATGAAACAGATATTAATGATTGATATGATCATTACAAGAATGATGAAAACCTGTGCGATCTTTGCCAGATTGATCTCATTTGCATACCGGATTATGGCAAGAACCCGGAGAATGATGTAACAGATAAAGATGGACCACAGGGTTGTCGATATTGCCAGATTGATCATAGGTATCGAATAATGAAAATAGGGGTTTATAAGCCCCGGATTTATTATCAGGTAAATGCCGATAAAGAGGGCAGCAGAGCATACGAGTAACAGATAGTCTGCACGGATCTTCTTTTTCCTCAGACAAAGAAGCAGAAATGCGATTGCCGGGAGACAGCAGATAATGATATAAAGTATGATCGCGATACAGTTACCGGAGTTTCCGGATAATGAAAGCTTTCGAAGCCATACTGCGATCCATTCAAACGGAGTTGTAAAAATCTGATTCATGGTTATATCCTTTCTGATAGCTGATTTTATCTAAAAATTATCGAAAAACAATAATTACAGTTTCAAAATATCATTAAAATTATCGTTTGTCAATAATTTCTATGGATTGCGAGCTTGATTCATTTATGCAGGTCTAATATAATAGAAATTGCCGTGTTCAGATTTCGTATCATTTGATTGAAGGATAAAATGATCGTTGGCATTTCGGCACCGGCATAAGGGAACATGGGAGAGCAATATTCTCAGTGACGATATATAAATGTTTGTGAGGCAGAGATATGATTTATTCTTATCCGGATTATTATAAAAAGTTTAGATGTATAGCGGACAAATGCCCGGACACCTGCTGTTCTGACTGGCAGATCGTGATCGATGATGAATCATTGGAAAAATATCGGAATTACGCAGGAGAATACAGGCAGACACTTCACCGGAATATACAGTGGGAAGAGGGCGTATTCGGACATAACCGGAAGGGCAAATGTGCATTTTTGCGGGATGATGGACTGTGCGACATGTATAAGCATATGGGAAAAGACAGCTTATGCACGACCTGTCGGGAATATCCAAGACATACGGAAGAATTTGAAAATATAAGAGAGATTTCATTATCGCTTTCCTGCCCGGAGGTGGCAAGGATATTGATGCAGAAGACAGAACCGGTAACATTTGTCTGTGAAGAAGACGATGAGGAAGAAGTATTTGAGGATTATGATTATTTCCTGTTTTCCAATCTTGAGGATATCCGGGAGGAGATTTTGAAGATTACCCAGAACCGGGAAGAAAGTCTGAAAGCAAGGATCAGAAAGGTATTGCAGATCGGTGCTTCCGCACAGAGACATTATGAAGAAGGGGATCTGATCGACTGGGATGAATGTGAGGATACAGATAAAGTCTGCGTGAAAGATGAATATGAACTGTTCCGGAAGCATATGAGATTCCTGTCAGAGGAGCTGGAGCTGTTATATCAGGACTGGGATGATGTGTTGGTGGAATCCGAAGTGCTTTTGTTTGATCAGGGGGAATCCGGTTTCACAGAGAATAAGAAACGATTTCTGTCATGGTGGGGAAACAGCAGCCTGCCTTCACTTGAAATCGTGCTGGAGCAGATCGTTGTTTATTTTATCTCGATCTATTTGTTAGGTACGGTCTATGATGGGAATATTCTTGGTAAAATAGATTCCGCGGTGGGCCATGTGACAGTAATCTTCCTGCTGCTTCTCGCCAGATGGATAAAGTGCAGTGAGAAGTTAGAGATGGCTGATCTGATCGAACTGGTGTACCGGTATTCCAGAGAGATCGAACATTCGGATGAGAATCTCGACCGGGTGGAAGAACTGGACTGGTTTATAAGAATATAATTTGAATTTCAGTGAACTCTATAGCATACTATAGGATAAGGTTGCTTACAGAGCGATGAACAGTGATAAAAGGAAAATGGAGTAGCAGTATGAATATATGTATATTTGGTGCATCCAGTAATGACATTGATCAGGCATACATGGATGCGGTTTTTAATCTTGGAAAAAAGCTGGCAGAGAGAGGACATACATTAGTATTTGGCGCGGGTGCAAGAGGTCTTATGGGGGCTGCCGCCAGAGGAGCAAGTGCCGGAAACGGTGAGATCGTTGGCGTTGCACCGACATTTTTTAATGTGGACGGCATCATATATGACAAATGTACAGAGCTGATCCGGACAGAGACGATGCGTGAGCGGAAACAGATCATGGAGGATCAGAGTGATGCATTTATCATGGTGCCGGGTGGAATCGGAACATTTGAGGAATTTTTTGAGGTGCTGACTTTAAAGCAGCTTGGACGACATGGCAAGGCGATCATTGTCTATAACCAGGATGGATTCTTTAATTCCCTGTTTCAGATGATGGATGAATGTGTCGAGAAGGGTTTTATGAACCATGTAACAAACGAGATCTATCAGGTGATGACAGATATAGATGAGATCCTTTCTTATCTGGATGGCTATACACCGGAGGTTGGCAAGGTGTTTAAATTTTAAACGATATGGGTGCAGGTGCAGGAGGAAAAATGGGAGATACGAATGAATATACAGTTCACGATCTGGTACGGGATGAGTTGTATAAAAATATGGATGTTGAATATGGAAAATTTACAGCAAGTCTGTCACCGGGAGCAGGAAATATCATCGGCGTTCGGATTCCGGTGCTGCGCAAAATGGCGAAAGAGATCGCGTCTGTAAACTGGAAGGAGTATCTGGATGGCGCAAGGGATGATACCTTTGAAGAAGTCATGCTACAGGGCATCGTGCTTGGCTATGCCAGAGGAAAGATCGACGACATTCTCACATACATGGGGCGGTTCATACCAAAGATCGATGACTGGTCGATCTGCGATACTTGCTGTAATACCTTTAAGATTGCAAATCAGTATCAGCAGGAAGTGTGGAATTTCCTGATGCCATATCTGGACGAGCAGGGAGTAATCGATGGCAAGCCTGCTAACGAGAGAAATCGTGAGTTTGAACTGCGGTTTGTAGCAGTTATGATGTTGAATTATTATCTGAATGATGCCTATATTGATAAGGTGTTATATGCATACGATCATATGAAGAATGATGGCTATTATCTGAAAATGGGTGTTGCATGGGGACTTGCAGAAGCCTATGTAAAATGTCCGGAGCCGACGAAGGTATTTTTAAATAATAACCATCTGGATGATTTCACATTTAATAAAGCAATCCAGAAGATGCAGGAATCCTTCCGTATCACACCGGAGGAAAAAGCTGCACTCAAGGCAATGAAGCGATGATAATGATAATATAAGTAAATATGGCGAAATGAGCGGAGGTGGCAGTATGAGAATGTATTTTAAACAGAGACTGTTTTCGTGGTTTGACAGTTATGATATTTATAATGAACAGGGGAATCCGATATATGTGGTAAAGGGACAAATATCCTGGGGACATTGTCTGAAGATTTTTGATCCATATGGGAATGAAGTCGGTACAGTAAAGGAACAGGTATTCACATTTCTTCCAAAATTTGAGATCTATCAGAGAAATCAATATCTGGGATGCATTAAGAAAGAGTTTTCCTTTCTTAAGCCCCGATATGATATTGCTTATAATGGATGGCATATTGATGGAAGCTTTATGGAATGGGATTACAAGATCACAGATGCTGCAGGTGGTATGGTTGCATCCATATCAAAGGAACTGTTTCATATGACAGATCAATATGTGATCGATGTATATGATCCACAAAACGCACTTATTGCACTTATGTTTGTTCTGGCCATTGATGCAGAGAAATGTTCGAGGAATGATTAGAAAACATATGTTTTACAGGAATTTGTCCAGCTCGGCTTCTACCTGTTTTCTTTTCCTGATCTTTGGATGATCGATGATCGTACCACCTGTGACAACCATTTCCAGATTGCGCAGAGCACGCAGATCTTCCAGAGGATTCTTTGCGGTAACGATCATATCCAGCCATTTTTCCTTTTTCAATAGAACCGGTGATATTACCGCTTCCTGCCAGATGCACATGCATGTTGATCAGACCGGGCAGGATATAATGTCCGTGAAGATTAATGACTGTATAATCATGAAGATCAGTTGTGTCCGGTACGATGTCCGTAATTTTTCCTTCCTGTACCAGAATACAGAGCCCTTCCTGTATCTGCATATCTTTTGTTCCGTTCAAGATTTTTCCGTTTGGAAATGCGTAATTCATAATCATTCCCCATTTCCAAGAAATTGTTATTTTAACTATACAATAGCATGCGTGGGTTGGCAAGGTGCGGCTGCTTTGCCCGGGCATTTTATATGTTTTGTTGTGAAGACCATAGAAGTGTGATACGATAAATTAGTTATACAAAAAATATAGAATTTAGAAAAAACAGATCGTTAAGAACAGGAGATTGATAAATGAAACAGATCGTGAAAATGTGGAATAAGGTATCGTTGATTGCGAAGATAATAGTAGGAATCGTAATTGGTGCAATACTTGGATTGTTAGTACCGGGTGCGACAGGCATCGGGCTGATCGGAACAATGTTTGTTCGTGCTTTAAAAGCCATTGCACCGATTCTTGTATTTGTCCTTGTAATAAGCTCGATTGCAAATGCAGGCCAGGGGAATGGTGAACAGTTCCGGATGGTTACCATCATGTATATATTGAGCACCTTACTTGCTGCGGTTGTGGCAGTTAGCGCAAGTTTTCTGTTTCCGGTTACAATGACACTTGATCTGGAATCCTATCAGGCGGATGTTGTTCCATCCGGAATTATGGAAGTCCTTCAGAATCTTCTGTTAAATATTACGGATAATCCGCTTCATGCAATGCTGGAAGCAAATTATCTCTGTATACTGGCATGGGCATTATTATTTGGCCTTGCTATGCGCCGGGCAGCAAAAACTGTGAAATCAGCACTTGTGTCCATCTCCGATGCAGTTGCCCGTGTAGTTCGCTGGATCATCGGATGCGCACCATTTGGTATTATGGGTCTGGTATTTACAACGGTTTCAGAGAGTGGTTTGTCAATCTTCAAGGAGTATGGAAGATTGTTGTCAATACTTGTGGGAGCAATGCTTACAGTTGCCCTTATTGTTGATCCGCTGCTTGCTACGGTTATTCTAAAGAGAAATGCATATCCGCTGGCATGGCGTTGCCTGCGGGAGTCGGGTGTGACAGCATTTTTCACAAGAAGCTCGGCAGCGAATATTCCTGTAAACATGTCTTTGTGCAAACGCCTTGGACTTGACCCGGATGTTTATTCGGTATCCATTCCACTTGGAGCAACGATCAATATGGATGGGGCGGCGATCACGATCACGATAATGGCACTTTCCGTTGCAAATACAATGGGCGTGTCAGTAGACCTTCCAACAGCATTAATGCTCAGCCTGATGGCGACACTTGGAGCGTGTGGAGCGTCAGGTGTTGCAGGAGGTTCATTGCTTCTTATTCCTATGGCATGTTCATTATTTGGAATCCCTCAGGACATTTCCATGCAGGCAGTAGCAGTCGGCATGATCATCGGTGTTGTTCAGGATTCCCTGGAAACAGCCATTAATTCATCTGGTGATGTATTGTTTGCGGCAACGGCAGAATATCATCAGTGGCAGAAGGAAGGCAGAGAGTTCAAGATTGGTGCGATCGTAGATGCGGATGAATAGAAGAAAGGCGCTGTTTGTCAGATGAAGCTTGCATTAGTACAAATGTCAAATTCAGGCAGTGTAGAACAGAATATGGATAAAAGCCTTCGGGCAATAGAGACAGCGGCAAAGCATGGAGCAGATCTTGTTCTGTTTCCAGAGGTGCATCTGACAGAATTTTTCCCACAGTATCCGGGACAGGATGTGAACGGATACCGGGTATCATTGGATTCAGACATTGTGGGGCGTTTCTGTGCAGCATGTAAAGAAAATGCTATTATGGCTGTGCCAAATATTTATCTGGCAGAGGGGGACAGAACATACGATGCCAGTATTCTGATCGGTAAAGATGGCGTTATTCAGGGCGTGCAGAAGATGGTGCATGTTGCACAGGCAGAGCAGTTCTATGAGCAGGACTATTACACTCCGTCAGATGATGGGTTCCAGATATTTGAAACAGAATTCGGGAATATAGGAATTGTTGTATGTTTTGACCGACATTATCCGGAAAGTATTCGCACGGAAGCTTTACAGGGTGCGGATCTTATTTTGATCCCGACAGTTAATACAAAGGCAGAACCTTCCGAGATGTTTGAGTGGGAGCTGCGTGTTCAGGCATTTCAGAACAGTGTCATGCTTGCTATGTGTAATCGTGTCGGAGCAGAGGATGAGATGCGCTTTTCCGGAGAATCGATCGTGGTTGATGCGCTGGAAATGTTCTTATAAAAGCTGATGATACAGAGCAGATCATATATGTAGACGCAGATCTGTCAACCATAAAAAGGATACGGGCATCAAAACCATATACACAGCTCAGATGCCCGGAGTTTTATTAGAAATATCAGATACAAACAAGTGGATAATAAGCATAACATATGGTATTTAGTATTAGTTTATTCAGGCTGCTTTGTATTGTAATTCGCGATACAAAGTGTTACAATTTGAATGAAAGGTGGTGTTTAATATGGCAGGTAAAACAGCAAATGTTACAGCAAGAATACAACCAGATATAAAGGAATCAGCGGAGGCAATTTTAGAAAAATTAGGTATTCCGGTATCAGTTTTTATTGATATGACATATAGACAGGTGATTGCAAGAAATGGGGTTCCTTTTGAATTAAAAATAGAAAAAACTATTGATTCAAGAGATAGTATGAGTGATGAGGATTTTAATACAGTTATGGCAAAAGGACTTGTACAGGCTAAGGCAGATAATTCGAAATTGGCAAAGGAAGTTTTTGCAGATTTAAGAAAGAGAGGTTAGTTTGGTAGATATTTATGAGGTAAGAATTACTGAGCAGGCACAGAACCAAATGAAAGAAATAGTTGATTACATTTCTTACGAATTATTTGCACCAGAGGCAGCCGACAGACTTTTGGATAAATAGTTCTGAAAAACGAGTTCAGGTGATAGCAGCTCTTTATCGTTAATATATTAAGAATGGTCGGCAATCCTTCCGATGGTATCGGCAAGAATCTCGATCACCTGCTCGGTATCTTCTTCCTTATATTTTAAGAAAGTATGTACGCTTCCTTGAATCAGCAGAGAAATTGTGATATTTTTCTCCAGATTGTCTTTGAATTCCGGATGCGTGATAAAGATCAGTTCCTTAATGCGGGCTTCCAGTTTGTTGGTGAGCACGCCACAGCTTCTGTCATCATCCGGGAAAAGAATGTTGAACAGATGTCCCTGTGTGATAAATGCGGTACAGAGCAGTCTGGCTGCGGCAGCCGGATCTGTGATGATAAGATCCGGATTTGGAATGTCTGCAACCAGTGACGTGATCGCGTCATTTTCCAGATATTCCGACAGATCGTAGATATCTTTAAAATGAAGATAAAATGTCTGTTTGCTGATATTTGCTTTCTGGGTCAGCTCCCGGATCGTAATCTTTTCGAGCGGTTTTGCCGCACGTAATTCTATAAAAGCACTGAAAATGCTGTTCTTGGTTTTCTGTATTCTTAAATCCATTGCAATCTCCTGATTTACTATTTGTTGACTATGGTCAATAAATTGACGTTATTCAATTATTGGCTATGGTGTCAGCTTTTGTAATCTCATATAATAAACATGTCTATTTTAATCTATAAATTTACTATAGTCAATAAAGAAACAAAACAGATGATTCTTACACGGACAGTTCGACCTTGCTAACATGTGGACGCTCTCGCTCGTTTCAGCCTGCAACGGTCCTTAGATGCCGCATATGCGCCATCTAAGGACCGGCGGCTTCAAATGCCACTAGTTGGCAAGGTCGAACTGCCCGTGCAAGAATCATTTGTACAAATACAAAGGAGAATGACATGGATATTTACGAATTTTATTCCGGAAGAAGCTTTGATGCATATAGAGAACTGGGGGCGCATGTGAAGAAAGAAGTCACAGGAAAGAAGACGGTTGTCAGTGGTGTGGAATTTGTCACATATGCACCGAATGCTCTGGGGGTAAATGTGATCGGTGAATTCAACGACTGGAACGAGACAGTCATGGAACGCTGTTATGACGGCAGCTTTTTCAAGGTATTTGTGCCGGAAGCAAGACCGGGCATGATGTACAAATATAAGATCTATCACAGAGACGGCAGCAGCATGGAGCATTGTGATCCGTATGGATTCGGCATGGAGCTGCGTCCGGCATTTGCATCCATTATCCGGGATATGGATACTTATCGTTTCCATGATGCAAAATGGATGAAGAACCGTAGTGTATGTCAGGGAAGTCCACTTAACATCTATGAAGTTCATCTGGGTTCCTGGCGCACAAAACCGGTCTTTGATGAACAGGGAAATCCGCTGACACCGGAGGAGATCGCAGAGAGCAACCGGGTAGCGGAGAGCTGGTATACCTATAAGGAGATCGCTCCGATGCTTGCGGAATATGTGAAAGAGCAGGGATATAATTATGTAGAGTTCATGCCGCTCTCCGAGCATCCGTCCGATCAGTCCTGGGGCTATCAGAATACCGGATTTTTCAGTCCGACATCCAGATATGGAACAGCAGATGACCTGAAGGAAATGATTGATATTCTGCATCAGCATAATATTGGCACAATTCTTGATTTTGTTCCGGTTCATTTCGCACTTGATGGCTATGGACTTGCCAGATATGATGGCACGGCATTGTATGAATATCCAAGCAACGATGTGGGATACAGTGAGTGGGGAAGCATGAACTTCATTCATTCCAAAGGAGAAGTGCGGAGCTTCTTACAGTCTGCGGCGAATTACTGGCTGTCAGAGTATCATTTTGACGGACTTCGTATGGATGCGATCAGCCGTATCATCTACTGGATGGGCGATGAGAGCCGTGGTGTAAATGACCGGGCGGTTGATTTTATCCGGAATATGAATCAGGGGTTAAAGGATCGTCATCCTTCGATCATCTTGTGTGCCGAAGACTCGACAGACTTTAAGGGTACAACGAAGGAAACAAAATATGGTGGACTGGGCTTTGATTACAAATGGGATATGGGCTGGATGAATGATACACTGAATTTCTTCCGTACACTTCCATTTGTCCGTGGCGAGCATTATCATGACCTGACATTCTCGATGATGTATAACTATAATGAACGGTATCTGCTTCCTTTGTCACACGATGAGGTTGTACATGGAAAGGCAACGATCATTCAGAAGATGGCGGGTATGTATGAAGAAAAGTTTCCGCAGGCAAAGGCATTATATGCTTATATGTATGCGCATCCGGGCAAGAAGCTGAACTTTATGGGAAATGAGATCGGACAGTTCCGTGAGTGGGATGAGAAGCGCGGGCAGGATTGGGATCTTCTGAAATATCCGAATCACGATTCCTTCCACCAGTACATGAAAGCACTGAATAAGATCTATATGAAAGAGCCGGCATTATCTGCATGGGATGATGATCCGAACGGATTTGCATGGATTCTCTGCGGCAAGGAAAATGATGTTGTCTATATCTTTCAGCGTGAAGTAAATGAAGATAAGGTGATCGTTGTATTAAATCTGTCGGGACTTGTATATAAAAATTATCACTTTAATTATGGAAATGGTGATACAATGAAGGTACTGATCAACAGCGACTGGAATAAATTTGGGGGAAGCACAAAAGATACAGAAAAGACGATCAAGGGTGTAAATGGAGATTTTGGATTTGACCTTCCGGCATTTTCCGGAATTTACCTGAAACCGGTCGATTAGAACATGAGAAGGTGAATATGATGACGACAACAGAGAAGCTTGCAGGGCTGCGTGAGAAAATGAATGAAACAGGCGTAGATGCTTATGTGATCACAACGGATGACTTTCATGCATCCGAATATGTTGGAGCATATTTCAGGGAAAGAGAATATATGTCCGGGTTTACAGGATCTGCCGGAACACTGGTTGTGCTCCCTGATACGGCAGCATTGTTTACAGATGGGCGGTATTTCATTCAGGCGGAAGCACAGCTTGCAGGCAGTACGATCGAACTGATGAAGAGTGGACAGCCGGGCGTTCCAACGATCGAGGAATATTTGTATGACCATCTGGAACCGGAAAAGGTTGTAGGCTTTGATGGAAGAACCGTCAGCCTGGATTTTGCTGACCGGATGCTAAAAAAATTGGGCGATAAAAAGGTCACTTTAAATGGTGAACTGGATCTGGTCGATGAACTCTGGACGGACAGACCGGAGCTGTCACATGAGCCGGTATTTGAATTGCCATTTTCATACACAGGTGAAACCCGTGCGGATAAGCTTGCGCGTGTCAGAGCGTCAATAAGATCCGCAGGCGCGGATGTCCGGGTGATCTCTGCATTGGATGAGATTGCATGGCTTCTGAATCTGCGGGGCAATGATATAGACTGTAATCCGGTATTCCTGTCATATATGCTGATCGCAGATGAAGACTGTCGTTTATATATCAATGATGTGATCTTAAACGATGAAATCACCAGAGAACTTGCCGTTGATGGGCTCACACTTTATCCGTATAATGCAATCTATACGGATCTGAAGCGGTTGCCGGAGATTATTCATACGCATAAACAGGCAGAGCAGATGACGGTATTGCTGGATGGCTGCCAGACCAATTACAGATTAAGAAGTTGTATACCGGATGGTATATCAGTGGTCGATGAACCGTCTGCGGTTCAGTTGATGAAAGCACGGAAGAATTCAGTAGAGTGTGAAAATGAACGGAATGCGCATATTAAGGATGGAGTTGCTGTAACGAAATTTATCTACTGGCTTAAGCATCATATCGGAACAGAAACGATCACGGAGCTTTCGGCAGCAGAGAAGCTGGAGTCTTTTCGAAAAGAGCAAAAGGGGTATATCGAGCCGAGCTTTGAAACGATATCTGCATATGGTCCACATGGCGCGATCGTACATTATGAACCGACAGAGGAGACAAATGTCGAACTAAAACCGGAGAGCTTCTTATTAGTGGACAGCGGCGGCCATTACATGGAGGGAACAACTGATATCACCAGAACGATTACGCTCGGAACTCTGACAGAGGAAGAGAAATGGGCATATACACTGGTGCTGATCGGACATCTGAATCTGGCAGCAGCAAGATTTAAACATGGAACGCGTGGTGAGAATCTCGATTATCTGGCGCGTGAACCGCTGTGGCGGTATGGTCTGGATTTCAATCACGGAACCGGTCATGGAGTCGGATATCTGTTAAATGTACACGAAGGACCAAACAGGATCCACTTCAGAATCATGGAAGAACGCAGACCGACAGCAGTATTCGAAGAAGGAATGATCACATCAGATGAACCGGGCTTATATATAGAAGGAAAGTTTGGTATCCGTCATGAGAATCTGGTTCTTTGTAAGAAAGCAGGAAAACCGGCAGGCAAGCTTCCAGAGGTATTCTTGAAAGAAACGGAAGCAAATGGAACATTTCTGGAATTTGAAACTCTGACCTGGGTTCCGTTTGACACAGAAGCTTTGATACCGGAACTGATGACAGATCGTGAGCTCCAACGATTGAATGAATATCACAAGAATGTGTATGAGAAGATCGCTCCACATCTGACGGAGGAAGAACGCATATGGCTGGAGCAGGCAACGAGTCCAGTATCGAAAAAATATCATAATAAAATTTGATGAATTTCAAGGGGAGAAACATATGATCTATAAGTGTGAGGCATGTGGGGGTGTGCTGGTATATGACCCGGATCTCGGGAAAATGAAATGTACACAATGTGGTCAGACAAGCGAACGCAGATTCCATATGAAGTTAAAGGAAGTAGATCCGGATACAGAGGAAAAAGAAGACGGAAAACGATCATTTGATAATCTGTGGTTTGGTCTTGATAAAGATCAGAAGTGGCATGGAGAGAAGGAAATCCAGATCAATCCTGACTGGGATGCGGATCTGTTGGCATTTGAGATGCGGAATAACAGACCGGAAGATATATCGGCTGCATCAAAACAGACGGAAGCAGAAGATATATCAGAAAAATCAGAGCAGCAGGCACAAGATACTGCTTATACAGGTGACCGGAGAGAGATGCAGGGAGAACGACTGATGTCGGTTCAGATATTCCGCTGTACTTCCTGCGGAGCACAGATTATGATCCATGGAAATGAGCGGGCAACTTTTTGTTCGTTTTGTGGACAGCCGACGGTTATATTTGATCGTGAATCGAAGGAAGTATGGCCGGATTATATCATTCCATTTTCCATAACGGAACAGCAGGCAGTGGATGCGATCAAAGAGAAATTCGGTACAGGCAGATATGTGCCAAGAGAGATCAAACATCCGAAGATTGACAAGATCCGTGGAATCTATATTCCATATTGGCTGTATACAGTGTATATGCGGAAAAAAGCAAATCTGCATCTGGTAACGAGTAATGAAGCTGAGAAGAAAGAACCGGAAAATATCTTTAATGCCGGAATGAACAGAAACCAATCCTTTTATACGATGCTGCAGTCATCGAAGAAGATGGGATTGTATCCGGGATCATTTCAGAATCAGAAATATGATGCGGAAACGAGAAGTGTCTCTGTAGGTATAAATGAGAAGACAGATATGTTTGCAGATGCATATGGAAATTTTGAACAGGTTACCTTTGATGCATCCAGAAAATTAGATGATCGGCTATCCAGTCGTCTGGAACCATATCATATGGAAGCATTAAAGCCATTTGATCCATCGTATCTGTCCGGATTCTATGCAGATCGGTATGATGTGCCGTCTAGAGAGGCTGCGCCGGACATCCATCAGAGGATAAGTGATGCTATGGATAAAGCAATGATAGAAGATACAGGAACGACTTACATAGAGAAGAGCATTGAACAGTACAGTGTGGATAAGATTGAGTATGCGCTCCTGCCCGCATGGTTCATGACCTTCTGGTATAGGCATGAGCTTTATACGATTCTGGTCAATGGACAGACCGGAAAGGTTGTTGGCAATATTCCGGTGAATAAAAGGAGTTTTATTTCGGATGCGGTGATGACCGGAGTTGTATGCTGCACGATCGGAGCGGTTGTATTTTATGAAATCAATCAGGGAATTGCAAAAGGGTATGGCTTTTTCCATGAATATGGAGGGTCGATCATTGTATTTCTTTTTATGCTGGCGGCGGGACTTTTTACCAGAAATCTCAGTAAATACAACAGGTATAAGCACGACAAAGAACGACTTGCATCTTCAACAACGACTGATTATGTAAAAGAAAGGCAGGATAAGACATGGATTCGATAAATATTTTACTTACAGGATTTAAATTGTTACCGATCATACAGGGCATTGTCTGTGGCGGACTGTTTGCGGCAGGTCTGTTGCTGTCGTGGATGCTTCGCTCCAACCTCCATGGCGAGATGGAAACAGAGAAGGAATTTGCCAGACAGCACAAAATCTCCTACTACCAGATTGACCAGGGCCACAAGATTTTATTCTTCTGATCCATCTTCGATACATATGGCTGGCGTCAGGGCTGCACCGGGCATTGCAATAACGAGTTCCGGGTTTCTATTCGGTTCGCACGCTTATTTGTCAGCAGTCGCCCAAACTCGTCCTTACGGACTCAGACAAGGGCTTTGTGCTGACAGCTAGTGCAAACCTCATAACGAAATCCTCACAATGTTATTGCAATGCCCGGTGCAGCCCTGACGTCAGCCATATGTATCTTATAACGATAAAGGAGCAAAGCTTTTGATATAGGAAGGATTCTCTGTGCAACATTTCTGATATATAGACATCACCTTGTATCTGTAGCAGATACAAGGCAGAGGGAGAGAAATGTACATAAGTGGAAAGAATAGCTGGGGTGGGTTGTAGATGGGCTATCCGTATGTATATAAAAGATATATAGTGGAGTTTCCGTAGGGAGCTACATATTGCCAGCGAATGCGGGTGCATGTCTGAGTCCGAAGGACGAGTTTGCACAGGAGCATGAGCGAATCAGGCATATGTAGTTCACAGGGAACGAAACGGATCTTTTATATACATACGGATAGCCCATTCATAACCCACCCCAGCTATTCTGTTAGCCCAAGGGTATTGCAGAATGGCAGGCGGTATATTATAATGAAGCGAGAATGTAGATAACAGGAGGAACCCGAAATGGACATTGTATGTTTGGATTTGGAAGGCGTATTAGTACCGGAGATTTGGATCGCATTTGCAGAGGCAAGCGGTATCCCGGAGTTAAAGAGAACAACAAGAGATGAGCCGGATTACGACAAATTAATGAACTGGCGTCTTGGTATATTAAAAGAACATGGACTTGGCTTAAAAGAGATTCAGGAAACAATCGCAAAGATCGATCCGATTCCCGGTGCAAAGGAATTCTTAGATGAGCTTCGTTCCATGACACAGGTTATCATTATCAGTGATACATTTACACAGTTTGCAAGCCCGCTTATGAAGAAGCTCGGCTGGCCGACAATTTTCTGTAATTCATTAGAGGTAGCAGAAAGTGGAGAGATCACAGGCTTTAAGATGCGTTGCGAGAAATCCAAATACACAACCGTAAAAGCACTTCAGTCTATCGGTTATGATACGATCGCAAGTGGTGACAGCCACAACGATCTTGGAATGATCCGCGCAAGCAAGGCCGGATTCCTCTTTAAGAGTACCGATCAGATCAAAGCAGACAATCCTGATCTTCCGGCTTATGAGACATATGATGAGCTGCTCGCAGCTATCAAGAAAGTACTGGCTTAAGATCGGTCCTTTCATATAAAAATGTACGCAGTATGTAAGAAAGGCATACTGAGGTCATGAAAATTAAGTACATATAACAAGAAACCTGCATATACTGTAGCAAACAGAGTATGCAGGTTTTTTATGGCTATAAAAATAATGATCGATGCCGGACATGGTGGATTTGACAATGGGGCATCTTATAATGGCAGAACGGAGAAGAATGACAACCTGAATTTGGCTTTGGCACTCGGTGATGCGTTGTCAGAGCTTGGTTATGATGTGGAATTTACGAGAACGACAGATGTCTATGATTCACCGACAAGAAAAGCACAGATCGGAAATGAGAGCGGTGCGGATTATTTTATCTCCCTGCACAGGAATGCTGCACCGTATCCGAACAAATATAACGGAGTGGAAACCTTGGTTTATAATACATCAGGGATTGCATATGAAATGGCAGAAAATGTGGATGCAGAGCTTGCAAAGATCGGATTTGAGAATCTGGGAGTTGAGGAACGGAAGAATCTGGCTGTTCTGCGCCGGACAACGATGCCGGCAATTCTGATCGAGACCGGATTTATTGACAGTGATAAGGATAATTATCTGTTTGATTACCGGTTTGAAGATATCGTGAATGCGATCGCACTCGGAATTGATGAAACACTTCGTGGATAGATGTGTGAAAAGCGCACAAAAGAATTTACAGTTAACGAGAAAAATTGTATAATTATAAAGACTGTTTTAGAAAACGACAATCCGATTGGAGAAGGTTATCTGATTGGAAAATACGATAGAAAAGTGGGGTAGAAAACAATGAAAAATACGTTCAGTAATTCAGGCATGTTGAACTGGCTTGGCTTCTTTGCAAATAAGATGGATGTCAGCCCGGAGAAGATAAAGATGCTTAATATCTGCGGCAGACAGAAAAATGTCGTGCCAACGATTGATACACATAAGCGGGTTCTGATCTATACTGATGCCAGTCATGAAGATCTCTTCTATACATTATGGGAAGCGGGATTTGGCGAATATGATATCTGGATCGGCGAAGGAACAGAGCCGGGAAGTGAACTTACAAATGCAAAGCTCAAGAATGTTATTAATAAGAAGATATCCGAACCGACGGTTATATTTATCGTAAACGAGAAGACCAGAGAATCCGTACGGTACGGTATGAAGAATGATCTGTTTACAAAGGGATCGGTTCATTATGTATGCAATGAGATCCGCGCGGTTATCATGAGTATTCTCGGTGTAGATACTCATGATACGATTCTTGCTCTGATGGCAGAGAGTATCGTTATCGAAGCTGCGATCACAGCGAGCGAAGGTCAGATCATTGCAGTAGAGCCGGACAGCGGTTCCAGAAGATCTATGGAGGAAAATGTTGAGAAGTTTGGAGTTCATAATGTGCAGATCATTCCGGATATGAGCGAAGAATCATTGAGTAGGATTCCGGTACCAAGACTTGCATTTATCGTTGCGAATCATTATCTGGAATCTGATATTGAACGCCTGCTTGCAATCAATCCGCAGATGCAGTTTGTTATTTACACATTAGATCTTGGTATCCTTGCAGAGACCAAGCTGATTTTTGACAAATTCGGTATTCAGAATATGGAAGCGTTACAGATCAACGTATCCAAGACAAATAAAGAAAATGTATTTGTTGCTCAGCCGGCACCATGGATCATTACAGGTGGGGCTGAATAGAATACAGATATTCAGAAATAAAGCCCCATTCTCCGGTAAGAGTTTCTTCTGTTTTATGAACAACGTAAAAAACAGAAGAAAGCCTGAAAAGGATGGGGCTATTTTACTTTACAGAGTAGAATTAGTTATGATTTTTTATAAAAAGTTT
>ULUO01024765.1_pt1 | contig 55073 bp, 52 predicted proteins | sample 1958611 | NCBI WGS metagenome assembly ULUO01 (sample SAMEA4835762, study PRJEB28245) | human gut metagenome | biome: gut microbiome; material: fecal sample | place: Denmark | collected 2008
CTGACCGAACAGACACGCCAGCAGCTTGAAATCGTGGCGGAACGCGCGGAACAAGCAGCACAGCCTATTCCCTCGGGGCTTCGTGTGGAAACGCCTGCCCCTGTAACTATCGGCAACCCCGTGCCCCGATATATTGCCGCAAAGGTGCTGCCACTCTCCGCACTGCAAAACATCATTTTTCAGACCGACGGCAATGCCGCCGGCATTGAACCGGACGGGCGCATCGTGCCCAAAGAACCGGGAACGCAAAGGGTGCATGTCATTCCAACAGGCGGCACACGGTATTACAAGACAATCAGCCTTACCGTCGTGGCTCCTGCCTTGCGCTTGTCTGCCTCTGACACGCTGCGTCTGGACGCTTCCGGAAACATACGTTTAACTTAACATTTTGAATAATGGCAAACCTCATTACTAACATACGGGACTGGTTCGACCGCCCCACAAGGTCTGAAATAATGACATTGGCGCGTAAGGCGTCAAGCAAGCAGGGGCTCAAGGTTACAGCTCAGCTGCTCCAGCAGACCGACACACTTACAAAAAAGGACATTGCGGACTGGCGCAGTGCCCACCAAATGGCCATTGACTACGAGAACCCGAACCGCTGCCGACTTTATGACATTTATGCAGATGCGGTTCTGGACGCCCACCTGTCCGGCTGTATCGGGCAGCGTAAGGGCAAGACACTTCAAAAGGACTTCCGTCTTGTGGGGAAGGACGGCAAAGAGAACACCGAAGCCACCACACTGTTGCAGCAGGAATGGTTCACGGACTTTATGGACCTTTGCCTTGACAGCCGTTTTTGGGGACCTACACTCATACAGCTGGGGGATATTATACACGACGAAGACGGCGTTATGCGCTTTGACGGCGTGGACCTTGTGCCGCGCAAACACGTCGTGCCTGAATATGGGGTCGTGGTAAGGTCGCCGGGCGACGACTGGCACAGCGGCATATCTTACACCGACGGGGACTTCGCCAACTGGGTTGTACCTGTCGGCAAGGGGCGTGACCTTGGCCTGCTGTTGAAGTGCTGCCCCTCCTGCATATCCAAAAAGAACATGCTGGCTTTCTGGGATATGTTCGGTGAAATTTTCGGACAGCCTATGCGTATCGCCCACACTTCAAGCCCGGACGAAAGCGAGCGCAGACGGATTGAGGAAGCGCTCCAGAATATGGGCGCGGCATTCTGGTCACTGTTCCCGGAAGGCACGGACATAGAGATTAAGGAAAGCAGCAGAGGCGACGCCTACAATGTCTATGACAAGCGTGTGGACCGCTGCAACTCGGAACTTTCCAAAGCTGTGCTGATGCAGACAATGACCATTGATTCGGGTTCCTCACTCTCACAGTCGGAGGTGCACCTTGAAATTTTTGAGCGTGTAACGGAAAGCGATGCCGCAATGGTGGCAAATGTGGTCAATGGGCGGTTGTTGCCGCTAATGGTGCGCCACGGCTTCCCTGTGCAAGGCTTGCGCTTCCAATGGAACAACGCGGCATCATACACCCCGGCCGAACAGCGAGAAATTGAACGCCTGCTGTTGGAGTATTACGAGATACCGCCGGAATACTTCACGGACAAATACGGCGTGCAGATAACCGGTGCCCGTGAAGCCAAGACACAGCCGGACCGTTTTTTCGACTAAGCCCCGCACCTGATGCCGGGCTGCGGGGCTCATATCGCGCGTTTAACCGTGCTTTGGGCGACTTGTATAGCGACGACCTCCTGCGCCTTGCAGAAGGCGATACGCGCCCCGATTTTGACGATACGGCATTCTTTGACGCTGCCGGCATGGTCTATAATGCGGGGCGGTTTGATGCGTCCATGCTGAACACTCCGGAAGCACGCAAGATGATTGCCGAAACGCTCCGCATACTTAAAACCGGGATTGATGCAGGGCTGCCGGTTGAAGTGCCGGAAGTCGTGCGCTATGCCCTCGAAAACAATGCTTTCATTTTCTCCGGGTTCAAGGCGTTTCACACGCTCCGCGAAGTCGGGTTGTCCCTGCTTACAGACAAGGGCGAAATAAAGCCTTTTGAGACATTCCGCCACGATGTGGAGAATGTGAACAAGCGGTATAACCATAACTACCTGTATGCAGAATATAATCACGCCGTAGGGGCTTCGCTAATGGCTTCACGCTGGCACCAGATTGAAGCGGACGGCGACAAATACGACCTGCAATACCGCACGGCCCAGGACGACCGTGTGCGTGAGGATCACGCCATACTGCACGGCACGACGCTGCCGCCGTCTGACCCGTTCTGGGGCAAGTATATGCCGCCTAATGGGTGGAACTGCCGTTGTACCGCCGTACAGGTCAGGAAGGGCAAATATCCGCTTTCTGACCCGTCTCTGTCTATGCAGAAAGGTGACAACTGCACCGAAGCCGCAAAACAGCAGATTTTCCGCTTCAATCCAGGCAAGGAACTGCAACTGTTCCCGCCAAAACACCCGTATTTCAAAGGTCCGAAAACAGAACAGTTAAAACAATCCATTGACGGCTACACCCCTGCTGAATGGACACCCAAAACAGTAGCCGAAGCAGAACAGTTTTACCATGACAAATTAGGCGTTAACTGTTCACTTAAAGGCTTCACATCAAAGCAAATGGAGCAAATTAAGGCTATTTTCCGAAGTGTTGAACGTCATTTTGAATGTTACCCGGAACTAAAAAAGAAAACGCAGTATGTCGGCACCATTCAGGGACGTGTAGATTTGCTTGTACAAAAGAAATTTCAAGAACTAAAAAAGGACTCCCGATACGGAAGCCTCGGGGACGACTATCTTATGGAGTATGCAAAGAAATTCATTAAAAGCTATAAAGTCGGCCCTTCAAAAAACACGTATGCTTATTCTCATGGAGCTTTTAGCGAGTGGGGACTGGCCGGCATTGCTTTTAACACTATGTGGAAAGGCGACAAAATAGACACATCGCTCGCAAATGATGTAAAAAGCAAATGGCACCCTGTCGGAACAGATACGTTAAAGGCTGTTTTTGACCATGAACTCGGGCACGAAATAGACCGACTTATCGGGCTGCGCAACAATTCCGATTTTTTGAAACTGTACAATGAAGAAAGATTAAAAGGCAAGGAGCATATTGTGGATAACCTTTCCTCATACGGCTATAAAAATGCGGCTGAATTTATTGCAGAGGCTTGGTCTGAATACCTCAATAACGAAAAACCGCGACCTATTGCGGTTGCGGTTGGAACTATAATAAAAAGATTGTATGCAGAAAAGTATCAAGATTCGGGCTCCACGTCAGCGACCACATAAACGCGCATTGTATCGCGTGAACTTGTCGGCTCAAATATATAACTGCCTTTTTGCCCCTCAAGTATGTGGTTATGGCTCTCTGCGCCGTCTTGCACTATCTCAATCGGGATAATGTCAAAAGCGGCACACGTCAAGCCATTTATAAAGTGCTTACAGTGCTCACACGTATATGGGCATTCCTCTATTTTATCTATAATCTTTGCCATGCCGCAAAATTACAATTTTTATTTGATTAAATAACAATTAAACGCCAATTAAATGCTCAACGCCAACGAATTAAAAACGGACATACTCAACGACCTGCGTGTGGAACTGTCAGAAGAGTTCGACCGAAACTTTGAGCGCAAAGCCTTTTTCTCGGACAAATGGAAGCCACGAGCATACGATTACCCCAAAGGTTCGCTCCTGCTCGTTACCGGTGCCATGCGCCGCTCCACGCAGGGGCGCGTTGAGGGCAACGGCGTGCGGTTCTCATCAGCTCTGGCATACGCAGCCATTCACAATGAAGGCGGCACCGGGTTTAAGCCTGTCAAGTCACACCAGCGCAAATCAAGGAAAGGAAAGGTTTACACGGTTCGCGCACATACCCGAAAATTCACAATGCCGAAACGCCAGTTTATCGGGGACGGTCCAGACACACAGCGGCTTATTAGGGGTGTAATTGATGCAAATCTGCAAAAGTTTAATTTATCATTAACCAACTTCATAAAGAAATGAGAAAAGCAATTTTTTTAGCCATTGCGGAAGCACTTTGCCCGGCAAATCCGTCTGACCCAAATGCCGACACTTCAAAAAACATAGTTCCGTATGTGGACTTATGGAATGACCAGGTAAACCTCCTTGGCGGCGGAACAGCCTTTGAAACGCCTGCGGTGTTCGTGGAGTTTGAACAAATAGACTGGAAACAGCAGAACGCAGGGGCACGCCGTGGCGAAGTTGCGGTGCGTCTCCACATCGTAACTCGTGCCGTATCTGCACACGGCTTTCATGATCAACGAATGGAGGAAGCTCTTGCCGTGTTTGACCTGATAAATGCAATCAACGCAAAAATGCAAGGTTTGCGCGGTGAAGGCTTTGCCGGCTTTCAGCTTACCACCTCCGCAACCAACCACAACCACGCTGAACTTGTGGAGAATGTGGAGCGGTTGGTAACATCTGCCCAGGACTGTACCGGAATGCGTCAGTTTACACGCGCTGTCGGCCTGTCCGCGGACATTTCAGCCACAAAGTAATACAGCAGCACCCCTGGCGGTTCAAAGTCCGTCAGGGGTGCCATTAAATGCCCTAATCAAATAGTGTAGGCGTGTTGTCTTGCCGGGATTGCTGTTCATTGTCCGGGGATATTCCCAAATAACTCAGGTAAGTGCGGTAACAGATACCAAACTCTGGTTCAATCCAATGCCGCCAAACAGCCCTGTAACATTTTGCCTGGTTCCCGGCTTCATAATGCAGTGCGGTGAGCGCTTTAATCTTTTTCGCTCTCGCTATCGTACTTTTATGCCGTTTGCTCATTGTCATTTGCCCGATTATTAGTACCTTTGCGCTATCCTTTTACATCGGGCGGCGTCTGTTTACTGTCTTCGGGCAAATGTGAGCTACGCTGCTTTTTTTATGCGCCTGTTTCTGCTTCCGGCTTTTCGGTTTCCTGCTCCGTTTCCACCATATCAACATCAGTTATGCCAAGTGGAATGTTACGCCACCCGTTGCCGGTTGTCTCATCACGGTACTGCGCACGGATATATCGGCGCGTTGCGGTAGGCATATAACTTTCTTGAATGATTTTAACGCCCTCCTTGAACTGGTCGTCGCTGCTTTCCTCAGCCATTTTCGCCAGCTGAAGCACACGGCTTGCATTGAGGTTGCCCTGCTTGTCCTTGCTCAACAGCCGGAGCACCGTATTTACAAGGGTCTTGGTCTTTTCGTCCGTGGCAAGGCTTTCTATGTACTTGCGCACCATTGCGATGCCGGTTTCCGCCATATCGCTCCAGCCGTCAACCGTATTGACACCAAGGGTCAGGCGCAGGCTGCTTTCAGAATTGGTGAAAGTGTGGCTGTACTGCCCGTCCTCCTTAAAGCCCACGACTTCTTCTTTCATTTCAAGAACGGTTTTGAAATTGCTGAAAACCGTGTCCTTCACCGTGCGTATGTCCTGGCTGAGTTTGCGAAGCTCCGGCACGGCTTGTGCCAGTTCCTCATCGACCAGTTGCTGATACGTTACGCGGGCAGCCTTGCGGCGTTCCGCTGCTTCCTTTTTCTCTTTGTCGGCCTTGTAGGCTTCCCATTCTTCCCGCTCTTTGGCGGTCATTGTTACCTGTTCACTCATTGTTTAACGGGTTTTAATTGATTATTAAATACTGTTTATTATTCGCCTTTATCCTTTTACACCGGCGCAGTGTCAGTTGTCGTAATCTTCGATGTCCGAGGCGGAAAATTCCAGTTTCCCGGCTTCATTCTCCGCCCAGTTTGCAAGTTCCCTGAGCAATTCAATATAAGCGTCTTGCTCCATATCGGCTGTTTCCGTTCTAATGGTGGCCGCCAGTCGTTGCAGTTCTTTGTCCATATTGCTTGTTACTTAATTCTATGCGTTGGTTCCATATCACACGCACAGGTAAATAAGTCCAAGGACAAACAGTTGCAATGCCTGTCCGACCAATCCTCCCAAAACGGTGGCTGCAATATCCAGCCAGTCCCATTGATTGCCATAGGCGTGGTCTTTATACTCCATACCCATGGCAATACCAAGGGCAAAAAGGAATGTGCCTACAAAGCCGCACAAAATGGCATACTTAAAATGCTTCTGCCTGTTGCTTTCTGTTATCCAACTCATTATTGATTATTTTAGGGGTATTATTCCACAAATACGTACTCGCCCTGAAGGACTTTAACTGGTTCACCATTACCCATTACCCAAACACCGCCTTTTCTTTTTTCTCCAGCAGGTGTTTTGATTACATCATGGATGCTGCCCGGTATTAAATTTGAAAACTGTGGACCAAAGGCCCTGCATTGAGTAATTTTAATTCTCTTATTCATATCGCTTTTAATTATATGTTGGTTCTACATCTTTGTCACCTAAAAACGCCTGCATAAGCATGGTACTTGCCAGCGCATCCACACTTTTTTTATCCTTGGTCTTGTTGTTGAATGCCGCTATAAGGTTTCGCAGCCGTTCCCTCGGTATCTTGTTGAAGTCGCTGTAACCGGAAGCACGGCACGCAATGCCTTTAATCTTGCTTATATTCTGTTCTTGGCTCGTTTCTCGCAACCAGCAGCCTATTGCCGCTATCAGTTGTTTTCTCATTTTGTCAAGCGAAGCGGTGCCGTCCTTATGGTTCAACTGTTCGCTCAGCTTGGCGCAGATGTCTATTAGCTGGTGCTGGCTGAGGTCCCTGCTGCTCTCCACGCCCCAACTTTGCAACAACGTGCTTTTTTGGTCCTCTGACATACCAAGTACACTGCAAAGGGTATGGAACTTTTTAAGCAGTCCACGGTGGATCTGGTCCATTGTCTTATTTTCTTTTGCCATAATCATTTTTCTTTTATTTGATTTAACCAGTATGCGTCAGCGCCCTCTTTCCAGATTATAAAGTCCTTGCCGCCCTCCCCAAGTTCCGGCACCTCGTAGCGTGATGTTACAAATGCCTTGTAACCCTCCACCCTAATTTTAATTTCAGCGTCATAGCGGATTGATACCGCGAGGTTTCCTTTAGGTTCTCCGTGCTTCTCTTGACTTATGAAAATGAAAAGTTTGTCCGGAAACTCATCTTTTAACTTGGTGTAGTCGTTCCATTTCCAGCCATGCAGATATTGCACACTGTCAATCACCACGACTTCTGGGCTTTTACGCTTGCGCAGCCTGGAGCGAAGGTCTGCCATACATTCCTTGTTGAGCAGAATTATTTGGCTGCCTACTTCCTCCATTCCCACACGTTCCCAAGCCTTTTGCAAGGACAGGCTCAAACCCTGTTCAAGTGAGTTATAAGCCACACGCCGAAACTTACAAAGATACTTGCAAAGCATCAGCAGGAAAGTGGTCTTACCGCTGCCGCTTCCTCCGAAAATCAGCCAAGCGCCACGCAGCTCAGGACGGCCAAAACTTGCCAGAAATGGCCCGTCAAAATCTGCCGTCTCGAACTGTGCCGCCAACACATTTTTATTGCTTATTGCTCTGCCCATATTGCCTTAAATCCTCTGTATTTTCTTATCTTTTACCACGACGCCACGGAAGCCACAGGCACGCACGACCTTGACGAATGCGATGTGTTTTGCTGCTACATCTTCGGTGGTATTGCCTGTTATAGTTACTTCTAAGAACCGAAGGCGTAAGCGTGTACGCGGTTTCAGCGTGAAGTCCACCGGTAAGTTATTTTCAAGCCATTGCCCCAGTGGCTCCGGCACCGCTTTCGCTTCAAGCCCTATGCTGAATTTGTAGTTCATCATTTTGCTTCTTTTCTAAACCAGCAGACTATGTTATTCACGAAGTCGCCCACGCAGTCCAAAAATTTCCCGAAGTCCTCCGTATTCACAACCACACGAACAATGGCCAGCGGCAAATAAATCACATACAATGCACAGACTGCTATACTTGCAACGGCAAACGCCATTGAAGCAAGCACTTTACTTAATACTCGGTTTCTCATAATGCACCCCCTTTCAAGGTCGCCCACACACTGCGCTTAACACGGCGAAGGTCGCCCTCACTTTCGTTTATAATTCTGTTAATGCCTTTATTATCATTCAGTCCGTTTGCCACGCACACAGCTGCGATGTCCTCGCTGTTCAATGCTGGCAGCTTTACGAACTTGCGCCCGATACGGCTGTATATTTCAGCATACCCCTTACGGTTCAGCCTTACACCGCGTTCAATGCGCTTTTGCAGGAAGCTGGTAGCGGTCAGGATTATGCCGCAGTGTCCCTCCAGCTGGTTATACAGGCTGATAAAGAAATAAAGCACCTGGTCGGTCAGTTTGTCCGCTTCATCAAGGATTATAAGGGGCGCATCCTTGCGTTTGAGGGTGTCCACTATATCGTCCATCATTTCGCTTACCGTCGTGCCGCTCACGCTCACGCCCATGCACTTTAAGAGTTTACCCATAAAGGTGCGGCGATTCCAGTACTCTGAACAGGTCAGGTGGTAAGCGTTGGCGTGTCCGGCGGCATAGTTCTTAATGGCTTCTGTCTTGCCGCACCCCGCTTCACCGGTAACGGCAAGCACCAGTGCATCAGCCTGAGTATTAGTCAGCGTGAAGGTCATGCACTCGTAAGCCTTGGTGTTAACGACCTGCCATCCCTCCGGCTTTCCGCCCGTCTGTGCGGCTATCGTGCGCCACATCTCGTCGCTGATAGTGTCCCATGAGCCAGCAAGCACCTTGCTGATTGTGGCACTGCTCACACCGTTAAGGCTGTTGGCTGCTTTGTTCTGGCTTCCCTTTTGGTCGCAATATGAGCGCAGCTGCTCACAAATCTGTTGTTTCTGTTCCTTTTGCATCGTTTATTTGTATTTAAGTTGTTGTTAAATCAGTATTTTAGAAAATCGAATAATCATCAGCGCGGTAGTCGCTTGTGTCCGTTGCCGCAGCACCTTGCGGAGTAACCGGGACTTCCACTGTTTTAACCTCTATGGCTTCAACATCTGCCGCTGCCAGGCGTTTCATACTGCGCTGGTCCTTGTGCTGTCCTTTGCTGTCCGTAATCAACAGACGGTCTTCTATGCTGCCACGCAGTGCCGGTGTGCTCGCTATCAGTTGCTCGGTCCGCTGGTAGTTCAGTGCCATGCGCTCTGCGGTCTGCTTTTCCAGCTGCTTATTGAAATCCTGCACACGTTCCAACTGCTCATAATCGCCCGGCTTGCGGTCTGCAAGTGCCATAGGCTGCACATACTTTTCTTTGAGCATATAGCGGCGTGTGCCGTCGTCATTCACAGCCAGAATTTCGCTGAGGTCGTCAGGGTCATATTTCACCGTCCAACGTTCTGCGGCGTGTTCGCGGAATGTCAGGTCGAAGCAGTCATAATCACGCTTGACACCTAAAATGGTCGGGCGCAGTCCGCAGCCCTCCAATGCGTTCTTGAAACCTGTTTCCTGCCCGAAGTTCAAGAGGTATTGTTCACGGCTCAACGGCAAACGGCGTTCAGGCGCCAGGTTGCTCATAAGCTCACGAATTTTGTCCACCTTGCACATTCTTTCCAGATACATTATTTCATCTATCTGCTTGCGCACGCCCTGCTCATCGGGGAACTGGTGGCGCAGTTTGTTCAACGCCTCACTGTTTGGCTGTTTCTTTGGATCCGTGGTTACACCGTAGCCGCTCCAGTTGTTGAACCTGTTGCAAAATGTGGTGTTCAAATAGTTGAAATATGCCTCTACGGGCTTCGCCTTGGCGTTCTTTACTCTTGCCGGGGTCAGTTTATCACCCATGACAGCATAAAGCGGCGACATAGCCTTAAATGCGTAATGGTCGCATTGTATTTGGTTGGATCGGAGCATTTCCCCGAACAGTTCCCGGCTGTGTACGGCTGCATTGCGCAAAGCTTCTTTTATCAGTTCCGGACATTCCTGCTTGCCGACTGCATAGCCTATCGGATAATCAATGCAAGGGTCAAGCACCACAACTATGGTAAGGCGGTTTGTGTAAGTCGTTATATTTCCGCGCTTGGTCTGCTTTGTGTCCTGGTATAACAGTTCCACAGTCCAACCGTCAAGCGTCCACATCAGGAATGGGGCGGTCGGACGGCTGCGCTTAACCTGCATTTCCTTGTTGTTTCGGAAGTTTGAAACGCCAAGACGACCGGCACTGACCACCACGTCCAGTTTTTCACGCCATACGCCCACGGCAGCCGGGGTTATCTCTTTCCACCCAATCTCACGCGCTGCGTGGTTGTAATAATCCGCCACACGCACATCAGTAAGGTTGTTATGGTGGCTCAGTATCGTGGCAAGCAAACTTTCCTGATCCTCAGTTACTACCTTGCCGGCATTGTTGTTCTGATACTTGCCGCTGATAAAGCACTCGTAACCGTCTGACAGATATTCAGTGAACTTCATTTGCAGACGGCGCGGGCTGCGTGGCAGGGAATGAGGGAAACGGTCTGCCAGATATTCAAGCGAATTGGCAGCCTTGCGCCAGAACTCGCCCAATGGGGCGCGTTTGTTACCGCTCTTGTTACGTTTACTCTGGCAGTCCTCAATACAACGGCGGAAGGCATTCATAATGGCGCAGTTGTTGGCGAGTTCCACCTGCTTGACCTCCGGCAAGTTCCTGCCGTCTGAAAGTTTATAGCTTTGGTAAAACAACAGGGCTGCGCCGTCCGGCTCTATGGTGTCCATAAACTCGCGGCTGTCCGCCTGTTCCTGCAAATCAGGGTAACGCCTGTAAACCTCTGTACGCCATTTGAGCGGCAAACTGTCCACGACAAACAAGGCTGTACGCCCGTTGCCACCTTTGCGCACCTGCTGAACCTGTCCCTTACGCACAAGCGCATTAAGGTTGGAGGTCGTTATTATGCGCCCGGTCAGTTCCGCATGGCTGATACAAACTTGTCCGTTAATCGTCTCCATATTTACAAGCTTTCAGCGAACAGTTGTATTTCAGTAAGTTGTGCAAGGGGGATGTTTTCCCATTTGCCCACACTCTCTCCCTTGCGGTTATACACCACCACATTGCCGGTGTCCTTATCTGCCTCCAGCTTCACACCATTGTCAAAGTTCTGGAGCATTAGTTTTCTGCCGTCCGCCGTAACATTGTGCAGGGTTTCACACTCTGGCAAGTGGTGCATCGGCTTGCCCTTATAGTCTCTTACCGCGACATAGCGGATTTTACGCGCCAGCAACGAATCCTTACGGTAGGTTAGCGCCATATACACAAAAGTTTCTGTACACTTGAACAGTTTAGCCAACTTTGTCTTGTTGGCTGCTGTTACGTCGATGTAACGTCTTGATGCTGTTTCCATATCCTTTTACTTTATTATAAATCTGTGTTTTACTTGCCCACCTGCCCATTTTTTTGTACTTTTGGCAGTTGTTATGGTAGTAACACGTTGCAAAGATATGGATAAAATTTTAACCACGAAAGTATTTTGGAAAATAATTTAACCATAAAAGAAAGAATTTTATCCTTTCTTGAATCCCAGGGAATCAAGAAAGTTGATTTTTTTGAAGCCACTGGCATACAATCCAGCAACTTCAAAGGCAAAAATATGTCTTCACAACCAGGAGGCGATATGCTTGTTAAGGTCTTAACCATTTACCCGAATTTATCAGCAGAATGGTTGCTCAGAGGAGAGGGGGAAATGCTCAAAAGCCTTTCAAATCAGGTCGAAAATAAAGTCATAAAAAAAGAGAATAATAAAGACTCTGAATTACCGCACACGATATTAGACAAATTTTTAACCACCATTCAAGGACAGGCAGAAGAAATAGGGGTATTAAAGGCGCGGATAAAAGACCTTGAGCAAAGATTGGGGAAAACTGCCGGCGATGTCAACATTGGGGCTACTGCAAATGTCGGATAATGGGGCTTTCACCTGCGTTCACCCTCGTACCTCATACCACACCATTCAAGCCCTTGAAATAGGACGTTTATGCTGTTTTGCCCTCTTTTTTGAGCTATTAAATACAAAATACATTAAAAATCAACAACTTAAACAGACAATAAATATATTATTTAATGGTTCATTTTTGGCATTAAAGGGGTGTTTATCGCCAAAAAAACGCCATTTTCAAAACAAAATACGGCATTAAAGGGGTGCGAACATATCCCGAAAATGACACCCAACTGTATGCCCAACTATGTATCCAACTCCATTTTATGGTACGAAACGAGCAAAAGTTCACAGCCACTACCCTACCATTTTAGCCGTCAAAAAGTAGCCATATTCAGTCTCCATTTAATACCTGATTAAACACCAATAAACACCGGCATTATAGCCGTCTGGGCAAACACGCAGAGCATTCCCCTGCCCTCCCCTACTCAATCGGCACAAACAGCCACATAAAGCCCAGAAACCGCGCCTTTTGCGCCTTTCAGTCCTCTGCCACTGGTATTCTTGCCATATACGGAAAAGCGGCAGCAGTGAGCCATAAAAAGCCCATTGCTACCGCTCAAATTAAAGCCAATTAAAGCCGCATTAACCCAGGATTAAACGATCATTAAATGGTCGCGTTCAAAAATTAAAGCCGGATTGAAGCAAATTCAAGTTTTTGCACGTTTCGTTTTTCCAAGCCAGAGCATCAAACAAGCCACAAACGCACACCATATCAGCGCATTACAAGAATTTCAAGCACACAACCATTTGCTCACTTCGTTTTTATGCCCATAAATCTTTTTTGTATGAGAAAAAACTACCTTTTAGTTGCATTGTTTGCTATCCTGTCACTTTCAGTCGGCGCACGCGAAAAACAGGACGGATGGAAACAGTTGGGCACGGGCACATTCTGTGACGACATGTTCTCGGCTATTGACGAAAGCTTCCTCGCCACATGGGATGTGGAGATAGAAGAGAGCGAAACAACACCTGGCTACTATCGCCTTGTCAACCCGTTCGGCAACGGCAATTGCCCATACTTCGGTGACAAAAACAAATTTAAAGCCAACGACCTTTATATCCACGCCGAAGACCCAGAGCACGTGTGGATGGAATGGCAGGACATGGGCTTCAGTGTCAGCAACTATGGCGGCGTGTCTGTCAGCTGCATGGTAGGTCTGTATATTCACAGTGAAATATTCACATTTGAGGATCTTCTCAATCCCGACTATGGTATCGAGTTCGGCAAACTCGCCGACGGGAAAATCACCTTCCCCGACAACGAGATGTACTACCTTCAGATTGCATTCGCCAACTATCTTGAGGGCGTACCAATGAACGGCAACACGCACAACAAGTTTCTTGTAACGATTCCTGCTCAGGACGGAGTCGACGAAATAACCGTTGACGAGCAAGGCACTCCAGAATATTACAACATGCAGGGCATGCGTGTTGACAATCCGACACCGGGCTGCCTCTACATTCGCCGCACTGGTTCAAAAGTGGAAAAAATCATCGCCAGATAAGCAGGGCGACAATCAAACATAACCTTATCACAATAATGCCGGACGGCGTGTTTCAGCAACATGCCGTCCGTTTTTTTGTCAATACGAAAAACAAGTACCTTATGCAGCATAATAACAGCAAAACCGCTTGGAATATCAGAAACGGCATCCGACCGCGTGAGCGCCGCCGCTGGCATAGGCATGCACGCCGGCTGAAGGGAGCCTGCCAACGTTGACATTGTCTTTTGCGCAAAGTGCAATATATTCCGCCATTCCAACAACGCTTTTTTAAATTGAGCCGTATTAAGAAGGTAAGTGAATAAAAAAAAGGGTCGCAAATTGCGACCCTTTGGTGATCCGCCTGGGGCTGGATAATATCGTTGTAACTAAATCGTTTTCAGAATATTGTAACACCGTTCTATCCGTTGTTTACGAATTGCACACGGCACAATTTCAATGTTCTTTCCCATTGTTTCCATTGGGTAGTATAAAGATAAGTAAAATTATATTGAATGACAATATAGAGATATTTTTTTAACGTATTACAATGATGCATAATACTTATTCATTTCATCTCGGCTCTGCATTAAATTAAACAATATGTCATCTTTAGTGATTTTGGAAGAATGTCCACACATATCTTGCCTAATTTCAAGCATCAAATTCAACCAAGCATCCATTAATGATTTAAGGCTTCCAGGATGATTAGTAGAAATTTCAAAAAAATTATTGTAGGCAAAAAATACTTTATCAGAACCATACAAAAGAATATCTTTCTTTAAATCAACCATCTGTTCTGCTAAATTATCATTTGGCACGTTGTTTCTCTTAGTATCCTTTAGAATTTTAAAAAACATATCTACAAGCCCTGCATATGCATGGTATTTTTTATCGGACAATTGGCTTTCCATTATTTTTATACGCTCCGTTTTACGATGTATCACATAGCCCAAAATGGCAACTATTGCAGGGATAAGAATCGCTAATACTGCAAGAATAATATCTTTGAAATCGGTCATCTTATTGATATTAAAATTTATTATAAGTAACAACCTCAAATGTTTTGTTCTTCCACTCGATTTTTTCTTCTTGGGAGTTGGTGATGACGAGGAGGTTGTCGCAATGGAGTTCTTCGGCAGCTTCGACGAGGGCATCGAGTTCGCGTTTTCGGGTTTTCTCGGAGGACATATCGTAGCAGACTTGTATAAGTTGTTCTGCTTTTGAGCCTTTTCGGGTGACGAAATCAATCTCTTTGTCGTTGCGTGTGCGGTAGTAAAATAGAGTTTTGCCTGGAATATATCCGCGATGAAGCAACTCTACAAACACTTGGTTCTCCAACAGTCTGCCGAGGTTTTCACTGAGGTTGAAAGCCGTGCTTTGCACAAAGCCGTTGTCAACGACATAAACCTTACTTGGTGCTTTCTTCATCAACTTCATCTTGTTGTTGAAACGTGGAAGATAGAAGAACAGATAGGGCTCTGCCAGATAATCACAGAATTTTTTAGTTGTCGTTACGCTTGACAGTCCCAACTCCGTAGCAAGTTCATTCGCCGAAATCGGATTACAGAAGTTAGAGAGAAGGTACGTGGCAAGATTATACAAATCAGTCGTGTTCCTGACCTTATGGCGTTTGGCAACGTCTTTCAGCAATATGGAGTCGAAAAGAGTTGACAGGTAGCTTTTAGTAATGTTGCGAGACTGAATAGTTTCGGGATAACCACCGTTACGCATATAATCGTCAGCAACGACAACAGCCTGTGCCGACTGCTCTTCAAGATTGGGGTTGACATTCCTCCAGCGCATCGTTTCCTCAAGGCTGAACGGCAGCATCTCAATCTGGAGATACCGACCTGTCAATACCGTTGCCATCTCACTGCTCAACATTTTGGCGTTGCTACCGATAATAATCAAATTTTTACCTCGGCGATACAGCTTATTGACCCATAAATCCCAATCAGGCAGGTTCTGGATTTCATCAAGCAACAGGTATTCATAGCCCGGATAGACATCATCAAGCATCTGCATTACCAAATCCTCGTCCCAGTTTTCAAGCAGAAGATTATCATCAAAATTGAGATAGGCGAAGTTCCTACCCTGCAACATAAGCAATGCAAACACAGACTTACCGACGCGACGAGGACCCGTAATCAATTTGATTAACGGATTTGAGAGCAATTCATCAAAATTATATCTGGTGTCTCGCTGCTGATAGGGACGTGCCATCAGCTCATCACGCTCAGCCCTTTGATTGAGGATTATATTTTTCATTCCGCAGTCGTATTAGGCAGCAAAGATAATCAATTTTATCCAACAAATCCACTGTACTGGATAAAATAGTGCGTTTTTTATCCAATAAAAAAAGATGTATGTTGATTAGAATAAGAATACGGGTCAGTAGAAATTTAGTGGGGATAAATTTCTACTGACCCAACAAAACTGTTCACGCCGAAGGCTGTTCACGAATTGCACACCGCCATACCTCACAATGTTCACTATTCTGCCGGATAGGGGTATTACAAAAATCGCTAAAACTGTTTTAGTTTCAGCGATTTGCGGCATCTTGCCGATTTGTTCTGTGATCCGCCTGGAATCGTTAAACTCCGACGCTGTATGCTGTGAATCAATGCGTTATCAAAGAGGTCTGTAAACGACTCACTTATCTATCACGCTCATACTTCAATGTTCTTCACCGAATTTCAAAATCCGGTATTGCAAAGTTACTAATTCTTTTCCAAACTCCAATGCGCCAGAGCGTTAAAAATGCTTAGGCTCTTTAAGTGGGGTCATAGGGTTCAAGATACTAATTAGATACTGTAAAAAGAAGGGTACTGGTAAGCGGTAAAATGATTTTAAGGTGTTCACGTGTAGGATTACTTGATACCACCGCTTTAATCAAGTATAATATTAAGATTGTTATTTTGAACTTTGAGAAGTTATAGGAATATAGGGACTCAAATTCCAATTCTTCCATAATAATCCAAGTGGACACAGTTCATTTTCTTTCGCTCTTAGCCAAGGTTTTCTAAGGCATTTATCTACTGATGGATTTAATTTTTCGTCTGGATGTATCTTAAAACTATTTTGACACCACGGATACAATGCACATTGAAAACTTGCATCGTGAAGAATTTTGTAGATTTGATGAACAGATTTCATAACTTCAACACTCCATCCATTTTTGCCTTTCGGCTTAATCGTAAAATATTCTTTCTGTTTGTTTTTCATCATAGGAGTTCCAAGATTATTTACAATCTCAGAAAATAGATTACTTGAGGAAGCCGGCGAATCTGCAATTATATCTAATAAATACGCTGGATGCTGTTGTCGTATTTTTATGGCATTATCGATAATTATGTTAACCCATTCTTGATAAGCTTCATGTAATTCAGGATGTTCTGGGGTTCTGAAATATGATTTTAATTTAGAACGCGCTTCATTAGCAATATTCTCATAGAAGTCAGAAATACCTATATTGTTATTAACTTTTGCATTCTTTAATTGATGATATATATCTTGAGGTTTTATTGGATTATATTGCTTTTCTTTGAATTGATGGAGCATTCTAACAAACACATGTCCCGGATTTGAAAACATTAATGAACAGTCTGCTAAGGCTAATACATTCAATGTTTTTGCTCCAAACTCAGGATATATAGAACTTGCAACTTTTTCTGCTGAAGAATAAGGATAATCATCTGAGATTTCATACCCTTTGCAACAAAATCGTTCCATAATATAAGCAATGCTTTCTTTTATAGCATATGCTCCAAAAGATATAAAATCATCTTCATTAGCCTGTAAACATACGGTTGTTATGTTTGGCATATTCTGCTCTTTACCAAATTCTAATTCATTATCATCATAAGAAACAATAACATTATCTAAAGATTTGATTGAACTATCCCAATCTCCTAAGGTCAAATTTTGTATTTGCTCACTGAGTCTAATATTATCTTTGTTGTCAATGTATATATAAGGTACTTCAAATTCTTGTCGCCCCTTTTCGTATATATCATTTACTACACTTTGTATATACTCTCCATAGGCATAACAGGTAGTGAGTCCATATGTGGTGGTAATATCCTGTAGAAAATGAATATACTCATGGAAAAATAGCGAGAAATCCTTCTCGCTCATTGTATTTAAATCAATATCACCATCTATTTTTAGATACATTTCAAAAAAAGCTGGGATGTATTCACCTCGATTTGCATTTTGTCTATAGTCCATAGTATTGATATTATCTATTTATGAATTATATTATTAAGCGACCTTTTGCTATGGTATAATACAGAGATTTTTTTATTCTCTCATGCTATATTTAATTAAAAGTTCTTTCTATTATTTGGAGTTTGGCTTGCGACGGCTCTTCGTAGGCGTTGCAGGCGGCGAGATAGTTTTTCAGTTCGGTGAAGTCTGTACCATAGAGGTTGTCGCTGAACTGATGGAGTTTGGTCATTACGTTGATATATGCCATCGGGTCTTTGTGACGGGTAAGTTTGCGTAATGCCAATATGTAATCCTCTCGGAACACGGTCGGCACGATTATTCTTGACTGGTCGGCACGAACAAACTCGGCATTCATCATCACACGGGCTATCCTTCCATTGCCATCGTTGAAAGGATGCACTTCGCTAATCATGAACATCATGAATATTGCACGAGCAAACGGGTCAGTCAGGGCTGAATAGTACTTGAAACCTTGTGAAAGCGTACCTTTTACCAATTGATAGTCCACGAATTCAGTCTGACCTGCACGGTTATTTCTCATTTTGAAAACACCGGGATTCATGTGCGGTCGCCCTTCCAACAATATGGTATGGCGATGGCTTAATATTGCGAACAGTTCTTCGGGAGAAGTGGGGACACGCCTCATCTCTGTACGGTTGGAAAGTATCTTGAATGTGCCAAGAATATCATGCGAGTCCTCATCACGCCTCGGCATAGGTATTCCTGAGTCAACGATTTCTTTCGCTTCCTCTATGTCAAACTCTGTGCCTTCTATGTAGTTGGAAAAATAGCTCTCGAAGAATGAAAACAACCGGAACGAGTCCTCATCGGTATTGCGGTTATTTCGTATTACAAAGTAACGGTCTTTTATTGTGTCAAATAAAATTTCAAATAGTCCAACCCGGTTCGCGTCAAACGGATTCCCGGATGCACGGGCTTTTGCCGAATCTGTGGACAATACTCTGGCATCGTGGGTGGACAGCAAAGCGGATATGATGTTGTTGATTTTGGAAAATTCATCGGCCATACCTAATTCGTTGGCTACTTCTCGCAACTCATCGCGGTACTGATTCAACCGTTCTTCGCCTCCTGTCAGCAACAGTTGTTCCAGTTTGTTCTCAATTACGGAAATAGGCAACACCCTCGACTCATCTCCTGATTTTCGAGACAGCTGCATATTTTCGAGCATATAACGGTGTTCTCCCGATATGTGCATACCCATAAACGGTATATCATGCGCTGTCGCTTTCGGACCTTTGACAAAATTGAGTATGATACCCGGTAAATCGGTGACACGCCGTGTTGTCGAGTTTGTAAGGAAGAAATCACCGGTGGATGTAGGGCGCATCTCCTTTGCGCTGCGATGGCTGATCAAGGCGTTTGGATAACGATACGCTAAAATCTCGATAAGATTGCGGCGCACTATATTTGCAGGGCTGTCAATCAAGTTTGTCGTGTATATACGAGGAGCCAGCTTGCGCAACTCTCCGTCTTTCTTCTTTTTAGAAATCACACGGGAAATATTCGGGTCTGACGAACCGAATATAATCTCTTTTTGGGTGTCAACTTTAACTGCCATACAAAAAAACACGATTAAGAGAATACAAAGGTATAAATTTTTGCGATTATAACCTCGCATTTTACAAAAAACTGCGATTACGAAGACTTAAAATTTGGAATTATCTCGATTTTTATTCAATAAAAATGCTGTATTGGATAAAATCGGACTTTTTTATTCATTATAGCTCAAAATTGAGCTGCATGTTTTTCTCGTATTCCTCGGCGGGAGGCGTAACGTAGCATCTACGGTTGGCAGCACCACCTGTGCCAGTGCCTGTAAGTAATCGTTTTCCATACCGCAAAGTTCGGCATAACATTTGGATGCCTAAAATTTATCCCCACTAAATTTCTACTGACCCATATATTCCGCCATTCCAACAACGCTTTTTTAAATTGAGCCGTATTAAGAAGGTAAGTGAATAAAAAAAAGGGTCGCAAATTGCGACCCTTTGGTGATCCGCCTGGGGTTCGAACCCAGGACCCCATCCTTAAAAGGGATGTGCTCTACCAGCTGAGCTAGCGAATCTCCCTCTAACGTCAATCAGTTTCCTGATTGCGAGTGCAAAGGTAATACCGTTTTTTCTATTGTGCAAATTTTTCGGCAAGTTTTTTCAAACTATTTTTCAATCCGTGCCGTCAACCCGCTCGTTTTCAACAGATTCTCTATATCTGCCTCCGTACGGCTGAATGGTCCGGAATGCTCCAATTTGAGCGACGACATCGCGGCTGCGAAGCATCCGGCATCGGCTATCGAAGCCCCGCAAGCACGCTTGTAGAGATAACCTGTGGAATACGTGTCGCCACAACCGGTTGCATCGACCACCTCCCGCGTCGGGAATGCCGGAACAATAGCAAATTCGGTGCCGTCATAAATCACAGAGCCATAACTGCCGAGCGTGATGCATACTTCCTTCACGCCCCACTCCGCAAGCGTGAGCGCCGCCGCCTTCACGTCGGTATGCCCCGTGAGCGACTCAATCTCATACTCGTTCACTTTAAGGATGTCGATATAGCGCAGATAGTCGCGCTTGTTCTTCCAGTCGATTGGATACACCTTCTCGCCGCGCACTTCGCGCAGATAGCCCTGGGCATCGACCGACAGCGTGCCTTTTGCCGACAGCATCTCGAACACGTCGAGCGAGAAGTCGTCGGCGAGCAAGGAGCCGAGATGATAGATGTCGGCCTCTATTCCCTGAAGCGACTGCGCCGTGAACGGGTCGGCCTTGGCGAGCACCCGCTGGGTGCGGTTGTTTTGGTTCTCGCCGTATTTGTTTTCAAAAAACACGGTGTGGCGAGTGGGCAGCACCACCACATCGACTCCGAGAGCGCGGATGTCGTCGACCGACTTCATCTCCGACTGCGCCACCGCCGTGACGAGTTGGAAATTGGCGTCAGGGTTGAGATTGTGGATGCCGTGGGCAAAATAAAACGATGTGCCGCCCGGCATCTCCACCTCCGATTTCGGCGTGATGATCTTGTCGAGCGTTATATGTCCGATACAACAGATTTTTTTCATTCTCAAATATTTATACAGACCGCGCATTGACCACAACACACAGTCGGCTCTATAAGTTGTTATTTAAAAATAGCGTCATAGATGCGGCGTGTGGCGCCAAGATTGTCGCGGATATATCCGCCGGCAATCTCACCATGCTTCTTAAGGTATTCGCCGTCGGAAAGCAGGCGGTTCATCACCAACGCGTATTCATCGCCTCCCGACACCGTAAACGCGCCCTCAAGGGCTATCAAATCGCGTGCCTCCTTAAACTTGCCGTACTTCGGTCCGAACACCACCGGAATACCGTAGACCGCAGCCTCGTTGATGTTGTGGATGCCCACACCGAATCCTCCGCCGACATACGCCACCGTGGCAAAACGATAGCTCTTCGACAAGATGCCATAGCAGTCGATAATCAGGCAGTCAGCTTCGGCTGCCTCTTCGGGCGTGGTCTTGGTGTAGCGCACGGCGGGACGTTTCAACCCAGTCAGAATGCCGGATATGCGGTCCTCTGAAATCTCATGCGGAGCCAGCACCATCTTCATTTCCGGATGCTTGTTGAAGTATGGGATAATGAAATCCTCATCAGGCTGCCACGAACTTCCGACAAACAGCGTGAACGCACCGCGGGAGAACGACTCCACGACCGGCAGGTCGGTGTGGTCCTCAAGGATGTCGGTCACACGGTCGAAACGCGTGTCGCCGGCAACAACCACATTGTCAACTCCTATCCCAGCGAGCAGCGCGCGCGACTCCTCGTCCTGCACAAAAAGCATGTCGTAGCAGCCAAGCATGCGGCGGAATGTCGCTCCATACCATTTGAAGAACGCCTGTGTGGGACGGAAAATGGCTGAGATGATATATGTCGGGATGCCCCGGCGCTTCAACTCCGAGAGATAGTTGCCCCAAAACTCATACTTCACAAAAAACGCCGTCTCTATCTTTACCGCGTCAAGGAAACGGCGCACGAGCGACGGCTTGTCCATCGGCAGATAGCACACCACATCGGCGAGAGGATAGTCCTTGCGCACCTCATAGCCCGACGGCGAGAAGAACGTGAGCAGAATCTTCTTTTCCGGCGTATGCTTTTTTATCATTTCCATCAGCGGTCTGCCTTGCTCGAACTCGCCGAGCGACGACACGTGAATCCAGATGCAAGACGCCGACGTGTCGACCTTTTCGGCAAGGATGCCGAAGGTCTGCGCCTGACCGGCCTTCATCAGCCGCGCCTTGTTGTTTCGCGTCGCCGCAATCCCCACGGCTGTGGAATAGAGCGAGATGCCGAGATTGTAAAATAGATTCATGCCTTTTGGTGTAAGTTGTGTGTATATAACAATAACGCCTTGCGCAGCCAAACACTGCACAAGGCGTTGATTGAAAAATCGTTTATTCCGGTTGCTTTATGTTCTCTATGCCGCGACGGATACGGCGGATTGTCTCCTCCTTGCCGAGCAGCTCTGTGATGTCAAACATGTGCGGACCTTTACATTCACCGACCACCGTGAGGCGGAAAGCGTTCATCACATTGCCCATATGGTAGCCGTTGTCAGTGATCCATTTAAGCACAATCTCTTCCGACGGTGCCGATGTGAAGTCACTAATTCCCTCAAGCACGCCGATAAGCTGTTCCATCAATTGTGCCATACCGTCTTTCCAACGTTTGCGCACGTCCTTCTCGGCATAAGTTGTCGGAGCCTCGAAGAAGAAGCGTGACTGCTCCCACAAATCGCGCACAAAGTTGATGCGGCCTTTCACGAGAGCCACCACACGAGCCACGTAGGCGGCATCGGCGTCGGCATGCCCGTGTTCGGAAAGAATTGGCATATAGAGCTTCGCCAAATCGGCGTCACTCATCTCCTGCAAGTATTTATGGTTAAACCACTTACCTTTTTCAAAGTCGAACTTTGCGCCACTCTTCGAGCAGTGCTCGAACGAGAACAGGCTGATAAGCTCGTCCATCGACAGGATTTCCTGGTCATTGCCCGGATTCCATCCGAGAAGAGCGAGGAAATTGATTACAGCCTCAGGAAGATAGCCCGACTCGCGGTAGCCTGAAGAAATCTCACCTGTCTTAGGGTCTTTCCATTCCAACGGAAACACTGGGAAACCGAGACGGTCGCCGTCGCGCTTCGACAGTTTGCCCTTGCCGTCGGGCTTGAGCAACAGCGGAAGGTGAACGAACGACGGCATAGTGTCAGCCCATCCAAACGCCTCGTAGAGAAGCACGTGAAGCGGCGCCGACGGCAACCACTCCTCGCCACGGATCACGTGGGTGATTTCCATCAGATGGTCGTCGACGATATTGGCAAGATGGTAGGTTGGCAGATCGTCCGCCGACTTATAGAGCACCTTGTCGTCAAGAATCGAAGAGTTGATCACCACTTCGCCGCGCACAAGGTCGTTGACTTTCACGTCACGGTTTGGCTCGACAAGGAAACGCACCACATACTTTTCTCCGCCGTCAATCATGCGCTTCACATCTTCGGCAGGCAGCGTCAGCGAGTTGCGCATCTGCATGCGGGTGTGTGCGTCGTACTGGAAATTCTTGATTTCCGCACGCTTCGCCTCCAGTTCCTCCGGAGTGTCGAAAGCCACATAAGCCTTGCCGTCGTCGAGCAGCTGCTTGACATACTTCCTATAGATGTCGCGGCGCTCCGACTGGCGGTAGGGACCGAAATTGCCGCCCTCGCGGACTCCCTCGTCAAATTTTATTCCCAACCAGGCGAATGCCTCGTTTATATAATCTTCCGCTCCAGGCACAAAGCGATTGGAGTCGGTGTCTTCGATGCGAAGTATGATGTCGCCACCATGACGGCGGGCAAACAGGTAGTTGAACAATGCCGTGCGGACTCCTCCAATGTGGAGAGGACCCGTTGGCGACGGTGCAAAGCGTACTCTGACTTTTCTTTCCATTTTGCTGACTGTTAATAAATATAATGCAAAATTAGCAATTTTTTTTCAGCCATTACCTATTATGCATTCAAAAAGGCTATACGGCTTCCGTTTTCACGATTTTTTCTTACCTTTGCCATATGAGAATTTTCATTACATTTCTACTGGCAACAGTCATCGGAGCAACGGCTTACTCTGTCGATTTCCGTCTGCGCGACTTCAACGGCGACGACTTCCGCATCGCACAGGTGAAAACGGAGCTGACACTCGTGTTTCTTTACAATTCCGACTGCGACGCATGCCGCAAAGGTGCGGCGCAGATTGAAAAGTCGGCTACGGTCAACTCTCTGACGACGGCAAAAAAGCTGAAGGTGGTGAGCGTGGCAATGTTTGAAGACGGCGACGGTTGGAAACGCAAGGCCGCGACATTTCCCGACTCGTGGAAGCACTGCAGCGACGCCTACGACGAGCTGATGGAAGGCGATGCGCTGGAGTTTGAGACCGTCCCTGCATATTTTGTGCTCGACGCCGCACACGAGGTCGTGGCTTCCGACGTGTCGTTCTCCGCCGTGGAGCGCTTTCTGAAAGAGAAACTATAAAAACACACTTTAGAATCGTCCATAATCGCAAATTTGATTAATGTCGTTTGTCAACAAGCTATTCCACTGAAAAATTTTGTAAATTTGCATTGTCACTTCAATTTTAGAGACCCATGACTAAACTGACCGTACAGGACACCGTTATCAATCTCATCAATGTAAATGGGAATGACTATATTTGCCTTACCGATATGCTCCGCGCAAAAGACGGTGATTTTTTCATCACCGACTGGTTACGCAACCGCAACACTCTGGAATACATAGGAATTTGGGAGAATGTGTACAATCCCAATTTTAATTATGGCGAATTCGCCATAATTAAAAGCCAAGCAGGCCTCAACAGCTTCAAAATAAGCGTAAAGGAATTTGTGGCAAAGACAAATGCCATAAGCCTTCAAGCTAAAGCTGGACGATATGGCGGCACATATGCACATCAAGATATTGCTTTCGAGTTTGCAATGTGGATTAGCCCCAAATTCAAAATATACATAGTCAAGGAATTCCAACGTCTCAAAGAAGAGGAGCAAAAGCAACTCGGATGGTCAGCCAAAAGAGAATTGTCAAAAATCAACTACCGCATACACACCGATGCTATAAAACAAAATTTGATTCCTTCAGAAGTAACAAGAAGCCAAGCAAGTCTAATATACGCCAATGAAGCAGACGTATTGAACGTGGCAATGTTCGGTCAAACGGCAAAGCAATGGAGAGAGTCAAATCCAACTCTCAAAGGCAACATCAGAGACTATGCCTCTATAAACGAGCTTATCTGCCTATCTAACATGGAGAATATAAACGCCGTGTTGATTGAGCAAGGGCTTTCGCAAGGCGAAAGATTGGTAAGGCTCAATCAGATAGCCATCCATCAAATGAGCGTATTGGAAAGTGAAGACTCCAGCACGCGAAAATTGCTGAAATAACGCCATAGCTCATAGATTGCAACGCTTATTCTCCGCCGTGAAGCGCTTTCTGAAAGAGAAACTATAAAAACCTACTTTTAGACTACCTTTTAAATCCCCGCCACAGGATTTTTTTATGTAACTTCGCAGAAAATTATTCACTATATGAGAAAACTGATTTTCACCATATTGATTGCAGCGGGATGCCTGCAGGCTGCCGCCGAGAGAACTGTACCGTTTTTCGACACGTCGCGCCCCGACAAAGTGATTGCGCTCGGTCTGCGTGCCGGCATGAACTCATCGGGTGTGGCGACCAACTATATGGACAAGCAGCCTGAACTCATACAGAGCAATTTTTATTGGCACTCAGGCGTGCAAGTTGGCGCCATCGCCGACCTAAGCATCCGAAAGTTTCTTGCCATAGAGGTGGGCTTGTTCTGGGAACGACACGGATACGACGCGGCGATGATGGCTGCGACTGCCGAGGAGGACTATATGGGAAGCCAGTTCACGCGCGTGCGCTACAACGATATCCACATACCGGTGCTTATGTCGTGGCGTTTCAACATTCTGCCACAGGCTGTATGGTCGGTCGACTTAGGTCCGTATTTCAGCTACGGTTTGTCGGGGACAAAGAAAGCCGACTCCTACATTGCATTCGGCGAGGAGGACGGACAACTGGTGTTTGACCACAACATCAGCAATCAAAAATATTTCAAAGCCGACCCGAAAGACTTCCTTGCCGTCAACCGCTTCGACGCCGGCTTGAAAGTGGGAACGGGTCTGGCGTTTTTCAGCCACTACACAATCAGCGTATATTACCAACGCAGCGTTAAAAACAATGCCAAGGACTTCGACGGAGGCGCCGACTACCGCCTGCGCAACTGCTCTTGGAGCGTAAACATCGGATACAATTTCTGACAACACTCTTTTTTCAACAAGAAAATTTATCTAAACCGGCACATCCTTTTCGGAATAATTTTCTACCGTTTTTCGTATGATAATTCATAACTTTGCCGATGGAAACAATAAAAATCCATTTCAATGGCTAAGATTTATGAAGATTTGACCAAGTTGGTGGGACACACTCCCCTCGTTGAACTTGGACACGTGGAAAAAGCGGAAAATTTGAAAGCCCGTCTGGTGGCTAAAGTGGAATATTTCAACCCCGGCGGCAGCGTAAAAGACCGTATCGCGCTGGCTATGATCGAGTCGGCTGAGGCCGACGGATCGCTCAAGCCTGGCGCTCAGATTATCGAGCCTACAAGCGGCAACACTGGCATCGGATTGGCATGGGTGGCTTCGGTGAAAGGTTATCGGCTGACACTGACAATGCCCGAGACGATGAGCGACGAGCGCAAAAAGCTGCTGCGCGCCCTCGGTGCAACCCTGGTGCTGACTCCGGGCGCTGACGGAATGAACGGCGCCATCAAGAAAGCCGAGGAGCTGCGCAATGCCAACCCCGGATCGGTGATACTTCAACAATTTGAGAACGATGCCAACCCCGCAGCGCACCGGCGCACAACGGGCGAGGAAATCTGGACGGACACCGACGGAGAGGTCGACATCTTCGTTGCCGGAGTAGGAACAGGCGGCACCGTAAGCGGCGTGGCAGAGGCTCTGAAAGCCCACAAGCCGGAGGTGAAAGCTGTGGCTGTGGAGCCTGAATCATCGCCGGTGCTGTCGGGAGGCAAGCCGGGTCCCCACAAAATCCAGGGCATCGGTGCCGGTTTCAAACCCAAAAACTATCACAGCGACGCCATCGACACCGTCATCCCCGTCTCAAACGAAGACGCTTTCAGCGGTGCGCGCCAGTTGGCTAAACAGGAAGGTCTGCTCGTGGGCATATCTTCAGGAGCTGCATTCTCTGCAGCTTTGAAACTCGCCAAGCAGCCCGAAAACGAAGGAAAGACAATCGTAGTGCTGCTCCCCGACACCGGCGAGCGCTATCTGTCGACACCTCTGTTCGTAACCGAATAGCAGCGGCCTCAACAGCCTACCGCAGAAACAATCAAGCAGGAGACAAGCATATTTTGGTGCTTTTCTCCTGCTTTCGTAAATATAAGGCACGAATAAATATTCACAATACCACAATTACACAACGTGCTTTGTGGAATAATCCCACTTTTTTTTACGATTTATTCAAATATTTACATTCAAAAATAGTACTTTTGCAGAAAACATTTATACTATGGAAGATAATGATTACAACCGAATAAGCCACTCTCATTGAACACACGGGAACTGCTCAATAGCCGTCAGAAGTATTGGGCAAAGCCCCAGCAACTGTTAACAAGTGGCGCACAACACCTCTCAATTTGAAATGCTATTCAAAATTTAAGCAATATCATAAGTTTCTGTCCAGAAGTTTGTTATAAAACATAGCATATAAAGCATGACCGAACAAGAACTACAACAATATCTACTTTCTAAATACCCAAAGGAAAATGAAGGGTGCGAGTGGAAAGAATTCAAGAACATGAAGAATGATTTCAATGGAAAAGAAAAAGACGATGTCATTTCTTATGTTTCCGCCTTGTCAAATATGGAAGGAGGGCACTTGGTTATTGGCGTTGTTGATAAGACATTGGAGATTGTTGGCACCAACACCTACAACTATGACATACAAAAGGCAAGACTTAGGATGACCGACCTGTGTGCCAATTTGCCATCTGAAGGATTATTTGTCAAAGAGTTTATCACAGATGATTCTCACAAGACTGTTTGGGTGATTCATATACCCAAACACATGAAGCGTCGTCCTGTATACGCACACAGCAAAGCATGGCAGAGACTGGATGATTCTTTGATAGAAATGACAGATTCTCGTCTTAATACCATACTCAACGAACAAGACATAACATACGATTGGACTGCACAAGTCGTCAAGAACGCCACAATAGACGACCTTGACCCCGATGCTATTAAGCTTGCGCGCGAAGGCTACAAGCAACGTTATCCACGGCTTGCAAAGGAATGCGAATCTTGGAATGACAAAGTCTTTCTTGACAAAGCCTGTCTAACAATTGACGGAAAGATAACTAATACCACACTGCTGCTTGTCGGCAAAGAAGAGAAAGCCCATAAACTCAATCACATCGCGCAGATAGTATGGAAATGCGTCCAAGATGGGCAGACCTTTGGCGACATCTACACCATCCCATTCATACGCACCACCAGCGAACTGCTTAACAGAATAAGAAACTATCGTTTTAAAATCTATCCAAAGAACTCACTTATTCCTGCCGAGGTATGGAAGTATGACACGGAGAGTATACTTGAGGGTCTTCACAACTCAATCGCTCATCAGAAATACGAAAGCGGAGCACGAATAATTGTTTCGGAAGACAAAGACAAACTAACTTTCCAGAATGACGGATACTTCTTTGATGGAAACTACAGTCAGTACATTACAGGAGAGAAAACGCCAAAGCACTACCGTAATCCAGCATTGGTAAAGGCTATGGTGAATATAAAAATGATAGACACTCAGGGTTATGGCATTCACAAGATGTTTGTAAGTCAAAAAGAACGCTATCTGCCTATGCCTGATTACGACAAGTCCACCGAAACAGAGGTCGTCTTGACATTACCAGGGACTGTTATTGATGAAAACTACAGCTTGCTTCTGTTAGAAAACAGAGATTTGTCTCTTACTGATGCCGTTTTGTTGGACTCTGTGCAAAAAGGCAAGCGCATTTCGTCAGAAGCTGTAACTATGCTCCGTAAACAAAAGCTAATAGAAGGTCGTTTGCCTCATATTTTCATAGCAAAGGATATAGCACAAGTCACAGACCAAAAAATAGAATACTCTAAACATAAAGGTTTGGATGATAAGAAGTGTGAGGCTCTATTACTTGATTCGTTGAAGGATCACGGCTCGTTAACAAAAGATGAAATACGAAGGCTCTTTTGGGATGTTCTATCTGATCAACTGAATGATAAACAAAAAGACACCAAAGTTTACAATATCCTTCGCAAGTTGAAGAAACATGGCAAAATTTCCAATAAAACCAAAGGAAATATTTCTTTTTGGTCGCTCGTAAAATGATAAAATTTACGAGCATTTACGAGCGATTTGCATATAAGCTTCAGGCACTCCATCCGTGCGCACACAAATAAAGCCCTGACAATCAACACACAATCATCTCTCGCAAAAATATGACAATTTCGTAAGGTTGCGAGCGCTTTACATCAAACTTCAATTGCCATAGGTTTTATTTAATCTGTTCAACTTACCGATGGACAGACATTGATAAAGTCAAAATGAACTGCACCCCAAAGTTTGGCATAAAACTTTGGGAGTGCAGTTCATTACGTTTCTGTTTTCAACGATATTATCGCTTCACAAACTTCATCACATTTTGTCCGGCCTTCACGAAGTAGACTCCTGTAGGCAGACCGCTGACGTCGATGCTTTGGTCTTTGTCGGCTGTCGTGCTGACAACCACTGCTCCTGTAGCCGACATCACTGTCACGCCCGACGTCTCTTCCAATCCAAGGATTCTGAACGACTCTGTCGCCGGATTAGGATATACGCGGAGCGAAACGCCCTTGACTGCCGCCACCGACGACTCTCCGACACCGATGCGATAGCCCAGCGGCGAGCCGTTAGGCGCAGTCACATACGTTGTGCCTACCTTCTCGGCTGCTACCGACTGCTGCGAAGTGGCGTTCATCTGCATTGTATAGACACCATTCTCAGGGAATGTGACAGGCACCGCTACCGTCGCGCTCTCGCCTGCCTTGATTGTCACGTCAGGAATCTCCACTTCAATATATTTTCCACTCTTCTCACAGTAGAACGAAGCCTTGACAGCCCCCTTGAAATCAGCCGTCGCAGTGTTGGTCATCGGCACGTTGAGCGTCTGCTGCTCGCCTTTCGGCAGATATTCCGAATTTGGCAGTTGCGTCTCGGTTGCTGCTATTTTGGGTATGTTGGCATATTCCGTAGGCAGAATCGTGATTATCTGTCTCTCCGCATCCGGGTTGAGCAAACCGCGCTCGCCGTCGGGAGTGGCGTAGCGCATCGACAGTTCATAAGCGCCCTCCAACGGATAGAGGCTGTTGGGCACATAGAAATAATATTTATCGTCAGACGGCACCGGCACATCGGCAAACGTGCAGAGGCGCACCTCCTCGCCTGTCTCGACCGACTTTGCATAGACGCTCATATTGACATTGCCGTCCATCTTGTTGACCGAATTTCTTGCTGCCCTGTTCCACAGCCACACTTTAGAACCCCAATAATACGTAGTGCTCTTTTCGGAATACAAGTCCTTGGCGCTGTCGAGAATCGGATAATCCACCGCCGGCTTCACATCAATTTGAAACTCCTCGGCGTACGTATATTCACGGCTGTTGTCGTTCTTTACCCCGACTTTATATGTCCCGCCAGGCAACATAAATCCCTTTTCATTCGTTGCACTTATGCAAAACGTCTTCTGCTCCAGAATGTCGGAATAATATCCGTCAAACGCATATATGCTGCGACCGGCTTCGTAGACAGCTCCTGTCTCCGTGTCGGTAAATGTAAAACCAAGCGCTCTCTTTACGCCAGGAAGACGATGCGAATCGTCCTGTACGGCTACCGTAAGATAAAGCGGAGCCTTGCCTATGAGTTCTGCCGCCGGCTCTATGGAAAGAATTTTTCCCGACTGCACGGAATACTTTTCAAGCATCGGAGCCGTGCATGTCCATTCGCCGCCATTTATATTCATTATTGTGCGCATACCCTCGCGGGCAGGCAGCGCCGTCCACGGATTCTCCGTGTCGCGCTCCTTGTAATAGAGCGTCAGCTCATAGTCGCCGTCGGCAAATGTCGGGTTTTCATTGCCGGCAGCGTCGGTCCAGTCTCCGTACTCTTTACCGCTGTTCATATAAGGATAGCAACCCAACTTGTCATATTCGTAATCCTTACGGATATATTTTGTCACGCCGTTCTGCATCAGTCCAATCGTGAACGTATAGCTCTTGTCTGACTCATAGTAGTTGGTCGTGACTGTCCCGTAGCTGTTGCCCTGGTTGAAGCCTATCAGCTTTATGCCCTCCGCATACGGAGCGTCGGCTGCCGTGCGCGGACGCAGCCCCACGAGCATCTGTTGCTGACAATAATAGCCTCGAGTCTCGTCGGGAGCCTTGCAGTAGGTCACGTCGTAATAGCCGTCGGCATCGCCGCTCCATCCCCAGTTGATATGCACATTGTTCTCGGCGTCGATGCCGTCAATCACGAAGGCATGGCCCGAAGCACCGTTGTATCCGGAATAAAGTATCGGACGTCCGGCCGTAAGCTCTTCCTGTATGATAGTCATCCAAAGCTTTGTGGGAACATATTCGCGCACCCAAATCTCACAATTGTAGTCGTAATAGCGGTTGAAACCAACGTATGGGATAGCGGCGCTCGTCGCACCCGACCCCGACCATGTCACATCGTATTTCGCCTTGCACGACACTCCTGCCTCATACATCAGCTGCGCCACGGCGTCGGCCTGTGCGTCGGTATAGGAGCCTTCCTCATAAACATCGAGCATATTGGCCCAGTCGTAACTTATTTTTGTGAAATCAACAGAGATTTCCTTGTTGCCAACACCCTCGTTGACATATTCCAACACATCATAGCCCTTAGAGTTCGACTTGTAGTAGTTAAGAATCTGAGCCATCGCGGTGGCGGTGCAGCCCGTGAGCATAGGATTGCCGTTGTATTTCGGACATTTGCGGTTGAACGGAGCGCCCTGTCCCCATTTTGTCTTCAGCAACGGAGCCACCGGAGCCACTGTAGGCGTAGGATAAGAGTTGCTGAAATCAGAAGAGGCTGTGGCTGCCTTGTATGCCACCATCCATTCCTGCAACGCTTCCGGCATATTGTCGAACGACAGCCCGGCATCGGTGGAGTAGCCCATCACCCGCAAATCGTCGCCGTTGGCCGACATAAGCACGAAACCGCCTTGCGGAGCGTTATAGGCATAGAACTCTGCCTTTTTCAGCGATTTGGTCTTTTTCACAGCCTTGTCGGATGTCGACATGACAGCCGCCGTCAGCGAGCCGCCATCGGCGGTCTTTCCGCCCATTTTCTGGGAGAGAAACTGCTCTGCCATAGCCGCTGCCTCTTCGGGCAGACTCGCAGCCGACGCGCCAGCCCCTATCGCAAGCGACGCCAACAAGATGTATTGAATCTTTTTCATGCAATTATTGTTTTTTACAATTATTTCGTAAAGGTAATGCAAATTTTTTCAACTTTCACAAGATATTATCGTTTTTATCTATAAAAGAACTTTTTTTTTGCTTTTGAACCACAAACCACACGCAAAGCGGTAAGCCATAGAGCCGTAGCTTGCAGCCAAGGTGCGATTTTTCAATTCGGATGTGAGTTTGCGCAAGCTGCATCTAAGGCTGCCGAAAATCCGCATAACATAGAAAAGCGACCGCTCCGCATACTGTTAGTCAGCACACGGAGCGGTCGTTATTTTTTTTACGGCAACCTTCTTGTTACTGCGGAATCTTCAGCGACTGTCCAATCTGGATGTTGTTGCCCTTGATGCCGTTGGCTTTTTTAAGTTTTGAAAGCCCGACACCGTATTTTTCTGCAATCTCTCCAAGCGTTTCGCCTCTCTTCACCTTGTGGGTTTTCTGCTTTTTCTTGCTCGTCTTGTCGGTTTTATCTGTCTTTCTGTCCACTTTCTTGTCGGAGTAGACCTTCAAATTCTGACCTGCGGCAATATTGTTGCCCTTGATGTTGTTCCACTTGCGCAGATCGTCGACCGTCACGCCATATTTCGTAGCAATCTGCCCGAGAGTCTCGCCTTTCTTCACCTTGTGTGTCTGCTCTGCCGCTTCATTGTCGCGGCTGCGCGATGATGTAGAGGTTTTGCCGTCGGCTTTGAGTTTCAGCTTGTCGCCCACACGGATATTGTCCGACTTCAAGTCGTTCCATTCGCGAAGGTTGGCAACCGAGACACCATATTTATCGGCGATAGCCGACAGATTCTCACCCGACTTCACTGTGTGGACTGCAGGAGCGGCAGGCGTGTCGTTTTTCTTCTTGACAGCCTTCTTGGCATCAACCACAAGCACCTGTCCAGCCATAATGTTGTCCGACTTCAAGTCGTTCCACTCACGGATATCGGCGATTGTCACGCCATACTGTCCGGCAATCGAAGCCAACGTCTCGCCACGCTGCACCTTGTGACGCTCAGGATTGCGCGGAGTTGTTGTCGTGGTCGTTGTTTCTTTCTTTTTCTTCTGAGGAGCTGCCACCGGAGTTGTTTCAGCCACAACGGTTTCCTCTACGTCAACCGTTTCTTCCTCTTCGGTTTCGGGCTGCTCAACACGCACCTTCTTGTAGGTGTTGATTTTCAGCGTCTGTCCACGTTTCAGCCTGCTGCTGCGCAGACCGTTCCATTTCTTTATCGACGACACCGACACGCCGTATTTGCGCGCCACCATCGAGATTGTCTCGTTGCGTCTCACCTTGTGATACTTCACCACAAGCTTCGTTGTCGTCTCGCCATCGTCGTTGCTGACTGTCGACGGATCGACAGGCACCACCACATCACGGCGGGCATAGAGCGCAGCATTGTGGGCCACGATGCTGTCCTCGCTGACGATGTAGCTGTAGATTTGCTGCGACGGCAGTGTAAGCGCATACGGACGGATGTCGCCCGGAATCTCATCCTTGCGGTATTGGGGGTTGAGCACGCGGAGCTCCTCCATCGGGATGTTGAGCACCGCCGATATCTGCTCGAAATGCACTCGCTTGTTCACGTGGATTGTGTCGGTAAGAATAGGCCGACGTGCAAGCGATTTTCCGAGGTTGTGGTCCTTGTAATAAGTCATCACATAGTTTGCCGCGATAAACGCAGGCACATATCCGCGCGTTTCCTGCGGCAGATAGAAATATATGTCCCAGAAATCCTTCTTCTTGTCGGCAGTCCCTCCAGCGCGGCGCAAAGCCTTGTTCACATTGCCCGGACCGCAGTTGTAGGAAGCGATGGCAAGCGACCAGTCACCATAGATGTTGTAAAGTTGCTTAAGGTATTTTGCAGCCATTTCCGATGAGCGGATAGGGTCGCGGCGCTCGTCGATGATGGAGTTCACCTCCAGCCCCAAGCCCTTGGCGGTGGTCAGCATAAACTGCCACAAACCGGTGGCGCCCACGCGCGACACAGCATCTGGATTCAGCGCCGACTCAATCACCGGCAAATATTTCAGTTCCAAAGGGACACCCTCTTTCTCGAGTGCCTGCTCGAAAAACGGCATATAATAGAGGCTCAGCCCGAGCATCTCCTCCACCAGCTGGCGACGGCGCTGCGTGTACATATTGATGTAGCTGCGCACCACTCCGTTGTATGGCATCTCAATGACTGTGGGCATCTTCTGTAGCCGTGCGATGAAATCTTTGTCAGACGTAGGCACATCGCTGAGGTTGGCACCCGAACGGTCAACCACTGCGTAGTTCTGAAGATACCAGTTCTTCATCAGTTCCTGAGTGTCGGTCTCAAAACTTTGTGGATAGACGATAGTGCTGTCCTGAATGTTCTCCTTCAGCGAAAGCACGGTAGGCCGGGCGAACGACGTCAACGCCGCGCCAGCAATCAGGCACAATGCCAATATTTGTTTCTTCATCTGTTTCCTTTCCGTTTTAGCGGTTCAACTTTTAAAAAGTGAAAGCACAGCCCACTACAAAAGAAGGTTTCGTGTCGTTCTGCTCAATCGACGGGTAAATGCTCATCGAGAGGTCAGGCGAAATGTCGAAATGCGACAGCGAAGCGTCGACGTAGGCATCAATAATGCAGACGGCATAAAGTCCGACCATACCGATGATACACAAGTCGCGGTTACGGCGATAGAAGTCTTTTTTCGACTTCAGAGCCTTCGTAAGCCACGTTTTGTCGATGTCCTCCTCCTTTGTGGTGGATGGATAGAAATCCATATAACTTTTTGTGTTCGGATCGCTGTCCATGATGTCTCTATAAGCTTTCGTATAGTCAGAGAGCATCCTGTTGTTCCAAGATGTGGCGTATGCCAGACCGACGTATCCACCCACCACTATCGGCACTTTCCAATAGCGGCGGTTGTAAATCTGCCCCAGACCCGGACAAAGGACAGAAAGCCACAGCGCGCGGTTGGGGTCGGGATTGAATATGCGCTTCACGCCTATCGGCGATGGCACGGAGTCGGCGGCTGCCACAAGAGTGGAGTCAGCAGCCATGTCAGTGCGGACAAGAGGCTCGGCTATCGACATCGAGTCGACAGCAACCACAGCGTCGGGAGTATCCGTCCCATCAACGGGCGCCATCCCTTGACCATCCGGCTGACTTTCATCAGCAAAGATAGGAAATGAGAATGAGAAAGCCAAGCATAGCGCCAATGCTATACTTTTTTTTAATATTTCGTTGCCTGTGAACGCGGCTTTTGACAAAAATTTCAATTTTGTTACTAAATTTTCTAATCCAAGTTACCTTTTACGCGGTCAAAGATAGTAATTAATCTGGCAAGTTCTTCCTCATTCTTGAAAGGAAATGCTATTTTTCCCTTGCCTTGCTTGTCGCAGGAGAACTGCACTTTGGTCTGGAACGCCGACGACAGGTGTTTCTTCAGGCTTTCAAACTCCTTTGAGATGCTTGCCGAAGCCGCCTTCTTCGGCGCTTCTGTCGCCGAGGTCTCGTTGTATTCCTTTGCAAGCTCCTCAACCTGGCGCACCGACAATCCTTTCTTCAGGATTTCGTTGTAAAGGTGCAGTTGCAGTTTCGGGTTCTCCACCGCCAGAAGCGCACGTGCATGACCCATGTCAACGCGGCGGTCGCGCAGACCGAGCTGCACCTCTGCCGGCAGTTTGAGCAGACGCAGGAAGTTGGCTATCGTGGCGCGTTTCTTGCCTATACGCGTCGACAGCTGCTCCTGTGTGAGCCGATATTGGTCGATGAGTTTTTTAAACGTCAGCGCCACCTCTATGGCATTCAGGTCCTCGCGCTGAATGTTTTCGATGAGCGCCATCTCTGTCAGCTCGCTGTCGTTTGCCGTACGGATATATGCCGGCACCGTTGTCAGTCCGGCTTTCTTGGCGGCGCGGTAACGGCGTTCGCCCGAAATTATCTGATATTGGTCTGCTCCGAGTTTGCGCAGCGTGAGCGGCTGTATGATTCCAAGCTCGCGTATCGAAGAGGCAAGCTCTTCAAGCGACTCCTCGTCAAACCATGCACGCGGCTGTTCGGGGTTTGGAGAAATCTGCGACAGTTCAATCTCATTGATAGCCGACGAACCGCTGGTCTGGATGTTGTCCATCGAAATCAGCGAGTCGAGTCCACGGCCGAGTCCCATAAGTTTCTTTGACATAGCGGTTACTGTTTGTTGCGTTTGAGTAATTCTTTGGCGAGCTGCATGTGGCTTGTGGCGCCACGGCTTGTCGAATCATAAAGGATGGCTGGAAGCCCGTGGCTCGGAGCCTCCGACAGACGGGTGTTGCGTGGAATCACAGTGTCAAACACCATATCGCCGAAATGCCCTTTCAGCTCGTCGAAAATCTGGTTGGCGAGGCGCAGACGCGCGTCGTACATCGTCAGAAGGAAGCCCTCGATTTCCAATTGCGGATTGAGCTTCGATTTGATGATGCGTATCGTGTTGAGCAGTTTGCTGATACCTTCCAATGCGAAATATTCCGCCTGCACGGGAATTATCACCGAGTCTGACGCCGTGAGCGCGTTGACCGTGATGAGTCCGAGCGACGGAGAACAGTCGATTATCAGGTAGTCGTAGTTGTCTCTAACCTCTTCGAGCAGTCCTTTGAGCACCCGCTCGCGGTTCTGCTTGTTGATGAGTTCAAGCTCCGCGCCCACAAGGTCGATGCGCGAGCCCACAAGGTCGAGTTTGTCCACACACGTGCTGCATTCGGCGCCGCGCAGAGGATAGCCGTCGACAAGACACTCATAAATCGATGAAGACATTTGTTTCGGATCTACGCCCAGTCCCGACGTGGCATTGGCCTGCGGGTCGGCATCGATGATGAGCACCCGCTTGCCAAGCGTGGCGAGCGAGGCTGCAAGATTGATGGATGTGGTTGTTTTTCCGACGCCACCTTTCTGGTTGGCGATAGCAATAATTTTACCCATAGTCTATTCGTTTTACGAATGCAAAGGAATTACTTTTCATTTCAACGGCAAAACGAAAAACGGAAAAACTGCCGGAATTGTTGATAACTTGCCCTTTTTGTTAATAACTCCATTGTTCCACGCATTATCGGACAAGTTGTTAACAAGTTATGCCATGTGGAACATTTTCTAAACACCGCTAAAAAAAGCAATACGCTCTACAGTTCAGAGCCGTCGATTTTCACTGCAACATACTCCACCAGGCGTTCCACGCCGCCGCAACGCCATAATGCAGCCGTCGCTACGGCAAGCAGCATTTTCCCTAAAAGATTTTTAATCATAGATATTAGTTTTTGAGTTTATATTAGATTCGTTTATTTGTTTTTCAGCTAAGTTCCTACAGCATAAGGATGAGCAGCTGCGCGATAATCACGCGCACAAACATGCCCAAAGGATAGACGGTGGCATAGCTCACCGCCGGCGCGTCGCCCTTGATGTTGTCGGAGGCATAAGTGAGCGCCATCGGGTTGGCCATGGCGCCGCAAAGCATGCCGCACGTCTCCCCGAAGTTGAATTTGAACCACCGCATCGCCATTATGCCTACGATGATTGTCGGCACAACGGTAAGCACTACTCCGAGCGAAATCCAGGCAAGTCCCTGCGGTCCGACAAGCGTGTCGAAGAAATGTGCGCCGGAGTCAAGGCCGAGACAGGCAAGATACATCGACAAGCCTATGCCGCGGAGCATCAGATTGGCAGAACGCGTGGTGTAGGTGACCATGTGCAGACGCGGTCCGTAGCGGCCCATCAGCAGTCCTGCCACAATCGGTCCGCCGGCAAGTCCGAGACGCACAGGCACGTCGGTCGACGGCAGGCTGATTGGAATCATTCCCAATGCGAGTCCGAGGAAGATGCCCACAAAAATCACCGCAAGGTTCGGCTCATTGAGCGAGCCGGCACGGTTGCCTATAAGTTTCTCGGCATTCTCTATGTCGGAAGCGTTGCCCACCATCGTGAGCCGGTCGCCCATCTGCAACACGAGGTCGGGGGTGGCAAGAAGCATCACGCCGCTGCGCAGCACACGCGACACCGTGACGCCGAACGTGTTGCGCAAACGCAACGAGCCAAGACGTTTGCCGTTGATTTCCGGACGCGACACGATGATGTGGCGCGACACGAACTGACGGTCAAGCTTGTTCCAATTCACGTGGTGGTTCCAGTCGCGGTTCTCGCGTTCTCCGAAAAGGATTGTGAGTGCCTCCACGTCTTTCTCCGTAGTGACAACGAGTATGCGGTCGCCTTCCTCAAGGGTGACACGCGACGTGGGCATTATCAGTTCTTTGGCGCGCCACAGACGGGAAATGATGAACTGCGACGTCGACGACCGCTGCACATCACCGATTGCATAGTGGAAGATTGCCGGATTTTTGATTACGAATGTGGCGATAAACGTATGGTCGGAATGATTTGCCTCGCGCTCTTTCAAGTCGCCGGGGCGGGTGAAGAACTTGCGCAGAACGATGATGGCGAAAATCACGCCCACCACACCGAGCGGATAGGTGACGGCACAACCGAGGGCTGCCGTTTCTGCCGGAAGCCCAAGCTGCACAAGCGTCTGCTGGGCAGCGGCAAGCGCGGGGGTATTGGTCGTGGCTCCGCACAGCACGCCTGTCATGTCGCCGATGCCGTATCCAAGTCCGAGGCTCATCGCCACGGCGGTGAGCGTGCCGAGCAGAATCAGCACCAGTCCGGCGAGGTTCATCTTCAGTCCGCCTTGCTGGAACGCGCTGAAGAAACCCGGTCCCACTTGCAGACCGAGGGCGTAGACAAACAACACCAATCCGAAACTTTCTGCATAGTTGAGCATCTGATGGTCGATCGACAAGCCGAGATAACCGGCGAAAATGCCCATAAAAAACACGAATGTGACACCGAGCGAAATGCCAGCCACACGAATGCGGCCGAGCGCCAGTCCTGAGAATATGATAAGAGCCATCACGACAACAGCCTGTATTGCCGAATGCTCAAAAAGCACACTGTTTATCCATTCCATGCCACAAAGGTACGACAATTCATCCAATTTGTAATAATTATTTAGACTCGGAGAGTCGCAGACTCCTTAATTATTGTGTGGCGGGCGAACGTTTTGGCGAAAGACTCATCGTTTGGAAGGGCTGCGACCGCGCCAATGAATGCCAGACATATATAAAAAAATAATCCGACTAATCTCTCGATCCGTCGGATTCCTTAACCTATGATTCACTTATTTGTTGTTGTTGCTTTTTCTTATAACAATAACGCAAAGATTTAGTTCATATTGTATGCTGATAAAAATTTTTTTTATCGGATAGGATGATATTCTACAAACGCCTCCATTGCCTCATAGGATGCAAGGCCAAGACTGCTGTAAAGTTGAGCAGTGGCACGGTTGCGGTCTTCAGCACGCTGCCAGAACAAGCGGTCGTCGTCGCCAAGGAACGGAGCGTTCTCCATCTGCGACTGGTGCTTGAGGATGGTGTTGCGTTTGAAGCGGAGCTGCTCTGGGCTCATAGGCACTGCCATCTCGATGTGGTCGATTTCCCATTCTGCCCATGCGCCGCGGTACATCCAGATGCGGCATTCTTTCATCCATTCTGCGCCATCGTCAAGAAGTTCGTCAATAGCGGCGAGAACAGCGTCGGTGCAGACACGGTGAGTGCCATGAGGGTCGGCAAGGTCGCCAGCCACGAAAATCTGATGAGGCTTGACTGAAGAAATCAAATCTTTCACGATTTTCACGTCGCGCTCAGAGAGGTCGCCCTTCTTGATTGTACCCGTTTCGTAGAACGGCAGGTCAAGGTGGTGTACGTTCTCTGGCTTAACACCCATCCAGTTGCAGGCTGTTTTTGCCTCCGCACGGCGGATGCGGCCCTTGAGCATACGGAGATCGAGAGAGTCAACGTCGCCAGGATGTTTTACGGCGAGGAACTTCTTGATTTCCTCTGATTTCTGATTATAAAGTTCGGTGTCGAGACCGAATTCTTTCTTGATTTGATCCATAACGAGAATGTAGCGGAACATATCCTCATCACCCACTGCGATGTTGCCCGAAGTTTCGTAAGCCACATGCACATCGTGCTTCTGGTCAACGAGACGCTTCAGCGTGCCGCCCATAGAGATTACGTCGTCGTCTGGGTGCGGGCTGAACACAATCACACGCTTTGGATATGGTTTGGCGCGCTCCGGACGATCGGTGTCGTCAGCGTCGGGCTTGCCGCCTGGCCATCCTGTGATGGTGTGCTGGATGTCGTTAAACACCTTGATGTTCACGTTGTATGCCGAGCCAAACTGTGCTGCCAGTTCGTTCAAGCCATACTCGTTATAGTCGTTGCTTGTAAGTTTCAAAATTGGTTTGCCTGTCTTCTCGCAAAGCCATGCGATGGCGCGGCGGATCATCTTGTTGTTCCACTCGCACGAAGTAACAAGCCATGGGTGGCAGATGCGGGTGAGACGCTCTGCTGCCGACAAGTCGACAACAACTTTGGCGTTGCGGTGCATCTGAAGGAATGACGCTGGCACTGTCTCGGAAGCTTTGTCTTCAACGGCTGCTTTCACAATCTTGGCCTGGTTTTCGCCCCATGCCATTGCAAGCACTTTCTTTGCTGCAAGGATGTTGCCGATGCCGAGTGTGATTGCTGTGGCAGGAGCCACATCAAGGTCGTATGCGCTCGACACGCTGCGGCGTGTAACGCTGTCGATGAGGGTCATGCGGCATGCTGATGAGAATTGCGAACCTGGAGCGTTGAATGCCAAGTTGCCTGCAGCACCGATTTCGCAAAGCACGAGGTCAAGACCTCCGCATGCGTCGATTTCTGCCTCATAAGCGCGGCAGCCTTCGTAAAGGTCGGCCTTTTCCACTTCCTGGTTGAATGAGTGCACATTCTCTGGCTTGATGTTGACCTTGCTGAGGAGCAAGTTGTTCAAGCGGTCGAGCGTTGAAGGTGCGCCAGCTTCTGTTGGATAGAACTCAAACAGGTTGAAAACCACGACGTCCGCGAAATCAACCTTCTTGTTCTCGTAACGGTTGATGAGCTCCGCATATACCGGAAGCACGCTGTTGCCTGTGCCTAACGCAATAACACATTTGCCCTTTTTCTCGACATTCTTCTTGATTGTCGCAACAACTTCGTCAGCGAGCAGTTTAACGCCGCCGTCGGTTGTCTCTGATATATGGGTAAACACTTTCTCTTCCCGGCACAAAGATGCATATTCAATCTTGTTTTCCGGTGCATAGTATCTCTTTGGAACGAGATCCAGTTTGATTTGTGAACTTAAATTAGTTTTCATTTTTTAAGACCTGTTTTCGGTTGATGCAAAGGTATATGTTCTATCAAAAACAACAAACGTTTTTTATAATGATTAACGTTTAATATCTTATTTTTTGGTTTATGCCGGTTATTTTACCGCACAAAAGTAGTAACATTCTGCGTAATCTCAAAAATAATGCCTACTTTTGTGCAAAAATTCTAACATAAATTTTAAAGATATGCGTCTAATTATCGAACCTGATTATGCAAAGGTATCTGAATGGGCTGCCAACTATGTTGCTTCACGCATCAACGAGGCCAACCCTACTGCCGAGAAACCTTTTGTTTTGGGATGCCCTACAGGCAGCTCTCCACTCGGAATGTACAAACACTTGATTGAGCTCAACAAGACTGGAAAAGTGTCGTTTGAGCATGTTGTAACTTTCAACATGGACGAGTACTGCGGTCTGCCGGAAGAACACCCGGAAAGCTACCATTCTTTCATGTGGAACAACTTCTTCAGCCACATCAACATCAAGAAAGAGAACGTAAACATCCTCATCGGCAATGCCGAAGACCTCGACGCTGAATGCCGTCGCTACGAGGAGAAGATTGCCAGCTACGGCGGCATCGACCTGTTCCTCGGCGGCGTTGGTCCTGACGGACACATCGCATTCAACGAACCGGGATCATCCCTCTCTTCTCGCACTCGCCAGAAAACGTTGACTCTCGACACGAAGATTGCAAACTCCCGCTTCTTCGACGGCGACATCAACAAGGTGCCTTCAACTGCTTTGACTGTAGGCGTCGGCACTGTCACTTCTGCCAAGAGCGTGCTCCTCATCGTTAACGGATACAACAAGGCCCGCGCATTGCAGCAGGGCGTTGAAGGTGCGGTTTCACAAATGTGGACAATCACTGCTCTCCAGCTCCACCAGAAGGCTATCATCGTTGCCGACGAGTCTGCAACAATGGAATTGAAGGTGGGCACATACCGCTACTTCAAGGATATCGAAGGCAAGAACCTCGATCCTGCATCTTTGTTGAAATAACAAACCACAGCATCAGCCCCAAAGCGGACACCATCTCGGCGTCCGCTTTTTTTCTGAAAATTTTCCATTTCGTGCAGTTTGAAGGGGCAAAAATTTTCCATTTTATGCAGTTTATTGTGGCAAATACTTGATTTTTAGCAACTTAACGAAACTGCACCTTTTCCATCTAAAAAGCCTATACATTTGAGGCTTTTTTCTCCATCACGCAATGCGGCGGAAGCACAGGCTTTTGCATTTTCCATTCCGCAAAAAAAACGGCAGCTTTCTATTGCTATATTGAATGCCAATCATTAAATTTGTAGTCCACTAACGTAAGAACCATAGCCATGGAAGAATTTACATTTCTATCAAATTGGTTGTTGTGGCTGATTGCCGCAGCCATTCTTGTGATTGTCGAACTCATTACAAACACTTTCGCTGCATTCTGCCTTGTGGGCGGATGCGCACTGGCTCTCGCCACGTCGCTTATCGGTTTCGGCATCGAGGCGCAACTGACTGCCGCAGCCATAGGCTCCGTGCTGTCGTTCATCGCCTTCAAGCCGTTGATAAAACGCCAGGCGGAGGCGCGCAGGCACCGCGACTGTCTCAGCAACATGGATGCCTTGATAGGCAGGACAACGACGGTGACCGAAGCAATCGGCGGCAATACCCCCGGACGTGTGCGCATCGACGGCGACAACTGGCAGGCTGTCAGCGCCGACGCGTCGCCAATCGACGTCGGGACAAAGGTGCGTGTGTCTGGCTACGACAGCATCATTCTCACCGTGGAGCGCGAAGAGGAATAACTTCTTAATCTTTATTTATATGGAATCATTGATTTTTCTCGGACTCGCCATTTTAATTGTGGTGATTCTCGTTATGGCTGGCGTAAAAGTCGTGCCTCAATCGGAAACGCGCGTAATCGAACGCCTCGGACGCTTCCACAGCGTGTTGCCTCCCGGACTCAACATCATCTGGCCTTTCATCGACAAGCCTAAGACAATCTACACCCGGCGTGTGGAGACGGGACTCGGCGGACGCACCATAGTGCGCATGACTGCCACTTCTTCTATCGACTTGCGCGAACAGGTCTACGACTTTCCTTCGCAACAGGTGATCACGAAGGACAATGTAACAACCGAAATCAACGCGCTGCTATATTTTCAGGTTGTCGACCCTAAAAAATCAGTATACGAAATCGACAATCTGCCGAACGCTATTGAAAAGCTGACGCAGACATCGCTCCGAAACGTAATCGGCGAACTCGAGCTCGACGAGACCCTGACTTCGCGCGACACCATAAACTCACGCCTTCAGGCAATCCTCGACGAGGCTACAAACAAATGGGGCGTGAAGGTGAACCGCGTTGAGCTGCAGGACATCACTCCTCCGGGAAGCGTGCGGGAGGCGATGGAGAAGCAGATGCAGGCTGAGCGCAACAGACGTGCGGAAATTCTTAAAGCCGAGGGCGAGAAGAAGTCGCTCATCCTCCGTTCCGAAGGTGAGCGCGAGTCGCGCATCAACCAGGCGGAGGCGGCAAAGCAGTCGGAAATCCTTAAAGCTGAGGGCGAATCGCGCGCCAAGATACTGCAGGCTGAAGGCGAGGCGGAGGCTATACGCCGCGTAGCCGACGCCATCAAGGAAACGAAGACCGACCCTGCGACATATATGCTCGCCGTGAAGTATATCGAGACGCTCGAGAAGATGGTCAACGGTAAGGACGGAAAGACGGTCTACATTCCTTACGAGGCTTCGGGCATCCTGTCGTCTATCGGCTCGATAAGAGATATGTTCCAGAAATAGTGTCCATACGCGACAAAACAACAGGTTTCCCGCCGCAGGTCGTTGCGGCGGGAAACTTTTTTATCCGCACAGCATCAGCCCAGATGCATATTTTTTTGTAATTTTGTATAAAAACAGACATATAAAATGGAAGATACCAAAACCGCTAAAGAAGAATTTCTGGAATTGCTGCGCTCCACCGGCCGCGAAGGCGTGGAAGGCGTGATTGAAGACCTGGAGGAGCAAGGCTTCTTCACCGCACCGGCGTCGGCTGGTCACCACTTGAACACTGAGGGCGGGCTTGTGGAGCATTCGCTCAACACCGCCAAGGCGGCGCTTGCCGTATGGGAAGGAATGAAGCAATTAGACGCCTCGCTGGAAACCGAGGTGACGCGCGACAGCGTAATCATAGCATCTTTGCTCCACGACGTGTGCAAAAGCGACATTTACTTCCGTAGCATCAAGAAGCGCAAAAACCGCCTCGGACAGTGGGAAGACTGCGAAGGCTACAAGGTGAGCTACAAGAACTTTCCTATGGGACACGGCGAGAAATCGGTGATTCTCGTTCTGCTCAGCGGACTGGAACTTACCGATGCCGAGATGCTCGCCATGCGTTGGCACATGGGCGCATGGGGCGTCAACATGACAAGTTTTGAGGATATGCGCAACTACGACGCCGCAAAGACGCTGTATCCTTTGGTGTCAATCGTGCAAGCCGGCGACAGCCTTGCCGCCTCGATTCTGGAGCGCAAAGGTGCCGACCTCGACGAGCTGTAGGGCATCAAGGGATTTCCTCGCGTCTATTTCTTGCGAAAACAACGGTCGATGATGAGTGCGAGAGCGCCATCACCGGTCACGTTGCATGCCGTGCCGAAGCTGTCCATAGCGATATACAGGGCTATCATCAGTGCCTGGGCGTTTTGGTCGAAGCCGAGCATCGACGACAGAATGCCCAGCGCCGCCATTATCGCTCCGCCGGGCACTCCCGGAGCGGCCACCATCGTCACGCCAAGCATAAAGATGAAACCTGCAAACATCTGAAAATCGTACGGAATGCCTTGCATTATCATCAACGCCAGCGCGCACGCAACGATTTTCAGCGTACTGCCCGACAAATGTATCGTGGCGCACAATGGCACAACAAATCCTGCCACACCCTCGTCCACGCCGTTGGCAACAGTCTGGCGCAGCGTCACAGGGATGGTCGCTGCCGACGACGATGTGCCGAGCGCCGTGAAGTATGCCGGCAGCATATTGCGCAGCAGGCGGAAAGGATTCTTCTTCGCCACAAGTCCGGCGACGCTGAATTGAAAGATGAGAAGGAAAATGTGAAGTATGAAAATCACAACTATCACCTTCATAAACGCCGACAACACATGCACCACCTGGCCGGAATGCGTCATATTCATAAAAATGCCGAAAATATACAACGGCAGCAGCGGCAAGATTACTGCCTGTATGGTTTTAACGATTATATCCTTCAAGTCGACAAACGCGTCGCGCAGCGCTGTGGATTTCAGATGTGCGAGTCCAAGTCCCACGGTGAAGGCCATCACAAGCGCAGTCATAATGTTCAACGGCTCGGGGATGGCGACCGTGAAAAACGGCTCTATGCCATGCGCCTCGCTTATCTGTTCTATCGAGATGTTTTTGGTGATCAGATGCGGAAACACCACATCGCCCACCCCGAACGACAGAAATCCAGACAGCACCGTGGCGACATACGCCAGCAGCGTTGTTGCCACAAGCATCTTGCCCGCGCCCTTGCCAATGTCGGCGATGGCTGGCGTGACAAGGCCCACGATAATCAGAGGTATAATAAATCCGAGAAACTGGCTGAACAGCCCGTTGAACGTGACAAACAGACGCACCACCACTTCCGGCATCACAAATCCTGTGCCGATACCAAGCACAATCGCTATGATAATTCGGGGCAACAGCCCAATTCTAAATTTCTTCATCACACAATTTTTCTGCAAAGATAGTGCAAGGTGAGTGAAAAACATTCAAGCTTGCTTGACAATGTTTTGCCGAACCGAAGCCTATTTTATTCAAAGATAGTGCAAGGTGAGCGAAAAACATTCAAGCTTGCTTGACAATGTTTTGCCGAACCGCAGCCTATCTTTGAATAAGACAATGCAAAATCTGACCGCGTGAGCGGTCACGCCTGATGTTAAACCTCGACAACGTCGAGGGACAACCGATGGCGCAGCATGCGTCGCGTGAGCGCCGCCGCTGATGCCATACCGTAACAGCCATCATTCAACAATCCGGTCTCCTTGTTGCAGAATTGACACATTTTGCAACTTGCCGTCGTATTCAACCACGGCTTTTATCTGCCTCACATCGGGCGTGTCACCGGCCTGCTTGAGATGCGAGGCTTCCTGTCCGTAGGTTCCGGCAACCTTGCGTCCCACCACATTCACGAGCGTGCCGTTGCGCAGATAAAGCACGGTGCGGGTGCCGTCAAATTCCGTTGGCTTGTCGGCTGCGACAGCTTTTATTTCAGAGCTTACAAGGCAGTCCGCCTCATAGCGTTGAGCCTGTGTCAACGTTATTGTGCATAAGCAGAAAAGCAGTGTCAGGTATCTAAAAAATCCCATATATCGTTAATTGTTTTAGGTTTACAAATTTCGTGTAAATAGTCTGTTTTTAAGCGGTTTCTACAAAGATAACGAATGATGGGTTATTTATAAAGGAAAAAAGAGAATCCCTGATGAATATTATTTCAACCTTGTTTGTTTTGCTCTTGCATAAAACCGGCGGCACCTCGGAAAAATTGAAGTAAACTTCATTTTCCTCTCGGCTTGCACGGTTTTTCTCTCGGCTTGCACTATCTTTTCATAAGATAGGCGGCGCCTCGGATGTGCAAAATCAAACAAGTTTGTTTTGCTCTTCTCTCGGCTTGCACTATCTTTGTACTCAAATGATAGACAATACAACTTTTGACAATAAGAAGGTGGCATTCCACACGTTGGGATGCAAACTTAACTTTGCCGAGACTTCTACCATCGGCAAGCTTCTCGCCGACCGTGGTGCACAACCTGTGCAGGCTGGCGAGACGCCCGACATTTGCGTGGTCAACACTTGCTCGGTGACGGAATTGGCTAACAAGAAATGCCGACAGGAAATCCGGAAACTGTCGCGCCGATACCCGGATGCCGTGATGGTGGTGACGGGATGCTATGCCCAGCTGAACAGCGAGGAGGTGGCCGACATCGAAGGCGTCGACATCGTGGTGGGAAACGACCAAAAGGCAGAAATAGCCGACTTTGTCGACCGCTGGTATGCCGACCATGAGCCGACGGTGAAAGTGACTGCGCTGAAAGACATCAGGCAGTTTATCCCTTCGTGCTCGCGAGGCGACCGCACCAGATTTTTCTTGAAGGTGCAGGACGGTTGCAACTATTATTGCAGCTATTGCACTATCCCCCGTGCCCGCGGACGCAGCCGCAGCGGACGGATTGCCGACCTTGCCGAACAGGCTCGTCGGGCTGCCGCCGACGGTGGCAAGGAGATTGTAATCACGGGAGTAAACATCGGCGACTTCGGATATGACACGGGCGAACGTTTCATCGACCTGCTGCGCTGCCTCGACTCTGTGGAGGGCATCGAGCGCTATCGCATATCTTCGATTGAACCCGATTTGCTGACCGACGACGTCATTGAATTTTGCGCCGGTTCAAAGCATTTCATGCCGCATTTCCACATCCCTTTGCAGTCGGGAAGCGACGAGATGCTGAAACTGATGCGCCGCCACTACGACCGTCAGCTGTTTGCCGACAAGGTGGCTGCAATTAAACGCCTTATCCCTGACGCTTTCATCGGAGTGGATCTTATTACGGGTATGCGCGGCGAAACTCCTGAGATTTTTGAAGATTCGCGCTCGTTTGTCGACAGCCTCGACATCACTCGACTGCACGTGTTCTCCTACTCCGAACGTCCCGACACGATGGCGCTGAAAATCCCATACGTCGTGGACCAGCACACCAAGCATTTGCGCACTCGGCGCATGATGGCGCTGTCTGACCGCAAACTGGCGGCATTCACGCAAAAATATCTCGGCACGGTGCGCCCGGTGCTGTTTGAGCACGCTGTCGACGACGACGGACTGATGAAAGGTTTCACCGACAACTACCTGCGTGTGGCGGTGCCTGCCGACACGCGGCTGAGCAACACTATCGTAAACGTGCGCCTTGTGGAGCCTCTCGGACATGACGACCTTATAAAAGCTGAAATCGTATGAGCACGACTCTGCAACGCATAGCATACTCTCCTCTTTGGCTGCTGCTGCACGCTGTGGCTCTGTTGCCGTTCGGCGCGCTCTATGCGCTGTCCGACGCGCTGGCTTGGGTGGCTGCGTCTGTGGTGCGCTACCGCCGGCGGCTGGTCGAAGCCAATATTGCCGCAGCATTCCCCGACAAGACGGAAGCGGAACGTCGCGACATCGTGAAGCGCTTCTACCGCAACTTCACCGACGTGTTTGTCGAAACGATAAAGCTGCTCCACATCAGCGACGACGAGATGCGACGACGCATGGTGTTTGAAGACATTGAGCACGTGGAACGCATCGCCAAAGACGGACGGTCGATAGGCTTGTATTGCTCGCATTTCGGCAACTGGGAATGGATCACGTCGATAACGCTGTGGGTATACCGCGCCGACAATGTTGAGTATTCACAGGTCTACCGCCCGTTGCGCAACAAGTGGTTCGACCGGTTTTGGTTCAATCTGCGCAAGCGTTTCCACTCCACTTCTATCCCGAAAAACGGTGTGCTGCGCGCTTTGCTGCAAGCTCGCCACAACGGCGGAGTATTTGTCACCGGATTCATCTCCGACCAGAAGCCAAGCCATAACGACGGACACCACAGCATACGTTTCCTCAACCAGGACACTCCGTTTATCTCCGGCACGGAGATGCTGCTGCGCAAACTGAAGGCGGCGGCTATGTATGCCGATGTTGAGCGCACCAGCCGCGGACACTACCGCGCAAGGATTGTGCCTATCGCCGACAATGTGGCGGAGACCGACGAGAATTTCGTGACCGACCGCTACGCCCTCCTGCTCGAACAAACAATACTGCGCCAACCGGATGCATGGCTGTGGTCGCACAACCGCTGGCGCCGCAAACTGAATAAAAAATGAAACCCGTAGGAATAATCATACTCAATTGGAACGGTGCGGCGCTGCTGCGCCGTTACCTGCCGTCGGTGGTGGCTGCCAACAGCAACGACATTGCCGACGTAGTGGTGGTCGACAACGGCAGCACCGACGAGTCGCTAAGCGTGCTGAAGCAGGAATTTCCCGACGTGCGCACTCTTTGCTTCGACAAAAACTACGGATATGCCGAAGGCTACAACCGTGCAATCCGCGAACTGGGCTACCGCTACAGCGTGCTGCTCAACAGCGATGTTGCCGCGACACCGGAATGGATACGTCCGCTATACGAATATATGGAGGCACACCCGGAAGTGGCTGCGTGCCAACCAAAAATTCTAAGCGACGCCGACCACACGAAATTTGAATATGCTGGTGCGTCGGGGGGATTCATCGACAAGCATGGATATCCTTTCTGCCGCGGACGAATATTCGACACCGTGGAGACCGACAACGGACAATACAACGACATCACCGACATTTTCTGGGCTACTGGTGCCGCGCTGACGGTGCGCACGGAGGAATATCTCGCCGCTGGTGGTCTCGACAAGGATTTCTTCGCCCACATGGAGGAAATCGACCTGTGCTGGCGTCTGCACCAGCGCGGACAGGCGATACGGGTCATTCCGCAGAGCGTGGTGTTCCATCTTGGCGGCGGCAGCCTGCCGGCGTCAAACCCGAAGAAAACCTACCTCAACTTCCGCAACAATCTGTTTCTGCTCTACAAGAATCTGCCGCCGCGCGAAGGCCGACGGATGCTCTTGATTCGACGGCTGTACGACACTCTGGCTTTCTTCGTTTTCATGGCGAAGATGGATTTTGCAAACGCTCGTGCCATCCTGCGCGCACACAACGACTACCGCCACCAGAAAAGCCGATACGACAACGTGAGGCCGCAGCGCAGCATAATGGGCGACTTCCCTTGCTGCCACCGCAACATCATCCTCGACTACAACCTGCGCCGTATACGCCATTACAGCGACTTGAAATAAGCCCCAAGGAATATGGACTTATCGCATAACCTCATATTGCTCAACGGAGAGCCAAAAACTTTGCAGATTGACTCTATAGAGAGGAATAGCACAAATGGTTATCGCGTGCGGTTTAAGAACAACGGAAAGGACTACAACTATGGCCACGACAAGGTTGCGTGGCTCAGCAATCCAGAATGTATCGACTCGGCATATTGCAAAGTATTTATCAATGGTTCGCAGCAATATAACATCAGCGAGGTCTGGAAATTCGCTGACGCCTCAAAATGCTATTGGCGAATCATCTATACTAATGGATATGTGCATGAGGGAGATGAGTCAAAAATTGCCGTTGTAACCTCATGTCTTGGAGAAGAGGCAAGTAGAGACCTATTGTCATATCTGCATAATACAGCCACCATCAACCCTTTAGGCAAAGGCAACGACAGCGAGGGCATCTTGGCCGACATGTATGCTGACGTGGATTTTGTCGACACAAATTCCGCTGCCGCTTGCTATCTCAACCCCGACAAGCATAAGCCCAAGCACCTAAAACATTCAGACTTAATCTATCCTTTTGGCTGCAATGCAAGTCAGAAAAAAGCTGTCGCTGCCGCATTCGAGCACCAAATGAGCGTGATACAGGGGCCTCCCGGAACTGGCAAAACGCAGACTATTCTAAATCTCATTGCCAACATCACTCGTCAAGGCAAAACAGTGTTGGTTGTGTCGAATAACAATTCCGCCACAGCCAACGTGCAGGAAAAGTTGGAAAAATACAACACATCGTTTATTGCCGCACCGCTTGGCAGCAAGGACAACAAGGAAGCTTTTATCTCTCATCAACCTCCGATGCCTGCCGAGTGCGCTGCTTGGGGACTGTCTATCTCTGAAACTATAAAACAAAAACGAGAACTGCATGACACATTGCAGAAGCTCGACAAAGTGTATGCGTTGCAGAATGAGCGTGCGGCACTTATGCAAGAGCAACAAGCCGTGAGTTTGGAATGGAAACATTTCTATCTTGACAACGGCATAAACGAAGGCGACATGCCGTCTAAACATGTTGGCTCCAAGCGAATCATTGCCTTATGGTTGGAATTCCAATTGCATGCAACTGGAGAAAAGGCCGTGCCCGCAAACTGGTTTGCCAAATGGAAAGAGGAAATAAAGTGGTGGTGGATGAAATGGGCTTGCCAGCATCGACTGCATCTTGAAAGTCGGTTCGACAAAAACGACCTTACGCCTCTTGTCAAAAAACTGCAGACATTATATTATCTGAACAGACTTGAAGAAATAAAGCTCCGAATTGAAAGCATTGAAAAGGAATTGTCGCTATATGACGCAAATGAATTGACAACGACACTTACAGACATTTCCATGTCTTTGTTTAAGGACTCTCTGCACAACCACTACGCCAAGCATAAGCGCTCGGCTTTTTCCGACACCAAGGACATGAGACGGCGCGGTGATGAATTTAGACAGCAATACCCTGTTGTTCTCAGCACAACTTTTTCAGCCCGCTCCTGTCTTTTCTCAGACAAGCAATATGACTACGTCATTATGGACGAGGCTTCACAAGTGTCGATAGATACAGGTGTTTTGGCTCTGACCTGTGCCAAGAATGCCGTGATTGTTGGCGACACCCTGCAGCTGCCAAATGTTGTGACAGCCGAAGACCAGGCGAAACTCGACGCTATTATGACACAATATAATATCTCCAGTGGTTACGACTGCGCCAAAAACAGTTTTTTGCAGTCTGTGCTGAGCGTGATAAAGGATGTGCCTGAGACTATGCTTAGGGAGCACTATCGCTGCCATCCTCGCATCATCAACTTCTGCAACCAAAAGTTTTATGGCGGAAATCTGCTTATCATGACTGAGGATAAAGGAGAAGAGAATGTGCTTACCGCCATAAGAACGGCAAAAGGCAATCATGCCACCGGACATTACAACCAGCGAGAGATAGATGTAGTCAAAGAGGAAGTACTGCCTGCTTTGAAGGATTTTGACAGCATTGGCATTGTCACGCCATACAACAACCAGGTGGATGCTTTCAATCGACAATTGGATTGTGCAAAAGCAGGAACCATACACAAGTATCAAGGGCGTGAGAACGATGCCATCATCATGAGCGTGGTGGACAATCAAATTACGGATTTCGCAGATGACGCCAACATGCTGAATGTTGCAGTATCAAGAGCAAAAAAGAAATTTTGCTTGGTTGTTTCCGGCAATGAACAAGAGAGACATGGCAACATCATGGACTTGATTGACTACATCGCCTATAACAATTGCTCTGTGACGGACAGCAAATTGGCTTCTATCTTCGATTACCTGTATGAGCAATACACAGAGCAGCGTATGGCGTTTCTTGAAAGTCACACACAAATATCTGAGTACGCGTCAGAAAACCTGACATACGCCATGCTTAATAAAGTCATTGCCTCTGATGCCAGCTTCAATGTTTTCAAAGTGTTGTGCCATATCCCTCTACGCCAAGTCGTGAAAGATACCTCTTTGATGAGCGAAGAAGAACTGAAGTATGCCTCCAACTACAGCACACATCTGGACTTCCTGATTATCAACAAGGTAAGCAAGCAACCCATACTTGCCATTGAAACGGATGGATATTCATTCCACAACAGCACAACAGTACAGCATCAACGGGATTTGAAAAAAGACCACATTCTTGCCTCTTATGGACTTCCTTTGTTGAGACTTTCCACCAAAGGAAGCGACGAAGAAAACAAAGTGATAGAATTGTTGAACAAACAAATAAATGCGCGTCAAACTCCGGGATGTGCCGGCGCTTGACGCGCATCTCTTCTATCGGTTGTACTTATCAGGCTATCTTATAATCACCTTCTTTCGGTTCACGATATACACGCCCGGCTCGAGCGGCTCCGTGCAACGGCGGCCGTTGAGGTCGTAAATCACGCGTTCTCCCGGTGTCTCAGAATCCTCAAAGATGCTTTCAACACCTGTCACAACCGTGGTCGGAGTCACCTTCATTCCGTAAATCTTGAGGCAGTCTGCGGCTGCCGACACCTCACGCGTCTTTTTCTTTCCCGCAGCCGTATCCACAGCGTAGATATACAGATATTCCGGTGTGCTGTTATTGTAGTTTACCACAACGGTGTTTTCCGAGCTTTGCGTATAATACGCAGGCTCGTCATTGCCCTTTCTCACGGCAAGAACCATAGTGCCTACCGTCTCGCAGGTAATCTCAACGGTTCCTGTTCCGCCGACAACCACAATCATTCCATTGAACCATTCGAAATTGTCGCCTTCCGACGGTGTCGCCGGAGAGTCATTGCCGACAAACGCGTCTTCCGACATCGGTGTGTTGACCACAACGCATTTTCCTGCAGTGTCGTAGCCGTTGCCGCTGTCGGCCGGGAGGTTGTAGTACACGTTGTTGACCACAACGTTTTCCACCCTCAAGGCATTGCCGTCGCTGTCGGTGAGGTCGTTGCCGAAGTCGGTTGTCTGCTCTTTCTCAATCTGCGGCACATTGGGTGCGTATACATACTCGACCACTGCCGTTTCACTCTGTTCCTTGCCGTCGACAACGTAAGCGTATACCGTCGACGTTTCTTCAATAAGGATGCCCTTGCCGTAATACGGCTGCTCCTTTATGAGGCTTGGGTCGCTTATGCCCGCCGGAACGACTTTATAAATCACCGTGCCACGTTCGTTCTTCTTTCCGTCTACATTGGGGTTGTAGATGTAAAGCTCAAACGGCTCGGCAAATGTTGTGGCGCGATGCGAGAACATCGGGCTTTGGAGTCCATTGTCGACATAACGGATAACCACATGGGTGGCAACCGTCTTGGTGCCGGGGTCAAACACCGTGCCGCCAGAACCCGTATAACTGAAATATCCATTTTCCGGCACTACAATATCCAAGCCGTCTTCAAGCATCAAGTCCGACACATTTTCCATAGCGGCATTGCTGCCGTTGAGGTTAAGCACGGTATTCTTGCCGCGCACGGTCAGATAGCCATCGTCGTGGCCCGACTTCATGGCTATGCCGTCACGCGCACCGTTGACAACAACCGTACAGTTTTCGATTGTCACATTGGCAAGATATGCATAGATGCCCATACCTTTGTCGGAGATGTTGAAAGTCAGCACTTCCGAGCCGGTCGTGCCGCGGACAATCAGGTTGCCGCCCTTGCCGCCGATGCCCGGACCTTGTGTGCCCATCGTGATGCCGTAGGCCTCGGCTGCGATAGTAGAGTTGCCCACCAGCTCAACAATCAGCGTTCCGTCCATGGCATTAACGCCCGTGTTGTAGCCGTTGTCGGCGGCGTTGATGTCAGCATAGCTCAACGTCAGCACGCCGGCATCCTTCGTCTCCCTGTACGTGACGCTCTTGCCGAACTTTGCAGCAAACGCCTTGTCTTTGACGTTCATGCCGCAGAATGTCACAAAGCTGCAAGGGCTGTTGGTTTTCTTCTCGACGTAATAATGCTGATGCGCCTCGGGCGAGCATTTGTCGCCGTTCTCGGCGATTGCATAGATGTCGATGTTGCCTATTTCCGAAATAGTGATAGGTCCGGTATATTCCGAAATCTCCTTAAACATTTTCCAATCCTTCATGATGTAGTATCTCACCACGGCTCCCTCGTTGCTGTTGTTGATGGTCACCGTGAATTCGCCCTCCTGCATCTCTTCCGTCGGGGTGATTTCCAGGGCGGCAAGCGTTTGCTCGCCAATGCCCACAACCACAGTCCTGACTTCGTCAATGCGCCACCCAAATTAAAAATGGTC
>ULUO01025383.1_pt1 | contig 52416 bp, 47 predicted proteins | sample 1958611 | NCBI WGS metagenome assembly ULUO01 (sample SAMEA4835762, study PRJEB28245) | human gut metagenome | biome: gut microbiome; material: fecal sample | place: Denmark | collected 2008
TGAAGCAAGGGAGATTAAGAAAATGATAAAATCAATAATTTTAGCTGCTGGCAAAGGAACAAGGATGAAATCTGATACTCCTAAGGTTTTACACACGATTTTTGATAAAACTTTATTAGGTTATGTTATAGATGCAGTAAATAATACAGGGCTTGCTGATGAAAATTTTGTTATTGTAGGTCATCAGGCAGATAAAGTTGAAGAATTTGTTACGAGTAATTACAATAACGCCAGATGTATTTTACAGAGTCCTCAATTAGGAACAGGTCATGCTGTAAGCATGGCGCTTCCATATCTCGACGACTTTTGCGGAGAAATAATTATACTATGCGGAGATACACCTCTTATAACAGCAGAAACTTTAAAGGAGTTTGTACAAGCTCACAAGGCTAAAAAATCTGACATTACAGTAATGAGTGCTGTTTTTGAAAATCCCGCAAATTATGGAAGAATTATAAGAAATAGCAATGGCTCACTCAACTCTATTGTTGAAGAGAAAGATGCTGATGATGAACAGAAAAAAGTAAAAGAAATTAATGCCGGTGTTTATTGTCTTAATTGGGAGAAAATAAAACAGGCATTTTCTGAACTAAAATCAAACAATGCTCAAGGAGAATATTACTTAACTGACATTATAAAATGGGGTAATGAGCATAACCTTACAGTAAATGCTTTTACTCTAAAAAATAACGAAGAAATTTATGGCATTAACTCAAAAGCAAATTTGGCAGAAGCTTCAAAGCTTATGAACCAGAGAATTATTAATAAACATTTAACAAATGGAGTTACAATTGTAGATCCTGCAACAACTTGGATTAGTCCTGACACAGAAATTGAAGCTGATACAATAATTTATCCGTCATGTTACATAAGCGGTAAAAATAAAATAGGAAAACACTGCAAAATAGGACCATTTGCACATTTAAGAGGAGATGTAATTCTAGAGGATTATGTAAAAATAGGTAACTTTGTTGAAGTAAAGAAGACTACAGTAAAATCACATACAAATGCCTGCCACTTAACTTATCTTGGTGACAGCGAAGTCGGGTCTAATGTAAATATCGGAGCCGGAACTATTACAGCAAATTATAATCCATTAACAAAAACAAAAAGTAAAACAATAATAAAAGATAATGTTAAAATTGGTTCAAACTCTGTACTGGTTGCTCCAATTACAATAGAAGAAGGTGCAAATGTAGGAGCATTAAGTTGTATAACAAAAAGTTTACCCCCTTGGGCGCTAGCTTTAACAAGAGCACCTTTAAGAATACTTGAAAATTGGGTAAAAAAATAGAAAAGCGGCTTAACGCCGCTTTCTTATTTCTTATTCTTTGCTTCAGCCGCTTCTGCATTAACCCAGACTGTATAGCTATCCTTGAAGTTTGTTGTAAATGTTTTGATAAGATTTTGCGGATTTATTGTCGTTATACTTAAGAACAGTGCTTTTTTAGTTTCAATAGAACCGGCAACAGCAGAAGATTTTGCATTATTAAACATAGTATTAAATACAGTTAAGTCAAATTCTACGCCATTAGCATCGCACATAGCTTTTGCTTTCATAAGCATTGTTGACTGTAATCTATCAATCATTTTTTCTGCATCTTCTTCTTTTCTGCCAATTCTCGTCACTGTATCACCATCCTGAATTGCATCAAGCATTTTCTGATCAATATTGCCGTTTTCATCGGTTACAGCCTGCGTGTAATCAATATCCCATAAATCCATGTCTTTATTTGAGCCGTTCATTTCATCAATTGCTTTTGCAATATTCGTATTAAATGTGTTTATAAATGCATCAACGCAATCTTTAGTATTAAGATATGCATGTCCTTTGCTGGAGAATCCTCTTGCTCCTCTTCCGGTAATCATACCTTCTGCATTAAGAGTATCTGCTACAGACTGTGTGTATACATTTTCAAAAATATTTGCAATTTTATCAAAAGAGATTCCTTTTTCTTCAAGCATAGATTGAAGCTGAGCTTTCATCTGGCTCTTTAAGCTTTCATTAGTGAGCAATTCCTCACCCTTAGCATAAGCTTTATCTCTTGAACCGCCCCAGCCTTTACCGCGTTCGTGAATTTGCGTATTTTCATAATATCCAGAAATTCCGGAATAATCTATCAAGCTTGCGTCAACTTTGTAAGCATCTCCCTTAATATCCGTGAAAGCTTTATCAGCAGCTTCCTGAGCTTTAATTTCTTCTTCTTTGATTAGAGTATTTTTTAATGTCTCAGTATTAAGCTCTGCAATAACTTCTTCCATAGCAGCTTTTAATTCATCGCCGTCAGAGAATTTCTTAAGCGCAGTCGTGATTGCAGCTTCAGTTTTAATAGTTGTGCCGCCTAATTTAACAGTAACTCCTTTATCTAAAGCAGCAAGCAGAAATTCTTTTGCATACTCTTTTAATTGTTTCAAATCAGCACCATTGTCAATCATAGCTCCAAAAGAGTTTGCACCGGTATTAAACGCGTCTGCGGCATCTTTTAGCTTTTCTGCATCAGACTTATTCATATATTCTTCCAGGTGAGCTTTCAAATCTGTTTGCAGATTTTCTCCATTATATCCTTTTATAAACTTATCAGCTTCGGCTTCTAATTCTTTGGCAATACGCTTAGCTGTAGCAGCAGGCATTGATTCGCCGGCTTCAGTTCTGCCTTCACCTTTTGTTGCTGTTAAATCGGTATAGATTTCATCAAGGACATTTGATTTAACAGTATCAGGATCATTAGATTCCGCATTGGATTTAATTTCTTCATATTTAGCAGGGAGAGCAGATTTGAAAGCTTCTGCCATCCCCGAGATATCTCCGGTATAAGAAGCTGCAAATTCTTCAATATATTCTTTAAGAGCGGTTGTAACTTCTGCAAGATATTGTGTTTTACCTGCAAAATCTTTGCTTATGGTTCCAGCCATATCGTTAACAGCAGTCTGCATTTGAGTTTTTTGTTCCCATTGTGCAAATTCATCTTCTGAAATTTCTTTATCACCGTTTTTATCAACACTTGAGAGCTCAACAGAATCAAGCTTCATTTCGTTCATTACAGTATCATATTCTTCCTGCGTAATTTTTCCATCGCCATCTTTGTCAAAATCTTTAAATGTCAATCTTTGTCCAGACTGTGTTGTTAAACTGCCAAACTGGTTGATACCGCTAAATCCGCTCATTTTCTAACTCCTTTTCTTATTTAACATATCATTTTAGATAAAATGTTATGTTAAATTTTAAGCTAATTAGGAGTTTTACTAATGCTTTATACTGTGTAAACTTTTGTAACAAAAAATTTTTAAAAGCTAAAGTTTTGAAAAAATATGCCGTTAACAATACTATAAAGAATACATTTTATCTATTTTGTATTCTAATCGGAAAAGCGATATTTTATAAGAGTCCAAACAGCCTGAACTCCATCTTTCCAGGTTATTTTTTTACCTTCTTCATTTTTTCTTGCATTATAAGAAATTGGCACTTCCATAAAACGGACATTACGTTTTAAGACCTTTGCCGTAATTTCAGGTTCAAAATCAAACCTGTTAGACTTAATAGAAATTCCTTTAATAACATCTGCCCTAAAAGCTTTGTAGCAGGTTTCCATATCTGTCATATAAGTTCCATAAAGAACTCTTGTCATTAAAGTCAAAAATACGTTTGCAAGATAGCTTAGAAGCAAGAAATTACCGTTATTACGTGTATCTGCTAGTCTTGAGCCATAAACGACATCGGCTGAATTAGTTGCAATAAGATGTACTAGAGGTTTGTAATCTTTCGGATTATACTCCAAATCAGCATCCTGAATGATAATAACATCCCCCGTAGCAGCCATAAGCCCCGTGCGAAGCGCAGCACCTTTACCCATATTACGCTGATGATAAAGTACTTTATATGGTAGTTGAGAATATAATTCTTTTGTACCATCAGTTGAAAAATCATCAATTAAAATAATTTCTTTTTCCAGACCAAAATCAACTTCTTCTATACGCTTGATGATTTCTAATAATGAATTTTTCTCATTATAAACAGGTACAAGTATTGTAATTTTATTCATTTCTCCTCCATTATTTAAATATTACTTGTCTGGCAGGTAATTTTATTATATTATTATACAATAAACAGAGAGGGTGAAATGACTTTAGAAAATTTTATTTATGAGTCAGTTTCAGAAATACTCAATGGCGGGTATGAAGAAGTAAAAAAAGATATAGAAAAACACAAAGAAATATATAAAGATGATACAGCAATATGCTTTAGCTTATTGGCTCTTGGAGCATTTTTAAACAAAGATAACCAGAGTTTTTATCAGTTTATGAATGATGCGGCTTTTCTTGTAGATCAGTCAGCGGACGCTATTACAAAAATTTTCCATGAAATGATTTTAGGCTTTGTTAACTTCAGCGAAAAAAACACAACCCTCTATGCTATTAACTATAACAAAGCAAGAAAACTTTCTATTAAAAGTCAAAAAACTGAATTTTTTGAAAGAGTTAATAAACTTCTAAAATGTCCGCCGATTAGTCATTACAGCAATCATAATCAGACAAAGGATCCATTAATTGCACTTGTAAATATAGGTCAGGCTGTTGCAGCTGAAAAGAACATTGATTTGTTAATTAAAACAATCGCAGAAGAAACTAAAACAGCGTTGAATGCTGATAGATGCACTATTTTTATGTATGACAAAGAGAATAACGAACTTTATTCCAAAGTCGCAACAGGACTTGACACTAAAGAGCTGAGAATACCTGCTGATAAAGGACTTGCCGGTCATGTTGTACAGACGGGAGAAACAATAAACATAAAAGATGCTTATAATGATAAGCGATTTAACCCGAATGTTGATAAAAAGACAGGTTATAGAACTAAAACAATATTATGCATGCCTATAAAGAATTTTAATCAGGAAATTATTGGTGTTTTTCAAGTATTGAACAAATTTGATGAGTATTTTACGCCCGATGATGAAGATTTGCTTATTGCAATTGCGTCCAGTGCAGGTATTTCATTAGAAAATGCACAGCTATTTGAAAGACAAAGAAAGCTTCTTGAAGAACAGAAAGTAGTGCTTGACAGTTTCATTGAAACTCTTGCCACATCTATTGATGCGAGAGATAAAATTACATCAGGTCATTCATCCCGTGTAAAAATGTATTCATCTCTTATAGCTCAGGAATTCGGGATGGAGAAAAATGATTTGTACATCTTAGAAAAAGCTGCTGCTCTGCATGATATTGGTAAAATCGGAATAAGAGATTCTGTTCTTCAAAAAGAAGGAAAGCTGACTCCGGAAGAGTACAAGCATATTCAACAGCATGTAGAAATTACACATCACATTTTAGAAAAAATTCATATGTCAGAAGATTTTAAACAGATTACTGAAATAGCCTGTTCGCATCATGAAAAATTTGACGGAACTGGATATTACAGACATCTAAAAGGTGAAGAAATTCCATTTGGTGGAAGAATATTAGCAGTATCTGATGTTTTTGACGCAATTACATCAAAAAGACACTACAGGGACAAAATGCCTATTGAAAAAGTTATTGACATTATAAAAAATGGGGCTGGGTCGCATTTTGACCCGCTGGTTGTCGATAAATTTCTCGATATTAAGCTCAGCAAAATAGTTGGAGTTTTCATCACAGAAAACCATATGGTTATTGATAAAGAAGATTTAGTAACATTAGAAAAATATAACCTACTTGATTTATATTACTCAATAGTAAATAATTGTAGTAACAAGCTATTGCAAGTATTTAATAAATATTATGTAGGAGTAGATTTAGAGCACGAATAAAATGTTAAAACAAATAATTATATCAGCATTAATACTTACAACAGCAGCCTCGGTTTATGCGGAGGAAGTCAAACCGCTTAAAGTTAAGGCAGAAACTAACGTTGCCAATATGGATATGGTAATCAAGGATAACTTTGTCAAAGCAAAGTATGCATCTGCAGAAAACAGGTTTGCTCAGAGCAACGTGAAAGCTTCTTATGATGATTTTAATGACCTTATACAGAGGGCTTCACATGATGATTATGTATTTCTTGTATACGGTATAAAAATGGCTGAGTATGGTTTCTTTGATTTATCTGATACCTTAATCAATAAGCTTGATACAAATAATTTTACGGCATCTTATATTAAAGACATAAAAAAATATTATTATCCGTCTGCAATGGTCAGCCAGAAAGATTTGATATATCTTGCCGATGCGTATTCTAATATTATGTACAACAATATGGCAATCGAAACGACATCGGAACTTTTAAACAGTACGCAGGCTGCTGACAGTGATTACAAAAATTATTTGATTTCACTTGGGTATTACAAATCAAACAATCTGCAGCAGGCGTTAAAATACATAAATAATGCAATTGTTCAGAATGATACTAATGTTAATTATTTATCACTTAAAGCTAAAATTCTGGCAGATTCTAATAAACCGAAACAAGCACAAAAAGTTCTGGATAAAATAAAAAAGACAGATTTTCAAACAGTTGATTTCCAGAGAAAAGTAAGATCAGTTGAAGAATATATTCTATATAAAACAGCCAAGGCAGAACCTCTAAAAGATTACCATCTTGCATATTATTACCACTTGCAGGAAAAGAGCCTCCTTGCCACTAAAGTACTTCAATCGGCGATTTTACAGGCTAAACAATACAGCCCGCTTATATTCTCACTGTTAGGTAAAATTTATTATGAAAATGATGAGCCGTTAAAGGCTCAGGAATTCGCCTCTCGTGCATTCAGAGAGGATAGGGATAATTATCTTGCAGCAATAACACTTGCTGATTTAAGCTATGATAACCGAAAGTACAGCGAAGCCTTAAAATATTACCAGAAAGCAAAAAAATTAACTAAGGATGCAGAACCTTCTGTTGGTATGGCTAAATCATATCTTGCACTGGAAAAAGATAAAAAATCTAAAAAGATGTATGAAAAGTTATTGAAGAAATATGAGTCAAACGAAGAATTACTGGTTGATTCACTTCAGGTTTTCCCGCAAAAAGCTGATTATTATCTTCCAAAGGTTGCTTCAATAGATATTTCTAACAATGATATCTGGTTAGGCTTGGCTAATCTTGCTATTAGGGACAAGAATTTTACAATGGCTACAACTTACCTTAATAATTCTTATTATATAGACGCAAATAACTTTAAATATTATTATTATCTAAGTCTTGTACTTAGAGCTAAAGGTGATATAGAACTTGCAAATCAGTCTTTAATCAAATGCTCAAGATTAAATTCTGATTATGCATCAGATGTAAATCCGGGGCATAGCGTGTATGAAGAGTAATATTTTAATTGTAGAAGATCATGAACTAACAAGATTTGGACTTAAAACGGCATTTGAATCCTGTGATTTTATTGATAAGATCTACGAGGCAGAATCTGCTGAAAAAGGTTTAGAAATTGCGACTGAGCAAGAAATAAATTTAATTATTATGGACTTAGGTCTTCCTGGCATGAATGGAATTGAGGCTACAAAACGCATCAAAGACCTGAACAAAGATACTAAAATCGTAATACTTACATCGCATAATGAAGAGCAGGAAGTATTAAACAGCTTAAAAGCAGGAGCCAATGCGTATTGTTCAAAAGAGATTAATCCAAAACGGCTTATTCAGGTTGTTCAATCAGTTTTAGACGGCGCAGCCTGGTTTGATCCTTCAATTTCACATATTGTTCTGGAAGCTGCCACAAAATCACAGAATATAGCTCAGACTAAATCGGAAAAAGATTACGGACTGACTTCCCGTGAAACCCAGATTTTAAAACTTATTACAGAAGGGTACAGCAATATTGAAATTGCTAAAGAACTTTTTGTAAGTATTAATACTACCAAAGCACACGTTGCAAGCATATTGCAAAAACTTGAAGTAGATGATAGACTACAAGCAGCACTAAAAGCATTAAAAGAAAGATTGGTTTAGTAAATGGACGGAATTGCTTCAATACTTGTAGTAGATGATAACCCGAAATACTTAGCAGATGCTCTGCCTATGTATGGATATGACGTTACTGTTGCTAATGACGGTTTAGAAGCTTTAAAAATACTTGACCAGAAAGAAGGCGCTTTTGATTTGATTCTTCTTGATGTAATGATGCCTAATATGGACGGGTGGGATACATTAAAAGCAATTAGAAGCAATAAAAAGATTAAATACATTCCTGTTATTATGATTACTGCTGTTAGTGAAGACCAGAAGGTTGTATCAGGCTTAAGAATAGGAGCAGATGATTATATTGTTAAACCTTTTATTCTGCCAAATCTTCTTGCTCGAATAGAAGCAGTACTAAGACGCTGCCAGTGGCAGAAAGAGGCAGCACCAAAACAGGAAGCCGGTTTAAATAAAAATGTAAACATTGACGCTCTTACACCAAAGGAAAAAGAAGTACTTGCTCTTGTTGCAAAAGGTGCAAGCAATCAAGAGATTGCAGACCAATTATATGTAAGAGATGTGACCGTAAAAACACATTTGAACAGTATTTTCAAAAAATTAAAAGTAACAAATAGAACGCAGGCTGTTTTGCTTGCAATGCAGATGAATTTGATTAGCTAAGAAGGAGTTAATAAAACAATGTTGTCAAAAGAAGAATTAGTCAATCTGGCACAAACTGATATTGAATCATTTAATACAGAAATTAGAAATGCAAATGGAAGTGTAGATTTGAGCGAAACCGATTTTAGCGGTGCAAATATAGAAGGAGCAGAGTTTATAAATGTTGATTTAACCTCTTCAAGTTTTGCTGACAGCCATTTGACAGAAGTAAAATTTGACGGCTGTGATTTAACATCTGTAGACTTTACAAGAGCGTCTATCATTGAATGCTCATTTAATGAATCTGTTCTAAACGGAACAGATTTCAGCTATTCTAAAACTGACTACTGCAATTTTTCTGACGCTGATTTGGCAGGAGCCATTTTTCAAGGAGCTGATTTAACAAATTCAGATTTCTCTGCCGCAGAAAACTTAAATGCCTGCAGATTTGACGAAGAAACAATCTGGCCTGATAACGAATATCTGCCGGAAGATTTTGATTCAAACTATGCTTCTGACTTATCTTCACTTCAAGATGAAGATGATTATCAACAATCAGATTATTAAATCTTCCAGATTTTTATTTTCAGAATTAAGAGTTTTATATTGTATATTAGAGGACAGCTTTTTAAGCTGTTCTTTAATTTCATATTTATTACAGCTCATCTTCACATACTCATCATCCATGCCGATTTCCTTAAAGCCTTTTTCTTTGTATTTTGATACAACATCAATAGGACCGTCAATGACAGCCGAAAGCTTGATTAATTTTATTTTTAATTCTTCAGCAAGCTTAAACATCTGATAAAACAGGGTGCTGCCAGTATAATTTACCCTTTTTCCATTCGGCTGGGGTATGTCGCAGATTGCATCAAGATAAAAACTTTTAATATCATCAAAAAAGGATAAAATACCACAAGGTCTAGAGTTTGACACGGCAAGATAAGCTCTGCTGTCCGAATTTTGCGCCGACTCAACGGCATAGTTGAAAACTTTCTGCCAGCGCTTACGATCGAATTCCGGCATATCTCTCAAACTTTTATCAAAATCAACAGAATCTTTCAATTTTTCCAGAAATTTTTTATCTTTTGATGTAAGTTCATATAAATCAATTTTGGTTGTGACATTTTTAAATTTATTTTTTGTCACAGCCAAATGCTTTGCTCTAAATGTCTGATTACTAATCTCCATACAAAAACTAAACTCTCTAAAAAATAAATTTGATAAAATGTTACAATAAATTTACATATACACTTGTAAAATAAAATACTTTAAGGTACACTTGAGATACACTGGTAGAAAGAAGGAAATAGAACTATGTCAAAACAATGTGAAGTATGCGGAAAAAAACCTATTAAAGCAGCTAAATTAACATTCTCTCATAAACAAATTGTAAAAAGACAAACTCCAAATTTACAAGATATCAGAGTTAATGTAAACGGACAAACTAAAAAAATGACAGTTTGTACTTCTTGCTTGAAAGCCGGAAAAGTTCAGAAAGCTGTTTAATTAGTAGTAAAAAATTACCCAAAAAAGAACCGGTTGGCCGGTTCTTTTTTTAACTCAAATTTTCATGCGCCTGAGCCACAACATTTGCAACAGGTAGCTTGCATTCTTCACCTTCTGTACTAAAATGAACCAGATACTCAATATTGCCAGCAGGTCCTTTTATAGAAGAATACGTAAGCCCTCTGATTACATATTCTAGTCCGCATATGCAGTTCAAAACATTGTTAATAACCATCTCATGAGTCTTTTTATCTTTCACTACTCCGCCTTTTTCAACCAGCTCTTTACCAGCCTCAAATTGAGGTTTTATAAGACAAATCATTTCGTGATAATCCGGCTTCATAAGAGTTTTTAAATTAGGAAGAACTTTTTCAAGAGAGATAAATGATAAGTCAGATACCAGCAAATCCGCCATAACTTCACCTTCTGCATAAATATCATTCACTCCGCAGATTTTCAAGTTTGTTTTCTCTATGGTTTTAACCTTGTCAGAGCTTCTTATTTTCCAATCGAGCTGTCCATAACCAACGTCTACTGCATAAACAAATTTTGCACCGTTCTGCAAAAGACAATCTGTAAACCCTCCAGTTGAAGCACCAGCATCAAAACAAATTCTATCTTGTACATTCACATCAAAGCTCTCAAGAGCTTTTTTAAGCTTGAACCCGCCTCTGGACACAAAAGGCATTGATTTGACCTTAAAATCATATTCTTTTGAAGGGTCGATTTGAAACCCTGCTTTTGTAATAACTTCTGTTCCAATCATTACATTCCCTGCTAGAATTGCAGCAGATGCTTTGCTTTTATTCTCAAAAAAGCCCAAATCAACAAGTATTTTATCTAAGCGTTCTTTAGATTTACCCCTTTTCAAATTTCAAAAAACCTTTCTGCATTGTTAGTTGTAATATCAATAAGTTCGTTAAGCGGTATTTGCCTTAAATTAGCAATTTCTTCTGCTACATATCTTACATATGCCGGAGTATTCGGCTTACCCCTGAAAGGAACAGGTGTAAGGTACGGAGAATCTGTTTCTAAAACTAATTTATCCAGAGGAATTTCCCGCGCTACATCTTTCATTTTTACAGCATTTTTAAATGTTACAACACCGCCAAGTGCTATATACCAGCCCTTTTTTACACATTCTCTCATAAATTCTACACTACCGGAAAAGCAGTGAAAAAGAGCCTTTGATGATTGATTGTACTCAAGAAGTAAATCATACGCGTCCTTATGAGCTTCCCTGTCATGGATAACTATTGGCAGATTAAGTTTATTTGCCAGTAAGATTTGCTTTACGTAAACCTCCTTCTGCAAATCAACAAATGATTTATCCCAGTAATAATCAAGCCCAATTTCGCCCACCGCCTTAACTTTATGATTTTTAGCAAGTTCTATCATTCTGTCTTCGACTTCTTGAGTATAAGTTTTTGCCTCAGATGGATAAATGCCAATCATTGCGTAAATGTTTTCATCCGCTTCAGCAGCTGCAATAACTTTTTCCATCGAAGATACTTCTACAGATGGTATCACAGCCTTTTTTACCCCGAAATCTTTCATTAGCTGCAAAGTAGATTCAATAGGGGCTTCAAGCATATCTATATGAGCATGTGTATCTATTAAATATTCTTTCATATTAGAAATTATATCATGTTAAAAACAAACAGCTTTATATTCACACTTGCACTCAGTTTTTTTAGGTGGAATCTCATCACTATTTATTTTCGCAGCAGCATTAACTAACCTTTTTTGATATTCTTCTCCTAGTTCAGGAGAATATTCAACGGCCAGCTCTTCTTTATTTTTTAAATCAATATAAATAAATTTCACCTTATCAGTTTTAAAAAATTTACTTACTGCAAGAAGATAAATCATAGTTTGGTAATCAAATTTTGCATTCTTAGGAGCTGAACCTGTTTTGTAATCAAGAATATAATATGTATCATCTTCTTTAACAAGCGCATCAAGACGACCTCCAAAGAAAGCATCTCCTAGTTTTAGAGATAAATTATATTCTGTATTAACAACCTCATATCCAAAATATTTTATGCCCTTTAAATAGTTCCATACCGCAGCTTCACGTTCAGAAAGAGAAAGCTCCATTTTATCAATATTTTCTCCGCGCAAATAATATGAAGCAAGGGCATGGATGTTTTTACCAAATTCAAAAATATCATCATTTACGGGCATAGAAATATTTTTGACATAACGTAAATAAAACTTTCTCGGACAAAGTTCATAAGTTTTCAGCATATTGGGAGAAATCATCAAAAACATGTTAACCCTCTAAATAAGTATAATCTGGATTATTTTTTAATTTTTCCTCAATCTGTTCAAATGTTGCCAGCCCTTCAGTAGCCCCAAACTCAGAAACAACACTGGAAGAATTAACTGATGCATACATAAGTGACAATCCAACATTTAATTTTGTTCTCTCTAAAGCTGCGCAGAAAGTTGAAGCAAAAGCGTCACCGGCACCCAAAGTTGAAATTACAGGAGAAGGAAACACAGGACAAAAATAGAATTTTTGCCCGTCATAAGCATATGCCCCTTTGCCGCCATCTGTAATTACAACAATCTGGTAATCCATGACTTTCATGGTTGTAAGCATTTTCTTCACATCTCTATGAATAAGTTCATGCGAAAATTTCTCAGTTTTGGTATCAGGCCTTACCTGAATGCCTGTAGCCATAGTAGCTTCTTCCTTATTCATTACAACAATATGGGCAGATCTCAGTATTGTTTTTATATGCTCAAAACCTCTTTTAATACTTGTTGAACCAGCATTAAAACAAATTTTTGTGTCATGCTCATGCGCATAATCAACAATAGACTCAAGAACTTTATTTGATTCGCCATTTAAAGGCGCAACATAGATTAAATCAGCATCCTCAATGGCTTTAAAATTAATTTCACTTTCCATAATTTGAGCATTTGCTCCTCTATGAGCAAGAACAGTTCTATCACCTTGAAAACTTACCAGAATTATTGAAAACCCTGTGGATGCTTCTTTATTTTGAATTATATTAGCTAAATTTACATTTTTATTTTTGAAAGCATCTAAAATACCTTCTGAATAAATATCCTCACCTATTTTAAATATAGCAGAAGTATCAAACCCTAAATTAGCAAAATTACAGGCTGTATTAACACCGCCGCCTCCAACATTTGAAGAAAAGGTTGTAATATCAATCTTCGAGCCATATGGATAACTCATAAAATCAGAATTTTTTGTCTTCGAACATACTGAAACTATATTTGCATCATCGCACTCAACAAAAACATCCATTGTAGCGCTGCCGATTGTTAATACCTTTGTCATAATACTTCCTCCTGTAATATTTATATTTTAATACAAATAGCAAAAAAAATATTTACAGGTATTATATAAATCAGGAGGTAAAATATGAATTTAAATATTAACAACGTAAATTTTCAAGGAAGAAACGAAGTTCTTTATGGTCTTAAAAAAGCAGCTCAAGAAGCACAAAATATTGGCAGAAACAGCATTCAAGCAGCAGGTCCCCGTCCCTTAATAAAAGATAAGGAAATATATCAAGCTAAAGGAGCTCTAGATGCATACTGCGACATGGCAGTCAAAGATGACTGGTTTGTAGAAACAATAAATAGTATTTCACCGAATGTTACTAAAGAAATTAAGGAAACTCTAAGCCCGATAAAAAATGACTATGCAAGTGCATACCCTCATGAAACATTTATCAGTGCAATCAAAAATGCAGTAGAAAGCGCTAAAAACAATGCTGATACGAGCCTTAAAAATTTCTTTGAAAAAATTAAATTGTAAAAATTTGTAAATATTAAAGACGTACATAGTGTATTTTTTATTTAGTTATTCTATAATGTTTGTATACAAGGATATGTGAGTTATATATAAATAAAAAGAGAGATTATAATTCACTATGTGATTAGGGAATATAGTGCAGATTTCTGCACCGGGTCAGAAAGGTTAGGGAATGGCTCTTACAATTAATACAAATATGTCGTCTTTAATAGTACAGAAGAACTTGAATGCTGCGACATCAATGCTAAACAAGAGTATTGAAAGAATGACGACCGGGTATAAAATCAATCATGCAGCCGATAACGCAGCAGGTTATTCTATTGCGACAACCTGGAAAACACAGTTAGGATCTTTAGATGTAGCATCTGATAATGCCTCAACCGGCGCAGATATGCTTACAACATTAGAGGATACTTATTCCTTAATTACCTCACATTTACAGCGTGTAAGAGATTTGACCGAACAGGCTGCCAATGGAACTTATGGTTCTGATTCATTAAAAGCAATTGCTTCTGAAATTACTGCAAGACTAGAAGAAATTGACCGTATTAGTGCTAACTGTGAATTTAACGGTTTGAAGATGATGGATGGTTCACTAACAGATGATATTAACCTTCAAGTTGGTTTATACAGTGATGCAGCAAGCAGAATTGCTCTTGATGCTTCTTTATTCCAAAATGGGCATGTATCTGCATTATTCAAAACTTTTGGCGGTGTTGGCGGTGCTACAGTAGCAGAAGTTGCAAAACTTTGTTCTGGATATGATGGAAAACAAATTACAGGCGGACAAAATGAAATGCTTAATAAGATTGATGCTGTAATTAGTGAAATATCTGCAAGGACTACTACACTTGGTGCTGCTCAAAACAGGATTGAATCTGCTGTTGAATCAATAAATGTACAGTCAGAAAATATAACATCATCACTTTCTACATTAAGAGATGCTGATGTTGCTGAAGAATCTTCTAATTATATTAAAGCTCAAATACTCCAGCAGGCATCTGCAACATTACTTGCAACTGCTAACCAAACACCGAGTATTGCTTTAAACTTAGTATAAATTTTAAATTTGTTGTTGATTGGGATATGTACTTATATATGAGCTTGATATTAATCAAGCTCTTTTATTTTACATAAAATATGCTATAATTATATTGGTTATAATATATAACATTTCTATCAAAATGTTATATATATTTCAAATTACTACTATATTTAATACTTTTTACTTTTTTTTAAATTTTTCCAGCATTATTATTCTGCGTGTATCTGTTATCCTGCCTGACAGCATAACATTTTGATAGAAATGTTATGTTAAAGAAAGGAAAAGTATGATTGCGAAACACATCATTAATTGTACAGACAAACGCACAGCTATTAAACATTTTATAGCAAAAGGTTTTTCTCTTGCAGAAGTTCTTATTGTTGTAGCTTGTGTAATAGTAATTGCATTACTGTGTTTACAGGTACTAAAAAAGATTATACCGGATAGAGAAGCTCGTATGTTTAAAAAGGCATATAACCTAACTGCACGTCTTGTACCTTCTATGGTACATGATGAAGATTTGTATCCGGAAGTTGACGGCAAAAATGCTCCTCAGTTTCTGGGCAATACTGAATGGGTTATTTATGAAGGCAAAAAATATGAAGGCACAACTAAGTTTTGTGGACTTTTTGCCGCAAAAATAAATGCGCTCTCTGAGGTAAGCTGTATTGCTAACGCCAGCCTTGATGGGAAAGCTACACTTAAAACAAATGACGGGATTGTTTGGGTTCTACCTGTTACAGATTTCAAAGAATTAAAAACACCTGGTATAATTCAGATAGACACAAATGGTGCGAAGAAACCAAACAAAGACGGTTATGACAGATACAAAATATATGTTTATCAAGATGGAACTGTTTCAGATAAACCTGTAAACATGCCGGATTTGCCGGTTATTCCGGATGAACCTGGCAATCCTGGTTCAAACACTTCTAGTAGCACTTCAAGTAGTAGTTCTGGTACATCATCTACTACTTCAAGCAGTTCTAGCGGGACTTCTAGTAGCAGCAGCTCTAGTACATCTTCCGGCACGTCATCTGGTACCTCAAGCAGTTCTAGTGGGACTTCTAGTAGCAGCAGCTCTAGTACATCTTCCGGCACATCGTCTAGTACTTCAACAACTTCGAATACTTCAAACAGCTCAATTACACCACCATTTATCCCTGAAAGAAATCTTGGTTTATCTTTAGATGGAAGTACCTGGATTTTATTCACTAAAAATATTGATGGGCCTAAAAAGAAAGGTTGGAAAAGAGTTTTACCTCAAAACTTGGCCAACGATACTTCACTGGTACTCAATTGGGTTAGCCATTATTACACTATAGCTTTAAATAGACAGGGGGTTGATCAGGATTGCCTTTACTCTGCATATTTAAGATTAAAATTGTTATATTCAGAAGGAATGCGCCAGATTTATACAGAATGCGCAAATGGAAAACCTTTAGAAAGAGGCAAAGGTGCAATGGTATCATTCACTTTTGAAAACAAAACATACCAGGCTGCTTATGCTCAGGATGATGATGGTAAAGAATTTAATAAAAGCTTAAGTGCTGCATACCAAACGGCAAAAGCTAATCAGCTGGGTTTGTGGTTAAGAGTTTTAAGAGATCGATATAGATATGAGCTTGAGATAAATACAAAATGTATAACCGGCTTACTCCAGAAATTCTATGAGGAAGAATTGGATAAAAAATATAAATAATCTTGTAGAAAGAGGAATTAATTGTTATTAATTCCTCTTTCTCTATTGCTATGAATTCATTTTTCTGTTATTCTTGAAACGTAGATTAGGAAAAGAGGAGTTTTTTATGGATTTAATGAAGGGTAAAAAAGGTATAATCTTTGGTGTTTCTAATACACATGGTATAGCCTATGGTATTGCAAAACAGCTATTTGACGAAGGTGCTGATATTGCATTTACATACGCCGGCGAAGCTATGGAAAAAAGAGTTAAACCTATTGCAGAAAGTATGAATGCTAAGCTTATCATGAGCTGCGATGTTACAAAAGAAGAAGAAGTTGAAGCAGTATTCAAAGAATGTGAAAAAATATACGGTAAATTAGACTTTGTTGTTCATGCTGTTGCCTTTGCACCTAAAGAAGATTTGATGGGCAGATTTGTTGATACTTCTAAAGAAGGCTGGGATATCGCCCTTGGCGTTAGCGCATATTCTCTTGTAAGAGTTTGCAGACATGCTGAACCACTTATGAACGAAGGCAGCTCTATTTTTGCATTAACATATCTTGGTTCTGTATTATCAGTTCCTAGCTACAATGTAATGGGTGTTGCAAAGGCTGCATTAGAATCTGCTATGAGATTCCTTGCTGTAGACTTAGGCAGCAAAGGTATTCGTGTTAACTGCTTATCTTCCGGACCGGTAAAAACACTTGCTTCAATGGGTATTGCAGGATTTTCTAAAATGCTTAAGGCTGCTACAATGAGAGCTCCAATGAAAAGAAATGTTTCTTTGGAAGACGTTGGAAAAGCAGGTTTATATCTTGCATCTGATTTATCAAGCGGTACTACTGGTGAAGTTATTTACGTTGACTGCGGATGTCATTCTGCTTACGCTTCAGCTGAAGAAATGGATGTTATCTCTAAAGCTGAGTAGAACTAATACTTTAAGCGGATTTGCATAAATATGCAAATCCGCTTTTATACAAAAGATAGGATGTACATATGAAAAAAATATTATCAACACTTTTTTTATTAACAGTAATTCTCTTTAATGCTTTGCCATCTAAAGCTATAACATACAAAGAAGCAAGCGAAAGTAATAAACCTATGGCAATACTCGTATATGCAAGCTGGGTTGATAATCTGGAGGATATCAAAAAGGCTTTTAGTAACATGGAAAATAAATATAGCCAGTCCTACAATTTCGTTTATCTAGATATTGCATCTGAAGATACTAAACTTTTCAACCAGAAGTATCATATTTATCCAAACTTGCCATATGTCCTTTTATTTAAAGACAGAGGCAGAATATCAAGATATCTTCAGAAAAACTGTATAAACGATGAAGCTTGTTTTACAGAAAAACTTAATTTCTTTGCTAATTAAAGATCGTTTTTAGTATAATCTATGCCGCCAACGGCATTATATAAAGATATTGATGAGATAACATTGTCGATTTTTGCGGCAATGTTTCTCTGTTTAGCGACGTATAGATTTACTTCTGATTTCATTTCATCAAGCATCGAAGAATCTCCAATGCTAAATTGTTTTTCTGCTAATATATGCTTTTCCTTTTCAATAGAGTAATCTTCATCCGACTTTATAAGATTTGCCTTTGTTGTCTTTGCTTCTGCAAGAGCGTCATTAACCTCTTGAATTGATGTCAGTACAGTTTTTTCATAGATCTCTACAGCTTTTTTATATTCGTACTTATTTATTCTATATCTTGCCATTTTAATTCCTCCGGTAAATATATCCCAACGAGGAGCTATCCCGGCATTAGCAAGAAAAGTTTCTCCTGCAAACATTCTATTCCATTTATAGGCATTAAAACCAAGATTGCCGTAGAGTATAAATTTGGGAAGAAAATCACGCCTTGCAACTCTTACATCAATACCCGACTTTTTCACATAATCTTCCGAAGAAATTAAGTCTGGTCTGAATTGAATAATAGTTGTAGAAAGAGTTTCAGGAGTTTGAGGGGAAGATATCGACTGATAATCAGAAAGCTCAATTGCTTTATCAGTATTGAGGCCTAGCAGAACAACAGCCTCATCATTCAATATTTTTTTGTTTTCCTTAAGCTTATTCAAATCTTTTTCAAAATTAACTAATATCTGCTTTTCATCTAAAACTTCGTTTATTGAAGCCAGTCCCGAATTATACTTCTTTTCAGTCATGCTTACAATATTTTTTTGTAAATCAATGATTTTTAAGAGATTTCTTTCAAGTTCATCCATTTTAATCAAATTATAATAATCAGCTGCAAAACTAGAGGTTATATAAATATATGCAGCTCTTTCCTGCTGTTTTGCAATTTCTGCCTGTTTTTTGGCACTCTTACGGTTCAAATAATTCTGCCCCCATATATCAATTTCATATGAAGCATTCAGAGGCAAAAATATTTCATTTTGAATATATTTAGGAATTACGACAGAGCCAAATTGTGTTCGCGGTCCTCTGAAAACTCTGGATACACTTCCGTCAAAACCTAATTGAGGAAGCTGATTTGCTCCGGCTAGTCTAATATTTTCTTCAGCTTGCTTTGTTTTTAAAGCTGCTATTCTCAGGTCATGATTATTTTCATATAATGTCTGGAAATGATTAATTAACACTTCATCATTATAATTCTTCCACCAGTCCATATTCATATAATCCAGACGGTTTGTACATTCTTTTGCACCAACCGGGAGTGAAATTAAAAATAAACTTATAATTAGAATTTTTTTAAATGTCATATTTACACTTATCCTTCTTGTGTTATTATGATAACACAAAGGGATTTTATGAAACAAGATATTTTATTAGAACAAAAAATTGGTTTAAGACTCTCTAGAATAGGGCTATTATCTAAGATTTTTGCAGGCCAGCAGTTTGTAAAAAATTGTTTTGATATTACTCCTGAACAATTTACTGTACTATATACACTTAAAATAAATAATGGTATGTATCTGCGCCAGCTTGCAAGCGTTACTCTTAAAGATAGACCCAATATAACAAGAATTGTTTCTATACTTGAGGCAAAAGAATACTTAACATCTGCAATAGATAAAGAAAAAAGAATGGTGAAAAAGTTATACATCACTGAAAAAGGATTAGATGTGTGCGAAAAAGTACTTCCTTCAATATTAAATATCTGGCAGGATACAGTGGCAAATATTTCAGAGGAAGAAATAGAAAAATTTTTGGAAACGTTAAATAAAATAGAAGTTAATTTAAAAGACAAGGTTATAATACAAAATTAGGTGAGATTATGGCTAGAAAACATGAAGACAAGAATGATAAAGATTTTATAAAAAAAGCAAAAGCAAGATTAAAAAAAAGACGTCCGGAATATAAGAAAAAACGTGTAATAGTACCATCCATAACAGGTGTTATATTAATTATACTAGGTATTGTAGCTGCAATACACTCTACTTATTTTCAGTCAACAGATGATGCATTTGTAGAAGGAAGACTTGTGTCAATTGCTCCAAGGGTTGCAGCACCGGTCGTAAAACTGCTTGTAGACGATAATCAGGAAGTTAAAACAGGCGATTTACTGGTAGAGCTCGATCCGAAAGACTTTGAGGTTGCATTAGATCAGGCAGAAGCTAAGCTTGCAGAAGCAAAAGCAGGTTTAAATATTGCTGTTAAGCAGGTTGATGAGAGTTCATCCAAAGTTAACAAGTCTTATGAAGATATTACATCAGCCTCTTCAAAGCTTGATTTTGCCCAAAAAGATTTTGCAAGATATAAAGACCTGTACAAAGATGGAATTGTATCAAAGCAGGCTTATGAAAGAAGTAAAACTGCTCTAGAAGTCGCAGAGGCAGAGTTTAATGCAGCTCAGGAAAACTCTATGGCCTCAATGCATGCTCTTGATTCAAATAGAGCTAAAACACAGGCTGATGAAGCACTAATCAAACGTCTTGAAGCAGAAGTAGAACAAGCAAAATTGAATTTGCAATACACCAAGATTTACGCCCCGCAGTCCGGTAAAATTGCAGCCAGAAGTGTAGAAAAAGGTAATTATGTTAATATCGGTCAGCCTTTAATGAATATTGTACCGGAGCAGGTTTGGGTAGTTGCTAATTTTAAAGAAATTCAGCTTACACATATGAAGGAAGGGCAAAGCGTAAGGATTAAAGTGGATACATATCCCGGCAAAAGATTTAAGGGCCATGTTGAAAGTATTCAGCGCGCCACAGGAGCTAAATCAAGCTTATTTCCGCCGGAGAATGCTGTAGGCAGCTACGTAAAAATCGTCCAGAGAGTTCCTGTCAAAATATTGTTTGATGAAGATATCTCAGGTTATAACATTGTTCCTGGTATGTCAGTTGTACCAAAGGTAAGAATAAAAGATGGAAGAAAAGAAAATTAACCCGTTTATAATAGCTATCGCAGTACTTCTACCATCATTTCTGGCACTGGCTGCGTCATCTGGAACTAATGTAAGCCAGCCGCATATCGCAGGTTTTTATGGTGCAACTCAATATGAAGCAAATACCGTTATCACCTGTTACATAATATCAGGAGGCCTTATGCTTCCGGTTACAGGTTATCTTGTAAGGCTTATAGGCAAAAAGTTATTATTTATATATAGTATCATTGTATTTGCTATAGGCTGCCTGCTCTGTGTAATTTCGCCAAATCTTCAGGCGCTTATTGGTGCACGAGTTATTCAAGGTATTGGAAGCGGCTGTATATTGCCTTTATGTCAGGCAGTTCTACTTGAAGTTTTTCCAGAAGAACAACGCGGGGTTGCTATGGGATTATTCGGAGTTGCAGCAATGTTTTCACCGCTTGCAGGCCCTTTTATTGGAGGTTATTTAACTGATAACTACTCATGGCAATGGATTTTCATTATAAATATCCCATTGTGTCTTTTATCTTTATTATTAGTCAAACTGTTTGTTCCAGATGAACAGCCGGTTAAACAAAAATATAACAAAAAATTTGATATCTTCGGGTACGCTTCTATCGTAATAGCAATGGGATGCCTGCAGGTTGTACTTGACAAAGGACAGCAGCATAACTGGTTTGATGAAACCTGGATATGCTGGTTATCAGGTATTTGTATATTTTCCTTCGTGTTTTTCTATGTTTGGGAGCTTGAATATAAGTATCCTGTAATTGATATCAGAGTATTTAAGGACAGAAATTTTCTGTTCGGTACCTTTGCAAGCGCATTTATAAATGTTGTTTTATATTCTACTCTGCTGCTTGTACCAATGTTCGTGCAGAGTTTAATAGGCTATAGTCCTTCTATGTCAGGACTTTTAATGTTTCCAAGAGCAGTCGTCTGTTTTATCGGCTTGATTGCAGCTGGAGAAATATCAAAATACGTTGAAGGCAGACTGCTTGCCATAATAGGATTTATAATAATTGCAATTTCACTTCTTATGCTTACACAAATGAACCCGAACTCTTCTATGGAAAGCATAATTCTGCCTAATATACTGCTTTGTATTGGAGTTCCTATTGCATTTGTACCAATTACAGCGCTGTCGTTTCAAACTTTGCCGGCGTCTAAAAATGCTGATGCAGCTGCATTGCATGCTCTTTTTAAGAATATATTAACAGCAATGTCAACTTCAATATCTTCTACATTTATTGCAAGAGTATCACAGGTTTATCAAAATTACTTTGTAGGGAATTTATCACCACATAATCCAATGTTCCTGTGTAAATTTACAGCACTTCAGCACAAATTTATGCGGTATTATCCGGAAGTTGTGGCTTCCAGAAAAGCTGACGGAATGCTGTATAAACAGCTTTTAGCTCAATCCCGGCTTGCTTCCTTCTTTGATATTTTTACAATCCTTGCACTATTAATGCTCTTTGCTATACTGTTAGTGCTGCTTCTAAAAAATAAACCTAAAAATGTAAAGAATTGTAAATAAATATTTAAAGACTGAAATTCATCCTAAAAATATTACTTTATTAATATATAAAGTTGAAGATACGATGATATAAGAAAGGATGGCAATATATGGTTGCAGAAGCAAGCGGAGCTGGCAAAACGAATGGTGCAAATCCTGTATGGTTTGATTTTGCTCAAAAAGATGCAGCACCTAAAGAAACTGAACAGCAAAAATTACAAAAAACTAACGTATGGGACTATGCAAACGCAATGCAAGCCGGTGCCTATATGGGCTAAAGATTAAGAAAACCTGAAGTTAAACTTCAGGTTTTTTATTATATAATACACATATGAGAGAATATGAAAAAATGATTGCCGGGTTAGATTATTACCCGATGAATGACGAAGAGTTAGTAGAATTAAGAAGAATCTCACTGGAAAAGACCAGAGAATTCAATGCTGAGCCAGATGCTGACAAGCGTGAAGCTATTTTGAAATCTTTTTTAGGAAAAATGGGAAAAGGGTGTTATATTACTCCAAGCTTGTTTTGTGATTATGGCTGCAATCTTGAACTAGAAGACAATGTATATTTTAATGCAAACTGTGTCGTTCTTGATTGTGCTAAGGTTAAAATTGGTGAAAACACATTTGTTGGGCCGAATACACAATTTTACACACCTATACACCCGCTGGATTACAAAACAAGAAATACTTTTATTGAATCTGCAAAGCCAATAACTGTAGGCAAAAACTGCTGGCTAGGGGGAAGTGTTGTTTTACTTCCCGGGGTTACAATAGGTGACGGATGCGTTATAGGAGCCGGAGCAGTTGTCACAAAGGATATTCCGGCAAATTCTCTTGCGGTAGGAAATCCTGCAAAGGTAATAAAAACTATTGAACAAAACTAAGACCGGTAAAATACCGGTCTCTTTTTCGCAATTTATTTAATGTTTGCTTAGTCATGGACTTTTTGTTTAAAAGCGTGCTCTTTTCTGTCATTTTCCAAATTTGGTGTGTCTATTTCGAAGACATAAGCATCTGCAGGTGCAAGATTTACTCTTAACTCGTTTTCGCTTACCTGGAATTCACTTGTTTCGCCATATTCAGGCACCATATTTTCTAATTTCTGTGTTTCTTTTAAACCAGGTATTTCGATAATCCCTGTTACATTTCTATTTGGATTTTTGTTTGCAACTACAAGTATAGTTCTGCCATTGTTATGTCTAGCATATGTAATAATCTGGTCATATTTATCTTCACGTTTATCAAGTTCTATAAAACTGCTGTTTCTATCTGCCAGTACGTCCAGATTTTCACTTCTCATCTTGAGAGCACCTTTCATGACTCTTTCTATATCAGGACAATCACCACCAGGCTTTCTAGAAAGATTAAACAGAGCTAAACGATATCTATGCTCGTTCATCAATGTTTTTTCAGTATAGGTTTCAATATTTTCTGTATCTCTATATTTATAATCATAATAGTCACCAGTCTGGAAACCATCAATAAAATACGGATTACACATTGGGATTGTTGACTGTAAAATTGTAGTTAGCTTACAGAAATTTTCTCCGCCGTGAATCATTGAAGAACTGTCATCGTGTGTCAAGAATGAACCAATTACACTCTTCCCTGCCGGTAGTCTATGAGATAAGTCTAAGTTTAATTTTACATAGTCATTAAAATCCGAACAATTTCTCCAGTCATGGAATATATGATACTGTCCATAATATTCATCAAAGCCAGCTTTTAATAAATCTTCCGGTCTATCATAAGGCATATTTACCATTGGAGAAGCACATTCATATGTATAGCTTTCAGCAAGCCACGCAAATTCTGGATCTCTTTTTCTTGAATAATTAATTAAAACATCCCAGAATTCAGGCGGTTTTGCTCTTGCAACGTCAGCTCGTATACCATCAATACCAAGGTCAATACAAGCATCTACATATTGCTTATGCATTTCCAATAATTTTGGATTTAAAGTTCTTTCTGCCTCATCTGCCCATGGCTCAAACATTCTAATATCAGCCCAGCCTTGAGGAGTTTTATCTTCACCGTTCCTTCCATATGCCATAAGTTCAGGTTCTGCTTCAAACATATCAACAGATGCGCAGCTTGGAAGATCTAACATAACTCTGATACCGCGTTTATGGCATTCATCAATTAAAGCTTTGAATTGTTCATCCGGTGTCCTAGGATCATTCTTATCAACAATCATTGGATCTATAGCAAGATGTCCGTCGTCAGTTACATATTTTGCAGGAGAATAAAGCGAACCTGCAGTACCCATTGCATTCTTCTTTCCTGGCGGATGAATTGGAAGAATATGTATTGTATTAATGCCATCAGCTTTTAATTCGTCCAACCTTGAAATTGCACTTAACAAAGTACCGCATTTTTCACCTGTACTCAACGTTACTTTATCATCGCCGTTTAAATCCTGAGCTGTAAATGTTCTTGGGACAATTGCCATCATTACGGCTTGATTATTCTGAATCATTGTCCTCAAATTATTTTTATAAGGTGCTTTATTAGCAGCTGCTAAATCAATCTTTTTAACTGCAGGAGCATTTAAGCGCGCCAGATTTTCAAGATATTTTGCAGATACATTACTATCTGCATTCTTTTCTTCTGAAGGCTTACTAACCAACGGCTGCTGTGCTGCAGCAGCTCTGAAATTAACTGGCATAATTTTAGCTATTTGCATCATCATTCACCTGCTTCTGTATATTTTGAGGATTTCTTATTTTACCAAAACCAAACTGCGCCAGAATAGCTGTACCAAAGACTGCCCCGCCAATGCCTGATGCTATTCTTAGCCATTTTTGATTTCCATATCTTTTTCCTGAAGCTTTCATTATTAAATCCAACGGACTTTGTGCTACAAGATTAAATTTAGCCATTCTTGTACGGGATGATTTTGTATAGTTGTTAACTGCATCGCCGTTTAAAATATGCTGAGGTTTTGTAAAATCTATATTATTATTGCCCATAATATCCTGAAATCTTTGAATATAAGATTTTAAACGACCTTGGATATTACCGGAAGCTAAATCTTTTGATGCGTCTAACCCTTTCTGAGTAGTATTATCCAAATTAGGAAGCCAAATTGTACGCATCAAATCTTTATAATACTCAGGATTATTAATCGTATTAAGCTTCAATGTATGATCTGAAGATGTTGCTGTCATTAAAGCTTCTTTACCTTTTGCAAGAATCTCTTTGTCATATCCACCTCCTGAAATTGGACGTTTATAAACATCAAATAAATGTAAAATTCTATTGAATGAATTATTTGCACCTTGATATCTTTCAACTATTCTTGAAATTTCAAGATTTTTAGAAGAACCGACTCCTTTAGAGTTATATTTTGCATATTCAAGGCGTCCCGCCTCATCCAGGTCATTCCAATAGTTGAGACCGGCATACTTATCTTTTCTTACACCATCCAGAAATTCATACAAATCTTTTCTTGATTTCACTGAATTTGAAAGAGTTGAAACATCTTCTTTCACAAGTCTGTCAATTGTGTTCTGGAATTTACCAATATTATTGAGACGTTTTGCAGTATTATTGTAATTATTCTCAATACCTGATATCAAATCTTTCATATGAGAAGCTGTATCATTTTTGCCATTGAGGTTAACTTCCATCTCTGACATAACTTTAGAAAGTTTTTCAATAGCTTTTTGATATTTTACTTCATCTTTTGTCAAAGCTTCAAGTTTTTTTTCAAAAATTTCCTGAGCATATTTATCAGACTCGCTGATTTGTTTTAAATCTTTATATTTAATATCAAGTACATCTAAGAGCGTACTTTCAAATTTACCGTAAGAACGAGCAATTACAGTTTCTGGAGCATACTCAATCTTGAATGATTTACATTTATCCAGAACTTTTTGATTTTCTTTAAATTCTCCCATAACTTTGGCAAAATCAACAACATCTTTGATATTGTTTTCACTTACATAATTTGAAGAATTACCTTTAATCTTTTTAGATATGGAGTCTAATACTTCATTTTCATAAGCTTTAAGAGCAGATTTAGAAACACTCGCCTTATTTTCCATTTTCTTTTCAAATAGTTTCCTAAACTCACCCTTTATATTTTGCAGCTGTTCTTCAGTTATTTCTTTTGAACCGGCTTTTCCTAAGATTTCATTTATTTCAGAAGTTGATGGAACAAAAACTTTTTCTAAAGTTGCCCTATTTCTTGAGGATAAATTTTCCTTAATAGAACCAGCTATATCATCAGCAAGATTGTCAGGAAGCAAATAAGATTTTACTCCATTTTTCTCATTCATAAAGATTTTTTCAAGGTCAGCTTTAATTCCCTCAGAAGCATTTGCATCCATATTTTTTGTAAACAGCTTCATCAGGTTATCAAACTCTGCCTTTGGCAATTCTTGATTTTTATAATTAACTAATATTTTTTCAACATCTTTGCTTAGTTTATTAGCAGGAATGCTGTTTATTTGCTCGGACATTTTTTCAGTAGCGTTAAGAGCATGATTAATTTTAGAATTATAGCGGGAATTTCTTGCTTTTTCTAATGCTGGAGCAATTAATTTTTCCAACCCGCAACATATTAAAGCTGAGAATACAGGCACAGAAGCCGCAGTCATCATCCAAAGGGTATTATTCTGAATACCAATTTTTCTCATTTGTTCTTTTGTTAAATCATCTCTGTTTTTAACACCTCTAGGGATACCAAGTCTATCACCTATGATATCTAAATCTTCCCCCGGATAATCCCCTTGATACATATCAAAAGGAATATAATTAGGGTCTTGAAGTACAGATTTTTTACGGCCTTGATCATCAATATATTCTTTTCCGATATCAAATCCCTGAACAATTCTTGAAGGAGCATTTATTGCGACTTGCGGATAAATAGACATTGCTGCTAAAAATGCACCGAGACCGGCATATTCCATGATTCTAACCATAGGATTTTTGGTTCTTGCTGCAAGCATAGTTGCAATTCCGATACCGCCCAGCTTAAGCCCTACATCATTGAGTCTGCCAAGCTGGTGGTCGTTGGCATTTCCCTGAAAACCATCTTTTACCGCCTTCATATCATACGCAATATCTTTAAGAAAATACTTAGGAAGCATTGTCCATGAATCATGAACCAGATGTCCTTCCGGCGGAAGCGGTTTAACATTTTTGTCAGTTTTAATAGTCCCCTTTGCTTCTCTGTAAGGGATATGAGACTTAGTATTTTCAATATTTGGTTGAACAGGATTAATTGCCATACTAAATCACCGTACTTTCTTTTGATTTGTCCATAATATCTTTATTTGCCAATTTTCCCATATGTCTTGCCTTGTAAATAACATTTGCTGTACTTCCTACAGTAAGTGCTGCTGTAAATAACAGCCATGCTTTTCCTGCATGTTTCATAAAGCCGCTTTTACCAGGGTCACCGGTCCATAAAGATTTAAAAGCTTGACCGAATGACTTTCCAAATGTTTTAGAAATATTTACAAAATTTTCCCCTGCATTCTTCATACGGCTTGCCATTTTTGTACCAAACCCTTCTCCAGGTTTCGCAATATGGCGTTTTCTATTTGAGATTGCATCAAAGAAATTAGTCCAGCTGTTTTGAACAGCAAGTCCAACACCTACACCTGCCCATGCGTATGATGATAGACTCTTCGCAGTCTTGGTTGTTGAGATAATGCTTTGAATAATAGGAGTTGTTTCTGTTACAGAATCATTCAAATCTTCACCTAATCCAATTTTCTTAGCAATTTTATCGTAATATTCAACCCCGATATCTTTTTGGATTAAATCTTTTCTAAAGAATTCTCTGCTGTCATAAACTTTTCTCTGCTGAATTTGCGGAACTATATTAGCAGCTTCTCCAGCTTCTTTTGGAAGAGGATAATATACATGCTCAATCGGAAGTTCTATATCAACACCGGTGCCCCAGTAAACAGGTCTGGTAACTAAATCGTTAGAGAGTGTTTTAAACAAACCATATAAAACAACACCGAGAGCCATTTTATTTCCGTTAATATTTGCAAGTTTCTGGGATTTCGGGTTCAAATCTTTCAGCAGATTAAATAATCCCATAAACATAGCACTTCCAAGTAAATATGGCACAATCCCCATTGATAAAAATTCATAAAAATCGGAGTTTACATCACCCTTAAAGCCTTTTACAGGATACTGCAAAAATGCATTTGTTGTTTTCTGGTATTTTTGCTGCATTCTTGTACGTAATGTATTTGGCAAAATTCTGGATTCAACTTCGCCGTTGTCTTTCTTCTCCGGCTTTGCGCCAAACACTACATTTTTATCTGCTAATTTTACTGCTTTAATCATACGAACCCCATCTGGTACCTATATATTAAAAGTCCCTAAAATTTTATTTTTTGCTATTAAAAAAGCATGAACTTTACATTTATTTACAATGTTTTAGACATATAAAACACACACAATTAATTTAACAAAAACAAAAAAATAATACAAGAAAAAAGGACTATATTAGTCCTTTTTCAACTATTGCCTTTCTCCTAATTCTTTGTCCATAAGGTAAAGCGAAACCTTGTCTTCGCCAAAGAGTTCAAGGCGCTTAATTATATCGCGTACTGTCTGTTCTTCTTCGACCTGTTCATCTATAAACCAGTCTATAAAAGAAAGAGTAGTTCTGTCGCATTCTTCTTCTGCAAGTTTTGCAACTTTCATGACAGATTCAGTGATACATTTTTCATGTTCAAGTATTTTATTAAATATTGAGATAATTCCATTAAACTCAAATTCAGGAGTTTTTATCTGCTTCAAGGTTACAAAGCTATTTCTTTCAATCAGGTAGTCAAAAAGTTTAAGTCCATGCTCAACTTCTTCTTTTGCCTGTTTCTTTAGCCAAGAAGAAAACCCGAACAGGCCTAGTTCCTTTAAATATGCAGACATTGAAAGATATAAATACCCTGAAAAGAATTCTTTGTTAATTTGTTCATTTATAATTTCATTAATTTTGTCACTAATCATTCTTATTTTCTCCCCATAAACCGTGTATATTACAGAATTCTATTGCATCAATTTCTTCCGGAAGGCAGGTTATATTAAATTCCGCAATATCACCAGGATTTAAGTACTTAAGATGCAGTTCAGATTTATCTTTTTTATAAATTTCTATAAACTGAATATAATGTTCAGGAAGCATTGGATGAGATTTCACCTGTACAAATCTGTCATTTTCCCTAAATTCTACAATTGGAGCATGCTTCTCACCTGTTTCACTTTTGTCATGCTGAATAGACTGAAGTTTCATAGGCTGGCCGCAGCAAACAAGTTCACCGGCGCCCGATAGAATAACCTGAACCAGATTTCCGCATACTTCACATTTATATAACTGTAATTTTTCTGTTGCCATATCGATATCCTTTCTGTATTTTATATGTTACCTGCTTACTATTTATTTTCATTGCCGGAGATGGCAATTTATGTTACTATCTAATGTATGGATAATTTTTTCTCTACAAATACTTCACAGGAAAATAATTCGTTAAACTCGCAGTATGATAATCTCAAAGACAACTACGAAAAAATTTTTATTGAAGCTGCTGAAAGTATAAGAAGAGAAATTAATCAATTTAAACCTGATGACAGTGTTTGTAAAAAATGTACTGTAAAAGATTGTAAAATTGAAAAAAAAGATATATTCTCGCCATACCCGATGAACTGTGAATATAGGGACTGGCAGCTTAAGACTTTGACTTTTTTAGCAGGTGATTACAAACAAAAACTCAAAGCTGCATACAAATCTATAATGGATAAGAAAAACGAATACACCTGCAACAGATGTGCAGCCTGCTGCAAATTAGCAGTAAGCGAATATTCTTACACCCAGCTTAAACAAAGGGCTATGAGAGGAGATAAATTTGCTTCTGACTTTGTTTCAGTTTTCGTACCTTATGAAAATGAAGAAGATGCAAAAAAAGTTAATCCTGAATATTTTGAAATGCTTAATGAGCTTGTTGAGGATAAAACTTACTACTATTACTGTCCTAAACTTGACGGCAATGTTTGTACTATATATGAAAATCGTCCGAATATATGCAGAGAATATCCTCATAATCCGCTTAAGCTGCTGCCAGCATCTTGTTCTTTTAACGCATGGAAAAACGAAGTTGCTCATCAGGCAATGCTTTTAAAAGCAAAAGTGGATATTATAGAATTTTATAAGGAAAAGCTGCAATAATGATATTAGCCGGAATGAAACTTGAAGAAATAGAAGATTTAATGAACAAGCTGGGAGCTACAAAATTTAGAGCAAAACAGATTCATAACTGGCTTTATGCTAAATCCGTTTCCTCAATTGATGAAATGACAAACCTTTCTAAAGATTTTAGAGAACAGCTTAAACAAACAGCTTCTGTGACCGAAACAAAGATAAAAATTAAACAGGTAAGCAGTGACGGAACAATTAAGTATCTAGTAGAATATCCTGATGGTGAGTGTGTAGAAACAGTTCTTATGCGCTTTGATAATCGTGCTAATCTGACGGCCTGCGTAAGTAGTCAGGTTGGATGTGCTGTAAACTGCTCGTTCTGTGCAACAGGCAAAGGCGGATTTAAAAGAAATCTTACTTATAAAGAAATTATTGAACAGGTTTTAACAATTCAAAGAGATACAGGGTTAAAGGTTACAAACATTGTTTTTATGGGACAGGGAGAACCGCTCTTAAATCTGGATAATGTCCTTAAAGCATTAGAAATTTTCAATGATGATTTTCAAATCGGTGCAAGAAGAATTACAATTTCCACAAGCGGTATCATTCCGGGGATAAAAAAACTTGCAGAACTGGATTTACAATCTACTCTTGCAATTTCACTGCATGCACCAAACCACAAGCTGCGCGCAGAACTTATGCCTATTGAAAATAAATATCCGCTTGATGAGCTAAAAAAAGCTCTTCTTGAATACATTGAGAAAACAGGACGCAGGATTACAATTGAATACATTCTTATACATGGTTTCAATGACACTCCTGCTGCAGCTAAAGAACTTGCATACTTCCTTAAAGATATAAAATGTAACATTAATCTGATACCGTATAATTCTGTTATTGAAAATGATTACAAAAAACCATCCGGAAATGATATTATGAAATTCAAATATCTGCTTGAGCATTCAGGTAAAAAGGTTACTGTAAGACTTGAAAGAGGAGCAGATATTGATGCGGCTTGCGGCCAACTAAGAGGGAAACAAGGATAAAACTATGAGCAATGTTTATCAAAAAAATATATCAGCATTAATACAAAAGAATCCGGTACTTGCACGTAGAATTACAGATTATGTTATCAAAGATGTGCCTCAGCTTGTAAACGAAAACGGATTTTACAATCTGGTTTATAAAAATACCCGTCTGCACAATCCCGCTAATCCGTTAGGAGAAGCACAGGAAATATTTGCTAGAGCAGAAAATACACCTGTTACAATCCATTTAATATATGGTTTAGGCCTTGGATATTTGTTTCAGGTAGCCTCGGCTAACTCTATCGGAACTGTTATACTTTATGAACCTGATTTAAATATTTTAAAAATTGCTTTTACACTTGTAGATTTCTCTAAAGACATTGAAAAAAACAATGTATTCATCGCAGACAACATTGACCTGCTTGGAGAGTATATTCATAAGAAATCAAATACAAAGAATACCCCGCTTATGCTTACAACCAGAGCATATCGGGAATTAAATAATGAAACTTTTGACGAAATGGTTGAAAATATTCAAAGAATGATTGGCTCTTTTAATCTTGATTTGAAATACACACAGGAAAAGTTTTATCCACTGACAAGAAGCATTATTAGAAATATACCTCAGCTTCTAAATGAAATTCCGTTAACCGCTATCAAAGATGTATTCAAAGGCAAGACAGCAGTAGTAGTATCAGCAGGGCCTACTTTAGACAGAAACATTGAAACGCTAAAAAAATACAGAGATAATATTATTTTAATTGTTGTGGGAACTGCCATGAAAACTCTGGCAAAACATAATATTACTCCTGATTTTTTATGTATTATTGAGGCCTATGATTCATCTAAACAGATAGCCGGCCTTGATTTATCAGAGGTTAATTTTATAACAGAACCTTACTCAAATCCTAATCTGAGAAATTTCAAATTTAAACAGATTTATTCGCATATATCTCAAAATATGCCTGTTAACTCTATCTGGAGCAGTCTGACAGCTCAAAACATAAATGAATATTTATCAAAGGGAACTGTTTCATATACAGCACTCAATACAGCACGTATTCTCGGGTGCTCAAAAATTGTTATGGTTGGTCAAGATTTGGCATACATTGAAGGTCAATGTTACAGTAAAGATTCTGCTTACAAAGACTTGGAATGTAGATATAATAAGGACAATAACAGATGGGAAATTACAGCAAAGAATTTTGAAGAATTTGCAAACTCGCTGAGTAACTCTCCTGACGAAGAAAAGCGCAAAAAAGCTGCAGAAAATCGTTTGAGGAATTTGAACAACTCTCTTTATTATGTCAAAGGCATTAAGGGTGACAAAATTCCTACAGAATCTGTTTATGCAGCATTCATAAAACCGCTTACAGAATTTGCAGAAATGTTCAATGATAGAGAGTACATTAATACGTCTATGGAAGGTGCGCAAATTGACGGTTATAAAAACATGCCTCTTGAAGAAGCTCTAAAAGATACTCAGCCTATAGAAACGAGAGAAATAAAATCAGATTATAAGTTGGATTTAACCTCTCTTAAAACTAACATTACAACAGAAATTTCTAACCTTAAAAAAACAAAAGAAGATGTTCTTAACGGAGAAAAAGCTGTAAAAACACTTAATAATGATTTAAAGAGATATAAAGCTCCGACAGTTGAAGTTTTAAAGGATTTAAAGAAAGTTTCTCAAATATTCTTAAACCTCAGTACCTCTAAGGCCGGCACATTATTTGATTTTATAACTGCATCAGAAAAAATTGATATAGATTATGAGATGAAAATGACCGGAAACTTTACAATAGAAACGTTAACTACACTTATAGCCAAGTTTTCAAACTATTTTAATAATGCCGAAAAGAAGATTGATAGAGTTATACAACTATTATCAAATACGCTGGAGAAACTATGAAAGTTTTAATACAAAGAGTAAAAAAAGCTTCTGTTACAATTGATAACAAATTATATTCTGAAATTGAGTCCGGAATACTTGCTCTTGTAGGAATAGAAAAAGGCGACAGCACTGAACAGGTAGAAAAACTTGCAAAAAAAATAGTGAATCTACGAATTTTTCCGGATGAAAACGATAAAATGAATCTGTCACTCATTGACACATCAGGAGAAATGTTAATAGTATCACAATTTACTCTATGCGGTGCTTGTAAAAAGGGAACAAGACCAAGTTTTGACAAATCAGCACCTCCGGAAGTTGCAAACGAGCTTTATGAATATTTTATCAAAGAGGTTCAATCATACGGAATAAAGACAGGAACAGGTGTTTTCGGCGCAATGATGGAGGTTGAATTAATAAACGACGGTCCTGTTACATTTATGCTGGAGGCACATAATGGATGATTTTAAACACTATACTGTAATGTTGAATGAAGCTGTTGACGCGCTTCAGTGTCAAGACGGCAAGATTTATGTTGACTGCACGCTTGGAGGCGGCGGACACAGCGAGTTAATTTTAAAAAGAATTTCGCCGCACGGAAGGTTGATTTCGTTTGATATTGATGACGAAGCAATCAGGCATGCAAAAGAACGATTAAAAGATTACCCGAATCTTACAATAGTTAAATCATCTTATATAAATATAAAATCAGAGCTCAAAAAGCTTGGCATAGATAAGATTACAGGCGGGGTAATTTTAGACCTCGGCGCATCTTATCACCAATTGACAAAAGCTGAACGCGGTTTTTCTTTTTCAAAAGAAGCTCCGCTTGATATGAGATTTGACATGGAAAGTGATTTTTCCGCCTATGATGTAGTAAATACATACTCAGAAGATGAATTAGTAAGGATTTTTAGTGAATATGGAGAAGAAAGATTTTCAAAGAGAATTGCACGCAAGATTATCGAAATTAGAAGGTCTGAGCCGATTAGAACAACGAAAGAACTTGCTGATATTATTATCGCTGCGACTCCTAGGATTAAGTCTCATATACACCCTGCTACAAGAGTGTTTCAGGCTATTCGTATAGAGGTAAATAATGAGTTAAAAAATGTAAATTTTGTACTACATGACATATTGGATTTATTGGATAAAGGTGGTATAATTTCTGTAATAAGTTTTCATTCTTTGGAGGATAGAATTGTAAAACAAATCTTCAAGTTTGAGAGCCAGAAGTGCAGATGCAATGAAATGATTTGCAAATGCCCGCCGCCAAGAATCGAATTAGTTAATAGAAAACCGATAATGGCGTGCGAAAAGGAGATTATGGAGAATCCGCCGTCACGAAGCGCAAAATTAAGGGTCGTTAGGGCTATTTGATGTTGCGGATAGAAACCTTGGGAGCAGAGGAGTATATATATTGGTTTCGGCATTAAAAATCAACAATAAATCAGGGTTAGACTATTTCATAAAAAAACTTTCGGGGGAATATAAAAAAGAATATCAGGTTCAGGAAAAGACTAAAAAGTCTTTTGTTGATAAGTCTGTTCAAAATTTAGCTGTTAATAGTATAATAGAAGGGTACTTTCCTAAGGAGAATTTAGTCAAAGATATGGCAATAAAAAGAGTCAATAAAACATTATGCGTCATATTAAGCTTGCTAATAGGGGTTGTTATTGTAAGCTATTACTTTGTTATCTCCTGTGAAATGAAATTAAATGACCTCAGCCGTCAGACTGTAATTTTGAATAATGAGAATGAAGAGCTTCAAAACAGGCTTGATACTCTAAAATCATTCAATAATGTAGATAAAACTCTGCAAGAAAATAATATGCTGCAGCGTGCTGGACAGGTTATTGAAACACCGGAAGTTACAGTTGATACTCAAGCTGCTGCAAAACAGCGGGTAAAAAAGAAGATTTTTGATTACGCAATAGGTTTTTAAAATATGTTAAAAATAGTATGCGGCGCTGGAAATGAGGATTGCGAAAGTGTGAAAAGACTGGTTTTTGTTTATGCAAAAGCCGGCTGTAAGTATTTTGACATTTCTGCAAGAAAAGAAATTTTAGAAGCAGCTAAAGAAGCTGTTTCACTAGCCGGACTTGAAGATGCCCATTTCTGTGTAAGCGTCGGCATAAAAGGTGACAGACATATCACAAAAGCAAAAATTAAAGAAAGCGTATGTATTAAATGCGGTAATTGCTTAAGAAATTGCCCTAATGATGCGATATTTCCGTCAATTATGGTTAATGACAAACGCTGTATTGGTTGCGGAACCTGCGCAAAAAAATGTCCGACAGGCGCTATGACAATGTATGAAAAAGATATTAATGTAAAAGAAATCCTTCCATATATGGTAGAAAATGGCGTTGAAATGCTGGAGCTTCATATTATGGGGCATGACAAAAAGGATTTGGATTACAAGTGGGGTGTAATTAATGATTGTAATCCTAAGTATGCTTCAATCTGCATTGATAGAGAATTTTTCGGCAATAAGGAAGTTATTGACCGCGTAAGAAATATGATTGCTCATAGAAAACCGTATACAACAATTGTACAAGCTGACGGAATTCCTATGAGCGGTTCAGATGACAGCTACAAAACGACCCTTCAAGCAGTTGCAATGGCTGAAATTATTCAGAATGCAAATCTCCCTGTACATATTGTTTTATCAGGCGGAACAAATTCTAAAACAGCAGAGCTTGCTAAACTTTGCGGAATAAATTACTGGGGAATTGCAATCGGCTCCTGGGCAAGAAGGGTTGTAAAACCTTATATTAACTCATCTGACTTCTGGGATTGTTTGGAATGCCAGCACAAGAGTATTGAAAAAGCAAAAGAACTAGTTAAAGTTTCTGTTTAGATAGTCTTTCCAAAGCTTTTTCAAAGTCTGCTTTTGAAATTAAAATCTTTTTTAAGTCTTCGAACCCAAAAGTCCTTGCATCCATTTTTTCGTGAAGCCCCAGGCGTTCTATTGCATTAAAGAATGCATCTGTAATCATTTCAGCAACATCCGAGCCGTTAAATTTATTCTGGAACATAGCAGTAACAAGCTTCTCTACAGAAACATCTCCTGAAATCGGTTGATTTTTAGAATGAATTTTAAAAATTTGTTTCAATCCTTCAAGATTTGGCATTGGAATTTCTATGTGCAGCCCGAAACGTCCTGACGCAAGAAGAGCCGGATCTATTAAGTTTTTCATATTTGTTGCTGCAACAATAAATGCAGGAGCTTTACTCTTTTCTAAATCACTCATACAGCCGAGGAACTGATTTACCATAGGGTCATCAAAACGAGCGTTGGATGAACCGTCTCTGGTTTTAGCAATAGAATCAAATTCATCAATAAAAGTAATTGATGGCGCATCAGCTATTGCTTTTTGAAAGACATCTCTTATTGATGCTTCAGATGCACCGACCTGAGAGCTTCTAAACTCGTTTGCATTAAATTCTCTATACTTAGCACCTGCCTCAGCTGCAAGCGCCTTCCCTAATAAAGTTTTTCCGCATCTTGGCGGTCCCCATAACAGAATACCTTTATTCAGTCTTATATTTTCAAAAACTTTCGGATAATTTATCGGACGGACAACATACTTTTTAAGCGTCGTTATAGCCTCATCTAAACCGCCAACGTCCGCAAATGTATAAGCATTCTTATCATCAGGCGTTTTTGCTTCTGTGCAAAGAGAAGTCACTGTTCTTTTATTAAACTCTTTAAGGTTCGTTATTGATTTCACCTTTAAATATTTCTCTGCATTTGAAGGATTATATTTGTAAGGCGGATTAAAAATAAACTTAGGTTTATCTCCGAAGAGCAACTCACCTGTCTTTATTTCTTCACCGCCACGAAGTTCTTTGACCACCCCTGCGTTGAACTGGTGTTTATCGCTATCAAAATCTTCTTTTGGCTGACGCACAGTCAGAGGGAAAAGACTTCCTACCCCCATAATAAAAAACTTATCTTGTTTTTTGAATATTACAAAATCTGAATCTAAGGTAATTTTATTCTTCAAATCTTTTTTCTCAACATTCAATGTATACTTTTTTAATATTGGAGTATCTATCTTGTCTGAATTTTGTGACAAAATCATATCTGCAACTTCCTCATTTGAAGTCACAACAAGCAACGAATGTTCATCCAAAGCTTCTAAGCCATACCTAAATTTTTCTGAAACATCAGGTGCACCGAATATTCCACGAAAAGCCATATTTGTCCCTGAAACTTTAGAGTCCGATTTGTACCGAGTATTTAAATTAGTGCTATTTATTCTGACTGTTCCAACTCTCATTTTAATCCCCGTGTCTATTCAGTTATTTTGTCTCAAGCACTTGCAGAAAATTAGCAAAAATGGATTGCCATGGCTTTAATGAGCCTTGCAATGACAGTAATAAAATTCATCATTGTGAGTACAAGAGCCGATTTCGTAACAAAGCAATATTTGCCATAAAGTGACATTAATGAATTTCCGCAATTTTAAATTGTACAATCACTTATCAAAATGTTCTTTATAACGTACTCTTTTATATGTATTATATAAATCATCTGCTATTTCTTCAGCTGAATCATTTGTATTTAACATAAACCCTTCACGGCTTTTATTAATAGATACTTCTAAATCTTCACTTTCATAAACTGGTTCTTGTTTTGTGATTGGAATCCAAGTTGCACTACCACCAATACCGTATTGATAATATCCACTCTCACGAGTTTGTACTTTTCCTGTATACACCGACTTAGCCTTTTCTCTCGGAAGAGCTCGTAGTACAACTAAGTCATTGGGTTTAATAGGATCATTGCGCAGCTTCTTTTTAAATGATTCAATAATTTCATTCCATATCCAGCGACATTCACCAAATTTTTTTAATCCTACATTATTAGCACTATTCTGCACTAGTAAACGTGCTTTAAATGCTTATGATTTATTGTTATCGGAACTTAACTTTGTATGCTTTGAATTACTACTTTGAACATTAATTGGTAAAATTTTCATAAACCCTCCTACTACTTTAATAATTCCCTATCTACCTATGTTATAACAAGTGACAATCTTTCACCTTTTTTTATTTGTTTTGTTTGCTTGTACGGATTTGAAGCAAAATTATATTGTTTATTGTAATAAACTTTTTTCTTTGGTGCACCTTTAAATATAACTTTCTTGATATGTTTCAAAATCATAACACCATTTTTCGAAGTTTTCCCATCCATTACAATCTTACCGCCATCTTTTTTAACAATACCAAGTTTTCCACCAATCTCTTTTACTACATACTCGGCTTTGTCTCTGGCGTTAGCGTTAGTAAATACAGTACCAACCGGAATTGCCACTCCTGCGCCAAGCATAATAGCATCAAGCTCTGATTTCGGCAATATTGGAATGTACGGATTATTTGGGTTAATTGTTTCAATATTATTTTCTTCAAAGAATTTTTTGCGTTTTTCTTCTGTATCCAAACCGTATTTTTCAAAATAATTACATCTATTTGAAGTATCTACATCACCGGCATTAAACAGAGTTACTGTCATATCACCGTTTGCACTATGCATCATATAAGCAATCTTTGCAAAATCTTTTGATAACAGTCTTTTTTCTTCCTCTAATTTTTTAAGCTCAGCAATTAATACTTTATCCGTTTTATTATTTTTTAATTGCTCATTTATTTGATTTATTCTTTTACCAATTTCACCAAGCCTTGCAGTTGCTTCACTTCTTGTAAAGTTGTGAGCCTTAACCTCAAGAGCATAAGGAGTACCATTATTTAACGGCGCAAGTTCAGGATTGCTTCTGTCTTTTAAAGCACCATTCATAGTACTCATAACAGTTCTTCTATATTTTGCAATATCAGATTCGCCTTCTGTTTCTGTCCAAGGAAGAGCATTTCTGTTTTGCAAATATACATTCTTAGCCTTTTCCTCATAACCTGTCATACCAAGTTCATCACCTGAATACATTGTAGGTATACCAGGAAGCCCTTTTAAAAATTCCATAATCATCGAAGCTTTTACTACAGCTGCCTCTGTAGCAGATTTATAAGCTGCATCAATAATTGCCTGTTTATTTTCTATCGGCTTGCCAGACTTAAATTCAGCCTGTTTTACAGCCATTGTTAAAGAAACTTTTAAGTCTCTTGCTGCATAGCCGTTCTTCTTCATGCCGTTAACAGGATCTTCAATACGCTTAATTTCTTCCTTTGAAGTTTCAACAGCATGTCTATTATATGTTTCTGCAAAGACTTTTAATGCTTCATTAATAGAACTTTCTAAATTTGGATAAAGCTTCGTTTCTTTATAAGCATCCTTTAAAAGCCTTGCAAGTTGAATGGTATAAAGGCTGTAACTATCATAGACCGGCTTCGTACCGAGAATTTCTTCGGCATATTTATAATTCTTTTCATTTAATTCAGCATCCTTCCAATCTAGTTCTCCGTGAACAAGATAATCCTTTAGGTCTTTTGAATTTGCTTTTTCTATAACAGCATTAACTAATTTCTTACGGTCTGCCTCGCTCAGATTAATGTCTTTTGCAATTCCAAGAATAGCATTAAAGGCTGCTTCCAAAGATGACAGTTCTTTAATCTTAATTTTCTGCATACTATCAGTAACACCTTCTCCGAGATAGTTACCATTAGTTAAGTCAATAAGTGCATCAATTAAGCGTTTTTTATCTTCTTCTGAAATTGATTTTTCTTCATTTATTACATCCATCAGAAGCTTGCTTGTTGCAACGGCTCTTGCTGATGTTGTTAAGAAGTAGTCATTATTATCAACATTTAGTCTTAATTCAATCGGCACTTCTGCAACTGTTTTTGCCCCTGATAATACTTGTATTGCCGCCTCACGTGTTTTGTGACCTCTATCATCTGCTCCAAGAATATTGGCGTGGAACATTGACATATCAACTGCTAAACCATGAATTAAACGCGGTTTATCATGATTACCCATAAAAGTATAGAAATTTCTCAGATAATCAACACTTCTTGTCTGCATTAGCAAATCAAAACGAGCTTTAAACTTATCATGATTTGGGCCAATTCCATCTCCTGTATCAAAAGACGGCGCAAAATTTGTTAACAAATCTGTAAAGAAGTAAGAATAACCGGCTTCTGATGTAATACCTGTTTCATTAAAGAATTTTGCAAATGCATCTGGTTCGCCGTTAAATCTCTGCCCAATATTAGTAGAACCATCGTACGGATTGGAATCCGCACCATAAGTATCACGCATTAAATCTGGAATATCTGTTATTTCAGCAACTATATATGCATTAGGATTTTCACTCTTTATTCCCTTTACAAATTTTTCCCAGAATACAATTACATCATCCCAGTTATCATCAAAAGCATTATCTTCATTACGGATTGCATCCATATCAATAACATCTTTTGCAGCGTCAAGCCTCCAGTCTAAACCAAGACCTGTTCTATCAACAAGAGCCTCTGCAATACGGAAACTGGAAGTATCTGTTCCGGATATTCTTTTAGATATAGCCTCTGATACATAAGAAATATCACTATCAGAAAGGTGCTTAATTCCCTTTTCTATTTTCTTTTCAAGTTTTTCAGCCTCATCTTCCGGGCTGTTTCCATTTATATCAAGAGCCTTTAAACTAGTTCCTTCTTTCAAAGCTTCATAATCATAAGTTATTTCACCATTTGGCAGAATTTTTGTCTTAAAATTATCACCGCCTAATGATTTGAGGAAAGCATATTTTGTAATATCTTGCCCGACAAGCCCCATCACATATTCACCATATTCAGTGTAATCGCCGTTGCTGTCGAGGAGTTTCTCGTTAGAAGTTGAGTTTACTTTCTTAATAATAGAATCTGCAAAATCTTTAATCTCATTATTGAATAGACTGTTTACTCTCTTATAATTCTTTGCATAAGGTTCAACAAGATGCGGATTGTTTTTCTTCATCAAATCAAATCTTGAAACCCCGACTGTTTCATCCGTTGTTGCTCTGTTTGAGAAATATGATGTAGAAAGTACACCTACAGTATTTTCTCCAAATTCCAGAGTATCAAGAGGAAGCTTCATCAAGGATTTCACAGTCACATCATCTTTCACCAGAACACCTTTTGGTGAAAGCAGATATTGTCCGTTCAATATATTGCTGAGCGCCTCATTATTAAGTTTAGCTTCCTCCGGAAGTTTTCCGTCTTTTATTAATTTATTGATATCTTCAACCGTTTTTGCCTTTCCTACTGTTTGAGCAGTGTAAATGGTCTGGATGTCTTTAACTTTTCCAGTCCAGTATATACCAGATTGAATAGTTAAGTCCTGCACTTCTCTAGCACCGCGCTCAATCATTTGTTTCTCATAATCACGTTCCGAACGGCTTACTATTGCTTGTAAAAGTTTTTCATCGTAACCAGAAATACCGTAATTCATTTTAACCATGTCGGTGTTGGCATCCCACGTTACAAATCCGCCCTCTGTCTTTTTATCAATTTTAAAATTAGAGAACTGCGCTGCCATTATTGTACCATCAGCAGAATCAAGTTTAATATTTTTACCGTATTTTTTATTTAATTCATTAATAACATCAATTCTTCTATCATATTCTTTAGGATCAATCTGGAATATAAAGTTAATGACTGTATCGTCATGGTTATTTATATCAAGCGCTTTGCCCTCAGTTAATTTTTCATAGTTTATAATTGCTTTATCTAAAGCTTTTACCTGCTTGTCGCTTGCTTGCAACGCATCATAAATCTGGAACATTGTTTCTCTTTTGGAGTTGTAATTAGGGTTTACGACTTTTTTATAAGTTCCGTTTCCTTGAAGTTCATAATTATAAGGAGCGTTAACCACCCTGTATCTCAGATTTTCTTTATTTTTAGGAATAGCACCCAAGCCGAGATTAGAATTTTTCAAACCGCTCATTCTAAACCAGTAATATGACTGAGGAGTTTTTTCCGCCCATCTCAAAGCATACTGGAAGTGAATACCTTCAAGACCTTCTGAAGTAAATGTTCCATCATAAACGTATTTCATACCATTTGTATACAAATCTCTGAAAAATGATGCAAAGTTTTCTGTATTCCCCATGTTCGGAGAAACCTGCATATTATTTTTGTTCCAGTATCCGAGAGACCAGCCTTTTGAACCGTTTGCAATCGGAGTAGAGAACATATATTTGTATCCATTTTCCTTCAAGTAAGGAATTGCCTTCTGAGCACCTGCAATACTTCCACCGTAAATATTAGAAAAGTTTTTTATAACACCTTCCATTTTATTTTGGAAATCTTTATCATAATATATTTCACCGGTATTTTCTTCTGTAAAACCTCTATACATTGCACCTGGCATTAAAGAATCAGGAGTAATCAAATACCCCGCACCTTGAACTATTGGAGTAGTTCCCTTTCGCGATACTAAAGTGTGCGTAAAGTTATCAATAGAGTCATTAAAGTCTTCTGCATATCCGATGACATTTCCTTCTTTGTCCTTAACATCCTTTACGCTTTGATTATTCATAACCCTGAAAACATATTCGCCATTTTGCTCTTTAACTTTAACACCGGTATCAGCACCCTGCCATAAAACTTTGCCTGTAGCTTTGTCTTTTTTCACAACCTGATAGGCAAACGGTGCGTCTTTGTCCAGATTTGTAATCTCTTGCAGATTAACATCTACACCTTCCGGTTTAAGATTTATTGTCGCAATAGGAGACGAAGAAAGTTTGTAATCATATTTTTCAGTAGGTGTTGCGCTGAAAATCTGTATTTCACATGTTTCCTTATCACTATCATAAGGATAATTGAAACGCATAACTGTCTCGCCTACATCATTCTTTATGTGCTGGTAGCCTTTAAACCCGATATTCTGTACACTATTAATTTTATTTACAAACACCTTCTGAAACTCCTTCTAAATATATAAAGAATGTAAAAAAATATTTTTTGCCATTTATCCGGCATGCAAATTAAAAATTTTACAAAATTTAATATTGTATATAATACACATTACCACTAAATTTCACATTTAATTATATTACATAAATATCAAATTTCAATTTCTATTTTATATAATGTCTGCCTGAGTATACTACCTCTTTCCAGGAGTTCAATTCCTTGAATTTTTCAAGAATTTCTCTGGTTCTCCTTGCTGCATTATTTATTAAACCGGTATTTACAGAGAACATTTCGCCAAGGGAAAGTTTTTTGATATCGTGATTATATTTCTCGCCTAGAATTGAAAGTCTTGTCATAATATTTTTAATCTTATTTTTATCACCCCATATGACTTCATAAAAATCCTTCTCCCGCTCTGTCCAAATTTTCCCCATTATTTTGTCTATACTGTCGAGAGTCTTATACGCAAGATAGAAGCATGCCAGAATCGATTTATTATTCTTTCCTTCTGACTCGTTAATAAAACTTTTTTCACTGTCATTATCAATTTCTTTTAGCAATTTTACCGTACTTTCGTCCGTCGGAGTATCACCCAGTTCGATATTTTTGTACTTTATGCCGTACTCTGCTGCAAGATTTTTTAACTGCTTATTCTCATTATCAATCTGGATGATTTGTGAATAACCTTTATGTCTGAGATATTCTAAATCTTCTCTTTGTTTCTTAAGATTTTCTGAAGTTATTTCACCCGCACTAAACTTATCATCTAAATAGAACAAATCTTTAATGTTACTATAGTTTTTAGGATTGAATACTGTTTCCAAATATTTTTGTGCAGGCAAATCCCAGCTGCGTTTGTATCTAAGACCGTTAAGAAGCATTTTATCCCACGTTGCCGGTTCGTTTCTATAAATATCAAGTGCCCGTTTTATTGTATCGCAGTATGATTTATAAGGATCATCCGAAAGGAAAAGAGATTTTTCAGTTTTAAACCCGAGAATTTCTTCGTCCCTGCCTTCCCGCGGATCTACAATAATTTCGGCAAGCCCTCCAGCGTTAGATGCTATCGGAATTGCCCCCATCCTCATACCCTGAAGCTGAACTAGTTCAAAAGGTGCAAATCTGCTGGGAATTAAAACTGTGTCCGATCCTGCATAAAACTGTGAAATATTGTTTATAAAACCGTCACACAAAACTGCCCTGCCCGGATATTTATACACTACATTCTCCAGATACTCTTTTATAAGAGCATAATCTTTACTAAAATCCGGCCCTGCAAGAATTATTTGTGCATCCTTTTCTTCTTCAAGCAATTTTTCTGCTGCTTTTATTACAATATCAACACCCTTCTGCTGTGGATCGTATCGTGTAATAAAGGTCGAAACGAGTGCATTCGGGTCATTCTCAAGGAAACCATACTGCTTTGCACCTACTGTTTTATTAAAAGCAGTTTCCTTATCTGGTACCTTGGCCCCTAAAATTTCCTGCAGGTAAGATTTATTCATAGCCTTACCAGTCTTATAATCTAGAAGCTGTGGATTAGATTTCAATTCATCTTCATATACAGAAAAAGGATATTTTACAGGATTTGTAGTTTCATTTGAACTTGCAGCTGGATTGTGGAGTTTATAATCCATACCTATTGTAATTCCAAAACTCTTAAGCCTTTCTAAGTTCATCAGGTTAGAAACACCATCTGAATACCTGTCTTCCTCTGCTAATTCTCTTATGTATGTATCAGAACAACTTACTATTGAATCTGATGTCCTAACTGCAGGTACATAAAAGTTATAATATTGTTTAAACCACCCCTTTTTAGGAAAACTGTCCATAACCATACTATCCATAAATCCAAGATGATTTGTTGTGTATGGAATATATTTTTCATAATTTTCAGCAACTTTTAAATAAGCCGCTTTATAATCACCTCTCGAAATTTCTTCATTAATATTTAAAAGATGTAACTCGCCGGCTCTAGCTTCAACTGCTCTGCTGATTTCTTCAAGAAGAGCCCTTACACGCGGTTCAGCACAATGTTTGTCAAGTTCCTGATTGTTCAAAATATATGGTGCAGCTACCGGCGCACCTACACGCCCCTGATAGACAGGCCCGAAATTATTTATATTTGCTATTTTAATTTTATCCTTATAAAACTCATCCTTACTCATGGCTTCAATAATCGGTGCAGTTGTCCATTCATATGACATAACGTATTTAGGGTTAAAATCTTCAGCATCTTTTAGTTTTTTAAGAGCTTCAAGTCCTGCTTTACAGAAAGCTTCCTGATTTTTAACCTGATCCATTATCCAACCCTGATACTCTGTTTTGTTATTAGAAACATCATCAGGACAATAAAGAACATACACAGGAAACTTTACACGACTGTCATTTACCTTAAAAATCTTCCCTTTCCCGCTTTTTGTACCATAATCGTAATCAAAATCTATTCCAAGATCATCAACAGGAAACTCCTTGCCTTTTGGTGTTCTATATATCTGCTGTCCCTTATCATTGACAGGAACTCCGCCCTGAGCATTAAGCAGAGGAATTACACATCTCACATCCATACCGCGTTTATTTAACTCCGGTGCAAGTTCGCCTACAACATCAGCCATACCGCCTGTTTTATTTATCGGAACTGTTTCAAAAGAAACAAATGCAACCTGCTTTGGATTTTCTCCGCCTTTAAAAGCGATTGTTGAATATTTATTTTGTAATTTCTCAGATTTTTTTGCACGTATCCTATTTGTATAACCGGTATTATTTACACTTACAGCTAATATCATCTTTTACCTCCGTTCTGGAGTATCCATTTCCAGCAGCTTGTTATTATCTCATCTATATTTTTTTGAGGCGCCCATCCAAGATCTTTTTTAATTTTTGTATTATTGGCAATTAAACTTGGAACTTCGTCTTCTAATGCTGCTCCTATACGAAGCTTTAATTCCTTACCGGTTATATCAATACTTTTTCTTATAAGCTCACCCAGAGAAGTTCCCTTACCGGTACCTAAATTATAAGTTTGAGAAGCTGTATCCGGTTCTAAAAGCTTTGCCGCAGATTTACCAATTGCCTCTGTAACATCATCAACATGAATAAAATCTTTTACACATGTACCATCCGGAGTAGGATAATCATTTCCCATTAATGTAAACAGCCTATTATCCTTTATCAAATTTAGAAGTACCGTTATTACATTTTTACCAATATCCAAATCATTAAACCCGTGAGCTCCGGCAACATTAAAAAGTCTTAGGATTGTAGATTTTAAACCATAAACCTTGTAATCATTAATCAATTGTTCTGTAATGAATTTTGTTTTTGCATAAGGGGTTTTGGGAACTGGTGTTCTTTTTTCGGAAACTCTTCCTTGAACAGTTTTGGGATAAATTGATGCTGTTGAAACATACAAGATATTTTTAACATCATTGTCAAGCATAGAGTTAACAAGATTTCTTGATGCAATAACATTGTTATCATAATATTTCCTTGGATTAACTATTGATTCGGAATTATATGTTGACCCTCCAAGGTGGATAACTGCATCCACAGGCTTATTTTCTTTTAAAAGTTTATTGATTTCTGCTTCATTAGTCAAATCAAAATTTGCAAAAGAACATAAACTCTTATCAGTCTTATAGCGGTTTATCTCTGCAATAATAGTATCTAGATACTCCTGTTTATATTTATCTCTGCAACACACTATACAATTAACCCCGTCATCTGCAAGTTTGGGGACCAAATGACTTCCAATATATCCTGAACTGCCGGTAATTAATACATTCGGATCATATATACCTTTAAACCCTAAATTACCGGAATTTATTTTACCTATTAACATACAGACCCTTCCTAATAATTCTTTTCTTCCTCTGCTAAAATTGCAAAGTTAATTTCCCTTAATTTATTCCATAAAGTATCTTTAAATACCTTCATATCCTCTAAATCGCTTTTAGCTTTCATAATAATCTCTGCAGCCACACCGGAATTAGAGTAATTATTCAAAAGATCATGATAATTTTCTATAACCTTTTGCACTTCCCTATATTTTAAGAGAGTTTCAATTTTTTGTTTCTGCAAAGAATCAAATACAGCAACATTTTTATCGCGAATGCTGTCCAAAAATTTTAAATCTCTGGCTGATGCCTTGCAAGACAGCTGGTTGGTTTGTAATGTAACTTTCAAGACAGAACTCCTTTCTTTAAAAAGGATAAACCGCCTAAAAATAAAATTTGCTAGTTAATGAGAACTATTTTTTAAATATCCACTCCAGACATCATATTAATAAGCGTATCGATTGTATTCTGCATATTAACGCTGTCTGTAGTTCTTTGCTGTAAGAATGCATTGATTTTAGGCATCATTTCAATAGCAATATCCAGTTTCGGATTAGTTCCAGGCTGATACATACCAACGTCAATCAAATCTTTATTTTCCCTGTACATTGCCATAATTTTACGAAGTTTAGCAGCAGCCTCTTTATGCGGCTGGCTGGCAATTGCAGACATAAGTCTTGAAATACTGCCCAGTATATCGATAGCAGGATAGTGGTTAGCTTCTGCAACTTTTCTGGATAAGAAGATGTGACCATCTGTAATACCACGCACAGTATCAACGATAGGATCATTAATATCATCACCTTCCATAAGTACGGTATAAAAAGCTGTTATTGAGCCCTTTGGACTGTTTCCAGCCCGTTCAAGGACTTTTTGAAGCCATGAAAATATTGAAGGCGGATAACCTTTCATCGTTGGCGGTTCACCAATTGAAAGTCCAACTTCACGTCCGGCCATCGCACAACGCGTTACAGTATCTGTCATCAAGAAAACCTTTTTACCCTGATCCCTAAAGTACTCACAGACTGCTGTTGCAGTTAATAAACATTTTTGTCTGATTAGAGGCGGCTGGTCACCTGTTGAACAGACAAGTACTGATTTTTTCATACCTTCAGGGCCAAGAGCGTCCTCAACGAATTCTTTAACCTCTCTGCCGCGTTCTCCTATTAGCGCAACAACGTTTACGTCTGCATCAGAATTTCTAGCAATCATACCGAGAAGTGTACTTTTACCGACTCCAGAACCGGCAAACAAGCCCATACGCTGTCCGCAGCCGAAGGTTAAACATGAATCAATCGCCCTTACACCTGTAGAGAACATTTCTGTAATAATAGGTCTTTCAAAAGGTCCCGGCGGCGGTCCTTCTACAGGACGCCAGAGAGCGCATTCTATATCCATAGGCTTGCCGTCAATCGGATCTCCCATAGGATTTATCAGCCTGCCGAGCAGAAAATCTCCCACAGGAATTATAATAGGTTTTCCGGTCGTTGTAACAAGACTTCCCTGCCCGATTCCCGTACCGTCATAGAGCAAAAGCAATTGCGCAGCATCACCTTTAAACGCAACAACTTCTGCCGGTTTTTTCTCGCCGTTTGCAGCTTCAATATAGCATAAATCGCCAATTTTAAGTCCTGGAAGCTTGACTTCTACAGTCAAGCCAACAAGTTTTGATACGCTGCCTTTAAACTGGTACAAATCAAGATGCTCAATTTTCTCACTTACGCGGGATTTAAGATTGTCTATAAATTCCTGATCGACTCCATCCATAAGTTTATTTTAGCATAGATTAACCGATTACGCTAATATTCTATTAGTCCAACTTCGAGGCAGGCTTGTAGTAATATTTAATCTTGTAATATTGCTTGTGCCTGCCATCAAAATGTCTACGTTCGTAGCACTAACCGCGGGCGCAGATAGTCTGGGCTACATAAACACCTGAGGCAGAAGCTTGTATTAACCCTCTTGTTACACCGGCTCCATCACCGATTGTAAATAGATTTTTAACCCCTTCTGTTTCAAGTTCATTTGTCAATTTTACCCTTGCTGAATAGAATTTTACCTCTATACCGTAAAGAAGTGTATATCTGGAAGCCGTCCCCGGTGCAATTTTATCAAGCGCAAACAGCATTTCAATAATGCTTTTCATTTGCCTGTAAGGTATTACAAGGCTCAAATCACCCGGAGTTGCGCAGCTAAGAGTTGGTGTTATGATACTTGACTTAATTCTGTCTGGTGTTGAACGTCTTCCTTCAAGCAAATCGCCAAATCTTTGTACTAGTATTCCGCCTGCAAGCATATTAGCAAGACTTGCAATATGCTGCCCGTAAGCAATAGGTTCTTTAAATGGTTCTGTAAACTTTTTGCTTACCAGAAGAGCAAAGTTTGTATTATTTGTCTTGATGTTTGCATAGCTATGCCCGTTTACTGTTGCGATACCGTTATAATTTTCCTGCACTACCTCACCATTAGGGTTCATACAGAATGTTCTAACTTCATCTCCGAATGTCGGTGAATAATACACCAGCTTTGACTCATACAACTTATCCGTCAAAGGTGCAAACACAGGAGCAGGAAGTTCAACTCTTACCCCGATATCAACAGCATTGTTAACCATGCCTATTTTATTTTTAGCAAACTCATGTGTAAGCCAATCTGCTCCTTCTCTACCAGGTGCTATAATTGTATATTGTGCTTTTATGGTTTCTCCGTTATCAAGAACAATACCTTTAACCTGTTCACATTCTACAATAAGGCTTTGGGCAGTAACATTATTGAGAATTGTAATTCTTTCATCAAGAAAATCCTGCATATGTTTTAGAACATCAAGACTCCTTTCAGTTCCTAGATGCCTGACAGGAGAATGTACGAGCTTTAATTCAGCTAAAGCAGCTTCTCTTTCTATTTCTCTAAAAACTTCCATGTCAGTACCAAACACTTCATCAGTAGCACCATGCTCCAAATACATGTTATCAGCGTACTTAATAAGCTGTTCAACTTTTTCTCTTGACATATAATCTACGAGGTGGCCGCCAACATCAGGCGTAAGTGTTAGTTTACCATCAGAAAATGCACCGGCTCCGCCCCAGCCGCATAAAAGACCGCAGCGTTTGCAGTTTACGCATTTTGGCGAACCTTCTCTAATCGGACATTTACGTTTTTCTATTTTTTGCCCTTTTTCAATAAGAATAACTTTCCATTCCGGACGCAGCTTAATTATCTCAAGCGCAGAAAATATTCCGGCAGGACCAGCGCCGATGATTGCAACATTATACATTGATAATACTCCTAACTACCCTATTACTTATTTACAATAGCTTAAACAGGTTATGAAATCAATATATACTCATATTCTTTGTGATTATATACTTCTAATTCTTGAGAATAATTTTTGTCAAATTCGCTTACATTTCTTTACATACTAATTGCTAAACCTCAATTTTTATGCTAAAATAGACCCATAAAAGTGGTGTAGAAAATTAACTGGTATAATTCACGGTTTTTATATATTGGTGTGTTACTTATAATATAGGAGAAAAAACGATGAAACTGATTTCTAAAGAAACAAAGACAGTTAAATCTGCATTTAGTGACGAATTCGAAAACTACCTAAAAAAACAACAGGTTAAAACAACTTTCAATGGTTATGAAATTCAATCATTCTCATGGTATAGAAAGGCTTTGGGATTAGCATAGGAGTTTTACAGAGATTTAGGGAGTATGAAAAATTTAATCTAAAGGACAGAACTGCTGGTTGTGTGTAGTTTTGTCCTTTTCTAATGGACTTTTTTCGTACCAACTTCATAGCCTGGAATCATAAGTGCGAGAGGAACAATTCTGGCAATAGAATGTACATACTTATTATCAGATATATAAGATGCTGCAACAACCATATCATCTACGTGAGCAGAAAAATCTGTTGCCTTGACACCTCTTTCGTTTTTATTCCTGAACAATAGATTACCGAGCTTGTTCATAAGAATATTGGCTACATAAACTCCTGTAAATATACCGGCAATTGCAGAAGCTGCCTGAGCTAGCTTACCAAACTTCTTACCGAACTTAGCAAAAGTTTCTACTGTAATAATTGGTATGGAAATATTACCAAGCTGCATGATTGTTTCACGTCGTTTTGCTTTTCTATTCTCAGGATTTTTATCAACCATATATCCACCGGCAAGCCCACCTATACAAGAGCCTGCTCCAATAGTTATAACTTCTTTATCGTGGAATTTTACATTTGCTAAGAAAGATTTTTTAATATTTTTAAGCATTTTAGCAGGGTTAAGTGAATATCCTGATTTTTTGGCCAGTAATGCGCAGCTGGCAGCAGTACCCAAAACAGTCATTCCTGTTATGACAGCTCTTTCTTTTTTTGAGTAAGAATTCTCACCATGAGATTTTCCAAGATGCTGAAAATTTTGTTTATTTTGACTAATAGGACTAATGTTCATACTACTACCTTCCGGTTATAGTAAAACACCAAAATAATCAAAATTGCTCATATGTTAAATTTTCTTAACATACAGGAGAATAGAATTTAGATATTTCTTCAAAATATTTTTCTAAAGCCTTGTAGCCGTTATAAATTTCACTGGTAACCGTTGAATATCTGCTGGCAACAATATATTTAAGTTCTTTACATCTTATTTGCAATAGATTATCAGCATCTTTTCTCAATAGTTCGTTATTTGAAGTAGACCATTTTTTCAAATATGATAATTCTTCATTTATTTGCTTTATTGTAGAGTATTCAAGTGTATTAAAGTCGTATTTCTTTAACAATTGAACATCCGCATTGGTTATTCGGCTCTGAACTGCCTGAAATCTATAAACTCTTTTGATAATAACATAATTATCTGCAATTCTTCTGTGGGAATAAGGAACAGCACTTTTGGCCAGTAATGCAGACGTTGACAATGCTGTAAACGAATCATCATCTCTTGATAAAGTACTCTGAATCGGATTAACCGTCACAATCTTCTTATTATCCACGTCAAAACTCCTTTCCTCCCGTATATGACAATCTTATACTAATAGCAAAGGTTTGTCACTATAATTTGAAACAATATTTACATAATTATACAAAAAATTAAGAATTAACACTGTCCAGCAGTCCGATAACATTTTGCGCTTTAAGGTTTCTGGAAGATGCTAAAAGGGTTGCAGATGCCTGTTGTAAGATCTGGTAACGGATGTAATTTGA